>Ga0315540_10001367_pt1 | contig 13931 bp, 14 predicted proteins | sample SalMarSW160110MG_FD_203677 | JGI IMG/M metagenome (GOLD analysis project Ga0315540, IMG submission 203677) | Salt marsh sediment microbial communities from the Plum Island Ecosystem LTER, Massachusetts, United States - Salt Marsh Sediment SW1601-10 ... | reverse complement strand
CTTTTCGTCACTTATCAGTGGGGGAACCCGCAGCTCGACGTAGTCGAGAATGCGGAGGGGGTAGCTATCCCACGCTGGCAAGTCACTGAAAAGACCAGCCCGGAGCCCTGGAACGAAAGAAAAGGCTTCCCCCCTGAGCGTCGGGATTCATCTGACATTCACTTTCTAGAGAACGCCCGCCTTCTGGATCTCATGAAAAAGGGAAGCGGTATCAGCAACATGCTGAGCATCCCAAGCATCCAGAACGTATCGTTGAAGCCCAGCATGCTTGCCTGGCGCAAGACCTGACTGTAAATAAAGGCGAGCAGGCTCTTGCTTTGGGTCGTGAGAGCCCCCCCTTGTTCGCTGTGGCGAAGCAGTTGTTGCATCCTGATCTGAAAAGCCGGGTTGAAAGGTGTCAAATGCCCCACAAGAGATGTCTGGTGGAACTGCGACCGTTGGGAAAGAATGGTGGTTGCGAAGGCAACACCGATACTCCCTCCCAGGTTTCTCAGCAGATTGAAGATTCCGGTGGCATTGCCCATATCTTCCTTCCTGACATTCACATAGGTGGCTGCCGCCAGAGGCACAAAAAAGAGTGCCATTCCCACCGCCTGAACCACCCGTGGCCAGACAACGGCGTTGAAATCCGCCTCCAGGTTGAATCGTGACATGAGAAAGAGCGAATAAGCGCTGATCAGGATACCCAGAGCCAGTAACCTCTGGGGTTTGATCCCTTTTTTCATGAGATTTCCGGCCAGCGGCATCACCAGCAGCGTTGCCAGACCACCCGGGCCGAGCACAAGGCCAGCCCAGATCGCGGTATACCCCATGAGCTTTTGGAGATAGAGAGGCAGCATGACGATCGCGCCAAAAAAAGTGAGAAAACCCGTAAACATAATCAGGTTTCCCACGGTGAATGTGCGATCCCGAAACACCCTGAGGTTTATCACCGGGTCTTTGGATCGCAGCTCCACAAAAACGAGACTGGTGAGTGCAACTGCCGATATGATCCCCAGCGTCAGAATAAAATCGGATGAAAACCAGTCCGCCCGTTCCCCTTTATCCAGAAGCATCTGCAGGCATCCCAGGCCGACGATCAAGAATGCAAGGCCCAGATAGTCGACACGAATTCCCTTTTTTCGAACATACGGTGGATCCTGGATAAATGCCATGGCCATCATGACCGCCAGGATGCCGGCCGGTACATTGATATAGAACACCCAGCGCCAGGTCCAATTGTCCGTGATCCACCCACCCACCACCGGACCGGCTATGGGGGCGAGCACAATCCCCATTCCAAACACGGCCATGGCCATTCCATGTTCCCTTGCCGGAAACGATTCCAGGAGAATGGCCTGGGAGATGGGTTGCAATCCTCCACCCCCTATTCCCTGCAGAATACGCGCGACAATGAGAATCGCGAGGGTGGGAGCGGACCCGCAGAGAACGGAGCTAGTGCTGAAGAGGACGATGGAGAAGATGAGATACCGCTTGCGTCCAAAGACGCTCGACAGCCACCCCGAAATGGGTATGATGATGGCGTTGGATACCAGGTACGAGGTCAACACCCATGTCACCTCATCCACTCCAGCATTGAGGCTGCCCTGGAGGTGGGGGAGCGACACGTTGACAACGCTGGTGTCCATGATCTCGATAAACGTGGGCAGAATCACCGTCATGGCTATGATCCATTTGCTCACGTCTGCAGGATTTTGTCTTTCCACGTGCCGGACCTATTGCTTTTCGCGAAGTTCTGAAACCAATCGCCTGCCGCTCTTGTCGGAAGTCTCCACCGTCACTTTCAGGGAGAGTCCTACCCGCAGGGGATATTCCGGAGGCAGCGGGTTTTCAATCCGTATTTTTACCGGTACCCTTTGGACCACCTTGATCCAGTTTCCCGTGGCGTTTTCAGGAGGAAGAAGCGCGAAGGCCGCCCCCGTGCCGGCTCGAATTCCAACCACCTTTCCATGATAGGTATAGTTGGGGTAGATATCTGCGTCGATGGCAACGGGTTGTCCCAGGCGGATATTTCCCAGCTGGGTTTCCTTGAAATTGGCCTCCACATAAATCTGTCGCAGAGGAATGATCGCAAAAAGCGGTTGGCCGGGCTGGACCCAATCCCCTACCTGGATACTCTTTTGTGCAATGTAGCCGGAGATGGGGGCCTTTATGGTACAATAGGACAAGTTAAGTCTTGCCTGCTTTAACTTCGCCTCAATCTCCGAATGCTGGGCCTTCAGTGCGGCAAGCTTGTATCGCGCCATTTCAACCTGAAGGCGCGAAGCCTTTGCGGCGTTGAGATTTGCAGTACCCTGGTCCACTTTTTCGGCCACGGCACCCACTGACGCGCCGGCTCCGGCGATACCCTGATCCGTTGCTGACAGTGCCGCCTTGGCCTTCTCATAGCGGGTTCGCTTGGCGTCCAGATCACTCTCCGATCCCGTCCCTGTTCGAAAAAGCCGCTCGGACCTTTCATAGTTTTTCCTGGCGTTTTCCAGTTCGGCCAGCAAACCGTTTCGCATTTTTTTGAGTTCTTCGACACGATGGCCTGCTTCTTTCCGGGTCTGCTGGGCTTCCTTCTTCTGTGCCGCGGCAACGTCCACCTGTTCCTTGGTTCGCCTGTCCGTAAGATGCAGGTTGACCTCTGCAAAAGACAACTGCGCCTCAACCTGTTCCAGTGAAGCGCTTATCTCCTCAACCTTCACCTCATAGTCCGTAGGATCCAGCTTGACCAAGACATCTCCCTTTTCCGCCCAATCGTCATTCTCCACATGAATTTCAGCAATGCTTCCGGATATTCGACTGCTTATGGCGGCACTGTCGGCCCTCACATACGCGTCGTCCGTAGAAACCCGGTCCCGCATGTACCGCCACCAATAGCCTACCGCAAGCAGGACGCCGATAACGGCCAAAATGATGACCCATGTCCATCTTTTCTTGACTGCTCCGTTCAACTTTTCGCCATTCATTTTCTCACTCATTCGCCAGTGTCTCCGTTCAATCAAATCTTCCTGATAACTGCGCTCCGCCCTGTAGCTCATCCATCGGCTCTTGCGACCGCCGTATCATATTTCAAGCCCCACAAGACATACCTCTTGCGTCCTCATCATTCAAGGATATTTTGAGACCAACTCTGTCCAAAATCGGTTTTCTGGAAAAACAACGGTACGGGATGTTTCCGAGGCGGCGCATGTTGGCCCTGGAGTCCCGCCATGGGCGGGAAAGGGCCAACTTCCGCAGTGAGTGAAGCCAGGGACGGCGAAAGGCCGCCACCTACTGGTAGGAAAAAGGATGGTCGATTGGCGGGACCCAATATACACCGTCTCTCTGAATGCCCACCGGCACTTCCCTTCCCTTCTCAAGAGAGATCGGCAGGGCACCGGCCTCACGCCGGGAAAGAAAGGTACGAAGGTGTTCTCCGCTAAAGTGGACAAGGTCCAGTTCTACCTGGCCATCCATACCATGGATGCCCGCGACCTTCATGTTGCCTTTCCAGGCATAGTGATCTCCGGCCTTTCCGGGGAGTACTTCCACGCACCATCCCGGAACCGTGAGAAAACAGTCGCCGGCACTTTTCAATGAAACGGAAGAGGGTATGGAGATATCCACGCGACCCAGGGGAGTGATGAATCCGCCGTTTTCTCCGATTGCTCCGGGAATCAGGTTTTCTATGCCCAGGAGTTCCGCGACCGCGCGATTCCTGGGTCGTTTCAGCACATTTTCAGGGGTGCCCTGCTGCAAAATGCTCCCATCCTTCATGACCGCCAGGTGGTCTGCCAGGAAAAAGGCCTCGGTCAGATCGTGCGTGATATGAACAATCGTGACGCCGATTTCCTGGTGGATTCTCTTGAGCTCACGCCGGAGACGGTCACGTGTGGAACGATCCAGCGCGCTTAACGGCTCGTCCAGGAGCAGGGCATAGGGCTTCAGGACCAGGGCCCGGGCCAGGGCGACCCGCTGCCGTTCCCCTCCCGAGAGATTACCGGGACGGCGGTCAAGGATCGTGCTGATATCAAGAAAGTCCGCCATTCGTTCCACCGCCTCCCCGGTCTTTCGCGCCGGCTTTCCTCTCAGGTGCAGTCCGAAAGCGATATTCTTGCGAACGGTGAGGTGGGGAAAAAGGGCATAGTCCTGGTAAACAACTCCCAGATTTCTCTTCTCCGGGGGTAAACGGGTGGCATCTCTCCCACGGATGGAAATGCTCCCTCTCTCTATTCGATGCATACCGGCAATGGTTTCCAGAAGCACGGTTTTTCCGGTTCCCGTGGGCCCGAGGAGGACCATATACTCCCCGTTTTTTACGTGGAGAGAGATATCCTTGAGCCTGAAATCGCCGAGGGTAACCCAGATTTCCTGGAGGCGAAGCACCTTACACCTCCCTTTGTTTCGCCGCAATAGAGCGGAGTACGGCGAATATGACCAGGCACAGCAGAATCAGGACTACGGCAACGGGTCTCGCGTACTTGAGGCCATATGACTCGAATCGCTCCCAGATCAGCACAGGGGCGGTCATGGGATGGTAGGCGAGAACGATCACAGCGCCGAATTCAGAAATGCCCCGTGCCCACATCATGATGCCGCCGGAGAGCATGGGCCGCCAGCTCAGGGGCAGGCTGACCTTAAAAAAGGCCTTCCACGGAGACGCCCCGAGCGTTCGTGCCACCCGTTCAAGTCTTGGATTGACGGACAGAAATCCATCCCTGGCAGCATTCACCAGGAAAGGGAGTGAGACGAAGGCCATGGCCAGGCTGATCCCCGCCTCTGTCCCCACAAAGCTGAGGCCCACGGATGCAAAGGCCTTGCCGAGAAAGAACCTGCGACCGTAGACCATCAGGAGGGCAATCCCGGCGGCTGTGTGAGGAATCATCACGGGAAGGTCGATTATCCCCTGGACAAGGCTCCTTCCCGGGAAACGGTAGCGGGCCAGAATATAGGCAAGGGGGATCCCGAAAAATGCGCACACAAGGGTGGCCCATAGAGCGCACCTGAGGGTCAGCATGATGGATCGCATGACCTCGGCATCAGCAACGGTTGTCCTGAGGACGTTCGGATCCGCCGCCAGGATCATCCTGAACAAGGGAACCACGACAATCAAAACCAGTATCGTTCCCAGGCCCCATATGACGATCTTGAAGCTTTTCATGTCCCCAAAAACACCTCTTACCACAGAGTCACAGAGGACACAGTGTTTCCTTCTTTTGACCGATCGCGAGAGCCCGATCGGTCAAAAAGACAAAAACACAACTATCCCTCAGGGTTCGAAGACAATTCATTCTCATATTTCACTTTCTTCTTGATTCGTTTCTATGGAACTCCGAGCTGAGATGTGCTGTTTTCTTGTTTGTTCAGAATATGTTCTGGACTAACAAGGAAGGTTATTCTCTGTGTTCTCAGTGGCTCTGTGGTGAACAAATCGCAGATGGAATATTTCACCCTAATTCAGATGTTTCTCTATCACCGTATGAACGACTTCAGCGCGTCAGGCAGTTTCCTGACATTGCCGGTTGCCTGCGGCGGCGAAAGCGGCGCCTGGCCGTTTCGCTTCATGATCTCCTTCCCTTCAGAACCGAGCAAAAACGAAATGAACTGGATAGCCAAATCCCGATGGGGAGCGTTTTTCGGAATCGTGATCCCGTAGACCATGGGCTTGCCCTGCTTTTCAATAAAGCTGCCGGGCGTCTTGCCCGTTATCATGATGCGGGCCTGTTTATAGAAGTCGGCATATTTTGAAGAGCCCAGGTTTATGTGGTCCGGCAGTTTGACGAAGGGCATGTTGTGCTGCATGGCCACGGATCGATAGATGAACAGGTAGTCAATCTGCCCCGCCTCCAGCAGGGCAATCAGATCCGTCTCCTTGGGCCGCACATTCCTCAAAGGACAGCCCTTCTTTAACTTTTCATAAAGCCCGGGCACATGGTAATATTTTTCCGCCAGTTGCCAGACCAGTTGGCTCCGGTACCCGCAAGGGTCGCTGTTCGGATCAGAGTGGCCATATTCCACGCCCTTGCGCAAGAGGACACGATACCAGTTTTGCCCGTTGATCTCTTTTGCATACTTTGAATCCGGCCGGTACATGATGGCCATCTCGTTGGTGGCAAAAGAGATGTTCCAGGAGGCATGGTCGGGGATCAGGAGATTCTCGATCACCGTATAGTCGGCAGAGGCCATCACATCACAGGGACGGTCAAGATCGGTGATCTTCCGGGCACAGGTCCTGGAACCGGCCGCTTCCCTGATCACCTCCACTCCGGGATGATGGCCCTCAAAGGCCTTTGCCATTTCCCTGAAAGGGATGGAAAGGGACCCGGCGTGAAAGATGATGAGCTTCTTGCCTTCATCTGCTCGTAAAGGGCTTGTAAGAAGACAAACACAGATAATACCCGCAACCAATACAATTCCAACGGATTTTGAAAAAAAATTCTTCACGATTGATCTCCCTTTTCTTGTTGACCTTCTTGCGGAAAGACCATCTTTCCACACAGGTTCAAATCATACCCATCCAGTTCTCCTGCGAGCTTGTGGAAAGCCTCTTCATGCAAGAGGCCTAAGAAAAGCTGCACCCCATGATCAAAAAACCGTTCCTTGGAAATAAGAAAATCAAATCGTTCCCAGCGCCATGAGATAAAATCCAGGTCCAGCATAGAGGCGACCGCCTTTATTGCCGGCCCGGCATCCGCGCGACCGGAAAGCACTTCCAGGCCCACGTCCATGTGACGTGCCACCTCATTTTTATATCCTTCCACCTTGATCCCGCTGATCCCAGCCTTTTCGAGTTCGCGGTCAAGAAGCAGCCGTGTCCCAGTCCCGGGGGGACGGCTGACGATACAGATATCCCTGGCCGCCAGGTCTCCTGCACCCTTGATGCCTTTGGGATTCCCCTTCTGCACGAGAAGCCCTTGTTCACGCTGGCAAAAATTCACCATCGCGGGCATCTGTCGCAGTTCCTCCTCCGCAAAGCCGAAGTTGTATTCCTCCTCGTTTTCCTGCAGCAAGTGACTGGACGCCACGTGACAGACATTCCGCCTGAGAGCTCTGATCCCTCCCATGCTTCCCAGGTTGCCAAAGACCGCCAGGTGATCAGGGTATTTCTTGTTAAAAAAGGAGATAGCCTTGTCCAGCAGAATATCATTGCTTCCTGCTATGATGAGCAGTCCGTGGTACGGCGGCAAGGGATGAGAGGATTTTGGATAGTTGATGGTCTGGTTTTCCAGCCACTGCTCCACCAGGTGCAGCGGAAAAAGCCACTTTCCGGTCGCCTTGGTCGCGGGGAGCCCCTTCTCGGATATCAACGAATAGACCATCTTTTCATTGATATCCAGGAACCGTGCAACCTCCCTAGTATTCAACAGTTTTTTCTCTTCCATAATCGTTCCCCTCTTCCTCATTATTTAGAACAATTATGTACTTGCAAGTCAATACTATTTTTCCACAGCTGAAAAGCCACATTAGTCGAGCGGCAAAATAACTTTTCCTTTCTTACCATCTTGAATCATTTCATTCCATGTCGAGGCCTTTTCCCTGCTGACCTGGTCGATGACGTCCAAGATCGCCTTGTAGTCGTTGATGGCCAGCTCTCCTTGGAAGTGCTTTTGCGGGTCAGTGGAGGATATGGTCTTAAGACGTGCCTTGGTGGCCTCGAGCATAATGGGCTTCAGTCCCCACTCCCGAAAAACTTCTTGAGCTTCTGGATTACTTTTTCACCCGAAAGCCCAGTCCTCTACTCGATATTCAACATCGGTTTACCTCCTTCTCCGGGAATACGCGATGATAGTATCCTAAAGGATTTTAAGACCAAAAGGAAACCACAAACGCTGAACATCATACGCCTAACGCAAAATGGATGCAAAGAAGGAAGTGAACCTCTGGTGAGGGACGAGTGAATTGCTTATCTCATTCTCGTGCGTGTTCCGCGTCATTATAGAGCGGAGCGCCGTATTCTTTCTTACCGTAGTCCCTCAAAATTTTCTGCCCTTTGGCAGACACTATGAACTTCAGGAACTTTTGTGACAGGCGACGAGAGGAACCGCGATCTCCGGCACAGGCTAGAAGCCCATGATAGACGTTCACAAGGATCGGATCTCCTTTGAAGAGGATGATCAGATTTTTCAGGTCTGCTCGATTTACAAACAACGTGCTCGAATCGGTCATGAAATAACCTTCCTCTTTATCCGCACGCTTGAGCGTCGGACCCATAAACTCATGGGTTACGATGTACCAATCCCCTTCCGGCTTTATGCCTGCCATCTCCCATATCTTCATCTCCCTCTTATGCGTGCCCGACCCATCTCCTCGAGAAAAGAATCTGGCCCTCTTCTTAGCAATTCTGGCGTATGCATCGGCCGCCGACTCAGCGTCGCGAATTTCTGCTGGATCCAAATTCGGGCCGACAATATAAAATTCATTGCCCCCTAGTAGGGTTCTCATGCAGGCCCATCCTTCCTCCACCGCCCTTTTTTCCGCCTGCGGCGCATGCACCAAGATCGTATCCGCCTTTCCCGCCTTGAGCGTGTCGAGCGCCTTCCCGCTCCCCATCTTGATCCACCGGATGCGGCAGGGCGTTTCCCTGCTGAAGGACTCCGCTAGTGACTTCAAGAGGCCCAATTCACCGGGACTTCCCGTGGCTACCGTGATGGACCGATCTCCGCGACCATAAACGGCGTCGAACTTCAGACAGCCGCGCTCCTCTGCGCACGAAATCGCTGCAGGGAGGCAGAGGAACACAACAAGGACGGAGACAAAGGATCGAATTCTTCTCATGACACCTTCCTTTCACAAGTCTAAGGACATCTCATCTTAATTCGAAGACAATGGTGATCACCAATTTGATGGATCTCTTGAAGAGACTCTTTGGAGGCTTGGGAAAGGGCGCAGCTTCTTTTACTGCATCTAAGGCGGCCGCATCCAGGTATTTTGAACGGGATTTCTTGACGATGCAAACGTTCCTGATATTCCCGTCGGGAGTGATCATAAATCCCACATTCACCCGTCCCTCGATCCTGCCGGTGCGGGCAACCTCCGGATATTTCTTGTTCCTTTCAATGGCCTGTCTGACCAACTCGAAATAGCCGGCCCTCGTGGCAACCGGTGCGGACGGTACCGCGATCGGTGCCGCCACCGTTGGTCCCGCCATCGGTTCCGCGATTGATTCCGGGCGCCATGCGGCAATGGACGGAGCAGATACATCCGGCACTGCCGGTACATTGATTTTTTCAACCGGTCCGGTGGAGAGCACGGACGCCACCGGCTCGATTCTGAGGGGTTTCAGGGATGGGATCGGTCTTTCGGTTGCCTTCGGGGGTTCTGTCTCCTTGATCAGTGGAGACATGTTGAGTCTGCGAGGCGGTCTGGGGATGCTCCTTCCAACCGGCATGGAAACGTCCTTGAGGGTCAACTCGATAGTCGCAAGGGCCTCCGAACGATAGACCCCAGCGATGCGGATGAGAAGGAGTATGTGTACTCCCACAGAAAGAACAATCAATCCAACCAATAACCAATTTGTATCTTTCCGGGGAATGGATTCCAAAGAAGCTCCTCTCGATGTCTTCAAATCAGAAGTCCTTCTCAGTAGCCAGGCAGAGTCGCCCTGCCCCCGCGGCTTTGGCGATATCCATGACTCTTACCGCCTTATTGAGGATGACCTCACGGTCGGCCCTCACCACCACCATTTTGTTCGCCTCGTTCCCTATCATCTGCCTGAGCCGGTCAAAGAGCTGGGCGTCCGAGACCTCTTTCTTGTCCAGAAAGGCTCTTCCCTCTTTGTCAACATAGACGGTAATGACCTTCTCGGTCTGGGGTGCGGAAGCCTTTGCCTGCGGGAGCTTAATCTTGATGCCCTCGTCGACCATGAAATTGGTAGTAAGCAGGAAATAGATCAGAAGGAGAAAAACGATGTCGATCAGCGCGGTCAGTGGGGCCTGCACCTGCAATCTGTTCCGCTTCCTCCGGTGTACAAGCATGGCAGACCTCCCTCACGACCGTTTGCTCAGGGTTTTCAGCAAGGCGACGCTCCCATCCTGAAGTTGGGCCTCGTACCGGTCAACCCGGGAGGCCAGATAGCTGTGAGCGACCATGGTAGGGAGGGCGACGGCCAGGCCGAGAGCGGTAGTCAGCATGGCCTCCCAGATACCCCCTGCGAGGACGGAAGCATTGACCTTCCCCCCCATCTGCTGAATGGCCATAAATGCCTTTATCATGCCCAGGACCGTCCCCAAAAGGCCGAGCAGCGGTGCAATGTTCCCTATGGTGGCAAGGGCAGTAAGATACCGTGAAAGACCTCTAATCTCTTCGTCGCCGGCATGAACGAGCACCGTTTCAAAAGTTTCCCGGTCCTGGTCTTTCACTTCCATGGCCTTGCTGAAGATGCGGCCCACAGGGGTGTTGCTTAAACGAGCCGCATCCAAGGCTTTTTGATCCTCGCCGTCTTGAAGATACCGGATTACCCGTTGCTGCACATCGCGTCCCCTGGCGCGCAGTCTTGAAAACCGGATAAGCCTTTCAAGAAAAATGGCCAAGGCGAGGACGGAGCACAAGAGAATGGGCGGAACCAGGATGCCCCCTTTTGAAAGAAATTCAATCATACTTTCTCCAGACCTTTCTGCTGCCGCAACGGCGGCATCGGCTTACTTCAATCCATTTCCATCCATCGTCTTTACGAGATCCGCTTTTCCATCAAAATTCAAGTCGTTTGATCGCTTGACAAGGGCTTCCGCCCCATCGTATTCCTCCCAGATGTCGGGCCTCCCGTCGCCGTTCGTGTCTTCCTCCACACGCGTCACTTTCCCATTCTTGTAGAAGTACCAAATCTCAGGGCGGCCGTCCCCGTCCTTGTCCCTTTCCCCTCGGACAGCCTCCCCGGCTTCATTGTAGAACCAGGTAATATCCATGTGGTCTTTTGCATCACGGCGTTCCTGACTTTTGGCCAATTTTCCATGCTCGTTGAAATATTGCCGCAGGTCAATCACTCCATCGCTGTCTTCATCGATCTCCTTCAGTCTCAGAACTCGCTCCTTGTAACAGTAACGCCTCTCAGGCCTGCCGTCTCCGTCTCTGTCCTGTTCCACGACAACGGACCAGGGAGCCTTGCCAAACCACTCCGTCGTCTCGAATCGGCCGTCATGATCCGAATCCCTCATCAATTTCTCCTTCTTGCCGTCTCTGTAGAAGACCTTGACATTCACTTTCCCTTTCCCTTCTTCGTCTCTCTCGACCCTCACAAATTTCCCGTCCCGGTAATATTCCCAGGTATCTACCCGTCCATCCAAGTCCGCATCGATCTCAGCCTCAACTTTTTCGCCTTTGTCATTGAAATGGATCAATACATCCGGCTTTTTGTCCGCGTTGGTATCCTGCGTCTGGAGATAAGGTTTTCCCTTCTTGAAAAAGGTCGCCGTCTCTCTGTATCCGTCGCCGTCCCCGTCGTATTCAATCTTGAGCGGCTCCCCATGCCGGAAAGTTCTGAGTCTGTCTATCCGGCCCTTGAAACGGGTGTCCTCCTCTATTTTAGCCGGCCGGCCGGCATCATCAAGAGAGATGAAACGATCATTCTTGCCGTCAAAGTTCGTGTCGCACTCCCGGTAAAACGGCTTTCCGTCCTTAAAGTGGATAGTCAGGTCAAATCGACCGTCCTTGTTCGTGTCCTGTTGCTGTTCAACGGGCTTGTTTTTTTTGAACCGGGTGACAATCTCCGGCCGGCCGTCATGATCCTCATCTTTTCGCTCCTCCAAGATGAAACCGTTCCGGTAGGTTCGAAAGGTTTCCATCTCGCCGTCGCCGTCCAGGTCGTGCCGGCTCTTGGTAGGAAGTCCGTCTTCTCCGTACATGATGATGCTCTCGGGCCGGCCGTCTCCATTAGTATCAGCCCATCTTTCTAAGGGTTTCTCATTTCGATAGGACAGCCTCACGTTCACCTTTCCATCGCCATCGGTATCCCTTTCCGAGGAGATCAGCTTTCCATCCTTGAAATAATACGTGAGGTCCAAACGCCCCTTCCCTTCTGAATCCTTTACAATCTTCAGGTAGCGTTCCTGGTCATCAAACCAGGCAATCTGGATTACGCGGCCTGTCTTAACGGATTTCCGCTCCTGCCTGACCCTTTTCCCTCCCTTAAAATAGTCACAGGTGTCCGTTTTTCGATCTCCGTTCGTATCCCTTTCAATCCTGACAACCTGCCCGTTCCGGTAATACTGAAAACGGTCCATAATCCCGTCGGCGTTGATGTCTATCTCCAGTGTTTTGATCTCGCCGTCTTTGGCGATGTGGGCGACCTGGTCGATTTTACCGTCCCTGTCCGTATCTCTCTGCACCACTCTTTCTGCTGCACAGACCGAACGACCGGGCAACCAGATCAGCACCAGAACAGGAATCACAATGCCCAAGATAGATCTATTCATTTTCATGGCAGGAAAGGTCGCTATCCTCTTGATTCCAGGCGCCGGAAAAATCTTCTTCGAGACCGACAGGCCGGCGAGTGATTCGGTCGAAAAATAGGAAGACCAGGAGGCCTGTCAAAATTGTTCCACCGCCGTACAGGAACACCATGGGATTGCTGCTAAAAGAAAAGATGATGATCCACAGATTACCCAGCATAAAAAGAATAGGTGTCACGGGATATCCGAAGGTTCGATAGGGACGTGGGTAATCGGGACACCTGTAACGGAGAACCATCATCCCCAGAACCGTCAACATGGCGAAAAGGGAAAGCGTAAAACCGATATACAGAAGGAGCTTGTCAAAGGCCGAAGTAATCACCATGAGTGCGGCTATGCCAGCCTGCAGGAATATGGATCGGCCCGGAGTCGCCGGGCGGCTGCCGACCTCTCCGAACCACCTGAAAAATGTCCCGTCCTTTGCCATGGCGTAATAGACACGAGGACCGGCCATGATCATGGCACTGATGACGGACAGAAGACAGACGGTAACTGCCATTGAAAAAGCGCTCCCCGAGGAGTGTCCGAACAGGGAGAGGGCCGATTTTGTTCCCACTTCCAGAACGCCGCTCATTTCTTCCACGGGCAGGGCGTAGATAAAAACCACATTCAGAAGAAGATAAAGCACCATCACCAAAAGAGTACCCTGCAAAAGGGATTGCGGGATATTTTGTGACGGATCCTTAATTTCTGCTCCCAGGTATGCGGCCGCGTTCCACCCGCTATAAGCGAAGGAGACAAAAATCAGGGAGATGGCGAAAGGTCCCGAGAAAATCAGGTCGGCGGGCAATTCGGAAGAGAAATGTGCCGTGCTGCCTTTGCCGAGAACCAGTCCTCCTATGATAAAAGCGAAAATTGCCCCTACCTTGATGCCCGTGAGCAGGTTCTGGACGCGACTGCCGAAATGGAGGCCCCTCCAGTGAACCAGCGAAAAAATGATAATGACCGCGATGGCCACAACGTTTATGGGAGAAAGCGTTACCGGGCCGACTTTCCAAAGAAACAGGGTGGTCCAGCCATGGGCGCCGGCAGGCAGGCTGTGGGAAAAGTAGGTGGAAAAGGCCATTGCAGCGGCCGCTATGGGGGCTGAGAAGCCGACGATGAGCGAGATCCAGCCGGAGAGAAATCCCATGAGCCGCCCCAAGCTTTCCCTGAGGAAGACATAGTCCCCCCCTGCTCTGGGGAACATGGCCCCGAGCTCTCCATAGCAAAACGCTCCCGAAAGGGCCAGTACTCCCCCCGCAAACCAGCAGAGGAGCATGGCCTGGGGATTTCGAAGAGAAGACATGATAAACCCGGAGGTTGTGAAAATCCCGGTACCGATCATGTTGGCGATCACAAGAATCGTTGCGGAGCCCAAACCCATACCCCTCTTGAGCCCCAATTGACCGAGGGGAATTTGCTGTATCTTGGCTTGCCTGATCATGCGAAACCTCGACCTACTCGCAGTCCTTCCCCGCCCTTACGGTAAGACAGGGACCGATATAGATCAGGCCGAGAAACTTCTCCGGGTACTCGTCAGCA
>Ga0315540_10001366_pt1 | contig 13932 bp, 10 predicted proteins | sample SalMarSW160110MG_FD_203677 | JGI IMG/M metagenome (GOLD analysis project Ga0315540, IMG submission 203677) | Salt marsh sediment microbial communities from the Plum Island Ecosystem LTER, Massachusetts, United States - Salt Marsh Sediment SW1601-10 ... | reverse complement strand
CGTCGTCGTCCGGCTCGCCCAGGTGTCCGCCACCCGGCACCCACGTCTCCCCCGCCTCGTCGTCGCGACCCGCACGCGACGGGCGCCGCGTCGCGGGCGGCGCCGGCCGCGGGGCCGGCCGTCTGCGGCTCGATCCGGCGGCCGCCTCCGGCGGCCGCCGTCGCGGTTTCGCGGACGCGGCGCGCAGCCGCGCGACCTCCGCCTCGGAGAGCTCGCGCCACATGCCGCGCGCCAGCGGCCCGAGCCGCAGCGGCCCGTAGCCGACGCGGTGCAGGCCCGTCACGACGAGTCCAAGGGCCTCGCACATGCGGCGCACCTGGCGGTAGCGCCCCTCGTGGATTGCGATCTCGATCATGATGGCGTCGAAGCCGGGGTCCACGCGGCGCACGCGCGCGGGCGCGCTCACGACCCCGGGCTCGAACTCGACGCCGTGCGCGAGGCGCTCCAGCTGCCTCGTGCCCGGCTCGCGATCGAGCCTCACGCGGTAGGCCTTCTCGACGCCGTAGCGCGGGTGCATGAGCCGGTGGGCCAGCTCGCCGTCGTTCGTGAGCAGCAGGAGCCCGCTCGAGTCCGCATCGAGACGGCCGACGGGAAACAGACGCTGGCCCCGTGGCAGCAGCTCGGCGATCGTGCGCCGGCCCTGGGGATCGTCGAGCGTGGTGATGACCCCGACGGGCTTGTTGATCACGAAGTACGCGTGCGCCTGCGCGCCGGGCAGCGGCCGGCCGTCCACCTCGACGCGGTCGCTCTGCTCCTCGACGGTCGTGCCGGGCTCGCGCACCACACGGCCGTTCACGCGCACGCGGCCCTCGGCGATTATCGTGTCGCACTTGCGCCGGGCCCCGAGGCCGCGCGAGGCGAGCAGCTTGTTCAACCGGATGGACATCGTCCGACCTCCCATGGGTTCATGGCGCGAGGCGCTCGATCAGCGCCCGCGCCCCGGGAAAGCGCGCGAGCAGCTCGTCGCGCGAGCCCAGCTCGAAATCCTCGTACTCGAATCCCGGCGCGCAGGTGCAGCCCGCGAGCGCGAACGACGCGCCCTCGGCGGGCTCGGCGCCGAACCAGGCGCCGTGCGGCACGAGGCACTGGGGCGACTCGCCGCCCGTGACGTCGTGCCCCAGCGTCAGCCGCCGGTAGCCCTCGCCCGGAACGAGCAGGTGCAGGTGCAGTGGCCCGCCGTCGTAGAGGTGCCAGACCTCGTCGGCGCGCAGCCGGTGCAGGCGCGAACGCTCGCCGGCGCGGAGCAGGTAATAGATGGCGGTCCCGAACGCGCGCGCTCCCGGGAAGCGCCCGGGCAGCCCGGCCGCGCTCTCCGCGGCGCGCCAGGTCTCGCGGAACGCGCCGCCCTCGGGGTGCGGTTCGAGCCGCAGCGCGCGGATCCAGTGCTCGGCGTCGCGAGTCATGCGTCCCCGGCGCGGCGGCGACGGCCGCTCAGCGTCCGCCGTCGTCGTGGCCGAGCGAAGCCGAGGGACGCTCGAGACCCTCGTCCGCCTCGTCGTCAGCCTCGTCTTCCTCGTCGTCGTCCTCGTACTCGTCCTCGTCGTCCTCGTATTCGTCCTCGTCGCCTTCGCCGGCGTCGTCGGACGACTCCTCGAGGTCGCCGGCTCCGGCGTGCACCGAGGCCTCGACGGATTCCGGGGCTTCCGACCCGGCGGGTTCCGCCAGTGCCAGCGCCGCCTCGGCGCGCGCCTGCTTCGCCTGCGCGATGGCGGCTTCGGCCTCCGCCAGAGAGAACGCCTCCTCCTCCGCAGGCGGCTCCCCGGCGGGTGTGTCGCCGTCGCCGGCCCCGGGAGGCGCGGAGGGCGCGAGCGGCATGCCGCTCGAGGGGTCCATCTCCATCATCTCGAGCTGCTCCGGCTCGCGGGCGGCCACGAGCGCGCGCAGCTCCTCGGGCCGCGGCAGCTCCGTCAGGTCGCGCAGGCCGAAGTAGTTCAGGAACTCGCCCGTCGAACCGTAGAGCAGCGGACGGCCGACGACGGTCGAACGGCCCTTGATCGTGACGAGGTTGCGCTCGAGCAGCGTCGCGAGCACGCCGCTCGCGTCCACGCCGCGGATCGCCTCGATTTCGCTCTTCGTGACCGGCTGCTTGTAGGCGACGATCGCCATCGTCTCGAGCGCAGCGCGCGAGAGCCGCGTGCGCCGCTTGCCGCGGAGCATGCGAGCGACCCACTCCGACTGCGCCGAGGCGGTCGTGAACAGCCAGCCCCCCGCCATCTCGCGAAGCTCTACGCCGGCCTCTCGAGCGGCGTATTCCTCGCCGAGGGACTTCAGCGCTCCCGCGACGTCCGTGGCCTCGGCCTCGAGCGCCTCGGCGAGCAGCATCAGCGAGAGCGGCTGGTCCGACGCGAACAGCAGTGCTTCAACCGCCGATCGCAGGTTCGTTGGGGGCATCGGTGTCGTTTCCCTCCGGCCCTCTCGGGAGGATCAGGATGTCGGCGAAGTTCGCCTCCTGAACCACCACGATCCGGCCCAGCTTGACGAGCTCGAGCAGCGCCATGAACGAGACGACGATCTCCATCCGCGCGTGCGCGCGCTCCATGAGGCTGGAGAAGGTCAGCCGGCCGTTCTCGGCCACGGTGCGGGCGATGAACGACATCTTGTCCTCGATGTCGTACGCCTCGGTGCGGACTTCGTAGACGGGCCGCTCGGAGCGCCGCGCGAGCACCCGGTTGAGCGCGTCGATCAGGTCGAACAGCGTCGCCGGCGCGAGCGGGAGCGGACCGGCCTCGTCCTCGGTCGGGACCATGCCCCGCTCGTAGAGCAGGCGACGATCCCCCTCCTGGGTCTTGAGCGTCCCCGAGGCCTCCTTGTAGAGCCGGTACTCGAGCAGGCGCTGGACCAGCTCCTCGCGCGGGTCGCCCTCGTCCTCCTCCTCGTCGGACTTCGGGATCGGGAGCAGCATCCTGGCCTTGATGCGCATGAGCGTCGCGGCCATGACGAGGAACTCGCCCGCGACCTCGAGGTCGAGCGCGCGCATGAGCTCGATCGTCTCGAGGTACTGCTGGGTGATGTGCGCGATCGGGATGTCGTAGATGTCGATCTCGTCGCGCTTGATGAGGTGGAGCAGCAGGTCGAGCGGCCCCTCGAACCGCGGGAGCCGGAAGGTCACCGCCGACCGCGCCGCGCGGACCACCGGCCCGCCGTCGCGGCTTCGCGCCGCCGGGCTCTCGACCAGCAGGTCGTGCGGCCGCCCGTCGCCGTTCGGGCCGTCGCCGTTCGGGCCGGCCCGGCCGGGTTCTTCGGTCGCCGCCCCCGCGGGATCGCGGGGGGCCGGCGCGTCGTCGCGCGCTTCGCTCAAACGGGCTCCACGACGGACTTGACGCCCATCGCGCTCCGAACCAGCTCCATGGTCTCGCGCGCCGTCTCGCGGGCGCGCCGGGTGCCCTCGTTCAGCACGTCGCGCACGCGGTCGGGATCCTTCTCCCAGCTCGCGCGACGTTCGCGGATCGGGCCGAGCGCTTCGGCCATGACCGCCGCCAGCCGCTTCTTGTCGGCGACGCAGCCCAGGCGGCCCGCGCGGCACTCCACGGCCACGGCCTCCGCCTCGGCGGCGTTGAACTTGCGGTGATACTCCCACACGACGCAGCCCGCATGCAGCGGTTTTCCTTCGGCGTCGAGTTCCGAAAGGTCGGCCTCGGGCCGGCCCGGGTCGTCCCTGCGGATCTTCTTCGGGTCCGTGTAGGCCTGCTTCACCTTCGCCTCGATCTCGGCCGGCTCGTCGGCGAGCAGGATCGTGTTGCCCAGCGACTTGCTCATGCGGTTGCCGTCGAGGCCCCGGAGGCGCGCGAACTCCGTGATCTGCGGCTCCGGCTCGGGGAACACCGGCTCGCGGTCCCGGCAGTAGACGTAATTGAAGCGGCGGGCGATCTCGCGCGTCAGCTCGACGTGCGGCACCTGGTCCTCGCCCACCGGGACGTGCGTCGCCCGGTAGAGCAGGATGTCGGCGGCCTGCAGCACGGAGTAGCCGAGGTGCCCGTACGAGATCGTCTGCTCGTCCATCCCGAGGTCGCGGATCTGCTCCTTCAGGGTCGGGATGCGCTCGAGCCGCGCCTTGCTCACGAGCATGCTGAAGAGCAGGTGCAACTCGGCGTGCTCCTTCACGGCCGACTGGACGAAGAGCACGCTTCGCGCGGGGTCGAGCCCGGCGCCGAGCCAGTCCAGCACCATGTCCCAGGTGTTCTGCTGCAGGCGGCTCGTGTCCTCGTAGCCGGTCGTCAACATGTGCCAGTCGGCGACCATGTGGTAGTTCGTCCACCCGGCGTCCTGCAGGCGCACCCAGTTCTCCAGCGCGCCCACGTAGTTGCCCAGGTGGAGGCGCCCGGTGGGGCGCATTCCCGACAGGATGCGGCCGGTCCGGCCGGTCGAAGCGGTCAACGCGGACTCCTCGAAGGTGAGAGGACGGAGAGAGTGCGCGGCAGACTATCGAACGCCCCGAAGGGGGTCAAGACTCCGGGCCTTCAAGTGATGCTTGAACCTCGCGCGGTTTCCCCGCGGCGGGAGCGGCCGCAACGGTGGCTCAGCCGAGCTTGCGCACGACGATGAGCGTGAGGTCGTCGCTCGGGCCCTTCTCGGCCGTCCACGCGCCCACGGCGTCCACGAGACGCGCGAGGATGTCCGCCGCCGGCAGGTGCGCGTGGCGCCGCGCGAGGTCCTCGATACGGTGCTCGCCGTACATCTCGCCGGTGGGGCTCTCGGCCTCGCTGACGCCGTCCGTGTACATCACGAGGACGTCGCCCTCCCGCAGCGCGACCGGCCGATCCTCGTATCGCGCGTCGGGCAGGACCCCCAGCGCGACGCCGCCCTCGACGAGGTTCTCGCAGGTGCCGTCGCGGCGGACGAGCAGCGGCGGGTTGTGGCCGCCGTTGCTGAAGATGAGCACGGCGTTCTTCCAGTCCAGCACGCCGTAGAAGGCGGTCACGAAGCGGTCGCGCTCGGTGCTCTCGTGCAGCAGCAGGCTCGCCTTGCGCATCACGGCGCGGATCGCGAACTCGTTGCGGATCTCGGCGAGCAGGCTCATGCGGAAACCCGCCATGATGAGCGCGGCGGGGATCCCCTTGCCCGAGACGTCCGCGATCGCGAGCCCCAGCCGTGTTTCGCTGACCGGGATGAAGTCGTAGTAGTCGCCGCCGACCTGGTCGTGCGGGATCGAGGTGCCGGCGACGTCGAACCCGGGCACCGACGGGGCCTTCGACGGCAGGAACGAGAGCTGGATGTCGCGGGCGATCGCGAGCTCACGCTCGAGCCGCCGGCGCTCGACGAGGTCGCGGGCGCTGCGCGCGCGCTGCACCGCCACCGCCGCCTGCGCGGCGAACGCCGACAGCAGCTCGAGGTGGCCCTCGTGGTAGGCGTCGCCCCGGTCGCTCTCGAGGTTGAAGACGCCGACCAGCTCGCCCTCGACGACCATCGGCGCGGCGAGTTCGCTGCGCGTCGAGGGCCGGGCGGCGACGTAACGCGGGTCGGCCGTGACCTCGGGCACGATCACGGGCTCGCCGGTCTTGGCCACCCAGCCGACGATGCCCTGCCCCACCTGCAGCCCGAACGCCTCCTCGGAGCCCTCCGGGTAGCCGGACTCGCTCACGAGCCCGAGCGATCCCGTCTTGCGGTCCACGAGGTAGATGGCGCCGGCGTCGTAGGCCACGACCTCGCGCAGGGAGCTGAAGATGGCCTCGATGACCTCGTCGAGGTCGAACGGCGCCGAGAGGGCGCGCGCGACGTCGAGGAGCACCTCCTTCTCGAGCGCGCGCCGCACGGTCTCCTGGTAGAGCAGCGCGTAGTCCACCGCGAACGAGACGCTCTCCGCGGCCACCTCGAGCCGGTCGAAGTCGGCGTCCGTGAAGGCCCCGCCGCGCTTGTCGAGGCACTCGATGGCGCCGAAGGGCTCCCCTCGCCTGAGCAACGGCAGGACGAGCGCCGTGCGGAACTCGGGCCGCTCGCCGTGCAGGCCCTCGGGCGGGGCTTCGTCCCCGGCCAGCCGGAGCGATCGCCCCCGGGCGACCACCCACCCGGCGAGGCCCTCCCCGGCCGCCAGCCGCCGCTCGACCGGCGGGCCCTCGTCGGAGAAGTCGCGCGCGACGAGCCGGCGGCCCCCGCGCCGGGCGACCCAGATGCGCACGGCTTCGCAGTCCACGAGCCGGCGGCAGTGGCGCGTCGCGGCGCGCAGCAGCTCGACGAGGCGGTCCGGCCCGGAGACGCCCTCGGGGCCGATGAAGGAGAGCGCGGATACGCGCGGGAGGATGGAGTCCTCGGGGTCCGAGGAGGTGACGGCGGGTCGTTCGCTCACGTCCGCACGCTACCAAGCCCGCGCACGCGGGCCAAGCGCCGCGGCGCGCCGCGCGCCGGCCGGCGGCGGCCCGTTCGGGCCTCAATCCCCGGGCCGGCCGGGCCGATACCCCGGGGGACGACCGCTCTCTCCTTCCGCCGGGACCCCGGGATGGCCAACGAACACAAACGACTCGGCGAGCTGCTGATCGAGGCCGGAATCATCGACGAGGCGCAGCTGGCCCGCGCCATCGACGAGCAGAAGCGCTCCGGGCTCATGCTGGGCGCAGCGCTGCTCAAGCTCGACTTCGTCACGGAGTCCGACCTGGTCGCGCTGCTGCACAAGCAGCTGCGCCTGCCCGTGGTGGACTTCGACCACACCGCCCCCGACGAGGGGGCGCTGGCGAAGATCTCCGAGGACCTCGCGCGCAAGTACCTCGCGCTCCCGCTCGAGGTCGGGCGCAAGGCGCTCGTGGTCGCCATGGCCGACCCGATGAACGTCGCCGCGATCGAGGACCTGCGCTTCCAGGCCGGGATGTTCATCCAGCCGGTCCTCGCCGCGCCCTCCCAGATCGCCGCCGCGATCGAGCGCTACTACCACCTCGACACCTCGATGAACGAGGTGATCCAGAGCATCATCCAGAGGGACGAGGACGTGGAGGTCAGCGCCGTCGAAGAGCAGGAGGATCGCGAGGCGACGGACGTCCTGCTCAAGGAGGCCGAGGGCCGGCCCATCGTCCGGCTGACCAACTGGCTGCTCCACCGGGCGGTCGAGGAGCGGGCGAGCGACATCCACATCGAGCCGCAGCACGACGACCTCATCATCCGGCTGCGGGTGGACGGCCTGCTGCGCGAGGAGCAGCGGCTCCCGAAGTGGACGCAGGGCGCCATCGTCTCGCGCATCAAGGTGCTCGCGAACCTCGACATCGCGGAGAAGCGCCAGCCGCAGGACGGTCGCCTCGTGATCGAGATCTCGGGCCGGCGCGTGGACATGCGCGTCTCGACCCTGCCGCTCACGAACGGCGAGAAGGTCGTGATGCGCATCGTGGACCAGTCCGGCGGGGGTGTCGTCCTCGACGCGCTGGGACTCGACGACCGCGAGCTGACCCGCCTGAAACGCCTGCTTGCCCGGCCACAGGGGATCATCCTCGTCACCGGCCCGACGGGCTCGGGCAAGTCCACCCTGCTCTACTCGGCGCTGCGCCACGTGCATGACGTCACACGCAACATCACCACGGTCGAGGACCCGGTCGAGTTCCAGCTCCCGGGCATCAACCAGGTGCAGGTGGACGAGAAGGCCAAGAAGACCTTCGCGGCCGCCCTGCGGTCGATCCTGCGCCAGGACCCGGACGTCATCATGATCGGCGAGATCCGCGACCAGGAGACGGCCCAGATCGCGTTCCGCGCCTCGGTGACGGGCCACCTCGTGCTGAGCACGGTGCACACGAACGACGCGGCCGGCGCGGTGACGCGCCTCGTGGACCTCGGGCTCGAGCCGTTCATGGTCGCCTCCTCCCTGCTCGGCGTGGTCAGCATCCGGCTCGTGCGGACGCTGTGCCCGAAGTGCAAGGAGACCTACGAGGTCGAGGCCTCCACGCTGAACCGCCTCGGCGGCAGCCCGAACACCGACGCCAAGCACGTGCAGCTCCACCGCGGGACGGGCTGCCCGAACTGCCGCAACACCGGCTACTCCGGCCGCACGGGCATCGTCGAGATCCTCGGGGTGGACGACCGGCTGCGCACGCTGATCATGCGCAACGCGCCCGACGCGGACATCCGCAAGGGCGCGATCGAGGCCGGCATGCGGCCGATCGGCGAGGACGGACTGGCCAAGGTGCTCGCCGGGCGTACGACCCTCGAGGAGGTCACGCGCGTCGTGTACCTGCCCGAGCACGGCGTGCGCATGTGCCCGCACTGCACGGGGGTCGTCTCGAAGGACTTCGAGTACTGCCCCTCCTGCGGCACGTTCGTGGGCGAGCACTGCGAGCGCTGCCGCAAGCGCCTCGACGGTGAGTGGCGGTTCTGTCCCTCGTGCGGCCTCGAGAACCGCGCCCGGACGGGCGCGCACCGGCCGAGCGACTCGCGCTTCCTGCGCGTGCCACCCGGGGCACGCAAGGCGTCCTGAGCCCGGCGGTCGCGCACGCTTCACGCGCCCGGGCGCGCCGTCCCCGATTCCCGCGCCGCGGCCCGGAGGCGCCGGTCCCACGGCGCCGGCCCAACGAATCGTTGAACACGGACCTCGGCGGCCCCTAGACTCCGGCGCCATCGCCGCCCCCGCCCGGAGGATTCCGTGCACGCGCTCTACCTGGTCCTGTGCGCCGCCCTCGTCGGCGCGATCGCCTACCGCACCTACGGCGTGATCCTGCTGCTCGTGGCGGTGGGCGCCGGCGCCTGGGTGCACGACTCCGAGCTGAAGCGCTTCTTCCTCTTTTCGGACCGTGGCATCACGATCGCCCTGATGATCTACGGCTTCGTCGCCTCGGTGCTGCCCGTGTGGCTCCTGCTCTGCCCGCGGGACTACCTCTCGAGCTTCATGAAGGTGGGCGCGATCCTGGTCCTCGCGGCCGGCATCATGCTCGTGAACCCGAAGCTGCACATGCCGGCCATCACGCCCTACGCGGCGGGCGGCGGGCCCGTGATCCCGGGGCCGCTCTTCCCGTTCGTCTTCATCACGATCATGTGCGGCGCCATCTCCGGATTCCACTCCCTGATCGCCTCGGGCACGACCCCGAAGATGGTCGAGCGTGAGCGCGACGTGCTGCCCATCGCGTACGGCGCGATGCTGCTCGAGGGCTTCGTGGGCGTCATCGCCCTCGTCGCGGCGAGCGCGCTCCACCCGGCCGACTACTTTGCGATCAACACGAGGCCCGAGGTCTTCGCGACGCTGGGGATGACCCCCGTGAACCTCTCCACCCTGTCGGCCCAGGTCGGCGAGGTGCTGGCGGGGCGGCCCGGTGGCGCCGTCTCGCTCGCGGTCGGCATGGCGCAGGTGTTCTCGTCGCTGCCGTTCCTCGGCGGGCTGATGGCTTTCTGGTACCACTTCGTCATCATGTTCGAGGCGATGTTCGTGATGACCCTCATCGACACGGGCACGCGCGTCACGCGCTACATGTTCCAGGAGGTGGGCAGCATGGTCGTGCCGGGGCTCAGGGGCTGGACCGGATTCGCACCCGCGACGGTCTTCAGCGCGCTCTCGGTGCTCGCCTGGGGCTACTTCGTCTGGACCGGGAGCATCACGACCATGTGGCCGCTCGTCGGCGTGAGCAACCAGCTGCTCGCCGCGATCGCGCTCGCCATCGGCACGTCGTGGCTCTTCAACACGGGCCGCGGCTGCTACGCGTGGACCACCCTGATCCCGCTCGCGTTCATGTGCGTCAACACGCTGACGGCCGGCTGGATGAACCTGCGCGTCAACTACCTGCGCGCCCAGTTCGCCGCCGGCGCGCCCGACCTGCTCGCCGCCTTCGCACGCGCGCCGATGCCGGCGCGCGTCCAGGTGGTGGTGACGCTCGTGGTGATGGGCCTCATGGTCGCGATCACGGCCGACTGCCTGTGGCGCTGGTTCGCGCGCTCGCGCGCCCCGCAGGGCGAGACGTCGGCCGCGGCGGCCTCCTCGTGACCGCACGCGCGCTGCTGATCGCCGCCGTCGTGGCGCTGGCCATCGGCCTCGTGTGGCGCTCGAAGCTCTTCACGGTGCAGGCCCCCGGCGCGGCGCCCGCGACGCTGCACGCGCTGCCGGCCGCGGAGCGACTGCCGGCGGACTTCGACGCGGTCCTCGCCGCCGTGCCCGCGGGGAGCGAGCGCGTCCTGCCCGGCCGGGGCGTGCTCGTCGTGCACTACTGGGCGCCGTGGGAGCGCCACAGCGGTGCGCAGGTGCAGGGGCTCGACTCGCTGCGGCGCGTACTCCCGCCCGGCGCCGTGCGCGTGGCAGTCGTCTGCTTCGATCCCTACCCCTCGGTGGCCCGCTACGTCGCACGGCTGCGGCTCCGGCTTCCTGTGCTTCTCGACCAGCGCCGGGAGCTGGTGGACCACCTCCCGTGCCCGAGCATCCCCTACACCTACGTCTTCGACCGCGACGGGCGCATCGCGATCGCGCAGGCGGGCGAGGTGGACTGGCTCGCGCCCGGGACGATCTCCGCGATCGAGGGCCTGCTCGACGAGGTCTCGCCCGCGAGGCCGCCCGCGCCCTCGGGGCGCATCGCGTCCTGACCGCCGGGAACGACGACGCCCCGACTCCGGGGAGCCGGGGCGTTCGCACGAAGGTGGCGCGTCAGACGCGCGCGGCTTCCGCCTCGGGCCGGCGGACGTACCGGCGGACCAGCGCCCAGAGTCCGAAGAGCGCCGTCACGTAGACCACGTCCGAGAGGAGCGTGTTGCGGAAGAACGGCAGCGCCGCCGTGTAGCATGCGCCGAGGCCGGCGAGCGTGCGCGGGTAGTAACCGCTCGCCCACATGCCGAAGTTCGAGAGCGCGAAGAACGCGACCGAGCTGGCCACCGTCGCCCCGGCGAAGCGCGGCAGCGAGCGGGCCCGCCCGAGGATGCCGGCGCCGAGCAGCAGGCAGGCCGCGAACCCGGCGTAGTTCCAGAACATGCTCATCGGGTGGTAGAAGCCCAGGAAGAGGTCCGAGAGCAGCAGGGCGGCGAAGGGGACGAGCCACGCGGCCCGGCGGTCGAGGGTGGCTCCCGCGAACAGCCCGATGGCCGCGACCGGAGCGAAGTTCGGCGGGTGCGGCAGCAGTCGCGACGCGACGGCGAGCAGGATCAGCACGACGACCATCGGAAAACCTCCCCGGGCACCACGTGTCATTCGTCCGGCGCCCGCCGGTTCATGGCGGGTACGCCCGCCGGCCGCCCGGCCCTCGGGCCGGAAAGCCGCGCATTCTAGAAGAGGAGTGGTGGAGCTGAACGGGATCGAACCGTCGACCTCTTGACTGCCAGTCAAGCGCTCTCCCAGCTGAGCTACAGCCCCACCCAGGCCTTGGGCCGCAAGTTTCTACTCCAGAGGGCCTTCCGGCGTCAACTGCTGGCGGCGTCGCAACGGCGTCAGCGTCGCGCGGGGAGGACGTCGTTGCGCAGCGCCTTCTGTGCCCGGACGCCTCCGGGTTGCATCTGGCGCAACCGGTCGCGCCAGTCCACCGCCTCCGGGTCTTCCCGCTCGGCGGTCGGGTCGAGCTCGAAGTAGCGTTCGAGGGAGGTCAGGGCCTCGGAGTAGTGGCGGAACTGCTGCTGCACGGCGCTCCAGTTGCGCCAGGCTCCTGCGTACCCGGGTGCGAATGCCGCCGCAGCGGCCGCTTCGAGAACCGCCGAGGCCGCCCGGTCCGGCTCGCCGGCGTAGATGCGGCTGAGGACGAGATGCGGCACCGGGTCGTACGCCGCATGCGCGGACGCCGTCTCGCCCAGCCGCCGCGCGGTGAGCGAGTCGCCCGCCAGCAGCGCGCGGCGGGCGCCGTCCCCCACCGGGCCGGCGTCACGCGCCAGCCCGAAGCCGAGGCGCAGCAGCTCGGTCCGCGCCGCCGCGGTGTCACCGAGCGCCGCCCGCGCGATCGCGAGCCCGAACCGTGAGGACGCACGGCGCGGGTCGCGTGCGAGGTCGAGGGCGAACGCCTCGACCGCCGTCTCGGGGTGGTCGTTGAGCAGCCAGCCGATGCCGAGGTTGAACCACAGGTCGGGCTCGTTCGTGTGGTCCACGAGCCGGCGCGACTCGTCGTCCCAGGACAGCAGGAAGACGTCGCCGCGCCCGAGCAGGCTGCGGCGGAAGGCCGAGGCGAAGTACGAGCGCAGCGTCGTGTCGCGGTAGACGCCGCGCACGAGCGGGCCGTCCCCGACCTGGACCGCCGCGAACGCGGGGACGCCCGAGAAGAAGAACGTGCTCGACGAGGGCACCGACGGGTGCGCCGCGCGCAGGTCGTCCACGCAGCGTTCCATCACGCCCATGCCGCGCTCGAGGTAGAAGCCGTTCACGTGCGACTGCGCGCTCCAGGGCGAGGGCGCCGTCGCGAACTCCGGGAGCGCACGGGGCTGCGCCGCGGCCAGCCCGGCGAGGAGGACGACCCCCGCCGCCACGCCGCCGGGGGCGCGGGCGACCGCGAGCCCGGCCAGCAGCCCGACGCCCGCCATGGCGAACAGCAGGTAGTAGGCGCTCCAGACCGGCGCGACGGCCGCCACCGGCAGCGCGCCCGCGACGGCCCACGCCGCCGCGACCGCCCAGGCGCCGGGCACCGGCCCCGGAAGTGCGGCCGCCTTCGCCGCGCCGGCTCCCTTCTTCCCCGCCGCGGCGCCTCGCCCCGGCCCCGAGCGAACGACGACGAGCGCCACCGCGACGCCGGCCAGCGCGATCGCGACGAGCGCGGCGCCCCTCGGAACGGCGGGCGGTGCCCACGGCGCGTGTCCCGTGGCCCATTCGAGCCCGAACGCGACGCGCGTGAGGTCCGCGAGCGCCGCGAGCGCGCCCCACGGCGAGAGCGAGAGCCCCGAGCCGGGCGAAGCGCGCCGCGCGAACACGACGCCGGCGACGAGCGCCCACGCGAGCGCCGCGGCGGCGAGCGGCCAGACCCGCCGGACGGCCGCGCCCCACTTCTCGCCGGGCCGGCGGGCGAGCAGAAGCGCGGGCAGCACCGCGACGACCGCCGTCTCCTTGGCGAAGGGCGCGAGGAAGAGGAGCGCCGCCCCGGCGCGGAGGCGGCCGTCCGCGACCGCGAGCAGCGCGCCGAGCGCGAGCGCCAGGGCCAGCAGGTCCTGCGCGCCGGAAGCCCACATCACCGGCACGTCGGCGGCGTAGGTGAGCGCGAACACGCCCGCGGCGACCGCCGCGACGCGATCGCCGCCGAGCCGGCGGGCGATCGCCCAGAGCATCAGGACCGAGGCCAACCAGAGCGCGAGATTCGCGGCGTGGAAGAACGCCGCCGACTCGCCGCTCGCGTGGCCGAGCGTCCAGAACCACAGCACGCGGCCCAGCGGCCGGAAGAAGTTCCCGATCGGGTCGGGCGAGAGCGCCGCGGCCAGCAGCGAGCGCTGGCGCGACTGGTCGAGGAACAGCCAGTCGTCGGCGAAGAACGGCGCCGCGAGCGCGCGCCACTGCACGAGTGCCGCCGCCACGAGCGCGAGCACGGGGACCACCCACGCCGCCCATGGCGCCGGCGACGCCGCGGGCCGAGCCGCCGGGGCGGGGCGCGCCGTCGAGCCCGGCCGTGTCGCCCTGGACCGCGACCGGGCCATCAGCGGATCAGGTTGCGCAGCAGCGAGCCCGCGAGACTCGCCGTGGTCCGTCGCCGGGTCCTGCGCCGCCGTGGCGGCGCGCCGATGAGGGCGCCGAGCGCGCCGCGCGCGACTTCGCGCGTGGCCGTGCGCGCGACGTCGCGCACGAGCCGCGAGCCGAAGATCGCGCCCGCGATCGCCGCGGCGCCGCCGATCATCTCGGCCGCACGCTGCCCCGCGTCGGGCGGCGCGACCGGCGGCACGCCCGAAGGCGCCGGCGCGGCCGCGGGCGGCGCGGCACCCGCCAGGCGCGCCGCGAGCATCTCGCGCGCGCTCTCGCGGTCCACGGGCAGGGCGTACTCCTTCACCTGCTCCGACGCGCCGAGTTGCGCACGCATCTCGTCCGCGGTCAGCGGCCCCATGCGCGACGCGGGCGGGATGAGCCGCACCGCGAACGGCGGCGTCGGAGCGCCGTTCGGC
>Ga0315540_10001365_pt1 | contig 13935 bp, 10 predicted proteins | sample SalMarSW160110MG_FD_203677 | JGI IMG/M metagenome (GOLD analysis project Ga0315540, IMG submission 203677) | Salt marsh sediment microbial communities from the Plum Island Ecosystem LTER, Massachusetts, United States - Salt Marsh Sediment SW1601-10 ... | reverse complement strand
CGATGCCCACGCCTTGCAGATCGGGGTCAGGACCTCGACGTAGGACTGGTAGCGCTCGCGCTCTTCGCCCTCGGTGGTATGGGTCAAGTCGATGTAGGACGAGGTCTGCATCAGCAGGGCGCGCATCGCCTCGGTGTAGGCCTTGGCGGTCAGCAGCGTCCTGCGCACGTCGGGATGCTCGATGATGGGTACCTGCGGGGCGTCGGGGTTCCTCATCTCCTTCCAGTGGCGGCTCTGGAGGCGCTCCTTGGCGTATGCGGTTGCGGCCTGGTGCGCTGCGCCGGCGGCCGCGCAGCCCTGCAGACCGACCTCGATACGGGCGGCGTTCATCATGTGGAACATGAGCTTCATGCCCTCACCCTCCTCACCGAGGAGGATGCCGCGGCAGCCGTCGTTACCACCGAAGACGAGGGTGCAGGTGGGCGATCCGTGGATCCCCATCTTGTGCTCGATGTTGTTGCAGTACACGTCATTCGGCTCACCGAGTGAGCCGTCTTCGTTGACCCAGATCTTGGGCACGACGAACAGCGACAGGCCCCTGGTGCCGACCGGCGCGTCGGGCGTGCGGGCGAGCACGAGGTGGACGATGTTGTCGGTCAGGTTCTGGTCACCGGAGGTGATGAAGATCTTCTCGCCGGTGATTGTGTAGACACGGTCGCCCAGCTCGACGGCCTTGGTCTTGGAGGCCCCGACGTCCGAGCCCGCTTGGGCCTCGGTGAGGCACATCGTCCCGCCCCACTCACCCGAGTAGAGCTTGCTGACGAAGCGGGCCTTCTGGTCGTCGGTGCCGAAGTTCTCGATCATGGCGCCGGCGCCGCGGGTCAGCATCAAGGTCAGTGACAGCGATACGTTGGCGCCCGAGAAAAACTCGTTGACCACCGTACCGACGACGTCCGGCAGACCCATTCCGCCGTACTCCGGGCTGGCGAGCAGGCCGATCCAGCCGCCCTCGCGCAGCGTCTCGAAGACCGGTTTGAACGACTCCGGCATGGTCACGACGCCGTCGTTCCACTGCGCGCCGGTCCGGTCGCCGTCTACGTTCGTCGGGGCCATCTGCTCCTGCGCGATTTTGAGCGCCTCGTCGATGACCATTTCCACGTTCTCGCGGTCCCAGTCGGCGAAACGCTCCGCTTGGAGCAGCTTTTCCGTCGGGAGCCACTCGAACAGCTGGAACTTCACGTCACGCAGGTCGACTTTGTAGTCCAAGGCGGGCCTCCTTCTCGCGTCGCGGCGGGTCGATGAACGGTGTGAATGAGCACTCATTCATTTTCGCCCCGGTGCGGCAAAAATGCAAGGGCCAGTTTGCGACCAGGCGAAAGGACCCGGTGAAGGTCTCGTGAGAGCTCTGGCCAAGGCCGACGAAGCTCGCTGAAAACTACCGAGTCTCGTTTTCGGGAGGAGCGCATGCGGTGCCCGGCGGAGCGTCTGCACCGAGCAGGTTCTCGAGCTCGGACTCGAGCGCTTCTCGCCGCGCTGCGTCGAAGCCCAAGGCATGCGCGAGCCGTTCCAACCAGGCCGTCTCCGCGCCCTCGACGGTGTGATCCGCCCGAGTGACGAGCCAGGCAGCGCGGTAGACGGCGGCCGCCGCAGTCGCATCCTCGACCGAGGCAGCCAGCTCCTCGGGTTCGGCAGGGATTGCGAGCTCGGCCCTGACGCGTGCGATGGCATCGTCGCTGAGGTCCGACTCCGTCAGTCGCTCCCGGATTGAGCCGCGTTCGTCGTCGCTCAGTCGACCGTCCGCAAGGGCGGCGGCGACCATCGTGCGGACGATCGCGAGCCGCAGCGAGGGTGACAGGGGCGGCTCTGGAATCGGCGGCAGGTCCGCCGGTGCATCGACCGGTAGCGGAGGCAGAGGAGGTAGTGGAGGTGGAGCGGCAGCCGTCCCCGTCGGCACAGGCGGTGGGGTGCCTGCGTGCCGCTGCTTGGCTACCGCGTCGACGATCAGCCCACCGGCGACCGCCGCGCCGCCGAGCAGGAGCAGGTTGCCCGCGCCGACGCGGCGGACCAGCCCTCGCACCGGCAAGCCGGTGGCATTGCCGACGACGTCCGCAAGCAAGCGATCGAGAAATGCCATGGTCATACTTCTCCTCCGGCTCCGAGCCGTCGCCGTGCGCCACGCGGGTCGGGCATCTCCCAAAGATAGCCTGCGCGGCCGGTGACGTCATGGGGCCCACGCCCCCGTCGCGCACGAGATCGCGCACCCTGCCCACATGCCTTCATCCCACGCGCGAAGCGCGTGATGGGAGCCCTCAGGGCTGGGGCCAGAGAAAGCGAGACGGGATCGTGACCGCTGTCCAAGGCCCCAGCCCTGCGAGCTCCTCGGGTGACCTCGGACACTATCCAATTTGAGGCAGAGGCGTTACATTCGGAGGGGACCGGATGCCGTCGTCAGTGCGGGGCGAAACGGGGGAGGACGTGTTCAGCGGCGATCCGACGAGACAGCGACTGCCGCTCGATGTGTTGGTGGAGCGTGCGAATGATCCAGCGTTCGCGTCGCGCCACCGTCGACCGCTGTCCTTTCGCGAAACCAGCCGCCACGTCAACCCGTTGATGCTGGCGTCCTGCCGACCAGGTTCGTTGTATGTTCGTTCGTGGCGCGGTCACGCGGAGGAGTGCGCGACCTGCGCCCGGTTGTTCGTCTATTTCGGGCTCGACGGCGACACGGGGACGTGACCGGACGTCGAGCGGTACGGGTGTGGTCCTCGTGACCGGGGGCCGCGGCCGTCTGAACGCATCAGGGGGGTTGGGTCGGTGAGTCAACCGCGACAGGTTCTCGAGGAGTACCGCCTGGAGCGCGTGCTCACCATGACGCCTGCGAGTACGGTCTTCCTCGCGGCCTCCCCCGAAACGGGCGAAACGGTCGCCCTCAAGGTCCTGAGCGCCGCCGGTCTGCCTTCAGACGACGAGCGCGTGCCGCGCTTCGTCGCCGCCATGCGACAGCTGGAGGAGCTCGGGCTCGCCGCCGTACCCGAGATTCTCGACCTCGGAGAGACCCCGGATGGCAGCGTCTTCCTCGTGACGCGCCTGGTGGAGGGAGAGAGCGTGGAGACGCTCGTGGGCGGCCCACCGGATCAGGTCCTGGGTCTCCTCGCCCAGGCCGTCGACGCCCTCGCCGCAATCTCCGAAGCCGGTCTTGCCCACCACAACCTGTCGCCCGACAACCTCATCGTGGGGAGCGACGGCCGGTTGTGGATCCTCGGGCTCGGAACCGCGGCGTTCTTCGGCTCGTCGACCGGCGCCCTCCTCGGTCACTCTCCGGCCTGGGACCAGTACGCAGCGCCGGAGCTGCTCGACCCCGAGATGGGCAGCGGAGTTCCGCAGTGGCGCGCAGACCTCTACGCGCTGTCACTGCTCGGGTGCGGGCTCTTGCGAGCCGAGATCGTTGCTCCCTCCTCTCCGGGTCCGGCCGTGCACCTGCCGGCCGAAGTGGGGGGGAACGTCGCCGACCAGGCGCGGCTCGAGGCCCTGCTGGCGGACGCGCTGCGGCTCGACCCGAAGTCGCGATCGGTGGCGTGGGCCGACCTCCGCGAGGCCATCGCGGTCGAGGGCGAGTCGGTGGAAGGGTTCCCGCTCGCGCGTTCCCCTCGGCCGGCACCCCTTGCGGACCAGGAGGACGCCACGGTCGTTTCCGACGGCGCCCCACCCGTGCCGCGCCGTCGTGCAGATCCCAACCAGACCAACCCGATGCTGATCCCCGAGGAGCTCGAAGGTGCCTCCGGGGACGAGGCCGAATCCGAGCCGGCCGAGACGCTTGAGGCCGAGCTCCCGGCGCCGGGGGAGACGGCCGAGGCGGCGCCGGGAACCCTGCCGCTTCCCGAGATGCCGCCCGACGCTCGGCCACCTCAGGTCGAAGCCGCGGCGGTGGTCCCGAAGGCGCCAGCCACGCCGGCGCGTGGCCCGTCGCTGGCGTCCCAGGTCGGTCCGATGCTCGCCCGCGTCGGGCGCCGGCTCGCCGCGATTCCCCCGCGAGTCCTGGTCGGGGTCGCGGTCGTGGCACTGGTCATCGCCGCGGTCTGGCAGTTGCTGCCCTCCGGCCAGAAGCCTGCACCGCCGTCCCAACCGACGGTGATCATCGAGACACCTGTGCCGCAGCCGACTCCGGTGCCGACACCCTCGGTGGATCCGGTGCTGAGCGAAGCAGAGTCGATGGTGGCTCAGGGCGACCTGGGGGCGGTTCGTGAGGTGTTGGGTCGGCTTACGCCTGAGCGGATCGACGGCTTCACCGAGCAGGAACGCGAGGTGTATGACGGGCTCTTGGAGGCGCTCGAGGGGGTCGACCGCAACCGTGCCCTCGAGAACCTCGCGCGCGGCCTCGAGATGGGCAGCTTGGACTACCTCCACCGCGCGGTGCGGACCTTTTCGAAGCTCCCAGACGGCGGGGAAGGCGACGCGAGGGTCGAGCGTGACCTGGAGCGTGCGCGCCAGGCAATCCGGCTCCACACTTTGTTGTGGCGGGCCAACCGTGCCGGTGATCAGGCCCAGGTGCTCGAACGGGCCGCCGACCTGATGAAGATCCTGCCGGCCTACGAGGGCTCCGCCAAGCTTCGGCGCGAAGCGGCGGCGGCGCTCGAGAAACAGGCTGCCGCAGAGGCGAATGCCGGCGACTTCCGATCCGCGCTGGGCAAGCTCGAGACGATCCGTCAGCACTGGCCGCAGCGACCGGGCATCGACGAACGCATCGCCAAGATCGAGGCTGCGCGCAGCGAGGACGAGCGACTCGCCAAGGTCCTGGAGACCGCGCGCGCCAAGGGTGCGGCGGGGGATCCGGAGGCCGGTCTGGCCGCTCTCGCCGGCGCAACACCGACCGCGAGCCGCAAGGCGGCCTTCACCGAGGCGCGCACCGCCCTCGAAGCGCAGCTCGAGGCCATGGACGCCAAACCTCCGACAGTCGCTCTAGCCGACGGCGCCGAGCTCGCCTTCCGCAAGAATCAAGACTTGGTGGTGCCACTGGTCGTTCGGGACGACTACCAGCTGTCGAGCGTCAAGGTCATGGTCCGGACCGCCGGGTCGAAGGACTTCCGAGAGGTGAAGCCGCGTCACGTCGGCGGCGACCGTTGGGAGGCGACCATTCCGCCCGCGATGCACACCAACGACGACGTCGACCTCTACGTTGTCGCCACCGACCGCTCGGGCCACGTGGGTCGGTTGGGAAGCCCGGAGAAGCCGCTCGAGGCGAATCGGAAGAAGTGGTATCAACGGTAGCCCGCAGGCGACGACCCGCGGCGACTGCGGCTCCCGATACACCCGCATTTCCGGCCCGGACGGCGCGTCGCCGTCCTCGACGTAGCTCCGCTACGCCTCCGGGCGGCGACACCCCATCCGAACCAGATCTGCGGGCGCCTCGGGACCCTCGTTGCGCCGCGGGTCGCCGCCTGCGGGCTACGGTCTACGGGCTACTGCTGGTCCTCGTCCGGCCCGAGGGCCGTGACCGCGTCACCTCCGGCGCGTTTTGAGCGGTACAGCGCGTGGTCGGCGCGACGCAGCAGTGCCTCGCCGTCGTCGCCCTCGGCGAGGGTTGCGATCCCGATCGAGATGGTGAAGGAAGCGTCCCCGAGTTGCTGAACTGCGGTGCGGATGCGCTCGGCCGCCGCGATGCCAGCAGCGGAGCCCGTTTCGATCAGCATGGCGGCGAACTCGTCACCGCCGAGCCGGAACGGAATGTCGACCTGGTGGCGGAGCATCGACTCCAGCACTCCGGCCACGCCGACCAGTACCGCGTCACCCTCGACGTGGCCGCGGGTGTCGTTGATTCGTTTGAGCTGGTCGACATCGAGCATCACCAGGGTCAGGTCGCGGTGCTGTCGGCATGCCCGGACGACCTCCTCCTCGAGCTTGACGTGAAAGTGACGCCGGTTGTAAAGGCGGGTGAGCCCGTCTCGGATCGAGAGGTCGACCAGCTGCTGGCGCAGCCTGCGCTCGCGCAGAATCCGCTGTAGCTTGGCGCGCAGCTCCTCGGGTGCGAAAGGCTTGATGATGAAGTCTGTGGCGCCACCCTCGACCACGTCGAGATAGCTGTACTCGGCGTCGTAACCGGTGATCATGATGAAGTCGGCGTCGGGCAGTCGCGCCTTCACCGCTCGCAGCAGCTGGAGACCGTCCATCCCGGGCATCCGGATGTCGGCGATGACGATATCGCGTGGGGCGGCCCGCAACTCGTCAAGCGCGATCTCTGCGCTCGCGGCGCCCGAGCATTGATACCCCCAGTGTTCGAGCAGGGTCACGAGACCCTTGCGGACATTGTCCTCGTCATCGACTACGAGCACCGTGGTCTGTGCCACCGTGCGACCTCCTCACAGCCTCCCCGAATCTTGTGAGATCATACTACGGGTCCGGACGACAGCGCGGCGGCTCGGCCTCCGGGGCCGGAAGCCGGCGCGGATGGAGGAGAGGACCGGCGTCGGCCCGTCCGCCTGCTAGAATCCGGCGTCATGACGAAGGACCTTCTTGCCGAGCTGAAGTGGCGCGGACTGCTCTACCAGACCACCGACGAGGACCGGCTGCACGCCCACCTCAAGAGCAGGAGCCGCGCGGTCTACTGCGGCTTCGACCCGACCGCGGACTCGTTGACCATCGGCAACCTGGTGCCGATCCTGCTGCTGGCCTGGTTCCAGCGCTGCGGACACCGACCGGTGGTCCTCCTCGGGGGAGGGACCGGGTTGATCGGCGACCCGTCGGGCAAGGAGACGGAGCGCCAGCTGAGGTCGCTCGACGAGATCGAGGCCAACATCGAGGGCCAGCGGCGGATCTACTCGCGCATCCTCGACTTCGACGACCCGACCACCGGCGCGACTGGCTCGGCCGACTCGGCTTCATCGAGGCGCTGCGGGACGTGGGCAAGCACTTCTCAGTCAACCAGATGGTGCAGCGCGACTCGGTACGCGATCGGCTCGAGAACCGTGAGCAGGGGATCAGCTACACCGAGTTCAGCTACATCCTGCTGCAGGCCTATGACTTCCTGCACCTCTACCGCGAGCACGGCGTGACCCTCCAGACCGCCGGGTCCGATCAGTGGGGCAACATCGTCTCCGGCGTCGATTTGATCCGTCGGATCGAGGGACACGCTCCCGATGGGGGCCCGCGCGCCTTCGGTCTCACCGCGCCGCTGGTGACCAAGGCCGACGGCGGCAAGTTCGGCAAGACCGAGTCCGGCGCGGTCTGGCTCACCGACGACCGCACCAGCGCTTACGCCTTCTACCAGTTCTGGCTCAACGCCGCCGACGGTGACGTGCTGCGCTGGCTGCGGATTTTCACCCTCCTCGAGCACACCGAGATCGAGGAGCTCGAGCGCGCCCACGCCGAGGCGCCGCACCGCCGCGAGGCTCATCGCGCCCTGGCGCGTGCGGTCACGGCCTTGGTCCACGGCGAGGATGCGATGCGGCGAGCGGAAGCAGCGGCCCAGGCCCTGTTCTCGGGCGACGTCACCGGGCTCGACCTCGCGACCATCGAGGAGGCCTTCGCCGACGTGCCGTCGAGCGGGCACCCGCGGTCCGACCTCGACGGTGCCGGTGTCTCGCTTGTCGACGTGCTGCCCGCGACCTCGCTGACCTCGTCCAAGAGCGAAGCACGCAAGCTGCTCGGCTCCGGCGCGCTCTCGGTCAACGGGACCGTGGTCGCGCCCGACGCGCGCCTGAGCGCCGCAGACCTGCTCCACGACCGGGTGATCCTCCTGCGGCGCGGCAAGAAGACCTGGCATCTGACGCGCTGGGCGTAGCGGACGAGGGATCCGGCGAGCTGTTCTGACCTCGTCAGGAGCCGCCCGCTCATGGTCGTGACGACGTGCCGCACGCCCGACCCACGCGCCGGGGGCCGGCTACTCCGCCGCCACGACTCCCAGCACCGGGATGGCGCCCTCGGAGGCGACGGTGGCTCGGAAGCGTGCGAGCAGCGCGGCGGCCGCCTTGGGCGAGCGCTGGTGGGCCGACACCTGGGCGGCGGCGGCGCTTGCGAGGACCAGCACGACGGCGGTGGCGATGGCGGTGGCTTGGGTCGCCATGGCGATGCTCCGTGGGGCAAGGTCGAGGCTCAGGTAACGCGCGGGCGGCGGCGGTGCTCGGGGCGGTCCCACGCGCGCGTCTCCATGATCTCGACCAGTATCTCGACCGCGTCCCACACGTCCACGAAGCGGGTCGTCAGCGGCGCGAAGCCGAAGCGCAGGATGTCGGGCTCGCGGAAGTCGCCGATCACGTCTCGCGCGACGAGCGCGGCCATGATCGGGAGACCCTCGGCGTGACGAAGCGAGACCTGGGCGCCGCGATCGGCGGGATCGCGGGGGCTCGCGAGCTCGAACCCGTGGTCGCGGAGGCGCTCGTCGGCCAGCGTGATGAAGTACTCGGTGAGGGCGGTTGCCTTCGCCCTGAGGCGGTCGATGCCGGCGAGGGAGATGGTCTCCACCCCGACCTCGAGCGCAGTCATCGCGAGCACCGCCGGCGTCCCGCACAGGAAGCGGGAGACGCCGGGCGCCGGGCGGTAGGCGGGGTCGAATGCGAACGGCGCCACGTGACCCATCCATCCGGACAGCGGCGACGCGATCCGGTCCTGGAGGCGACGGGCGACGTAGAGGAAGGCGGGTGCGCCCGGCCCGCCGCACAGGTACTTGTAGCCGCAGCCGACGGCGAGGTCGACCTCGGCGGCGTCGAGCGCGACCGGCAGGACGCCGGCCGAGTGGGCGAGGTCCCAGAGGGCGAGGGCGCCGGCACGGTGGGCCGCGGCGGTGAGCGCTGCCATGTCGCGGATCCGGCCGGTGCGGAAGTCGACGTGGGACAGCATGACGACCGCGGTGTCTTCGTCCATGGCGCCTTCGAGGGCGGGCTCGGACACGAGCCGGAGCCGCACCTCGCCGCCGAGCAGGCGCGCGAGTCCCTGTGCCATGTAGAGGTCGGTGGGAAAGTTGTCCTCAACTGAGAGGATGACCGTCCGGCCCGGTCTGGCGTCGAGGGCGGCGGCGAGGAGCTTGAAGAGGTTGACCGAGGTCGAGTCGGCCGCGACCACCTGCCCGGGTCCAGCGCCGATGAGCGCGGCGGCCGCCTCGCCGACCCTGACGGGAAGGTCGATCCAGTCGTGGCGGTTCCAGCTCCGGATGAGGTCCCGGCCCCACTGCTCGTGAATCACCGCGTCGAGGCGCGCGGGCAATGCGGCAGGGAGCGCGCCGAGGGAGTTTCCGTCGAGGTAGACGATCCCGTCGGGGAGGACGAAGTGGCCCCGGTGTCCGGCGAGCGGATCGCCGGCATCGAGAGTCAGGGCGTCGGATCGCTCCCGCATGGACGGGGGCATTATTCCACGGTCGGCAGCCAGATCGGCGCCCGAAGTAGAGAGGTGGTGAGAAGTGCAGGTGGGGATGGCGCGGAGCTTCAGCCGGAGTTCATGTTGAAGTGAGACGGTGACGACCGTTCACGGACGACACCCGAACGGGTGTCTGGAGGCGAAGATAATCAAGAAACGGTTCTTCAAGACAAAAAGACGGGGGCGCCGCGCCCCCGTCTTTCTTCGTGGAGCTCCGGTCAGGAGGACCAGCCCTCGAGGGTGACCCGCGCTCGTCCGTTCATGAGCCCGTCGAACGGGGCGTAGGTGAACTCGACGAGGCGGACCTTCTTGGCGCCTCCGTTGATCTCGATCGGATCGGTCTCGTCACCTGGGCGCAGCAGCGCGTTGTCAAACTCGACCATCTGGGAAGAGCCGTCGTCAAACGCGATCTTCATATTGGAGATCTTGATGCCCTTCGACGCCACCTTGAGCTTGATCTGCGCGCAGGGGCCGCCCTTCGTCGCCTCGACTTGGCCCTGGTTCGAATTGAAGAGAAGGACCTCCGAGCCGAGCTTCTGCCAGCCAGCGGCGAAGGCCGAGCCGGCCGCGAGCAGGGCGGTGGCAGCGAGAACGAGGGTCAGTCGGCTGATGGAACGCATGGGCACAATCCTTTCTTGGTACGCGCTCTGACGGTCTGGTTTTCGGATTTCTGCAGCTCTCATCCCTCTTACGGCTTCCGTTGCGCCCGGGTCCGCACCGACTGCCGCCGGGGTTTTCTCTTCCACAGCAGAGTACGAAGAGTCCCGCCAAAAGGTTTTCGCCATTCCGGCCGATTTTCGGATTCTCGTATGATGAGCAGGACGTGTTTGTCCATGCATCGGAGGTGGGATGACCGAGAGCGACGCCGATGGGGACGCACGCCGGCAGCAGGCTCGTGAGTGGTTCGCCGAGCTGCGCGACCGGCTGTGTGAGGCGTTTGAGGCCCTGGAGGAGGCCTATGCCGGCCCGACGGACCGGCCCGCAGGACGCTTCGAGCGCTCAGAGTGGCAGCGACCAGGGGGTGGCGGCGGAGTGATGTCGGTCCTCAAGGGACGGGTGTTCGAGAAGGTCGGGGTCAATGTCTCGACCGTCACCGGCGAGCTCGCAGAGGAATTCCGGCACCAGATCCCGGGCGCGGGGGAGGATCCCCGATTCTGGGCGAGCGGGATCTCTCTGGTCGCCCACATGTGCTCGCCGCGCGTCCCGGCGGCCCACTTCAACACCCGCTTCATCGTCACCTCCCGGGAGTGGTTCGGAGGCGGCGCGGACCTGACGCCGATCATCCCCGACCCTGACGAGACCGAGGCATTCCATGCCGCGCTCCGGGCGGCGTGCGATGCGCACGACCCGGAGTACTACCCCCGCTTCTCGCGCTGGTGCGACGAGTACTTCTTCCTCCCCCACCGTAACGAGCCGCGCGGTGTCGGGGGCATCTTCTACGACAACCTCGAGGGCAACTGGGCGCGAGGTCTTGCCTTCACACGCTCGATCGGAGAGGCGTTTCTGGAGGTCTTCCCGCGACTGGTACGGCGGCGCATGAATGAGCCCTGGACCGACGATGAGCGTGAGCTCCAGCTGGTGCGCCGAGGCCGCTACGTCGAGTTCAACCTGCTGTACGACCGCGGGACGGTCTTCGGCTTGCGCACCGGTGGCAGCCCGGAGGCGATTCTGATGAGCCTGCCGCCGGTGGTGAAGTGGCCCTGATGCGAGCGCTTCCGGCGACTGCACGCGCCGGAGTGGAGCCGGGCATGACCTGAGACGGTGGTACATGGCGACAGAGCCCTTCACGGACGCGCCCGGATTCGCCTGGCGCCTCGACCCGACGGCCCGGGGCCCGGAGGGGTGGCGGGGCCTTGCCGGTGCCGTCCTGCTGGCGTTGGCCTGCGCCGCCGCGGCGCGCTCGGGGCTCGATGTGGACATGCCGACCTGGCGCGCTGTCCTGGTCTGGCTCCCCGCCGGCATCGCCCTCGGGTCGATGCTGCGGTGGGGTCTGGGTTTGTGGCCGGGCGCCCTGATCGGTGTGCTCGCCGCGACCTGGGCCTCCGGCTTCTCGCCGCTCGCCGCAGTCCTGATCGCGGTCGGCACTGCGCTCGAGGGACTGGTGGGCGCGTGGCTGATCCGAGCCGTCGCCGGTGCCGAGGTCCGCCTCGGGCGGCTGCGGGAGGCGGTGCTGCTGATCGCGCTGGGAGCGGTGGTCGCGCCGATCGTGGGCGCCGCCTTCGCGACCGCCGGGCTGCGGGTGGACCGCATGATGCCGGATGCGGGGGCGGGGACGGCGGGCCGTCTGGTGCTGTTCGGTGCGACCTGGCTGGCCCATGCCTTGGGCACTGTGCTCGCTGCGCCGATCGTTCTGGTGTGGACGGTCAGCTCGTCGTGGCGGCTGCGGCGACGGTCGGTCGAGGCGGTGGCCGCCTTCGCACTGCTGCTCCTCACCGCGGCCGTGGTCTGGGTGGCGTGGGGCCGTGCGCCCGCCGTGGCACGACCGCTGCTGCTGGCGCCGTTCCCTGTGCTGGTGTGGATCGCTCTGCGCCTGGGGGTTGCGGGTGCGTCGGTTGCGAACCTGGTGATCGGCGGAAGCGCGGTCGCCGCTGCCGTCACCTCGAGCGGACCGTTCGCGTCGGTCAGTCCGGCGACGACCCTCGCGCTCGCGTGGGTCTTCCTGGCCTTCGCGTGCATTACCACGCTGGTCCTGGCGGTCGCAGCCGAGGACCGGGCGGAGGCGATCCGCCGCCTGGCAGAGAGCGAGCAGCGCTTCGCGGAGGCGCAGCGTATCGCACACCTGGGATCGTGGGAGTGGGACGTCACCAGCGACGACCTCAAGTGGTCGGAGGAGATGTTTCGCATCCACCGACGCCCGCGCGCGCTCGGTCCGATGAAGGAGACCTGGCTCCAGTCGGTACATGCCGACGACCGCGAGCAGGTCCACCGGGGGCTGGAGGACCTCATGCGCGGGAGAGCCGAGTACAGCGTCGACCACCGCATCCTGACCCACGATGGGGAGGTGCGTTCGGTCCACGCCGAGGCGGTGGTCGTCCGCGACGAGTGGGGGCGACCGCTGCGGGTGATCGGGACCGCGCTCGACACCACCGATCGTGTCGCCGCGGACGGGCATCGGAAGCAGGTCGATGAGCAGGCCCGCCGCATCGACAAGGTCGAGAGCCTGGCGGCTTTGGCGGCGGGCGTCGCCCACGACTTCAACAATCTGTTGATGGGCATTCTCGGAAACACGGAGCTGGCGCGGCTCAAGCTTCCCCCCGGGCACCCGTCTGTCGCGCACCTCGAACGGATCGAAGACGCCACCAGCCGGGCGTCAGAGGTGGCCGAACGTATGCTCGCCTTTTCAGTTCACGGAGCCATCGCGCGCGAACCATCCGACCTCGGCGAGCTCGTTCGGTCGGCGGTCGCGGAGGCTGCGCAGGGCCTCCCCCCTGAGGTGCGGCTCGACATGGTGGTGCCGGTCGGGCTGGTCCCGATCCGCGTCAACCCGGCCCAGCTGCGCAGCCTGGTCGCAAACCTCGTCGAAAACGCGGTCGAGGCGATCTTACCGGGCGAGGGCACGGTCTCCGTGACGCTGTCGGTGACGCGCTGCGAACGCGACGAGCTGTCCTCCAGCTATGTCGATGACCACCTCGACTCCGGCAGCTACCTGTGCCTCGAGGTGCACGACACCGGCTGCGGGATCGACGCCGACGTCCTCGCGAAGGTGTGTGATCCCTTCCTCTCGACCCACGGTCTCGGGCGCGGTCTCGGGATGGCAGTTGTTCTCGGCGTAGTCCGGGGCCATCGCGGAGCCCTGGCGATCTCGAGCGCCCCCGGAGTCGGGACGAAAGTCAGGGTCCTCCTGCCGACCTTCGAGCCGGCGGCGCCGACGCCGATCCAGAAGCGGGAACCATGTGTCTGATCGTGCTCGCCGTCGCGCCGACTCCCGAGCTTCGGCTGGTGGTGTGCGCCAACCGCGACGAAGCCCACGACCGTCCTGCGGCTCCCGCAGCCTTCTGGGCGGACGCGCCTGACGTGCTCGCCGGGCGCGACCTCAAGGCCGGCGGAACGTGGCTCGGGGCAACCCGCGGCGGGCGGTTTGCCGCACTCACAGCGGTTCGCGAGCCCGATCGGATCGTCCCCGATGCCCCGAGCAGGGGAGGCCTGGTGGCTGGTTTTCTTCTCGGGGCGGCGGCCCCCGACCAGTACGCCGGGTGGGCGGCGGAGGAGGGTGGTGCCTACAACGGCTTCAACCTGCTCGTGGGCGATGTGTCCGGCCTGTGGTACGTGTCGAACCGCGGTGCTGCGCCGCGCCGGCTCGAGCCTGGAGTGCACGGCGTGTCCAACCACCTGCTCGACACGCCGTGGCCGAAGGTGGTGCGGTGTCGGGAGCGCCTGCGCCGCCTGCTCGAAGAGGAGGCTCCGCCCCGGCTCGAGAGCCTGCTCGAGATCGTCGATGACCGCCGCCAGGCGCCGGACGACGAGCTCCCTTCGACCGGCGTTCCCCTCGAGTGGGAGCGGGCCCTCTCTGCGCCGCTGATCGTGCACCCGCGGTACGGAACCCGGTGCTCGACGGCGCTCGTGATCGGGAGCGACGGCTCGATCGGCTTTGTGGAGCGCCGCTTCGACAGCTCCGGTATTGAGACCGGAATCGAGACCTTCACCCTCCGGCAAGGC
>Ga0315540_10001364_pt1 | contig 13937 bp, 13 predicted proteins | sample SalMarSW160110MG_FD_203677 | JGI IMG/M metagenome (GOLD analysis project Ga0315540, IMG submission 203677) | Salt marsh sediment microbial communities from the Plum Island Ecosystem LTER, Massachusetts, United States - Salt Marsh Sediment SW1601-10 ... | reverse complement strand
CGCCCCGCGCGCCAGCCAGTGCAGGAGCGTCGGCCCGGCGTCCCAGCTGATCCACTCGAGCGTGTTCACGACCCCCGTGATGCGGCCCTGGCCGTCGACGAGACGGGCGGCCGCGACGGCTCGGTAGCATTCGTCGTGGATGCGCTCGTTCCAGTCGTGGTACGGAGCCGCGGATGCCTCCACGGGGATCTGGTCGGTCCAGGGGTCTTCCCTGGGAGGCTGATAGAAGTGGCCGTGAACGACCACGGAGCGTCGAGTCATGGAACGGATGTCAGAGGTCGGTGGGCCCGAAGGGCCCCGGGGACGCGTGGAGGAGGGAGCCATCGTGGAGCGCGGGTGCAGGGGCCGGTCTACGCTACGGGCGGGACCGGGCTCGGTGGATCTCCACGAACGCGCCCCGGGCTTCGGCCGCCTGGTGGTAGACCCTCTGGTACTGGTGGACCGAACGCTCCCACCCCCAGTCGCGGGTCATCGCCTCGCGCACGTGGTTCTCCCACGAGGTGCGATCCTTGTAGAGGTCGAGCGCGTAGTGCACGGCCTCCTCGAGGGCCCACGGCTGGTACTCGTCGAAGACGAACCCCGTGATCCGGTCTTCCACGGTGTCGGCCAGCCCGCCCACGCGTCGCACGATGGGGAGGGCACCGTAACGCTGCGCCCGCATCTGCGTGAGCCCGCATGGCTCGTAGAGGGAAGGCATGAGGAGGAAGTCCGCGCCGGCGAGAAGCTGGTGCTCGCGAGGCTCGGTGAACTCGAAGTGCACCGCGATGCGATCGGGAGCCTGGTCGGCGAGCGCCTGCAGGGCATCGCGGTAGCGACGCTCTCCCTCGCCGAGGAAGATCCATTGAGCGTCGAGCCGAGGGATCATTCCCGCCTGGAGCAGGATGTCGAAGCCCTTCTGCTCCGCGAGCCTCGCCGTCATGCCGAAGAGAGGTATCTCGGGATCCACGGGCAGCCCGCGTTTCTCCTGCAGCCACGCCTTGCACTTGGCCTTGCCCGAGAGGTCGTCGACGCTGAACGGGAACTCGAGCCACCGGTCGCTGCTCGGGTCCCAGACGTCGTAGTCGATTCCATTCAGGATGCCGACGAAATGGTCCTGCAGGTCGTTGAACGTCTCCTGGAGCCCGAAGCCTCCGGTACGCGTGCGCAGCTCGCGAGCGTGCGTGGGGCTCACCGTGGTGACCATGTCCGCGAAGACCAGGCCTCCTTTGAGGAGGTTCGCCCGTCCGTACCACTCCATGTAGTTCCAGGAGAAGAGGCTGTCCGGGAGGCCGATCTCGGGCAGGGCCTCACGTCCGATGTGGCCCTGGTAGCCCGCGTTGTGCACGGTGAGGACCGAGCCGACGCCGTCGCAGTGGCGATCGCCGGCCATGACCGTGCGCAGGTAGACCGGGGCGAGCGCGGCGTGCCAGTCGTGCGCATGGATCAGTGTCGGACCGGGCGATACCTGCGGGAGCCACTGGAGCACGGCCTTGCAGAAGAACGAGAAGCGGAGATGGTTGTCCGGATAGGAGCCACTGTCCGTGCCGTAAAGTCCGTCTCGATCGAAGTACCCGTCGTGCTCGACGAAATACACCGTCGGCTGGTCGGGGGGTGTGTGGCGCCGGTAGATCCGTGCCGTCTCCGTCCTGGCCCCGATCGATACGGGGAAGGGCTCACAGCATGGCTCGATCTCCGGAAACCCCTCCCGGATGATCCGGTAGAGCGGGAGGAACACCAGGGTCTCGGCTCCCGCGGCGGCCTGATATCGTGCGATGCCCCGCACGGCCTCCGCCAGCCCCCCCGTGCGGGCGTACGGCCAATATTCGGAGGCGAGATGGACCACGGTTCCTTCGTACTCGCGCCCGTTCCCCGCCGGAATCGGCTCGAGGACCGATGCTGGTTCGGTGGCCATGACGCTCCGTAATCGATGTTGCCGGCTGGACGTGCGCGCCCGATCTGGACAACCTCAAGATAGACGGATCGAGGAGGAAATTTGAAGGCGGGGGGAGGAATCCCCGAGATGCGGGCGCCGACCAGGGCGCCGCATCGCCCCCTCGCACCTGCACCGGGAGACCCGTTCGTGAGCGACCAAGGGACCGAGGCACGCATGACCGAACCGGAGCCTACGAACGCGGCCGAGCTCGCCGCCGGGCGGTGCGGAACGCCCTTCGACATCCTCGGGATCCACGCGTCCACCTCGACGGATCGACCCGGCCGGGTCGTGCGCGCGTTCATCCCCTGGGCGCAGACCATCGCGGTGCGACGAGGGGACCGCCGGGTGCCGATGCATCGGGCCGAGGAGGCGGGTCTCTTCGAGGTCGAGTTCCCGGAGGCCACCGATTTCTTCCCCTACCGTCTGACCGTGGAGGACCTCGGCGGTCGTGAGTGGACGATCGAAGATCCGTACCGGTTCGGCCCCGTGCTCGACGAAGCGCGCGTTCGCGCGTTTCTCGAGGGTCGGGAGCGGCGTGCGCACGAGATCCTCGGCGCCCGTCCCATGGAGCACGAAGGGGTCGGCGGAACGCTCTTCTCCGTGTGGGCCCCCGACGCGGTCGCGGTGAACCTGACGGGGGACATGAACGGATGGGACGGGCGGTGCCACCCGATGCGCTCCCGCGGCGCCACGGGCGTCTGGGAGCTGTTCGTTCCAGACGTGGCGGTGCGTTCGCGATACAAGTACCAGGTGATCACGCGGGGCGGGGAGCGTCTGGAGAAGGCGGACCCGTTCGGTCGGGCGGTGGAGCTCCGTCCCGCCACGGCGTCCGAGGTCTGGGACGCCTCCATGTACGAATGGGCGGACGACGACTGGATGTCCCAGCGGGCGTCCCACCAACAGGACGGGGCTCCGGTCTCCGTCTATGAGGTCCACCTCGGTTCCTGGCGCCGGAATCCGACCCGGGACGGGCCCGGATGGAGTCCGGGCTGGCTCGATTATCGGGAGCTCGCCGATCAGCTTCTGCCGTACGTGAAGGAGATGGGATTCACCCACGTGGAGCTCCTTCCCGTGATGGAGCATCCGCTCGACCAGAGCTGGGGCTACCAGCCGCTCGGGTTCTTCGCGCCGACGTCTCGCTACGGGTCACCCGACGACCTGCGCTTCTTCGTGGATCGCGCGCACCAGCTGGGAATCGGCGTCCTGCTCGATTGGGTGCCCGGGCACTTTCCCCGAGACGGCCACGGCCTGATTCGCTTCGACGGGACCCCGCTGTACGAGCATCCCGATCCGCGTCAGGCCGCTCACCCCGAGTGGGGCACCCTCGTGTTCGACTACGGCAAGCCGGCCGTGCGCTCCTTCCTCGTGTCGAGCGCCCTGCACTGGCTCGAGAACTATCATGTGGACGGGCTCCGCGTGGACGCGGTGGCGTCGATGCTCTACCTGGACTACTCGCGCCCGCCGGGGACCTGGGTTCCGAATCCGCAGGGCGGCAACGAGAACCTGGAGGCCGTCGAGTTCCTCAAGACGCTGAACGACGCCGTCCACGAGGCGTGTCCGGGCGCGCTCATGATCGCCGAGGAGTCGACGTCCTGGCCCAAGGTCTCCCACGGCACCGACCGGGGCGGGCTGGGCTTCGACCAGAAGTGGAACATGGGCTGGATGAACGATACGCTCGACATCATGAGCGCCGATCCGGTCCACCGCCGCTATCGGTACGACCGGCTGACGTTCTCGCTTCTGTACGCGTTCAGCGAGCGGTTCTTCCTGCCCCTCTCCCACGACGAGGTCGTGCACGGCAAGCGCTCGCTCCTGTCCAAGATGCCGGGCACGCGCCTGAAGAAGTTCGCCAATCTCCGCCTGCTGCTCGCCTACCAGTGGGCCCATCCCGGCCGGAAGCTCCTCTTCATGGGCCAGGAGCTGGGACAATGGACGGAGTGGAACTCCGACGCGGAGGTCGACTGGGCCCTCCTGGACTTCGACACGCACCGCGGCGTACGGCAGCTGGTGGGCGACCTCAACCGGTTGTACCGGGAAGAAGAGTCCCTTCACGCCTACGACTTCCGTCCGGAGGGGTTCGAGTGGCTGGACTGCGACGACGCCGAGCGTACGACCGTCTCGTTCCTGCGATGGGCCCCCGAATGGCGCGATTTCGTGGTCGTGGTGGCCAACTTCACCCCGGTGCACCGGGACGACTTCTGGCTGGCGGTGCCGTTTCCCGGACGCTACCGGGTTCTGCTCAACACGGACGCTCCGGTCTACGGAGGCTACGGGGCGATCGTGCCGCCCGAGCTCGACACCGTGCCGGGCAGGCTGCACGAACGCGAGCAGCATCTGCAGCTCCCGCTTCCGGGGCTGTCGGCGCTGTACCTCAAGAGGGTGGGAGGCCCGTGACGGAGGCGCGGGTCCTCACACCTTGAGCTCGAGCTCTCCCTGCTGTGGGACCAGCGCCACGGTGGGTGGATCGTCTCCCTCCAGGGAGCCCTCCAGCGCGGGGACGTAGAAGTCCCGAGCGTATTCCTGGACCATTCGGCTCGCGGTGAAGTTCGCGCCCGCCACGCGGAGCGCCTGCTTCATGCGGGAGAGCCACGCTCGAGGAATGCCGTTGTCGTCCCGGTCGTAGTACATGGGCACGACTTCGCGCTCGAGCAGCTGCAGAAGGGCGTCGTGGTCGCGGTCGTCCGTTTCCGCGTCGTCTCCCGTGGCGAGCGGGATCGCCCACCCGTTCTCTGCGTTGAACCCCTCGGCCCACCAGCCGTCCAGGGTGCTGATCTGGGGCACGCAGTTGAGGGCCGCCTTCATGCCGCTGGTGCCCGAAGCCTCCATGGGCGCTCGCGGCAGGTTCAGCCACACGTCGACCCCCTGCACCAGGCGATGGGCGACGTGCATCTCGTAGTCCTCGACGAACGCGATGCGCCCCTCGAACCGCGGATCGCGCGTCGAGCCCCACACACGCTGGAGCACTCGCTTGCCCTCGTCGTCCGCGGGATGCGCCTTCCCGGAGAACACGATCTGCACGGGCCGGCGAGGGTCGGTGAGCAGACGCCGCAGCCGCTCTTCGTCGCGGAAGAGCAGCTCGGCCCTCTTGTAGGTGGCGAAGCGTCGCGCGAACCCGATCGTCAGCGGCTCCGGGCTCAGGAGCGTTCCCGCTCCGACCAGATGAGCCGCCTCCTTCCAGACCGTCTTCCAGCGGAGACGCGCCTGCTCCCGGCAGAAGTCCAGGAGCGTCTTCTTGAGCTGGACGTGGATGTCCCACAGGCGTTGGTCGTCCAGCTCGAGGACCTCGTCCCAGAACGACGGGTCGGACACGCGGCGCTCCCAGCCGATGCCGAAGTGCTCGTCGAAGACCTCCATGTAGTGATGCGCCATCCAGCTGGACAGGTGCACTCCGTTGGTCACCCCACGGATGGGAATGCGGGTCTCCTCGCGCTCCGGCCAGAGGCATGCCCAGAGCTCCTGGGTCACGCGCCGATGGCGCTTCGAGACCCCGTTCACGCGGCTCGCGAGACGGATGGCGGCAGCCGTCATGTGGAAGCGACCTTCGTCCAGCTCCGGGTGGGAGCCGAGGCCCAGGAACGTCGCCCGGTCGATGCCCATCGACGTGTGGTAGTCGCCGCAAACGGCGTCGATCAGGTCGGGCGCGAACATGTCGTGGCCCGCCGGCACCGGCGTGTGCGTCGTGAACACGCTGTGGGCTCGAACCTCGCGGATGCCCTCGTCGAGGGTGAGCCCTTCGGCCAGCTGCTCCCTGAGGCGCTCCACGAACATGAAGGCCGCGTGTCCCTCGTTCGCGTGCCAGGCACCCGGCTCGATCCCCAGCGCGCGCAGGACGCGCACCCCGCCCACGCCGAGGATCCATTCCTGCTTGAGCCGATGCTCCCGCCCTCCTCCGTAGAGCTGATACGTCAGCTCCCGGTCCTCCGGGTGGTTCTCGGGAAGGTTCGTGTCGAGCAGGTAGATGCGGACACGGCCCGCATCGAGGCGCCACGCCCCGACGTGCACCGGGCGCCCACCGGTCTCCAGCACCGTGAGGGCGTGGCTGTCCTCGGGGCCCGTCAGCCGCATCAAGGGCATGATCTTGGGCTCGAACGGCTCGTCGGAGCCCTCCTGCCACCCTTCGAGGTTGAGCTTCTGGTCGAAGTACCCCTTGGAGTACATGAGCCCGACGCCCACGAGGGGAACGCCGAGGTCGGATGCCGACTTGCAGTGGTCACCCGCCAGGACACCCAGGCCGCCCGAGTAGATCGGAATGGAGTTGTGCAGGCCGAACTCGGCGCAGAAGTAGGCGATCGACCGGTCCGCCAACTCGGGATATTCGGTCTGGAACCAGGTGTCCCTGCGTCCCATCGTCCGGTCGAACTCCGCGACCGTCCAGTCGTACAGGTTCAGGAATTCCGGGTCCTGGGCACAGTGGGCCAGGCGGCTCGGATCCACCTGGCGGAGCAGTGCGACCGGATTGTGCCTGGACGCCGACCAGAGCATCGGGTCGACCGAGCGGAGGAGCCAGCGAGCCTGCCGGTTCCATCGCCACCAGAGATTGAGCGCGATGCGCTCGAGATCCTGGAGGCGTTCGGGTAGGTAGGGGATCTTTTCCGAGCTGTCAGACATAGTTCACGAACCCGTGTACCACTTGGGGGGGTAGCAGGAGATCAAGAGACAAAATCTCGCTCGCGGTCTCGGAACGGGAAAGGGTTCACCCCGGTCGGTCGACCGCGGGGCGGGGGTGCAGGAGGACCGTCACACTGTCGGGGGAGGACGTCATGAGGGACAGCGGGAACGGCATGCGCGAGAGACTCAGGAGCTTCGTCGCGGACCATCGCGAAGGATGGAGCCACGGGCATTGGGAGAGCCTGCTTCACGGACTGCGGGAAGGCGGCTTCGACACCGCGCAGCCGGAGCAGATCGGCGTCGAGCTGGAGCGCGAGCGGGTTCGCATGGTCCTGGAGGACACGCGCATCCGGGGGCTCGGACCGAAGCGCCGGGAGGCGGTGGCGGAGCGGTTCGGGAGCCTCTGGCGGCTGGAGCACGCGTCCGTGGATGAGCTCACGGAGCTCTCGGAGCTTCCGCGGGGCGTGGCCGAGCAGTTGCACGCGGTGCTCCACTGAGGCGGACGGAGGCATCGTCGCCTCCCGTCGGGGCTGCGCCTCAAGCGAGCTCCAGGAACTCGACGGCGTCGCGTCGGGTGTCCCACAAGGCACAGGATGGAGCGCCCTTCCATCCCAGGATCTCTCCGGGATTGACCCAGAGAGTCCTGCCCAGGCGCTCGTGGTGGCGTTCGTGCGTGTGACCGCTGAAGACCGCTGCGTAGTCGCCGGTCCGCGCAAGCGCCCGGGCGTAGAAGGGATAGTGCGTGAGTGCCACCGCCCGCCCGTCCAGCTCGAGCTCGGCCCACTCCCCATGCAGGACGAACGAGCCGCCGTTGGGGGGTGTGATGCCGCGGATGGCGAACCGGTCGCCATCCCCGTTGCCGAAGACGCAGTGGACGTCTCCGCCATAGGCCGCGAGCATCCGGGCCGGGATCGGGGAGCAGAAGTCTCCCAGAAAGCAGAGCGTCTCGACGCGGTGGCGCCGAAGCTCGCTCAAGGCACGCTCCAGGTTTGGCAGGTTGTCGTGGATGTCGGAGAGGATGCCTGCGAGCATGGTGCCTGGCCTCGTCGAGGTTCCGGGATGCGCTCCTGGTTGCGGGGTTCCGCTATCACTCGTTTCGTCGCAGGAACGACGCGATAACCTTCTAATTTAGCGGTTTCCGAGCCTCTCCCATACACCTGTCGGCTGCCCGATACGCCGCTCCGCTCTCCCATCCGAGGGGCCGCTGCGAGCCCTCTTGCGCCCGGCCGTCCCGATAGCCATCGTTGAGTAGCTGCTCGCCCGTGGGCCGCGGCGGATGCCGCTCCCGGGGGAAGCTCTTGGGCCCTCAAAGCCCCCCCAAGGGGGGCACGCGAGACATCGCACGGCACGAGACGGGCAGTGCGGAGGGGCGCCCGGCGCGCAGGGTGGATCCACGATGGCCGACGTCGTGACTCCCCGCAGAAAACTGGTCGGCATCCTCTGTCGAGGGAGGAGGTTCATGCCCCCCGACAGTTACGGGGCCCGGAGCTGCTGAATCGCCGCTCCGGGCCTTCGTCATGCCCCCGATCCGCCACCTCGCCGCCGCGGCCGGACTTGCCTACCTTGGGCCCATGGCTCGAACCGGACCCCAGGGGCTCTCGAACGAGGAGCTCGACGCCTACGTCCTCGCGCGCTTGAAAGCGGTCGGAGTGGACCTGTCCGTCCTTCCGGAGGACGATCCGGAGGCCCCGGTCGACCGGCGCCGCGTGCTGGCCGGAGCCCGCCGGTTCCTCCGCACCACGCCTTCGGTGATCCTCGCGCTGGAGCTCGATCCCCAGGAGGTCACGCCTTCCCTCTATCCGGCGGGGCTCCGGGCGTCGACGTCCGGCGACGGTGCGGATGGCTGAGGTGCCGCGCGGCCTGCCGCCCCAGGATGTCCGCGTCGACCGGCGGCTCTTCCTCGAGCGCGTGGCCGCGCTGGCCGCCGCGGCGGCAACGGGAACGGCCTTGTCGCCCGGGACGCTGACGGCCTCGGCCGCGCCGCCGGCGCCCACGATCCGTCTTCCCGATCCGGGAGCCGTGCAGTCCACCGAGCCGTACCACATGTCGCTGGCCGAGCTGGCCACGCTCATCAGGGAGCGTTCGCTCAGCCCGTCGGAGCTGTTGGAGATCTATCTCGGCCGGATCGACGCCTGGGATGCGACGTTGATGGCCTTCAACACCATCGTGGCCGAAGCGGCCCGCCGCCGTGCCGACGCGCTCGGTCGGTCGCCGTGGTCGGGACCTCTTCACGGCATCCCCCTGGCGCTCAAGGACAACTACTACACGGCCGGAGTGCGGACGACCGCCAACTCCCACATCTTCGTCGACTTCGTGCCGGCCTTCGACGCCACCGCCTGGACGCGCCTCCAGGATGCAGGAGCGATCCTGATCGGCAAGACGCAGATGGGTCCCCTGGCTACCAGTCGCGCCACGACGCCCGATGGAGTCCACACCACGGTGAACGCCTGGGCCCCCTACGACCCCCGCGTGAGCCCCGGAGGCTCCTCCAGCGGATCGGCGACGTCGGTGGCGCTCGGGCTCGCCACCGCGAGCACCGGCACCCAGACCGGCGGCTCCATCACGGATCCCGCGGGCAGACAGGGCCTCACCGGCCTCAAGCCCACCATGGGGCGCGTGTCCCTGCACGGGATCATTCCGCTGACCTACACGCGCGACCACCCCGGGCCTCTGGCACGGGACGCACGGGACGCGGCGATTATGCTGCAGGCGATGGCGGGTCCCGACCCGGCGGATCCGCGGACGGCCGGCCATCCCCCCGTTCCCGACTACCTGGCGGCAGCGGAGCCCGCTCGACGAGGCGATGCCGTGACGCTTCGCTGGCCGACACGGGTGGGCGTCTTGCCCGGCTACCTGGATGTGCCGAAGGAGCCGGCCCGCGGCACGCTGCCCGGGCGTGCCGAGGCGGAGGCAGGTGCCCGACGCGCCATGCTCGGGAAGCTCGAGGAGGCGGGCGCCACCCTCGTGGAGCTCCCGTTCCCGGAGGACTGGGACGTCCTGACGAGCCGCGAATTCAACGACGTGCGCCTGCCCGAGCGAACCGAGCCGTTCCTGCGGTATCTCCGGGACGACGTGCGCTTGTTCGGCGTCTCGCTCTCCCCCTGGATCCATGGGCTCCTTCTCTCGGGCCCCGAGTATCTGCGCGGACAAAGGGCGCGGCTGCTCCTTCTCCGGCGCGTGCTGGACGCGATCTTCACTCGCTGCGACGTCGTCGTGCAGACCGCCCCGATTCCCTTCGACATGATCGGTCTACCCTTGATCACGTTCCCCATCGGGTTCGAGCGATCGAGCGGAACGGACCTGCCGATGCCGGCTCTCCTCGGGGGTCCCCCGTGGGGCGAGGAGCGGCTCCTTTCGGTCGCGGCGGCCTACCAGGCGCTCACCGACTGGCATCGCCGGCGTCCGCCGGATCCGAAGACGTCGCGGGGCGACGCCGGTGAGGACGGGGAGTTGTCCAAGGCGACTCCCCGAAGGCGCATGGACGTGCTCGACGTCCTCGAGGAAGCGCAGTGAGGGAATGCCCGGAGCGGAGTTGGGCCGGCCCGTCAGTCCCCCGAGCGCCCGTGCTCTTCCAGCACCCGGTGCACGAGGCCGCGCACCTGATCGATCTCGAACGGCTTGGGCAGAGTGGCCACGGCACCCAGCTGCGCGGCGTCTTCGAGGACGAAGTCGGCCGACGCGAGGGCCCCCCCCGAGATGGCGATGACCGGGATCTGGGGGGCGGCATCGGCGAGGCTGAGGAGGAACTCGATCCCGTCCATCTCGGGCATGTAGATGTCGGTGATGACCAGATCGGGCGCCCGCTTGGAGATGATCTCCAGGGCGCTTCTGCCGTCCATGGCCTTCACGACGTCGTGACCGTCGAGAAGCAGGATCTTGGCCAGCGTCTCACGGATCGAAGGTTCGTCGTCGATGATCAGGATACGGGCCATATGGGCTCTCCTCGTGGAAGCCGGAAGCTAATGCAGGCGTGCCGCGTCGTCACGCGTGATTCGGCGGGCCGGTCGTCGCGGCATCTCCGGGAGGACTGATCGACACGCTTCGACTCGCCTGTTTCGTCTCGCCGCACGGTTTCGGCCACGCTGCGCGGGCGTCGGCGGTGATGGAAGCGCTCCACCGCCTCGGTGGGGCTCGCTTCGAGCTATTCTCCGCCAGTCCGCGCTGGTTCTTCGACGAGTCGATTCCCGGCCTCTACACGTACCACCGGGTCGTCACCGACGTCGGGCTCCGCCAGCGCTCCGCGCTCGCCTTCGACCTCCCGGGTACGGTCGCCGCGCTGGACGAGATGCTCCCGTTCGACGAGGCGTGGCTCGAATCGCTGGCGAGGAGGGTCGGCGACGCGGGCTGCAGGGCGGTCCTGTGCGACATCGCGCCGCTGGGCGTGGCGGTCGCCGAGCGCGTCGGCATTCCCTCCGTGCTGATCGAGAACTTCACCTGGCCCTGGCTCTACGAGCCGCTCATTCCGCGGGCCCCCGCGCTCGGGCCGCTCTCGGAGGAGCTCGAGCGCTGGCTCGGGCGGGCGACCTGGCACGTTCAGACCGACCCGCTCTGCGAGGTGGATGCCGGTGCCGATCTCCGCGTTCCGCCGATCGCCCGCCGGCCACGCACCGCACGGGGGGAGACCCGTGCGCACCTGGGACTCCGCCCGGACGCCCGGGTCGTGCTCGTCACCATGGGGGGCGTCCCGCAGGGGCTGCCCTCTCTGGATCGGCTCACGGGTCTGGAGGCCGTCGACTTCGTGGTGACCGGCGTTCGGGAGACGCGTACGGAGAGGAACCTCCACCTCTTCGACAACGACCAGCGGCTCTACCTGCCGGACCTCGTGCGCGCCTCCGATGCCGTCGTGGCGAAGCTGGGCTACAGCACCGTGGCGGAAGCATGGGGGGAAGGCAGGCCGATGGCGTGGGTGACACGGTCGGACTTCCGCGAGACCGGCCCTCTGCGAAGCTGGGTCGAGCGGGAGTTGACCGGCTTCGAGATTCGGCCGGAGCCGTTCCACGACGGCTCGTGGATCGAGCGGATTCCGGAGCTTCTCGATCTGGAGGGCACGGGGCCGAATCCAGGAGGCGGCGCGGATACGGTCGCCCGATTCGTGTTGGAACGGCTCGAACGCTGACGACGAGGTCGGGACACCACACTAGAACGGAACGTCCACCGCCGAGCACAGGAACTTCATGAACGGCGTGCCCGCGCTCCAGGTGCGTGCCAGCGCCTCGGGAAGATCCGCGGAGGTGGCCGAGGCCTCGGACAGCTCGGCGGTCGCGATGAAGTCCTTCCACTTCAGGTCGTCCACCAGGGGATGCTCCGGATCGAAGCCGCGCGGAGGACGCGTCAGACGATCGCCCTCCATCGCGAACGTGTCCCTGAAGGCCTTGCCGCGAGACGCCTTCTTCCAGTCGGCGGGGGCTTCCACGATGCGCTCGCGGATGGCCCCGAGGGTCGCGCCGTCCGGATGCCAGAGGCCCAGGGCGAGGAAGACCTGGCCCGGCTGGACGTGGAAGTAGTACCCGGGAGCGTGGACGTCCCGGCCTCGGTCGTGCCGGAACTGGATGCCCGTATGCGTCTTGAAGGGGCTCTTGTCCTTCGCGAAGCGGACATCCCTGTAGATCCTGAAGAGGGATCGTGGAGTGGCCTGAAAATGCGGGCTGAGCTTCTTGAGATGAGGCGCGAAGTCCTGGATCAGGCGCAGCGCAGGCTCCTTCACGACCGCCTCGTAGCGCCTCTTGTTGTCCGCGAACCAGTCCCGGTCGTTGTGCTCGGTCAGCTCCCTCAAGAACCGGAACGTCTCCCGGGTGAAGTACGGACCCTCCGGGCGCGCGGCGGGGGTCACGCGCGAACGCCCCCGCAAGCCGGCGCGTCATCCCCCGTGGCGATCATGGCCGTCACGGATAGAGCCAATCCGCGTTCCAGCCTTCGTCCGAGCGCCGGAAGCGGAGGCGCTCGTGCAGCCGGTCGGCCTTGCCCTGCCAGAATTCGATGAACTCGGGCCTCAACACGTAGCCGCCCCAGTACGGGGGGAGTGGAACCTCCTCGCCGGGATACCTGGCTTCGTACTCCTTCACGCGGGCCTCGAGCTCCGCGCGCGATGAGAGCGCATCGCTCTGCTTCGATGCCCACGCGCCGATGCGACTTCCCCGGCTGCGCGTCGCGAAGTACGCCTCGCTCTCCTCCGTGGGGACGCGCTCCACGGTGCCGGCCACCCGCACCTGGCGCTCCAGCACCGCCCAGTGGAAGCACACCGACGCGCGCGGGTTGGCCTCGAGCTCGACCGCCTTGCGGCTCCCGTAGTTCGTGTAGAAGACGAAACCACGCGCGTCCACCCGCTTGAGCAGCACCATGCGAACGGAGGGAAACGCATCGGGCGTGGCCGTGGCCAACGCCATGGATTCGGGCAGCAGGATGCCCGAATCCCGGGCTGTGGCGAACCACTCCTGGAAGAGCTCGATCGGGTCACGGTCCGCGGCGGCTTCCGGCATGCCACGGACCACCCCCTGTCCGAGCGTGACGATCGTGCGAAGCGAGGATTTGAGCGACATGGCTCGAAAGGTGTCGTTCCCGTGAGGCGATCACAAGGCACCCGTTGACACTTCGGGGCAACGGGTTATCGTTGAGATAACCCCCCCCAGGGGGGAGGGGGTCGCGAGATGGAGGCAGAGGCCCACGGTAGGTAGATGGAGCCGGGGGGCTCATCTCCCAGGAGGCGAGATGGCCGACGAAAAGACCGAGGACATCCTCCGGCGCCTCAAGAGCGTCGAGGGCCACGTCCGCGGCATCGAGCGGATGGTGGAGGAGGGCCAGTACTGCGTGGACATCGTGAACCAGATCGTGGCGGTGCAGCGGGCGCTGAAGAAGGTGAGCGGTCTGGTTCTCGACCGACACCTGCACTCCTGCGTGACCCGCGCCATCCAGGGCGACGATGTCCAGGCCCGGGAGAAGGTCCTGGACGAGCTCATGGAAGTGTTCGAAGCCAACGGCAAGGCGTAGGCGACCCTTCGGACACGAAGGCGAGCGCCGAACATCCGCAAACGAAGAGAACGTGAAGGAGACATCATGACGACGAAGACGGTCGATGTGCCGAACATCAGCTGCGGCCACTGCGTGATGACCATCGAGCGGGAAGTGGGCGAGCTGGCTGGCGTGGCAGCCGTGAAGGCCGAGCAGGATACGAAGAAGGTGACGGTGTCCTGGGATCCCGACGCGACCGATTGGAGCGCGATCGAGGATCTGATGAAGGAGATCAACTATCCACCGAGCGCCTGAGTGGCTTCGGCCGCGCAGCGCGGCTCGAGGTCGAGCCGATGAGGGGCACGAAGCTGAGGAAGGTCGAATGAGCCTGGAGCGGGAGCTGTTGCTGCCGGTGACGGGAATGACGTGCGCGAACTGCGCCGCAACCGTCGAGCGGACACTGAAGAAGACC
>Ga0315540_10001363_pt1 | contig 13937 bp, 10 predicted proteins | sample SalMarSW160110MG_FD_203677 | JGI IMG/M metagenome (GOLD analysis project Ga0315540, IMG submission 203677) | Salt marsh sediment microbial communities from the Plum Island Ecosystem LTER, Massachusetts, United States - Salt Marsh Sediment SW1601-10 ... | reverse complement strand
CGAGTTCCGCCGAATTTACGACTTGGCCTATGCGATGGGCGTTAAGGGCTGCACAACCTTCCGACCCAATCCGGTAACAGGAGCGGTCTTAGGCGGCGCCGAGGAGAGTGCCGAAGCTCCGCATTGTTGCGTGCTGGAGCGAGAGGCTGACTGAGGCTGCGCCTGGGTGTCTGCCTCTTGATCTGCCGCAAGGCTCGCTTGGCGATAAGCATCTAGTTGGAATAGTCGCTATCGTAACGAGCCCATCTTGCAGGCAAGACGAATCGCATGGCAGGCGGGAGCAGCCCAGTCTCCAGCACCGGGTCATCAGTTCCAGACTGGAATGTGACCGTGACCCTGGCGGAACCGACTTTCCGCATCGCCCGCAATCTACTTGCGCGATGGGGACGACTCCGGCGCACGGAGTTTTTCAACGTGGCGGTCATGGCGGTTGCGGACACCGACAGCTTTCTTCGAGAGTTTGCCGCCGCCGTTGAACAGATGCCCGGCATCCTCAACGCGATGTCCCATGTCGTGCCGCTGGAGCACGTGTTCGCGTTCAAGGATGCTTCTGAGTTCGACGAGAAATTGCGTGACATTGCCCTGTCCTATGCACCGCAGCTCGCCGGCAGATCGTTCCATGTGCGGCTCCGCCGCCGCGGATTGAAGGGGATCATCTCAACGCCTGAGGAGGAGCGGTTGCTCGACGAGCTTCTGCTCGAGGCTTCGGCGGCTGCCGGAAAGCCTGGCCGCATTACTTTCGAGGACCCGGACTACGTGTTGTTGATCGAGACCGTGGGAGAGAGTGGCGGCGTGGCGCTTTGGACAGGGGACGATCTTAAACGCTATCCCTTCCTGGGAGCCGCTTGAAATGGGTGCGCCGATGCTACCGTACGCGCCCCCGTCGAAGGGGCTATGATCAACCTTTTGGAGCCGCTACTTCTAGCAGATTGTGTGGCTGATGTGGTCCGGACATAGTGGGGGCTTGTTCGCTACCCAAATCTTCACTGACATTCTGAAGCGCTTATGCAGGCAAAGGAGCGGTCGCCATGCTGGTCGGCGTTCCGAAGGAGATCAAGGATCACGAATACCGCGTCGGCCTTGTCCCCTCAACCGTGCGGGAGCTCGCAAGCAGAGGTCATCGCGTTCTCGTCGAGACGGGCGCGGGGCGTGGCGCCGGGATCAGTGACGATGAATACCCCGCGGCTGGCGCCGAGATTGTCGCCGGCGGAGACGAGGTGTTCGACCGCGCGGAGTTGATTGTCAAGGTCAAGGAGCCGCTTGCGGAGGAGCGCAGAAGGCTCAAACGCGGCCAAGTCCTTTTTACCTATTTGCACCTTGCCGCCGATCGTCGCCAAGCCGAGGAGTTGATCGAGACTGGCGTTTCGGCGATCGCCTATGAAACGGTGACGAGCCCGCAAGGGACGCTTCCCCTTCTGATCCCCATGTCGGAGGTCGCGGGGCGCATGGCGCCCCAGGTCGGTGCGCATTGCCTGGAAAGGGAGAATGGCGGCCGCGGTGTCCTGCTCGGCGGCGTCCCAGGCGTGCCACCTGCCGAGGTGGTCATCATCGGCAGCGGTGTAGTCGGGACCAATGCCGCGCTCATTGCGCTCGGCATGGGCGCCAACGTAATCATGGTCGGCCACCTTCATTCCCTCCGCCGCGCCGCGGCACAACTCGGGCCCCGCCTGCGCACGGTGTTCTCTGCGCCCCCGGCAATTGAAACCCTCTGCCGCCGCGCTGACCTCGTGATCGGCGCGGTGCTCGTTCCGGGCGCGAAGGCGCCGAAGCTCATTTCCACCGACACGGTAAAAGCGATGAAACAGGGCGCCGTGATCGTCGACGTCTCCATCGACCAGGGCGGCTGCGCCGAGACATCAAAGCCTACCACTCACTCACACCCGACCTATGTGGTCGATGGTGTGGTGCACTATTGCGTCACCAACATGCCTGGAGCGGTGGCGCGAACTTCTACCTTCGCGCTGTCAAGCGCCACTTCGCCTTTTGTGCTTGCCCTCGCCGATAAGGGCTTGGCGCGCGCTTGCGGACGACCCCCATCTGGCCGACGGCCTCAACATCCACAACGGCATGGTCACCAATCGTGCGGTGGCCGAGGCTTTGCATCTTCCCTTCGTGCCAATTCAGCAAGCGCTGACCCGCTGAAGGCGTCGCGGGCACCGGTCCAATCAACCGAGGCCGGCATGCGAAGCGCTATAGCTTTGCGCTGGATTTGGCGCCTTCGGCAGCTGTCAATGCCCGGTCACTCATGGGCAGGATCTTGAGGCGATAATCCGGATCGACCGAGACCACAGTGCCGTTCGGCACTCGCAGCCAGCGGTCATGGGTGATCGGCTCAGAAGCAATCTCGACCGCCCGGTAGTGCTGCTTGGCGCTGTGATGAACATGGGTCTCTCCGCAAATCTCGCACCTGACGAGTCCATCTCGCTCTAGGTACCAGAGCGTGCGGTTAAGACGTGAGCCAACCATCCTTATTCCATCGGTCCAGATCACATTGAGCCCAATTCTTTTGTTGGCGTCGATTTCACGGGATAAGTCGATGATCCTTTCGAGTCCAATACGCAAAGTATCAATCAATGGGCGCTCCGGATTGTGCTCCCAAAGGCTCATCAAGTATCGAAAGACATGCTCGCTGTCCGTGCTACCGTGAATCTCGGCCCGATGTACCGGATCGATCTCATCAAGCAGACGATCGCGCAACTGATCGAAGTTGGGCACAGTACCATTATGCGCGAACAGCCAGACACCGTGGACGAAAGGGTGTGTGTTCTCGATGCCCGGCGGCCCGACTGTCGCCCGTCGAACGTGGGCTATGACGCTCCTGGAATAAGTTCGAGCGGCAATCTTCTGGAAGTGCTCGCCATGATAAGCGGCCCAAGCCTGCTTTTCGACGATGGGCAAACCATCGGGGTGGGAGGCGACGCCCCAGCCATGCCCGTGGGTAAGGCCCTCGAGATCTCCCATGCTTTGCGCCATGAGGGCGTTCTGAGCCCGGACTAGGCTGCACTCAATCTTAGTCGGTTCGTTGGCCTGCAATCCGTAAAGGCGGCACATTGATATCAAGACCTATGCAATAGTGGTTTTGGGCACGCAGATCACACCAAGGGGGATCCTTGGCTCGCAAAATGATCTAGCTCAATCCTGGCCTCCGGCAAGAGCCGCTATCGAGGGTCAGCTTTGTTCGCTTGGGATTACACCAAGCCGCGAAAAGTATAGAAGATGCGGACTTCCCTTCCTATCGTGGAACAGGCGCAGGTCGAGATAGATGCCGCCACCCTTCGGCGGCTGGATCACTTGGCACAGCGGTTGCTCGCGCATGAGCCAGCGCTCAATCGAATCGATATGTTCGGCGCGCGCGTTCGCGCCGGAATTTCCGATGCGCCGGCAGTCTTCTACGAGGATCACTCCGAAATCAGTCTGTTCCGCGGCATCGGCAGCGGGCCGCTCGCATATCGTAGCTTCCTGCTTTCCGATGAGGACGACATTTTCCTTCTCGACGGAGACCGGTGCCCCACGTTTGAGGTCTATTGTCACAAGGTGCTGGGCCTTGGCGCGAGCACCGTGCTGCAACCCGCGCCCCAGTCCGGCCTGCTGGTTCCGCTCGCGCGTCGCTGCGCGGAGGATGAAGGGATCCTCAAGCACCTTTGCAAGGCTGCCGCGGTTAAGGCGGAACTCAACCTTGTGCCCTACATGGGCACAGGCAATGCCTGGCGCTTGGCCGCCGCGGTCGCTAATCGGTCGGGAGCAGAGGTCCTCGTCGCGGCCCCGCCACCGCGGCTTACGAAGAGGGTCAATGACAAGCTCTGGTTCTTCGAACGCGTCCGCGAGGCGCTGGACTGCGGGGCCTCGCCTTTGACGTACTCCGTATTTGGTCCCGCTGCGTTGGCCGCACGCTTACGCGCCCTCGCATCGCGGTCTCCGCGGGTCGCCGTCAAAATTCCCGATAGCGCTGGCTCGGTCGGCAATGTGATGATCGAGTCAGAAACCGTTGTCGGCAAGCCACTTGCACTAATCCGACAGAACATTCTCGACATACTCGGCGAACAAGGCTGGCGGAGCACCTATCCGCTCATGGTGGGCGTCTGGGACTACCCGGTTGTCGCCAGTCCATCAGTGAACATTTGGATTCCAAGGCGGGAAGAGGGCCCCCCTATCATCGAGGGAATTTTCACCCAGACACTGCAAGGCCCTGCGGCTAAGTTCATTGGTGCTGAGCCAAGCGAGTTTCCGGAATCGCTCACCGAGCGTATCCTCCGGGATGGAGTCTGCCTTGCCGTTTATTTGCAGAAAATCGGATATTTTGGTCAATGTGGTTTTGATGCGATCCTCGTTGGAGATTCGCTGGAAAGCGCCTCGATTCACTGGATCGAATGCAACGGACGGTGGGGCGGTGTCTCGATCCCTATTGCCGTAGCCAACCGTCTAATCGGCGATTGGTCCAATAACCACATCATAATTATTCAGCAGACCCACCTCCATCTGCCATCGCGGCCGTTCGGCGCAATATTGGATAAAATCAGAAAGCATCTGTTCAGCCCTGCTTCTCGCGGCGGAGGCGTAGTAGTGACGACCCCCGAGCGCTTGCTTTACGGTCGTGGGTTGGACTTACTTGTTATCGGCGACAACAAAGTACGTGCGCATGCAGAGCTGCAAACCGTGATCGGCTTGCTTGAAACAGATTAAGGTAATTTGTGCCTGAGCTTCCTGACGTCGAAACGCTGAAACGCTACGTCGACTCGACCTCTCTTCATCATCGCATCAAGAAGGTGGACGTCGAGGCACCCCGTATGTTGCGTGTCGCGGCGCGCAGCTTGCGCGCCGCTTTGGAGGGCAGTGAGTTCACAGAGACGGCGCGCCACGGTAAGTACTTGTTGATCCGAGTGGAACGAGGGCCTTGGTTGTTCTTGCATTTCGGCATGACAGGAACGCTGGAGTACTCCAAAGATGCAGGCGAGAGACCGAGGCATACGCACCTCTTGATGCACTTCGCCAATGGCTATCGATTGGCGGGCGTATGGCAAAGGCGGCTTGGCCGCATCGGCCTGGCAGACGATCCCGCCACATTCGCGGAGGCGCACGAGCTCGGTCCCGACGCCTTGGACCCCAGAATCAGTCTCAAGGACTTCAAGCGAATGCTTCGCGAGCGTCGTGGGACCATAAAGGCCGCGTTGATGGACCAGAGCTTTCTCGCCGGAATCGGAAATATCTACAGCGACGAGATGTTGTTTCAGTCAGGCATTCGCCCCGACGTCAAGGTGTCCGACCTTAGCGATGCGCGAATTAGTGCCCTGTATCGGGCCATGCGACACGTTTTGCGCATCGCCATTGCGCGGCACGCCGATCCAGACCGTCTTCCGGAGTCCTGGCTGCTGCCGCATCGATACAAAGCTGGCAAATGTCCGCGCTGCGGCGGCGCCTTGGAGGAAAAGCGTTCCTCCGGGCGCCCCGCCTATTTTTGCCCCCGCTGCCAACAGAAGGCCAATCACTAAGATCTTCGTGTTTTTGGCATAGGCTCCGGCTCGCGGACGGAAAAACATGTTGGATCAGGTGAACGTCTACGGTCCTGTGGAGCATTAGGGGAACAATTCCGTCCGTTGTTCGGTCGTGGCACTTTGCGGGTGGGCTCGCTGTGCGAGTCACGTTGAGTGGTCTAGTGTTCTTCTCCTCTGCCGTCTGCCTGCGGTCACCGGTATTCCAGAAGGCCAAAGGGCTCCAAGTTCGACCTCGGGTCGATCGAGCAACTCTAGTTGACGCGGGCAGCAGCTTGAGATTGCTTCCCTTAGTCCCCGATGGCGCACAGTGAACCGCAATGTGTATCGGCCTGCAAACAGGCCTTAACTGCCCGCCTAATCTCCGAAGACGTAGTCGCCAGGCGCATCGTAAAGGGGCTCATATTTGACGGACCCCATGCTTGGCGGTGCGACGAACTCGTCCGAATGGCGATCAAGCCATCGAACCCATTCTAGCCACCAAGAGCCTTGCTTGATCGCAGTTCGCTTGGCCCATGTGTCAGGATCAACGTAACGAGCTTTGCTCGACTTTGTGGTCACCTGGTATGACCGGCCCTTATGGCCGGGCTCGGAAATGATCCCGGCATTGTGACCACCGCTAGTCAGCAGAAAGGTCACCTCCGTATCGGTCAAGAGGTGGATCTTGTAGACCGAGTGCCAAGGCGCGACGTGGTCCCACTGCGTTGAGACTGCGAAGATTGGTGCACGGATATCCGTCAATGCCACAGGTCTGCCCCCAGCTTCGTATCGACCTTCTGAAAGCTCGTTATCGAGAAAAAGCTTGCGCAAATACTCGGATTGCATGCGATAGGGCAGGCGCGTGGCATCGGCATTCCAGGCCATGAGATCAAACATAGGCGCTCGTTCGCCCATGAGGTATTCATGCACGACACGGGACCAGATCAGATCATTGGAACGCAACAGCTGAAACGTTCCCGCCATCTGCTTGGCGTCGAGAAAGCCTTGGGCCCACATCATGTCTTCGAGAAAGCTGATTTCGCTTTCATTGATAAAGAGCATGAGCTCACCGGCTTCGGTGAAATCGGTCTGCGTGGCGAAGAAAGTGATTGAGCAAAGTCGATTGTCGCGCTCGCGAGCCATAGCGGCCGCGGCGATTGCGAGGAGCGTCCCGCCGATACAATAACCTGCCGCATGCACCTTGCGGCCTGGAACGATCTCGGTAATCACATCGAGCGCTGCCATTACGCCCTCTAGGCGATAGGCTTCGAGGCCAATGTCTCGATCTTCCGGCTCGGGATTCTTCCAGGAGATCATGAAAACGGTATAGCCCTGCTCGGTCAGATATTTGACCAATGAGTTCTCGGGTGAGAGATCGAGGATGTAATACTTCATGATGCAGGCCGGCACGATAAACACCGATTCAGGCCGGACTTTCGTAGTCGAAGGCTCGTATTGGATCAGCTCGATCAGACGATTGCGGTAGACAACTTTGCCTGGTGTGACGGCAACCTCACGGCCCGGCCGGAAGCGCTCCGTGCCGACCGGCTTCTTGCCGGAAATGAAACGTTCTAAATCTTCGGCGAAGTTACGTGCGCCCTGCAGGAAATTGAGCCCACCCTCTTGCATTGTCCGCTCAAGAACCTCGGGATTCGTCAGCAGAAAATTGGATGGCGAGAACACGTCCAGAATCTGACGCGTGGCAAACTCCACCACGTTCGAATGTTGCTCGGTCACGCCGCGTACGTCGGTTGTCGCATTGTGCCACCACTGCTGGCCCAGCAAGAATGATTGGTAGATGACGTTGTACGGCCATGTCTGCCATGCTTCGCCACGAAAGCGCTTGTCCTGCGGCAGCGGCTCGATGCAGGGCTCGGCACACGTCTGCATGGCGCAGCCGCACGCATAGTTGATGAGCCTGGCCCATTTCCTGATAGCCTTCTCGATCAGCTGCCACCGCTTGCCGGGCGAACGCGCCAAGTGCAGAGACCAATCGGCATAAGCGCCCATCAGGGCTGCGGGCGATATTCCCCCTGTGAAGCGGGCTGTGGTCGCGTTGATTGAGCGGTCGAGAATCTCGGAGAGCATCGCCGAGGCGCGCAGATCCCGTTCCTCTGCGAAAGTGGAACGTTCAATCCTGGGAACCCGCGCCTCAACTTTACTCACGCGCTCGGGCGCCAAGCCTCGCCTTCTTCCTCTGGCGCTCGACTTGCGGGGACCGGTCTCACTTTGGCCAGCTGCGACGACTGAGTTCACTTCCTGTGCCGCCATGCCGATCTCCTGATCCGAGACCCGCAAAGGATAGCCAATTAGCCTCTTACCAATATTGACCCTGGTCAAATTGTTCCATTGATCCGGCCATTTCGGCGGATACTGATGTGGATGCCGTAGCGGTGGTCCTCCCTGCTTGGGTACTCATCACAGGCCCTAGCGCGTGATGCGGCCGCTTGACGATATCGTAAGTCGGGATGCTCACTGAGCATTTAGATCCGACTTCCAAAGGGCAAGTCGGCCTTCATGGAGAGACCTCGCGAGCGACATAGGCCATGGATCGATCAGTACGGCAACCGGCTGCTTCGCTGCTCTGGATGCAAGACGCCCTCCCAAGAGCCCATTTCGCTCTGGGCGATGTGTTGCGCCGCATGCAAGGGACCGCGCTTGAAGCGTTGGGCTTCGGCCCACAGGAGTGCCCTTACCAGATCATAGCCTCAGGACCGCATTGGTGTCTGCGTGACTATGGCTCACATGCCGCCTCGCCGAGCTTGCTCATCGTCGCCGCGCCGATAAAACGACCGTACGTTTGGGACCTTGCCCCTTCCGTCAGCGCCATTCGACACTGCCTGGGAGAAGGCTTGCACGTCTATCTCCTCGAGTGGGTGCCGGACTCAAGCCGGACCGAAGATAATGGCTTAGATGCGCACGCGGACGCTATCGCCGAATGCGCGAATATATCCGGCACCAGGGGAGGCCGAAAACCCTTTCTGATTGGCCACTCGCTCGGCGGCACGCTCGCTGCGATCTTCGCTGCTCTGGCGCCCGCAAGCATCCAAGGTCTGGTCATTCTCGAAGCGCCGCTCTGCTTTGTGCCTGCGACAAGCATGTTCCGGGACGCTCTCGTCGCCCTGAGCCCGTCAGAGCTGTCCGACGCTGAACCCTTTCCAGGATCGCTCCTATCATACATGGCCATGCTGGCGTCCCCTGATACATTCATATGGTCGCGACTGAGAGACGCATTCCTGAGCGGTTCAGATAGCGACGCGCTAGAAATCCAGGCGCGGGTGGAGCGTTGGATCCTCGACGAGGTTTCACTGCCAGGCAAACTAGTGCACCAGATCCTACAATGGCTGTATCGCGAGAACCGCTTTTGCCGAGGAAACTTGCCGATCCACGAGACGTTTGTTGGTCCATCCAACCTTACGGTCCCCACTCTCGCGGTCGTCAACTTAGCTGACGATGTGGCCCCTTTGGCCTCACTCAAGCCGTGCTTTGAAGCTATGCCGGTCATGGACGTACGCATCATCGAGTATCCCGGCGAGATCGGCGTGGGTTTGCAGCACCTCGGCGTGCTGATCGGGCGGCAGGCACACGCGAAAGTGTGGCCAGAGATCATGGCATGGATCAAGAAGCACAACTGATTTCCATCCGTGGACTGTTTGATCAGGATCATCGCTACCTGATCGAAAATGTGGTCGCGTAAGCCTCGAAAAAGGAAGCCCGGGGCAGACATGCACGTTCGCGTAAAGACCTACACGGGCCACGTGACGTCGAAAATGCTCCGGCGGTTTTGCCTCGGCGGATGCGAGATCGAGGTCAGCGACAACCTCGATTAATGGTATGGCCACGACTACCGCTACTTCAAGGTGAAGGGTGACGACGACAACCGGTACATCTTGTGGCTCAGCGAGAGTGACGCAGATTGGGAGCTGATCATGTTTCAAAATGCAGAGTCGCAAGTCCTGGCGACCCACGCGCACCAGCATCCCCGCCACGATTCTGAAGGAGGCCGTTAATAGCGGTTGAGGGCAACATGCCGACCCCCGGGTGGGAGGACTTTCCGCATGGCGCTGATGTGGGCATCCGCGGCTGGGGACGGACCTTAGAGCAAGCCTTCGAACAGGCGGCTCTTGCGCTCACCGGTGTCTTGACCGACGCGGACATCGAAAGCCAAACGTCGGTCGAGGTCGAATGCGATGCGCCCGACGTGGAAGTGCTGTTGGTCGAGTGGCTGAACGCCATCATCTATGAAATGGCAGTGCGCAGCATGGTCTTCGGCGCGTTCAAGGTCACCATCAACGATCTGCACTTGCGCGGCACCATGTGGGGCGAGCCTGTCGACCAAGCAAAGCATATGCCCGCCTCCGAGCCGAAAGGCGCGACCTATACGGCGCTCCGCGTCGCCCAAAGGCCCGACGGGACCTGGTCGGCGGAATGCATCATCGATGTGTAGAGGCTAAGCGAGACATGGACCCCTCCCGTTTTACCCGTCTTGATCCGACGGCATGGCAGATTGAGCCGACCGGCGCTATGCGCGTGCCGGGGATCATCTACGCCGATGAAGGCCTCATCCGCGACATGGATGAAAAGGTGTACGAGCAGACGGCCAACGTTGCCACGCTGCCCGGCATCGTCAAAGCCATCTACGTAATGCCAGACGCTCATTGGGGATACGGCTTCCCTATTGGCGGTGTGGCCGCTTTCGATGCGGATGAGGGCGGCGTGATCTCTGCTGGCGGAGTGGGCTTCGATGTCTCCTGCGGCGTACGCACCATGCTGACGGGCCTCGGCGCGTCAGACATCACGCCGGTGCAGAAGGAGCTTACTGACTCCCTTTATCAGCAGGTTCCTGTCGGCCTCGGAAGCAAGGGCGCAATCGTTCTTGATCCGTTGGAAACGGACGCAATGCTAAAAGGCGGCGCCTGTTGGGCCATCGAGCACGGCTGGGGCGAGACCCGCGATCTCGATCGCATCGAAGAACACGGCCAGATGGCCGGCGCCGAGCCTTCATGCGTGTCAGACCGGGCAAAGGAGCGACAGCGCCGCGAGATGGGGACGCTTGGCTCGGGCAATCACTATCTCGAGGTTCAGGCGGTCAGCGAAATCTTCGACAAGAAGGCTGCCGACGCTTACGGCCTCAAGCAGGACGATGTCGTCGTCACCATCCATTGCGGCTCGCGTGGCCTCGGCCATCAGATCGGCACCGAGTTCTTGCGGGAGATGTTGTCGGTGGCTGAAGCGGCAGGGATCATGCTTCCAGATCGGGAGCTCGCTTGCGCTCCCATCAAATCCGAAGTGGGCCAGCGCTATCTTGGCGCCATGCGCGCCGCGGTCAACTGCGCGCTCGCCAATCGCGAGATCATCGGCCACTACGCCAGGCGCGTGTTTGGACACTTTTTCCCCGAGGCCGAGCTTACGCTACTGTTCGACGTCTCCCACAACACCTGCAAAGTGGAAGCCCACAAGACCGATGGCGCGAGCAAGCCGCTTTTCGTGCATCGCAAAGGGGCGACACGGGCCTTCGGGCCGAACCACCCCGATCTGCCGGAGGCGCTGCGCAAGGTGGGACAGCCCGTCCTCATCGGCGGCAGCATGGGGACAGGCTCCTATGTCTTGGCTGGCACTGCCACTAGCGAAAAGCGGTCATTTGCCTCCGCTTGCCACGGCGCGGGACGAGCCATGTCACGCCACGCCGCGCTGAGGGCGTGGAGCGGGCGCCAAATCATCAAAGACTTAGCAGATCAAGGAATTCTCATCCGTAGCCCATCGGTCCGAGGCGTCGCGGAGGAAGCGCCCGGCGCTTACAAGGACGTCGGTGCCGTCGTCATGGCAGCCGAAGCGGCAGGTCTTGCCCGGCGCGTGGCGCGTCTACGGCCACTCATCTGCATTAAAGGCTGACTTGGATGTTTCTACGTATGGGAGCACGCCTACGAGGATAGCCCCAGATAGCGCGGGCGCCGCATTGGTAGAGATCGCGCAGCGCCTCGCCCAAGAACTTCACCCGCGACGGCGAACTGCGTTGCGCGCCGGATTGAACAGTTCCCTCGAACGAGACTGGGGATTCGACAGCCTGTCTCGTGCAGAACTCCTACTTCGCGTCGAACGTGCTTTCTCCGCACACCTGCCCGAACGCCTGCTCGGCGAGGCTGAGACACTTAACGATCTTTTGTCAGCGCTCGCAAGCGCGCGCCGGCTACCCCACATGGATGCGACTGCCCGGCATGTTATTGCCGAAGAAGCGGCCGAGCCGGCGCCAGCCGACGCGACGACGCTCACGGCGGTGCTCGATTGGCATGTGCTCCATCACGGCGAGCGCACTCACATCGTCCTCTGGCATGGCGATGGAGAGGAAACCAACCTCACTTATCGACATGCTGCCGAGCAGGCCCAGGCGGTAGCAAGTGGTTTGCGCCAAGCCGGGCTTCAGCCGGGCGAGCGGGTGGCAATCATGCTGCCGACGAGCGAGGATTTTTTTGCGGCGTTTTTCGGCGTGCTCTATGCCGGCGGGGTGCCGACCCCGATCTACCCGCCGGCGCGGCCGTCACAAATCGAGGAGCATCTCAAGCGGCAGGCCAAAATCCTTCGTAACGCGCAGGCGACGTTGCTGATCGCTGCGCACGAAGCGTCGGCCGTAGCGCGTCTCCTCAAGCTCCAGGTCGAAAGCTTGCGGAGTGTGCTCAGCGTCGACGAGCTAGGCCAGGGCGCGGGAAGCTGGAAGGTCAAAGTCGATGCCCACAGTACTTCGCTTGTCCAATATACCTCTGGCAGTACGGGCGATCCGAAGGGCGTAGTGCTGAGCCACAGCAATGTGCTGGCGAACATTCGGGCCATGGGCGAAGCAATGGAAGCGGGCCCCGACGATGTCTTCGTGAGCTGGCTTCCGCTCTACCATGACATGGGACTCATCGGAGCCTGGCTCGGCAGCCTCTATTTCGCGGCCCCACTCGTGGTGATGTCGCCGCTTACCTTTCTCGTACGGCCGGAGCAATGGCTATGGGCGATCCATCGCCATCGCGGGACCCTTTCCGCGTCACCGAATTTCGGCTTCGGGCTATGCCTGCACAAGATCGAGGACCAGACCATCGCCGGACTCGATCTCAGCTCGCTGCGGATGGTGGCCAACGGCTCGGAGGCGGTCTTGCCAGATACGATATCGCAGTTCACGGCACGCTTCGCCAAATACGGCTTCAAACAGGAGGCGATGGCTCCTGTTTATGGCCTCGCCGAGAACGCCGTAGGATTGGCCTTTCCACCGCTGGGACGCCGCCCGATCGTCGATCGCATTGATCGCGGAGCGCTCTCGCGCCAAGGGCGCGCATTGCCTGCAGCGGCTGACGACTCCACCGCGCTTGAATTCGTCGCCTGCGGTCACCCCTTGCCGGAACACGAAATTCGCATCATGGGTGCGACTGGTGAGCTGGGCGAGCGCGAGGAAGGACGGCTCCAGTTTCGCGGTCCTTCAGCCACACGCGGCTATCTGGACAATCCCGCGAAAAATCGCGAGCTGTTTGATGGTGATTGGCTCAACAGTGGCGATCTCGGCTATATCGCCGGAGGCGACGTCTACATCACCGGCCGATCGAAGGACATCATCATTCGTGCCGGCCGGCACATATACCCCGAAGAGATCGAGAGCGTGGTTGGCGACATCGCGGACGTGAGGAAGGGCTGCGTTGCCGTATTCGGCACGCGCGACCCCCAACGTGGCACTGAGCGGGTGATCGTTCTCGCCGAGACGCGCGAAACCGAGCCCGCCTCCGTTGCACGCTTGCGCGAACGGATAGCGGAGGCAACCAGCCCGTTGCTCGACGGCCCACCCGACGAAGTCGTGATCGGACCGCCTCATACGGTTCCGAAGACGTCGAGCGGCAAGCTCCGCCGTGCGTTCGCACGCGAACTGTTCGAGAGCGGCCGGCTCGCGCTTCGACCGCAGCCCTTGTGGCGGCAAATACTGGGCCTTGGCATCGCTGGGCTAGGACCACAATTGCGTCGAGCCACCCGCACCTTGAGCGAATATCTCTATGCCGGCTGGTGGTGGTGCATCGTTATCGTTCTTGGAGCCACCCTCTGGCCCGCCCTTCTGCTGCTTCCTCGCTCAAGTTGGCGCTGGGCGCTGACGCACCGCATGGCGCGGGCCGCCTTCTGGCTTATGGGCATTCGAATCGACGTGACCGGCATCTGGCCGGCGGCAACTGGCGTCGTCATCGTGAGCAATCACGCGAGCTATCTCGACGGAATGGTTCTTGCAGCCGTGATCCCGGGGGAGCTCGCCTTCATTGCCAAGAAGGAGCTTGAACCGCAGTTCTTTGCCGGACCGTTCTTGAGGCAATTGGGGGCATTGTTCGTCGATCGCGCCGATCCGGAAGGGGGCGTCGAGGATGTGAACAAGGCGCTCGATGTCGCGGGCGCCGGACGGATGCTCGTGTTCCTTCCCGAAGGGACCTTTACACGGGCGCCCGGACTTCTACCATTCCGCCT
>Ga0315540_10001362_pt1 | contig 13948 bp, 12 predicted proteins | sample SalMarSW160110MG_FD_203677 | JGI IMG/M metagenome (GOLD analysis project Ga0315540, IMG submission 203677) | Salt marsh sediment microbial communities from the Plum Island Ecosystem LTER, Massachusetts, United States - Salt Marsh Sediment SW1601-10 ... | reverse complement strand
ACGTCGATGTCCTGCGCTACCTTGCCGGCCGGCGCGTGGACGTGTTGCAGGCCATGATCGCGCGCGGGCTGAACAGCCCGCCGGCCTCGTCGTGCGGGCGCCTGTTCGACGCCGTGGCCGCCGTGCTCGGCATCTGCCGGGAACGGGCGAGCTACGAGGGGCAGGCGGCGATCGAGCTCGAGTCGCTGGCCATGTCCGCTTCCGGTGACGCTGCCGCCTATCCCTTCCGCATCGCGCCCACCGAGCACGGCGTGTCGCATCTGTGCTGGGATACGATGTGGCCGGCGCTGCTGGCCGATGTCCGTCGCGGCACGGACCGGGCCGCCATCGCCGCCCGCTTCCACCGCACCGTGATCGACGCCGTCGCCGGGGCGGCGCTTGCGCTGTGCCGGCAGCGGAAACTGGACACGGTGGTCCTGGGCGGCGGCGCCTTCCAGAACCGCCTGCTGCTTTCGGGTGTCGTCGACGCATTGCCCCGAGCGGGGCTGACGGTGCTGGCGCCGGAGCGCATCCCGCCCAACGACGGCGGCCTGTCGCTCGGGCAAGCGACGGTGGCGGCGGCCAGGCTGCTGCGGGGAGACTGAACCGATGCCCCGTCCCATGTGCAGCGTCGCCGTTTTGTCATCCGTACGGGATACCCTACAATGATGACAAAGGAGCCAGCCATGGACCCGGACAGCGGCGAGGACGACATGCCTGACCGTGCATCACCCGGCCGCGCCGGCGGGCATTTGCTGCACGTGCTGTACGAGGTGCAGCAGCGGCTGCGGCATATCCCCCGAGACGCCATCTGCGACGTCGCCGACCGCCTCGGCCTGCCGATGAGCCAGGTGGAGTCCGTGGTCGATTTCTATGCCTTCTTCTCCCGCACCCCGCGTGGGCGCTACGACATTCTGTTCAGCACCTGCACCAGCTGCGGCCATGTGCATGGAGAGACCGACCTGCTGCAGGTGCTGTGCGAGCGGCTTGGGGTGGCGGCCGGACAGACGCGCGCGGATGGCCTGGTCAGCATCGGTACGACCTCGTGCGTCGGCATGTGCGACCAGGGCCCGGCAGCCCTGGTCAACGGCGTGCCGCTCATCGGTCTGGATGTCGGGCGCCTGGGCGATGTGGCCGAGCGGGTCGAGGCCGGCTCACCGCTTGCCGACTGGCCCGGTGAATGGTTCGACGTCGAGGATCATGTGCACCGGCCGGGGTTGCTGCTCGCCACGCCGTGGCAGGACGGTGCAGCCATCCGCGCCAGTCTGGATGCCGGCCCCGAGGCGATGCTGGCCGAGATCACGCGCTCCGGCCTGCGCGGTCGGGGCGGGGCCGGCTTCGGTACCGGCATGAAATGGCAGTTCTGCCGCCAGGCCGATGCCGGCGAGCGTATCGTCGTCTGCAATGCCGACGAGGGCGAGCCCGGCACCTTCAAGGACCGCGTGCTGCTGACCGGCCATGCCGACGTGATGTTCGAGGGCATGACCGTCTGCGCGCACGTGATCGGCGCCCGCCGCGGCTTTGTCTACCTGCGCGGCGAGTACCGCTACCTGTTGCCGGCCCTGACGGAGACGTTGGCCCGGCGGCGCCAGGCCGGCCTGCTGGGGGCGGGCATCCTGGGACGGGACGGGTTCGACTTCGACATCGAGATCATCGTCGGCGCCGGTGCCTACATCTGCGGCGAGGAATCGGCGCTGATCGAATCCATGGAAGAAAAGCGCGGCATCCCGCGCATCCGCCCGCCGTTCCCGGTCACGCACGGCTACCTCGGCCTGCCGACCGTGGTCAACAATGTCGAGACGCTGGCCGCCGCCGCGGCCATCGCCGTCAATGGCGCCGACTGGTTCGCGGCCCAGGGCACCGACCAGTCGAAGGGCAGCAAGCTGTTGAGCATCAGCGGCGACTGCGCGGCCCCCGGCATCTACGAGTATGCGTTCGGGGTCACGATGCGCCAGATCCTGGATGATTGCGGGGCGAATGAGGCGCAGGCGGTGCAGGTCGGTGGGCCGGCCGGCACGCTGATCGGGCCGGCCGATTTCGAGCGGCGGCTCGCCTTCGAGGACCTGGCCACCGGCGGCTCGCTGATGGTCTATGGCCGCCAATGGGACCTGCTGGACGTCATCCGCAACTTCGCGCGCTTCTTCGTGCACGAGAGCTGCGGCTTCTGCACCCCCTGCCGCGTCGGCACCTCGCTGCTGCGCAACGCCCTGGGCAAGATCGGGCGGGGGCACGGCACGCATTACGATGTCGAGGAGATGCGCAGGGTCGCGGCCCTGGTCAAGCGGCGTTCGCACTGCGGCCTCGGCCAGACGGCGCCCAATCCGATCCTCGATCTGCTCGCGCGCTTTCCGGGGGTGATCGAGGTGTATCTGGCGCATGGCGGCTTCGAGCCCTATTTCGATCTCGACGCCTCGCTGGAGGAGGCGCGGCAGCTTTCGCACCGTAGCGATGCCGAGGCACATCTGAGATGAGTACCGCGGGCAAGGGCGGCACGATCACCATCGACGGGCGCGGGATCCCGTTCGAGGCCGGGCAGACGGTCATGGATGCGGCGTTGGCCGCCGGCATCTATATCCCGCATCTGTGCCACCGGCCCGGCCTGACGCCGCACGGCAGCTGCCGGCTGTGCACCGTCGAGGTGGGCGGCCGCAACGCCGCCGCCTGCACGCTGCCGGCGAGCGACGGGATGCGTGTCGACAGCGATACCGTGGCGCTGAACGCGGTGCGCAAGACCATCACGCAGATGCTGTTCGTCGAGGGCAACCACCTGTGCCCGGGCTGCGAGAAGAGCGGCGACTGCACGCTGCAGGCCGTGGCCTACCATCTGGGCATGCTCGACGGTCATTTCCCGCAGTTCTATCCGCGCCGCGAGGTGGATGCCTCGCATCCGGACATCGTGCTCGACCGCGACCGCTGCATCCTGTGCGAGCTGTGCGTGCGCGCCAGCCGCGAGATCGACGGCAAGAACGTGTTCGCCATCAGCGGCCGCGGCATCCATGCCAGCCTGATCGTCAACGCGCCGAGCGGGCGGCTGGTCGACACCGATATCGAGGTGACGGACCTGGCCGCCCATATCTGCCCGGTCGGCGCCATCCTGCTCAAGGGTCACGGCTTCGAGGTGCCGATCGGGCAGCGCACCTTCGACATCCACCGCGTCAGCGAGACCGACCGCGAGCGCCTGCCTCTGGTCAGGCCGGACCATGTCGATGACGAGTAAGCTCCGGGTCGCCACCACCTCGCTGGCCGGCTGTTTCGGCTGCCACATGTCCTTCCTGGACATGGACGAGCGCCTGGCCGGGCTATTGGAGCATATCGTGTTCGACCGCTCGCCGCTGACCGACATCAAGCACTGCGATCCCTGCGATATCGGCCTGATCGAGGGCGGTCTGTGCAATGCCGACAACGTGCACGTGCTGCGCGAATTCCGCGCCAACTGCCGCATCCTGATCGCCGTCGGGGCCTGTGCCATCAATGGCGGCATTCCGGCGATGCGCAACCATTTCAGCCTGCGCGAATGCCTGCAGGAGTCCTATGTCGACGGCCTGGGCGTCGTCAATCCGCAGATCCCGAATGATCCGGAACTGCCGTTATTGTTGAGCAAGGTGCATCCGGTGCACGAGGTCGTGCATGTGGACTACTTCCTGCCCGGCTGCCCGCCGCCGGCCGATGCCTTCACCGAGGTGCTGACCGACCTGATCGAGGGCCGGGAGCCCAGGCTTCCGCGCTCGCTGCTGCATTACGACTGAGGATACGCATCCATGGACCAGCCGCAGAACCCGCCCCCATCCACGCTCAGGCGCGTCGCCATCGACCCGGTGTCGCGCGTCGAGGGCCATGGCCGGATCACGCTGCAGCTCGACGAGGCCGGCCACGTGCACGAGGCCCGCTTCCATATCGTCGAGTTCCGCGGCTTCGAGAAGTTCATCCAGGGCAGGCCCTATCGCGACGTGCCCTTCGTCGTGCAGCGGTTGTGCGGCATCTGCCCGGTCAGCCACCAGCTGGCGGCCGCCAAGGCGGTGGACCAGTTGATCGGCGTCGAGCAACTGACGCCCACGGCCGTCAAGCTGCGCCGCCTGCTGCATTTCGGGCAGGTGCTGCAGTCCCATGCCCTGCATTTCTTCCACCTGGCCTCGCCGGACCTGCTGTTCGGCTTCGGCAGCGATGTGGCCCAGCGCAACATCGTCGGCGTGCTGGACAAGTACCCGGATCTCGGCATGAAGGGGGTCAGGCTGCGCAAATACGGCCAGCAGATCATCGAGGCCATCGCCGGCAAGCGCATCCATGGCACGGCCACGGTGCCGGGCGGCATGAACAAGGCCCTGGCCGCGGAGCGGCGCGACGTGCTGCTGGCCGGCGTAGCCGATGCCATCGCATGGTGCCGGGAGGCGGTGGCGCTGAACGAGGAGATCCATCGCAGCCATGCGGAGCACCATGACTTCGGCGCTATCCGCAGCCATTTCCTGTCGCTGTCCGGCGACGGCGGTGCGCTGGAGCTCTATCACGGCGGCCTGCGCGCCCGTGCGGCAACGGGAGAGTTGATCTTCGACGGCGTCGACTACCGCAGCTACGCCGAACTGCTCAGCGAGGAGGTGCGGCCGTGGAGCTACATGAAGTTCCCGTTCCTGCAGTCGCTGGGCCGGGAGCACGGCTGGTACCGGGTCGGGCCACTGTCCCGCGTCAACAACTGCGATCTCATTCCCACGCCCTTGGCCGAGGCGGCGCGCCAGCGCTTCCGGGACTACGCTGGCGGCGGGCTCGTGCATGACACGCTGGCCTATCACTGGGCGCGCATGATCGAGGCGCTGCACTGCGCCGAGTCGATCGCGTTGCTGCTGCGTGACCCCGAGATCACCGGAGCCGAACTCGTGGTGCCGGAGGGGGAGCGGCGCCGCGAGGGCATCGGCGTCATCGAGGCGCCGCGCGGCACGCTGTTCCATCACTACCGTGTCGACGACGACGGCCTGATCGAGAAGGCCAACCTGATCGTATCGACGACGAGCAACAACCAGGCGATGAACGCGTCCGTGCGCGTCGTCGCCGACCACTACCTCGACGGCCGCACCCTGACCGAGGGGCTGCTGAATCATCTCGAGGTGGCGATCCGCGCCTACGACCCCTGCCTGTCCTGCGCCACGCACGCCCTGGGGCGCATGCCGCTGCAGGTGGAGCTTGTCGACCCTGACGGCCGCATCGTCGATCGCCTGACCAAGGGTGGAGGCTGACATGCCCGGCATCCTGGTATTCGGATACGGCAACCCCGGCCGCGGCGACGACGCGCTCGGCCCGGCCTTCGTGGAACGCCTGCAGCACGAGGGGGTGGACGCGACCGGCGGGGTCGAATGCCTGACCGACATGCAGCTGCAGGTCGAGCACGTCACCGACCTGTGCGAACGCCGCTTGGCGCTGTTCGTCGATGCCGACGCCTCCTGCGCCGCCCCCTACCTTCTGTCGCCGGTGCGCGCCGCGAAGGACGACAGCTACACCAGCCATGCCATGACCCCGGGGGCGCTGCTGTACGCCTACCGCCAGGTCTACGGGTCGGAGCCGCCGCCCGCCTTCGTGCTCAGCATCCGCGGTTACGGCTTCGAGCTGGGCGAGGCGCTGGGCCCGCGGGCCGAGGCCAACCTGGAGGCGGCGCTGGCGCTGGCCCGCGGTCTGTGCGCCGATACCAGTCCGGAATCCTGGCAGCAGGCCGCCCTCGACGGGGCGGTATGCGGCGCGTGAGCCGGCGACGGAATTCAAGATAGGGGCAAGCCAGTCATGGGACCGCATTACCTGAATCCTTTTTTCGTGCCCAGGAGCGTGGCCATCGTCGGGGCGACCGAACGTCCGGACAGCGTCGGCCAGCGCCTGATGATCAACATGCAGGAGGCGGGGTTCGCCGGCCGGCTGTATCCGGTCAACCCGAAGCACGAGCACATCCTCGGCCTGGCCTGCTATGCGGATATCGATGCCCTGCCCGAGGCCCCCGATCTGGTCGTGATCGCCACGCCGGCGGCCACCGTGCCCGCCATCATCCGCCAGTGCGGGGAGAAGGGGACGCGGGCGGCGGTGGTCATCTCCGCCGGTTTCGGCGAGCTCGGCGAGGCCGGGCACCGGCTGCAGCAGGAGGTGCTGGAGACGGCCGGTCGCTACGGGTTGCGCATCGTCGGCCCGAACTGCCTCGGCATTATCCGGCCCAGCGCCAAGCTGAATGCCACCTTCGGCTACGGCACCATCGGCGACGGGCATCTGGCGCTGGTGTCGCAATCCGGTGCGGTATGCACCGCCATCCTGGACTGGGCCCAGTCGCAGGACATCGGCTTTTCCACCGTCGTGTCGATGGGCGATGCGGCCGATATCGATTTCGGCGAGATCCTGGATTTCCTGGCGCTCGATCCACAGACCAGGAACATCCTGCTCTATGTCGAGGGCACCCGCGCCGCCCGCGGCTTCCTGTCCGGCCTGAAGGCGGCGGCGCGCCTGAAGCCGGTGATCCTGATCAAGGCCGGGCGGCACGAGGCGGGCAGCCGGGCGGCCATGTCGCATACCGGCGCCATGGTCGGCGCCGACGATGTGTTCGACGCGGCCATCGAACGCGCCGGGGTGGTGCGCACCTACAGCATCGCCCAGCTGTTCTCGGCCGCGCGCATCATGGCCAATACCTACACCATCGAGCGGGACCGGCTGGCCATCATCACCAATGCCGGCGGCCCGGGCGTGATGAGTGCCGATCGGGCCGAGGAGGTCGGCGTCACCCTGGCCGATCCCGGCGAGGAGACCATGGCCAGCCTGAATGCCGTGCTGCCGGCGCATTGGTCGCATGCCAATCCCATCGACATCCTCGGGGATGCCACGCCCGAGCGTTACCGGCAGGTGCTGGAGATCTGCCTGAAGGACGACGCGATCGACGGCATCCTGGTGATCCTGACCCCGCAGGCGATGACCGATCCGGCCAGGGTGGCCCAACTGCTGGTGCAGGCCGCCAAGGGAAGCAGCAAGCCGGTGATGGCATCCTGGACGGGCGGCAAGCGCGTGGAGGCGGGGCGGGCCCTGTTCGCCGACGAGCATATCGCCCACTTCACCACACCGGAGGTGGGCGTCGATGCCTTCTCCTTCCTGGCCCGCTACAAGCGGAACCAGCGGCTGGTGCAGCAGATCCCGCTGCCGCGCGAGCAGTACCGGGCACCGGACATCGATGGTGCGCGCCTGATCATCGAGCGCGTGCTGGCCGAGGGCAGGGATGTGCTGACCGCCCAGGAGTCCAAGGCCATTCTTTCGGCCTTCCATGTACCGGTGACGCCCACCGTCAAGGTCGGCGATACCAAGGAGGCCATGATGGCGGCCGAGACCCTGGGATTCCCGGTGGTGCTCAAGATCAACATGTCCGAGTTCAGCCACAAGTCCGATATCGGCGGCGTGCGCCTGAACCTGGCCAGCGCCCAGCAGGTGGCGCGGCAGTTCCAGGACCTGGAGGCCCAGGTCAGGCAGCTGCGGCCGGAGACGGCGCAGGTGGAGATGACCGTCGAGCCCATGCATCGCTCCGCCAGCAGCCGGGAGTTGATGATCGGTGTCGTCCGCGATCCGGTGTTCGGGCCGGCCGTCAGCTTCGGGCTGGGCGGCACCATGGTCGAGATCCTGCAGGACAAGGCCGTCGCCCTGCCGCCGCTGAACAGCGACCTGGCCGAACAGCTGATCGCCAAGACCCGGGCCAGCCGCTACATCGCGCCGTTCCGGCAGATGCCGGCGATCGACCGCCAGGCGCTGATCGAAACCCTGCTGTGCATCTCGGAGATGGTCAGCGAGTTGCCGGAGATCATGGAGCTGGACATCAACCCCCTGATCGCCGACGAGCATGGTGTCATGGCCGTGGATGCGCGCATCCGGGTGGCCGCGTCGCACCAGCTGACGCCCTACGCCCATATGGCGATCCATCCCTACCCGCACCAGCTGGCCCGTCAGCACCAGTTGCCGAACGGCATGACCATCCAGATCCGTCCCATCCGCCCGGAAGACGCGAGCATGGAAAAGGATTTCTTCAACGGCCTGTCCGAGCGCAGCAAGTTCTTCCGCTTCCGCAAGGTCACGCAGGAGCTGACGCCGGAGATGGTGATCCGCTTCACGCAGATCGACTACGATCGCGAGATGGCCTTCGTGGCCATCAATGTCGACGAGAGCCTGCCGCGCGAAATGGGTGTGGCCAGCTACATCACGAACCCGGACGGCGAATCGGCGGATTATGCCGTGGTGGTCGCCGATAGCTGCCAGCGCCTGGGCATCGGCACCCGCCTGATGCGCACCCTGATCAGCACCGCCAAGGACAAGGGTATCCTGCGCTTCGAGGGCGAGGTGAGCCTGGAAAACAAGGCCATGCTGACGCTGGTCAAGAAGCTGGGCTTCACCCTCGAACCGATGCGCGAGCACAAGGACATCGTGCGCGCCGTGCTGCCGCTGCGTTAGGCAGATGCGACGGGCGCGCATTTGCACTGCTTTTCCTCGGATGCATATTGCCCATCATCGTGAAGAAGGATATTTTCGGCAAAGGCCCGGTGCGCCCCGGACAGATCGATGACGGGGGCCGGGGCGGAATGCGTAAGGTTGCTTAAGTGAGCATGCTTATACAGATTATCATGCTTTCTGGTAATACTCACCGAAGCCGGAAAGAGGGAGGGCTGAAGCGTTTGGGCTCATTTTCTGGGATCAAGTGCCACCGGATTACGGGTGGCGGTAGCCCCCGCTCCACCGGGAGCAGATGCTTTTCTGAGGGTGCCATGGGCGATGCTGTGACAAGCCGTGGAAGGGCCGGAAACACCAGCTCCGGGCAGGGCCAGACGGCCGCGGAGACCTGCGGCTGTCCGATCCTGGGTATGGCATCATGACTACCGAACCTGTCGTTTTCATCATCGACGATGATGAGGTGGTGCGCAGTGTGCTCGCGGAATCCATCGAAGCGGGCGGCTATACCGTCCGCACCTTCCCGAGTGCCGAGGCGTTTATCGCCGGCTGTTCGCCCGACTGCCGCGGCTGCATCGTCCTCGATGTGAAGATGCCGGGCATGGACGGCCCGACCCTGCAGAAGGAATTGCTGCAGCGCGACATCCGCCTGCCGATCATCTTCCTGTCGGCGCATGGCAACATCCCGTTGACCGTGCGCACCATCAAGGCCGGAGCCGTGGATTTCCTGACCAAGCCGGTGGATACCGAGGTGCTGCTCGAGCGCATCCGCACGGCATGCGAGATCAACAACCGGTTTATCGAGGCCAAGAAGCGCCTGGAGAACCTGACCGACCGTGAGCACGAGGTGCTGTCGCTGGCCGTGCAGGGCAAGGCCAACAAGGAGATCGCCCGGGAGCTCGACATCAGCCCGCGCACGGTCGAGGTGCATCGATCCCACATCATGCACAAGACCGGGGCAGCCAGCCTGCTCGAGCTCGTGGAGATCATGCAGGAAATCGACAAGTGGAACTGATGCCCCGGCGCGTGCCGGTCCGGCCCGCTTCCCGTCGCCGCTAGGCCCCGAGGCCGGCACCCGATACCGCTGGGGTCGCCATGCGCGCGGATACACTGATCTTTGTCTACGGCACGCTGCGCCATGGCGGCAGCCATCACCGGTTGATGGAAGGGGCGGAACTGCTCGGGGGCTGGACCAGCGGCCCGCACTACGACCTGCTCGACATGGGGGCGTATCCGGCGCTGGTGCCGGGAAGCGGCACGGTGGCCGGCGAGGTCTACCGGATCGAGCAGGGCATGCTGCCGGCGCTGGATGTTTACGAGGGCTGCCCGGGCGATTATCGACGCGAGCACGTCCGTACCCCATACGGTGAAGCCTGGGTCTATCTGTGGGACCGTCCGGCACCGGCCGTGCCGGTGGTCATGGGCGGAGACTGGCTGCGCTATCTGACCCGGCGGGGCTGAGCCTCTCTAGCGGGCCGGCTGCACGCTGACGCGGCCCTCGGGCGAGACGACGATGCGGTAGCGCTTGCCGTTCGGGCAGGTGGCGAGGATGGTGCGTGTGCCCGAGGCATCGGTCGATTCACGGATGTTCGTGACGGCATCGCCGCCGCACTCGTAGCCGCGCAGCCGGATCGTCGTGGCGATGTCCTGGGCATCGGTGACCGCCCAGGCGTTGGGGGTCATGCCCAGGAGGAATAGCCCCAGCAGCAGGATCATTGGTTTCATGCCTTCACCTCCATCAGATGTTGCCAAAGGTTGTCGCGCGCGGACTGGATGTCCTGCGCCAGCCTGGGATCGTCGTTGAGCAGTGCCAGCACCTTCAGCAGCAGGCCGTTGAAATGGGCCTTGATGCGTTCGAGCTGTCTGGTCGATCCCTTGGTCTTCTTGTAAAGCTTGACCTCGTTGATCAGGTCGGTGACGTCCGAGCGCAGCACCAGCTTGGTCAGCACGCCGATGGCCTGGGTCTGCTTCAGGCGCTCGATCAGCGTGTCCATGTCGAACTGCGGGGCCGGTTTGGTCTCCGTGCTCTTCACGGTCTTGGCATCGGACGGCTTCGCCGTTGTTGCGGCCTGTGCCTGCTGGCCGTTGGGCGACTGCACGGCGGCGGACGCGGCGGCGGACGCGGCGGCCAAGGCCGGAGGGTTGCCGGCCGGCAGCAGCAGTGCGGCAGCCAGAAGCGGAAGAAGGCGGAGGGTCGTCTGTGTCATGGCGCTTGTCTGCATCCTAGACGAACGACACCGGGCTGGCATGGCGCAATGATCACGGGAGGGCGGTGGCATTGCGGCGGCCGCCTGCTACATTGACGGTATGCGTTACATCGATGTGTTCAACGGCGACGCCGACGGCATCTGCGCCCTGCACCAGTTGAGGCTGGCCGATCCCCGCGAATCGGAGCTTGTCACCGGCGTCAAGCGTGACATTGCGCTGTTGAAACGCGTCGAGGCGGATCGGGGCGATCGGGTGACGGTGCTGGACATCTCGCTGGATGCCAACCGCCACGACCTGCTGCGCCTGCTCGCGAACGGTGCCCGCATCCGTTACTTCGACCATCACTTCGCCGGCCCGGTTCCGGACAGCACGCATTTCGAGGGGCATATCGACACGCGTTCCGAGGTATGCACCAGCCTTCTGGTCAACGATTATCTTGAAGGACGGTATCTTCCCTGGGCGGTGGCGGCGGCCTTCGGCGACAACCTGCACGACTCGGCCCGCCACGCGGCCGCGCCCTTGAACCTGAGCGAGGATCAGCTGCAGGCGCTGCGGAGCCTCGGCGAGTGCATCAACTACAACGGCTACGGCGCTGCCGTCGACGACCTGTTCTACGCCCCCGATGACCTGTACCGCGCCGTCCGGCCCTATGCCGATCCCTTTACCTTCATCGCCGAATCCGAGGCCTATCCGAAGCTGCGCGACGGCATGGCCGGGGACCTGGAGCAGGCCAGGTCGCTGCCCGTGGAGGAGAAAGGTCCGGGGGCGGCGGCGGTGTTCCTGCCCGATGCGTCGTGGGCGCGCCGCGTGAGCGGGGTGTATGCCAACGAGCTGGCGCGCGCCAACCGCGGCCGGGCGCACGCATTGCTGACCGGGCTCGCCGACGGCGCCTATCTGATCAGCGTGCGCGCACCGCTGAACAACCGCGCCGGGGCCGGCGAGCTGTGCCAGCGCTTCCCGACCGGCGGCGGCCGCGAGGCGGCGGCCGGCATCAATCACCTGCCCGCCGACCAGCTCGACGTCTTCATCGATGCCTTCCGACACCAGTACCAGGATCCGGTGTAGCCGCCAGCGCGTGTCGTCCTTGCACGGAACCCAACTGGCATAAGCGGTCGTTCGAAACCGATCGAGTCCGACCTCATTGATCCGATAACGGATACGGCGATGACACGGTTAAGCCGGATTATTTGAATACGAGAAAGGACCGACATGGAGGTATCACAATGAAAGCACATGGATATGCCACGCACGCCGCCACCGCAGATCTTGGGCCCTTCAGTTTCGAGCGCCGCGAGCCGCGCCCCGAGGATGTGGCCATCGAGATCCTCTTCTGCGGCATTTGCCACTCGGACATCCACATGGCCCGCAACGAATGGGGGGGCGGGACGCATTACCCATTCGTTCCGGGACATGAGATCATCGGCCGCGTCGCGGCCGTGGGAAACAAGGTCAGCACATACAAGGCCGGCGACCTGGTCGGCGTCGGTTGCCTGGTCGACAGCTGCCGCACCTGTCCGTCCTGCAACGACGGCCTGGAGCAGTATTGCGAGAACGGCTGGACGGGCACCTATGGCAGCGAGGACAAGATCGGCGGCACGCCGCATACCCACACCTTCGGCGGTTACTCCGACACGATCACCGTCGATCAGCGTTTCGTGCTGCGCATTCCGGACAACCTCGATCCCGCGGCGGCCGCACCCCTGCTGTGCGCGGGCATCACCACCTATTCCCCGCTCAAGCACTGGAAGGTCGGGGTGGGCCAGAAGGTCGGCGTCATCGGCCTCGGTGGCCTGGGACACATGGGTGTGAAGTTCGCCCATGCGATGGGCGCGCATGTGGTCATGATCACGACCTCACCCGAAAAGGCCGCGGATGCGCATAAGCTCGGCGCCAACGAGGTGCTGATCTCGAAGGATCAGGCGGCAATGGAGGCGGCCGTGAACAGCTTCGATTTCCTGCTCAACACGATCCCGGTCGGCCATGACGTCGATCCGTACATGAACCTGCTGAAGCGCGACGGTGCGATGGTGATCGTGGGTTCCGTCGAGCCGCTCACCAAGGTCAACGGCGTGCCGTTCATCTTCAAGCGGCGCTCGATGGCCGGCTCCCTGATCGGCGGCCTGCCCGAAACGCAGGAGATGCTCGATTTCTGCGGCGAGCACGACATCACCTGCGACATCGAGATGATCGATATCAAGGACGTCAACACCGCCTACGATCGCACGGTCAGGGGCGATGTGAAGTACCGTTTCGTCATCGACATGGCGAGCTTGAACGGCGACTGAGTGAACGCCGGTGCAAGCCTCGGCAGGTAGGTTCGCGCCTGCATCGCCCGGTCAGAACAGGGTCGGCTGGGTCATGCGGCCGGGGACGCGGAAATGCTCGGTGGTCAGCGCCGGTAGCGGCTGGTCCAGGCCGTAACGGCGGCGGGCCTGGGCGAAGCGCCTGGCCAGCAGCTCGGCGCGCACGCCGCGGCCGCGCATGCGCACGCCGAAATCCGATTCGTACAATGTGCCGCCGCGCAACTCGGCGATCTGGCGCAGCACCGCCTCGGCCCGGTCCGGGAAGTGCTGGCGCAGCCAGGCCGGGAACACCTCGGTCAGCTCATGGGGCAGGCGCAGCAGGCCGTAGCCGGCCGTGCGGGCGCCGTGGTCGCCGGCGGCCTTCAGGATGGCCTCCAGCTCGTGGTCGTTCAGGTGCGGGATCACCGGGGCGACGAGCACGCCGACCGGGATGCCAGCCTCGGCCAGCCTCCGCATGGCGGCGAGGCGCCGGGTGGGGCTCGCGGCGCGCGGCTCCATGATGCGGGCGAGCCGCCCGTCCAGCGTCGTGATGCTGAACATCACCAGCGCCGTGTTGCGCCTGGCCATGTCGGCCAGCAGATCGACATCGCGCACGACGAGCGCGGATTTGGTGACGATGGAGACCGGGGCACCGAACTCGGCCAGCACCGCCAGGATCCGGCGCGTCAGGCCGAGCCGCTTCTCGACCGGTTGCCAGGCATCGGTGTTGATGCCGAGCGCGATCGGCTCCGGGCGGTAGTGTTTCGCCGACAGCTCGCGGCGCAGCAGCGCCGGGGCTTCGGGCTTGTAGAAGATCTCGGTCTCGAAATCGATGCCTGGCGACAGGTCCAGATAGGCATGGCTCGGGCGGGCGAAGCAATACGGGCAGCCGTGTTCGCATCCCCGGTAGGGGTTGATCGACTGCCCGAACGGCACGTCGGGCGATTCGTTGCGGCTGATGACGCTTTTCGCCGTGTCCACGTGCAGACGGGTGCGCGGCGCCGGGTCGTCCTGCTGCCACCAGCCGTCGTCGACAGACTCATGGT
>Ga0315540_10001361_pt1 | contig 13969 bp, 12 predicted proteins | sample SalMarSW160110MG_FD_203677 | JGI IMG/M metagenome (GOLD analysis project Ga0315540, IMG submission 203677) | Salt marsh sediment microbial communities from the Plum Island Ecosystem LTER, Massachusetts, United States - Salt Marsh Sediment SW1601-10 ... | reverse complement strand
CTCTCGACGGGCTATTCGGCTGACGGCGACTTGGGCCGGCACGCCGCCGGAGCCGGTGTCCCGGTCTTGCAGAAGCCGTTCCGCGTCGTGACCCTCCTGTCGATGGTCCGAGAGATGCTTGATCGGTGACCCGCCGGCCCGAGAGAGCCCGGCCGTCAGCCCTCGGCCGGAGAAGGAGCACCGTCCTCCGGCCGGGGGAGCGTTGAGTCACTTCGTCGCCGGCACGTAGCTCAAGTCGTCACGGTACGCCACGATGAAGCTCTCCGTGCTCTCGGTGGACTTCGAGAACAGGTGCCGCAGCATGTCCGCCTCGGTCTCGCTGTAGACTTCTTCGACCGCCTTCCACAGCGTGCTGCCCGGTCCCTTGAAGTCAGCCCAAGTTGCGTGCGGTATGGCGAGCGTGATCTCGGTGCCGTGGCCGCCGCTGACGGTCCACTCCCAGCCGTAGTGCATCGGGAGCTTCTTCTCCCCGATCGCCACGTGAACCTTCTTCACCGCCATGTAGAAGTCGCGCCAGGCGCCGGGCTTGAGGTGGTAGACGGTGACCTCGACCAATTTCGGCATCGGCAGGTCCGGGGGCCACCTGGAGATCTCCGCATCCCACTCCGTGATCGCCGCCGCGACCGAGGACATGTACGGCGACACGTTGGCGGCGAGGTCCTCGCGGTCGCCCGGAATCGTCGCTTCGTGGTCGAAGTCGGCCCAGGTGTGTCCGCCCGTGCGGATGATGTAGCTCCCCACCTGGTCGCCGGTCACCACCTGCCACACGTCCCGGCGCCACGGGTCGTTGGCCTTCTTGTGTAGCAGAAAGTGCTGCTTCATCCCCGCCTCGAACTTCATGCCCTGCCCCATGGCCGGGCTCACGAAGTACTCCCAGGCGAGGCTCTCGGGAGGCTTCTCAGAAGTCTCCTGCGCAATGACCGCTCCGGTCCATGCGGTCAGAATCACCGCCGCACACGCTATCGCCACTCTTCGCATCGTCATGCCTCCTTTTGGGTACTGCGCCCTTGGTCAGGGCATCACACATGGCGGCCCACCACGCACTCCGACGCACGCTGACCGTGGGCCTCGGAGCCGCCGGAACCCAGCGGACGGAATCCCCGGCCGAACTTGTGATGAGACCTTTTCGCAAATTATGCGGCCTGAAGGGCCTGCTGTCAAGTCTCGCAGCGATGGCAGCCACCCAGGGACACGCACCGAGTCCCGAGGAGCGCACGACGCGGCGCGCAACGGGCCGCCCCGCGAACCGTTCCGGCGGACCTCTCGCCTTGAGAAGGCGATCCTGTCTGCGGTAGTCTCGGCACGACGTCAAGCGAAGGGACACCCTGATGACGTACGCTCGCGCCGCAGACCACGCGGCCGTGTTTGCTGGTGCAGTCGCGATGTGCCTCATCTCCATGGCCGCACGACCTGCCGAAGGGGCCGGCGCTGAGTACCGGGTCGCAGGCGATCGACTGGTGTTGGAGAACGCGCACGCCCGCTTCGAGTTCGGCCTCGGCTTTCGCGGCTCGCTGGTCGGTCTCGTGGAGAGCCGCTCCGGGATTGACCTGCTGGCCGGGCTGCCGTACCCCATTGCGCTGTTCGCGCTCGACGTGGTCGAGCCATCGTGCGACGTCCACCAGCTTCACAACCTGACACCGTCCGGGTTCAGCTACCGTGGCGAGCGAGTCTCGGGCGCAGCCCAGCTCGTGCTCTCGTACTCGGACGTCGACGAACGTGCCCTTGACGTCACGGTGACAATCACGCTCGCGGACGACTCGCCACTGGCGAGCTGGCGAGTCGACGTCGACAACCGCGACCCGGACACCACCCTGCGCGCGGTCGTCTTTCCGGCGGTCCTGATGCCTGCTCGACTCGGCGCGGACTCCGCCGACGACGCCGTCGCCTTTCCACTCGTCGACGGAGTCGTCGTCCACGAGCCGGAGGCGGCGTTCGCGCCCGGCCAAGGTCTCGTCGCAACCTGGCCGGCGGACCTCTCGCTGCAAATGGTCGCGGTCTACGACCGCAGAGCGGGCCTCTACCTGGCCCACCATGCCGCGGACACCGACACCCGGACCTTCGGCGTGACTCGAGTCGAGCCCGAGGGCGTTCCCGCCCTCGGGCTCCAGGTGGCGAGCGCGGTTCCCGAGCTTCCGGCGACGCCGGCCTCATCCACTGCGGTGATGGGACCGTTCACCGGCGACTGGTACGACGCGGCGACGATCTACCGGAACGCCACCGCGGAACGGGTCGACCGCCCGCGCCCTCTCGCCCTGAGGACCGACGTTCCGGCATGGTGGTCGTCCGGCCGTCCGGTGGTCACGGCCGCCGCCTGGTCCGATACCGGCGCACCGATCCTGCCCGCTCCTGCCTGGCCGCAACGAATCACCGCATGGCGCGATCACCTCGGGCTCGCGCCGACCCTCCTCCTGTTCGCCTGGGAGCACAACGGCGCGTGGACCGGGCCCGGCTTCTATCCTCCCCGTGACGGGTCCGGCGCCTTCCGGACCGCGATGGACGCGCTCGGTGCCGAGGGCGGGCACGGCTACGTCTACCTCTCCGGAAGCGTGTGGCGGCTCACCCGCCGCGAGCTGCCAGGCTGGGACGACCATGACGCGTTCGATGCCAACGGCAGGGACAGCGCGGTGCTCAGGTGTGACGGAACGGTCCATCTCGACCCGTTCTACGAGTCGATCGGATGGTCGTCGGCCCGGATGTGTCCGGCAACAGCCTTTTGGCGGGAGACGGTGGCGGATGCCGTCGCCCATGCCGCCGCGCTCGGGGTCGACGCGGTCTCCGTGGACGAGTTCCCGATCGGCTCGATCGTGCCCTGCTTCGCGACCGACCACGGTCACCCGCCGGGGTCGGGTGCTTGGCAGGGGGTCGCCTGGCGAGAGCTGCTCCAGCTGGCGCGTCAGCGCGGACGGGAGGTCAGGCCGCGCCTCGTGCTGACCTCCGAGGAGCCCAACGAGCTCTACCTCGACCTGCTCGACGGCTATGTCTCGCGCCACAACCTCCCCGACGCTTTCCTCAACGCGGGCCTGCTACGACTGCTCGGCGACCGGCTCGAGCTGGCACCGATCTTCGCCTCGGTCTACCACGACGTCACCACCTCGGTCGCCGAGGCGGTCGACCTCACACCACCACCAGGCGAACCCGGTCTGCTCAACACCTCGCGCGCCTGGGGGCTCGCGGCCGCCGTGGTCCTCGGCTCCCGCCCCGCCGCGACCGGCATCTCGCCGGACGACGCCGACCCCGCGCTGCTCGACCTCTTCCTCCGGGCGTCGCGCCTCGCCGCCGGCTCCGCACGGCGCTACCTCGTTGGTGGACGGATGCTCCGGCCACCATCCGTCGACAGCCCGGCGCTCACCTTCGCCTGGCTCGACTTCGACCTCGTCACCGGAGCCTTCGAGGTCCGCCAGCGCAGTGCTCCTTCTGTCTTGGGGAGCGCGTGGCAGGCGGCCGACGGCCGCCGTGGGATCCTGATCGCCAACCTGGCGGGCTCAGCTCAGAGCGTGACCGTGCCGCTCGACGCCGCGGCCAACCTCGCGACGGCCCGAGTCACCCTCGAGCTCGACAGCCTGCGCACCACGCTGCACGACGGCGGGCCACCGCCCGCGACGATCGAGGTCGAGATCCCATCCTGGGGACTCGCTCTGGTCGAGGTCGAGCCCGCCTCGTGGCGGCGCCCGTTGCAGATCAGGCCGACGGTGCCTGCGCGAGCCGTCGCGTCCACACCGTGAGCAGCACCGTGATCGCGAGCAGGATCGCACCGCACGCCTGATGGGCGGTGGTGAGGGTCACGTCGAGCACTCGCGGGTTCCCGGTGGTCGCGACTCCTCCGGTGACCGCCAGAGCAGCGATCCCGAGCACGACCTGGAGCAGGACCACGACCACCAACGCCCGCCCGAGCCGGGCGAGGAGCGGAACGCCGGGATAGAGCGCCCACGCGCGGACGCCGACAGCGACCGCCACGGTGGCCACCACCGCGGCGAGGGTGATGTGCACGATCAGACCGGCGGCAAAGTGCCGCTGGATCGCACCGAGCACGAGCTGGATCAGCAGAACCGCGACCAGCGCGGGCTGGAGGGTCCGATCCATGGCCGCAGCGGCTGACGTCTGCGCCGGCCCGGCGGTCTTCCACAACCGGCTCGAAGCGGCGGCGAGCACCACCATCACGGCGAGAAAGACCTGACCCAGCACGCCGTGGGCCACCGCAAGACTCAGGCTGGGGGCCATGTCGTGGGCAGAGGTCGACATCGTGAAGCGTCCGGTCACCCGCAACCCGCCGAGGATCCCCTGTGCGACCACGACGACAACGGCGGCGGCGGCGAGGCGTTTCACCCAGCTCCTGGCCTCGACCCGCCACAGGTGAAGCGCGAGCACCACGGTGGTCAACCCGACCAGAGAGCCGAACAGGCGGTGGGCGTGCTCGAAGTAGATGCCCCCGGTCATCCGCGACACGGGGTAGAGGAACATCGCGTATCCGAAGGTGTTGGGCCAATCGACCACGGCGAGTCCGGCCTCCTCGCTGGTCACGAGACCGCCGGCCACGATGAGCAGGAAGGTCGCGGCCACCGCAACCCTCGCGAAGAGAGCGGTCCAATCGGGAGAGGTTCGATCTGCTGCGGCGCGACCTGCGGCCACCGCGCCGAGCCCAGCCAGCACCGCCATCAGCGCGAGCGAGCCCGGTGCCCAGATGAGGGCGGTGTCGGTCATGCGACCGTTCGAGCTCGAGGTCAGCAGGCCGCCGAGCACGAGCAGGTTGAGCAGGCCGGCCAACCCCCCGACTGCGAGCGCCGTCACGCGCCCGCCCGGCGCGAGCCGCCCCGCGACGGCGCCCCACCCGAGCACCGCCGCGAGCAGCAGCAGGCCGAGTAGCCACGACGGCGCAGAGACTGCGGGCAGCCGGCAGGCGTAGGCCGCCGCCCACATCGTGACCGTGGTCGCGAACCCCAGGGCGAGCACCGCGGAACCCCGCGGTTCGGTGGGATCGTGCACGGTGTTGGACATGACTCACCTCCCGGCGCCCGCCATATTAGCCTGCACGTGTCACCACGCACGCCCGGGATCGCCCTGAGTTGAAATGAGCAGCCGGCAGCGCGCGTTACGAAACCAGGTCTCGATGCCGCGGTCTTCACTGGAGATGAGACGGAGTTCCATGTCAGTCCACACCTCGGTCGCTCCCACCTCTCGGCCGATCGCTCCGGTCGCTCTCGTCGGCATTTACCTCGAGCTCGCCAAGGCGCGGCTCGCGACGTTGGTGGTGCTTACCGCGGTGGCCGGCTACGTGCTTGCGGCTCGCGGCAGCGCCCAGATTACGACCCTGCTCTGGACCGCCCTCGGCACTGCCCTGTCAGCCTTTGGCGCCAACATCCTGAACCAAGCCTGGGAGATGGAGCGCGACCGGCGCATGGAGCGGACGCGCTCCCGCCCGCTGCCGGCCGGGCGGCTCGGGCGCTCCACCGCGGTGGTGTGGGGCGTTCTCTCCGCTGCCGCGGGGATCCTGATGCTCGACGTCGCCGCCAACGGCCTCACCGCTGCTCTCTCGCTCGCCTGCATCCTGCTCTACGTACTGGTCTACACACCGATGAAGCCGCGGACCTCGTTCAACACCCTGGTCGGCGCCGTCGTCGGCGCGATTCCGCCGGTCATGGGCTGGACTGCGGCCACCGGCCGGCTCGGCGTCGGCGCGTTCATCCTCGGCGGACTGCTCCTGCTGTGGCAGGTCCCCCATTTCATGGCGCTCGCCTGGATGTATCGCGAGGACTATGCCCGCGGTGGCTTTCGCATGCTGCCGACCGTCGACCCCTCCGGCGGCGCGACATCCCGGCTGGCGTTCCTGTACGCCGCGGCCCTGATTCCGCTCGGTGTGCTCGCGTGGGCGGACGGCCTCTCGGGCGACACGTTTCTGGCCGGGTCGATGGTCGTGGGTGCGGTCTTCTCGCTGTACGGGTGGCGCTTCCTTCGCCAACGGTCCGACGCTGCGGCCCGGCGACTGTTCCTCGCCAGCCTGCTCTACCTGCCGCTGGTGCTGGGCCTCATGGTCGCCGACATGGACGACCGGGTCGCCCGCGGGGCCTTCGTCGGCCGCGAGCCGACGACACGCACAGTGGTCGCGGAGGGTCTTCCGCCCGCCCCGGCTCCCACTTCCGAGACCGCGCCGCGCTGAGCCAAATGCGCACCCGCCTGATTTCGAGCGGATGGTGGGTCGTACCCGCGGCGTTGGTCGCCACCGCCGCCATGGGCGTCGTGTTCCTGGCGCGCACGCTCAGTCGCCCGCCTCAGGACGCTTCGGGCCACCCCCACTTCGACCTCGCCCGAACGGTGGTCCCGCGGTCGCAGATCTTGACCACCGGCATGCCGCCCGACGGCCTCAAGGCCCTGATCGACCCGCCCGCGCTGACACCCGCTCAGATCGACCGCGCCAACGCCGAGGAGCGCGGCAAGCTCCTGGTACCCTCCGACCGGGTGATCGGCGTCGTCATCGACGGGGTGGCGCGCGCCTACCCCCTGCGGCTGCTTGCGTGGCACGAGGCCGTCAACGACACTGTCGCCGGACGCCCACTCGTCGTCACCTACTCAGGCCTCGCCGACGCCGCCACGGTCCTCGACCGTCGCATCGCCGGCGAGCCGGCCGTATTCTCCGTCTCGGGATTCGTCTACCAGTCCTCCGGGCTGCTCTACGACCGCCGCGCGGGTTCCCCACCGAGTCTTTGGAGCCCACTCGACGCGCGCGCGGTGGCCGGACCCGCCAGCGGGACCACGCTCGAGGTCCTGCCGTCCGCCCTGACCACGTGGGGTGAATGGCGCGCGGGCCATCCCCACACCGGCGTGCTCGCGCCCGATTCGGAAACCGCCGCCGCCGGTCTGTACCGTCGCGACCCTTACAACGCCTACTTCGGCTCCGAGCTGCTCCGCTTCCCGGTCGAGCCGCTGCCGCCGCCCGGCGGACCCGCCGCCAAGGACCGTGTACTGGTGGTGGAGTCGGGCGGCGTCCGAGTCGTGCTCGTGCTGTCACGGCTCGCCGCGGCGCTCGGGAACCGGGACGGCGACTGGACCGGCGCCGTCGGAGGGGTACCGGTCGTGGTCCACGTGCGAGTCGAGCCCATGGTCGCCTGGGCCGAGACCGCCGCCGGTGTACCCCTCCCCCAACGCAGCGCGTTCTGGTTCGCCTGGCACGCCCTCCACCCCGAGGACGTGCCCGGACCATTTCCGCGTTGACTCCTCTCTCTCCGGGTGCTACCGAGTTGAACCACCAAGTCACAAAGACACGAAGCCATCACTTGGGTAGTGGCCCTCACCTGCCTGCAGCCTGCTGCCCGATCCCGCATTCGGCCCAGTACCCCGTGCCGGTTGGCCCATCTGTTTCCCTCCCCGGCGCTCGGGTCCGGGATCAGGCTGCGGGCGGCAGGGCGCGGGGAGCCGGGGTCGGGAGGCCACAGCGTTGCCGGCCGGAATGCCGACTCCGACCCCGCCGCCGGCTGCCTGCCGCCCGTCCCCCGGAGTCGGGCGCCCGATGGCTCGGGTTCACAGCCGGCAGCACCGGCTCTCAGACCCGCCGCGCTGAGTCTTGGTGGTTCTTCCTCTACGCGCCCACCGCGAGACCGGAGCACACGCACCTGAGCGCAGCAACCATCCCGGAGAGAACTCAACGGTGATCACTTCGTAGTACTCTCGGACGGGACGGCGTGCCGAGATGGGGATTCGCGACAAGGCGACGAGGGTGCAGTCCTTCGTCCGCGACTACACCGACGGGCTCACGACCACCGACCTCAAGCGCCTGGTCGGACCGGAGGCGTCGCGCGCCTTCGACGTCCTCACCCGCGACCACGCCGGGGACGAACCGTCAGGCCGCGGCCGCCGGCTGTGGCACCGGACCAAGATCCTGTTCCTCGGGCTGTCCTACAAGCTGGCTCCGCCGCGGCGGCTTCTGTTCGCGCTCTGCCTCGTGCTCGCACTGGCAGGGCTGGTCTTCAACTCGCAGCAGGAGAGCATCTACAACGCGAGAGTCCTGCTCGGTCTGAGCATCGTCGGTCTGACCCTCCTGCTCGGCCTCGAGCTCGCCGACCGCGTGCTGGTGCGCGATGAGCTCGAGGTCGCCCGCCACCTCCAGCGCGCCCTCCTTCCGGAGCGCCCGCCACAGGTTCCGGGCTGGCGATTCGCGTTCTCCTCGCGCACCGCCAACACAATCGGCGGCGACTACTACGACCTGCTGCCCCTCGAGGACGGCCGTCTCGCCGTGATCGTCGGCGACGCCAGCGGCCACGGCATCGCCGCCGGCCTGCTGATGGCGATCGCCTCCTCGACCATCAAGCTGGCTCTCGACACCGACCCCGCGCCGACCGCGGTGCTGGCGATGGTCAACACCGCGCTCTACCGCACCGGCGACCGCCGCGCCTTCATGACCCTGTACTGCGGCCTGCTCGAGCCGGAAACCGGACGGCTCGAGTTCGCCTCCGCCGGCCACCCCTACCCGGTGCTGCGACGGGCGAACGGTGACGTCAGCGAGCTCGGGCGGGGCGGCCTGCCGCTCGGCATCCGCAGGACCCTCGAGCTGCGCGCGGAGGAGGTTGTGCTCGAGCCCGGCGACGTCATGGCGATCGTCACCGACGGCATTCCCGAGGCGCTCGACCCCCAAGATCGCGCGTTCGGCTTCGACCGGCTCACCGCCTCGATCGCCCGCGGCGGCGACGCCGCCACGGTCCACGACCGCCTGGTCGAGGAGGTCGCGGCGTTCGTCGGCGAGCGGCCCGCCGACGACGATCGCAGCCTCGTGGTGCTGTCACGCGACGTTGTGCTGCCGCCGCTCCCGGCTACAGGTCACTGAGGCAGTCGTCGAGGATCTCCAGCGCGAGGTCGATCTCCGACGGGGCCACGTTGAGGCACGGCCGGAAGCGGATCGAGGTCGGCCACGAGGCGAGGGTCGCGAGCCCGCCTTCCCAGCACCGCTGACGCAGCCTATCGCGGATCTCGCCGGACGGCAGCGAGAACGCGGTGAAGAGTCCGCGGCCGCGCACGTTGGAGACCACCTCGTGGCGGGCGCCGAGTGCTTCGAGCCCGGCGAGGAAGCGCTCCCCCATGCGCGCGGCGTGCTCGACCAGACCCTCCTCGTGGATGATCTCGAGGTACTTCACGGCACGCACCATGTCGGCGAGGTTGCCGCCCCAGGTGGAGTTGATCCGACCGGGGGTGCTGAACACGTTCCCGGGCACGTCGTCGATCCGCTCGCCGACCATGATCCCGCACACCTGCGCCTTCTTGCCGAATGCGACGATGTCTGGCGTGACGCCGAAGTGCTGATAGCACCATAGCTTGCCGGTGAGGCCGAGACCGGTCTGGACCTCGTCGAAGATGAGCAGGGCGTCGTGGGCGTCGGCCAGCCGGCGGAGCTCACGAAGGAACTCGCCCCGGAAGTGGTTGTCGCCGCCCTCACCCTGGATCGGCTCAATGACGATGGCCGCGATGTCGTGCGGGTTGGCGGCGAAGGCGCGCTCGATCTCCTCGACGGCGCGGGCCTCGGCCGCCGCGACCTCGCGCTCGACCTCGGACGTGACCGGGAAGCGCAGCTTGGGGTTGGTGACGCGGGGCCAGTCGAAGGTCGGAAAGCCGTCGGTTTTGACCGGGTCGGTGTTGGTCAGCGAGAGCGTGTAGCCGGAGCGACCGTGGAAGGCTTCGCGGAAGTGGAGGATCTTGAGGCCCCGGTCGCTGCGTCCGGCGGCGCGGTTGGCGCGCACCTTCCAGTCGAAGGCGGTCTTGAGCGCGTTCTCCACCGCAAGCGCCCCGCCGGCAACGAAGAACAGGTAGCGGAACTCCGGCGGCTTGGCGAGCTCGGCGAAGACCTCGACGAAGGCCGCGTACTCGGCCGAGTAGATGTCGGAGTTGGCGGGGTTGGCGATCGCGGCCCGGGTCAGGACGGCCATGAACTGTGGATCGCCGACCAGCTTGGGATGGTTGTGGCCGATGGGAAGAGACGCGAAGTAGGAGTAGAAGTCGAGCAGATCGCGGCCGGACACGGCGTCGTGGATCCACGACCCGTGGGACGCCTCCAGGTCGATGGCGACATGGAAGCCGTCGGCCAGGATGTGTTGTCGGAGCGTGCTCAGGATCTCGTCGGGCTGGACTCGATAGCGGACCATGGCTGGACCTCCGTCTGCATGGGGAACCGGTTGTGTTCGGCAAGTGGGACCGGGCGACGGGGCTCAGCGTTCTGGGGGACCAAACAGGAAGGGCCTGGCCAAGCGCGGCCAGCGACCCATCAGGTCGCCGGCGCGGGCGGGGCAGCAGAAGATGCGATCACGGACCACGACGGCCCTCCAAGCCTCAATCTAGCACCCGTTTCGAGGCGCCGCAACGGCTGTTTGTCGCGGGATTGCGGCACGGCTACAATGCTCCCTCGCACCTCTCTGCCGCAGCGCGGCAGCCCGCGGTGACAGACCAACCGAGGAGGCATACATATGAGCTCGAGCGGACTCGCGAAGATCGGCGTCATCGGGATCGGAACCATGGGCAACGGGATTGCCCAGGTGGCCGCCCAGAGCGGTTTCGACACGGTAGTCTCGGACATCAGTGAGGAGGTGCTCGCGCGCGGCATGAGCACCATCGAGCGCTCGCTGGACCGGCTCGTCAAGGCGTACGAGAAGTCCGGCGGTCACAAGGGCATCACCGAGAACGCCAAGGCCGAGGCGCTGGGCCGGTTGCGCACCACCGCCAAGCTCGCCGACCTGCTCGACCGCGACATCATCATCGAGGCCGCGCCCGAGATCCCGGAGCTCAAGGAGAACATCAACCGCGAGCTCGCCGGCCTCGGCTACGACAAGATCCTGGCCTCCAACACCTCCGGCATCTCGATCACCCGCCTCGCCGCCGCGTACGGCAAGCCCGAGAAGTTCATGGGCATGCACTTCATGAACCCGGTGCCGATGCAGCAGGGCGTGGAGATCATCCGCGGCCTGATGACCTCCGAAGCGACCTACGGCACCATCGTCGCCCTCTGCCACGACCTCGGCAAGACCGAGATCCCAGCCGAGGACAAGGCCGGCTTCGCGGTCAACCGCGCCTTCGTGCCGTTCGTCAACGAAGCGATCCGCGTGGTCGAGGAGGGCATCGCGTCGGTCGACGACATGGACAAGGTCACCCTCTGCCTCGGCCACAAGATGGGGCCGCTGATGACCGCCGACTTCGTCGGGCTCGACGTGATGGTGTTCATCTGCAAGGTCCTCGAGGAGGAGTTCGGCTCCTTCTACAAGCCCACGGCGCTGCTCAAGCGACTGGTCGAGTCGGGTCAGCTCGGAGCCAAGACAGGTCGCGGCTTCTACGTCTGGGAGAACTTCAAGCCGGTCGGCGTCAACCCCGACGTCGCCCGCTACCGGATCAAGTAGCAACACCCGTCCGCCCGTCACCTCAAACGCCGCGGAGCTACGCCGCGGCGTTTTCGCGTCCGGCAACGGACGTGGTTGAACCCCAGAGTCTCGGCGCGTGTTGTGCCCGCAACCAGGACCCGATCGACCGGGAGCGTGTCCGGGTCCACGGGCAAGGCGAGGGGTGCGCCCGGGCCGCCGACACCTCGCCGCGAGCAGCCCAGCGAACGCGTCGTCATCGCGAAGCGAGGACGACAGCAGGAGTGGCCTGATCGGGGTGAGTCACACGCCGGGAAGCGGCGCAGCAACCAGGAAGTGCAGAGCGATCTCGTCCCGACGCGGGCACGCGGTGTCGGGGTCCCCGCGGCGATTCTCCGTCAGGCGGATCGGCTGGGCGGTCTGATCTACGGGCTGACGCACATCGGCCGGCGCCCTGGCGCGCCGGCCGCAAGAGTCTGCGATGTGATGTTGAGAAAGGCTCTACGGTGCCTGCGGCGGGACGACGGCGTCGTTGAACATCTCGATCGTCTCGACGTTGGCATCCGTGACCGCCGTCGGCGTGGTGCTCCACGTGGACGCGGTCGTCGAGACCACGGTCGAGGTACACCCGGCAAGCAGCGCGGACCCGAACAGAACCAGCAGCAGACGTTTCATGGGCACCTCCTCCGACCTCCACGCAAATCGCGTGGTGCCCGCTGCAGAAGATAGCGCATTTCAAGCGTGATGTCGCGCGCCTGGCGGCAGGCCTTCACGAATCGATCGGAGCAACCTCGGACAGCGCTCGCCAGCCGGCGTCGCCCTTGCGGCGGACCCGGGTGTCCGGCCCGACCCGAGAGGTCCGCGTGAGATCGGCCAGCTCGAAGGGCGTGTAGGGGCCCACCAGGCTGCCGTCTACCATCGCGTACCAGACCCGCGCCGGGGTATTCTCGGGCTGCTTCTCGGAATCGTCGGACGGCCGAGGCAGGACCGTGCGCCGGCGACGGCCCGAGGACACCAGCCACGCGGCCACGGCGACGACGGCAAGCGAAACCACCACCGCCATTCCCGGACCGCCTCTACGGCGGCTCCGCGCGAGGGGGAGCGCGCTCCCGCCGAGAGCTCGATCGAGCACCTGGAGCACGCGGCCCGCGTCGCCTTCGGCGACCAGTCGACCGTCAGGGTCGAACAGCTTGAGGTGCGGTATCGAGTGGATCCGGTACTGACCGGCGACCGGGCTCGACCAGTTGACGATGTCGATCTTGCGCAGCGCCAGCACGTCCTCGTGCGCCCGGGCCAGCGCCTCAAGGTGCGGCCCGAGCTGGATGCACGGCCCGCACCAGTCGGCGTAGAAGTCAAACAGGACGTACTTCCCGGGGGCCATGTGACCCTGAAGGTCGACGGTCTCGCCGTGGGTCACGACGGCGATGTCCGCAGCGGACGCTGTTCCGAAGGTCAGCAGCAGGAGCGCGAGGGTTACGACGGTTCTCACGATCCAGAACCGCGATCCGGAACCCGTCGGCCGCGCGCCAGGCGCGCCCACAGGGGCCCCCCAGTGAGCACCTCGTCCCTGAAGTCGCGCAGCCGCCCGGGGTAGTCGGCGAACTCCTCGAGGATCTGTTCCCGGCTCGCGCCGGTCACCGCGGAGACGATGGCGATCACGGCATCCTGACGGGCGGAGCCCCCATCCTCGCCGGGAGCATCGCGCCGCGTCGCTTGACTCGTGGCATGCACCTGGAAACGCTAGCACGACGGGAGGCGTGCCGGAAGCGTCGCGGGTGCGGTCGCGCGGTGGGCATCGAGATCGCCAAACCCACCATGAAGCGGGTCGGGGGCGGCACGGACCTGAGATGCGCCGACGGGGTTGAGCCGACCAGGCACGAAAAGAGGTCTGTGTCGCGAGGGTGACGGCGGCACGCGATACGTCATACTATCCGGCACGCCCGGACCGAGCTCGGGTCCGGGACCGGAGGATGCCGATGTCCAGAAGCCGTCGAACCTTGCTTTCACTTGCCGCACCACTCGTCATCGTGATCGTCCTGGTCGCATCGATGACAGCCGCCGCAGATGAACCGCCGATCGTTCTCCACAAGCTCGACGGGACCGAGACCACCGTCGACGCCGTGCTCGGTCACGGACCGACCATGGTCGTGTTCTGGGCGACCTGGTGCCGCTACTGCAAGGAGGAGATCCCGCGCATCAAGGAGGCGCAGGCGCGCTACGGCGACCGTCTGTGCATCGTCGCCATCGATCCCGGCATCCGCGACAGTATCGAAAAGGTCCGCACCTACGTGAAGCACTTCGAGCTCACCTATCCGGTCTACTTTGACGCCGCTCAACAGACACGGGCGCGCTTCGAGCTCGCCGGCACCCCGACCTTCATCCTGCTCGACGCCCAGGGACACGAGCGGGCCCGCACGGAGAAGGTCGACTTCAAGGCGATCGATGCCCTGCTCGCAGGCAAGAACTGAACCACGGAGAGGTCAAAAGGTCAGAAGGTGAGCACGTGAGAAGGTCCCGGGGGCGAAACACCAGGAGAGGATCCACCAACCGAATCGTCGGCTGCTGAGGGTTCTCCCCCCTCAAGGCATGACAGCGAGCCCGATAAGTCACCCACAACGCCCAGCCCGGAACGCCGTCACCGCTCCCCCGCC
>Ga0315540_10001360_pt1 | contig 13971 bp, 11 predicted proteins | sample SalMarSW160110MG_FD_203677 | JGI IMG/M metagenome (GOLD analysis project Ga0315540, IMG submission 203677) | Salt marsh sediment microbial communities from the Plum Island Ecosystem LTER, Massachusetts, United States - Salt Marsh Sediment SW1601-10 ... | reverse complement strand
CGAGATCTCGGCCGTCGCAGTGTCCTCCATCAGGTTGTCGATCGCGGCCGCACCGGTGCCGTTCAGCCACGACGCGATGTAGCGCACGCCGACCGACACATTGGTCGCCAGCCCGGCTTCGGTCACCTGCCCGCCCGGCACGTCAAAGTCCAGCAGCTGGTCCCCTGTCACGTGCACGTCGTTGCGCTGCCGGTATTTCTGGTTCGGCCTGTCACCCAGCGCTGCATCGAAGACGGTCATGACCGTCGGCACCAGGTCCGGGTGGGCAACCCAGGTCCCGTCCGAGCCGTCGCCCGCTTCGCGTTCTTTGTCCTCGGTCACCTGGGCCAGCGCGTTGGTGGTCACCTCCGGCTCGCGCCGGTTGGGAATGAACGCGCTCATGCCGCCGATCGCATGCGCGCCGCGCCGGTGGCACGTCTTGATCAGCAGCTGCGCATAGGCGCGCATGAACGGGACCGCCATGGTGACCTGCCTGCGGTCCGGCAGCACGGTGCCGTCGGGCCCTGCGGCGAACGCCTTGATGATCGAGAAGATGTAGTCCCAGCGCCCCGCGTTGAGGCCGGCGCCATGATCGCGCAACTCGTACAGGATCTCGTCCATCTCGAACGCTGCCCAGATGGTCTCGATCAACACCGTGGCACGCACCGAGCCGCGGGGAATGCCCAGCCGATCCTGGGCCCATACGAAGACGTCGTTCCACAGCCGAGCCTCACGGTGACTCTGAAGTTTGGGCAGGTAGAAGTACGGCCCCGAGCCGCGCTCGAGCGCCGCCCGAGCGTTGTGGAAGAAGTACAGTCCGAAGTCGAACAACGAGCCGGACATCGGTTGGCCGTCCACCTCGAAGTGGCGCTCGACCAGGTGCCAGCCGCGCGGCCGCACGAGCAGGGTCGCTACTACATCGTTGAGCCGGTACTGCTTGCCCTCGGGCGAGTCGAAGGCGAGCGCGTGGCGCACCGCGTCGATCAGCGCGTTCTGACCGGCGACGACGTTGGCCCAGCTGGGCGAGAAGGCGTCCTCGAAGTCGGCCATGAACACCTTGGCGCCGCTGTTCAGCGCGTTGATGATCATCTTGGGCTCGGCCGGCCCGGTGATCTCGACGCGCCGATCGTTCAGGTCGGCGGGCGCCGGCGCGACCCTCCACTCCGACTCGCGCACCGCCCTGGTTTCGGGCAGGAATTCGAGGCCTTCGCCTGCCGCGGTGCGCAGGGCTCGCTCGCGTCGCGCGACGCGGATCTCCTGCCGCCGTGGCTCGAACTCGTGTGCCAGGCCGGCCAGGAAGTCGATCGCGGCCGGTGTCAGGACGCGTTCGATCCCGGGCAGTCTCGCGCCCGTGACCTGAGCGTCAGCCATGCCCACTCCGGGTGCTCAGCCTGGGCAGCCTGAGCGGGTCGACCCGGCGACCGGCGGCGTGTTCGGCGATCAGGACCGTCAGCCGTCGCTGACGCGTGCCGTCGCGCTTGGCGCTCACGACCCACCAGGTCATCTGGCGCCGGTAGCCTGGCGGCTGGCGGTTCCAGGACGCCCATGCCTCAGAGTCGGCGCGAAACAGCGCCTCCATTTCGGGCGGGAAGCCCCTGTCCAGCATGTCGTTGATGTACATGCCGGTCCGGTCCGGACGCCGCGCTTCGAAAGCCTGCAGGCCGGCCTCCTGCATCCGCCCGGTCTCGACCATTTGGGCAACACGCTTGATGTTCGCCGTGCTCCAGAGGCTGTCCGCGCGGCGCGGCGTGAAGCGCAGCGCGTAAGTTCGCTCATCCAGGCCGCTCAGCTGGCCGTCGATCCAGCCGAAGCAGAGCGCCTCGTCGACGGCCTCGGCGTAGGCAATGCCGTGTCCGCCCGAGCCCTTCTTGTGGAAGCCGATCCACAGCTGGCGCTCCGATCCGTGGTTGGCGCTCAGCCACGCACGCAGGGCCGCCGCGCTCTCGAAGAAGACGACCCTGTCCGGCTTCACCAGCCGCCGGCCTCGCGCAGCAGCCGGTGGAGCACGCGTGCGGCGACTGCGCGGCGGTACTCGGCGGTCGACCGTACGTCGTCGATCGGCTGAATCTCATCGGCCAGCACGCTGGCCGCGTGGTCGGCCGTGGTGGCACGTGGAGCCGCGCCCTCGAGTACCTGCTCGGTCTGGCGGGCGCGGATGGTGGTGGGTGCCACCGAGCCAAGGGCCACGCGTACGTCGCGCCACACGCCACCATCCTCGCGCCAGGCCAGCGCGACGAGGACCTTCGAGATGGCCTGTGCGCGACGGGTGCCGACCTTGCGGAAACGCACCTGGCGGCCGGCCGGGAGCGGAATCCGGATGCTGGTCAGCAGCTCGTCCGGCCGGCGCGCGGTCTGGCGGTAGGCGGGCCAGAAGTCGGCCGCGTTGATGGCCCGTTCACCGTGCGTGCTGGTCAGGACGAATCTCGCGTCGGCAGCCAGCAGGATCGGCAGCGTGTCACCGGCCGGGGAGGCATTGATGGCGTTGCCGCCGATGGTGCCGCGGTTCTGGATCTGTGCCGCGCCGATCGTGGCGGATACGTCGGCGAGGGCCGGCAGCAGCCGGCGGACGAGCTCGGAGCGTCGGATCTCCGTGTACGTCGTCAGCGCGCCGAGCACGAGCTCTCCGGCGTTTTCGCTGATGCCGCGCAGCTCGTCGAGCTGCCACAGGTTGAGCACGCGTTCGGGCAGCGGACCGACCTCGCCCATGATCTGGACCATCAGGTCGGTGCCGCCGGCGATCGGCCGCCAGCCGGCATCGCCATCTGCGAGCAGCTCGAGCGCCGTGGACAGGTCTACTGGGGTCTCGACGGGTGGTTCTATGGGCATTACCGGAGGGTATGCCGCGAGGCCGATGAGTCAAGCGCTACGGGCGTAGAGCGACTCGCTAGGACTGACCTGCGCCTGCGGCACGCGCGACTGCCTCGATGATCTTGGTGTAGCCCGTGCAGCGACACAGGTTGCCGGCGATCGCCTCGCGAATCTCCTCGTCGACCGGCGCTCCTCCGCTGTCGAGGTGGGCCTGCGCGGCCATGAGCATGCCGGGGGTACAGATTCCGCACTGCGCCCCGCCATATTCGAGGAAGCTCTGCTGGAGCGCTGACAGGGCACCTGCCGGAGCGAGGCCCTCGACCGTGCGCACGTCACTCCCCGTCACCTGGCAAACAGGCACGAGGCACGCGTCGACCAGCGCTCCGTCGATCAATACCGAACAAGCACCGCACTCACCCTCGCCGCAGCCTTCCTTGGTGCCGGTCATGCCCAGGTCCTCGCGCAACACGTCGAGGAGTCGACGCATGCCCGGCGCGTCCACGGACACTGGTTCGCCATTGACCTTGAACTCGTGGCTCACTCGGACGGCTCCGCGCTGACTGCGCTGATGCCCGGCGCTGCCGGCGGCGTCATGTCGTGCAGCGCCGCGAGGATACGTTCCGGCGTCGCGGGGAGGTCGTGGATCCACACGCCCGTGGCGTCGTGAATGGCGGCCACGACGGCCGCGGCAGGTACGTCCATGGGCAGCTCACCCACCCCTTTGGCGCCGTGGGGAGCGCCGGAGAACGGCGATTCGACCAGGATCGCTTCGATTCGGGGCGCATCGAGCGCGGTTGGGATCAGGTAGGTTGCCAGGCGGTCGTTGAGATAGCGTCCGTCGAGCAGCTTGATCTCCTCGATCGTCGCGTAGCCAACGCCCTGCAGCGTGCCGCCCTCGACCTGCCCTTCGGCGAGTACCGGATGGATGGCGTGGCCGACGTCGTCGGCCGAGACCACGTTCCGCATCGTGACCTCGCCAGTGTCCAGATCGACATCGACCTCCGCCACCGCGCACGCCCAGCCGTATGCCGGATAGGCGTCGCCGCGGTAAGTCTCGTCATCGAACGTGACCCCCGGATATGGTTCGAATTGCTGATCCACGCGCAGTGGCCCGTGCTCGCGCGCGTAGTCGGCCGCCGAGTCCGCGAATGGCCGCCCGGTCGCCGCCTCGACCTGCTCGCGCAGCCGGCGCGCGGCCTTGATCACGAGGCCACCCACCACCATCGCGGTCCGCGAGGCGACAGTCGGCCCTGAATTGGGCACGATCGAGGTGTCCTGGGGGGCCAGCTCCACCCGCTCCGGTGCGATCCCCAGGGCCTCGCCCGCCAGCTGCGGAAAGATCGTCTTGGTGCCCTGGCCCATCTCGGTCGACGCGGTCAGGACGCGCACCCGCCCGTCACCCTGCAGCTCGACGCCGACGACGCTGGCCAGCTCGACCTCGCCGCTGCCGGTGAAGCCGGCACCGTGCCAGGCGAGGGCGAGGCCGATGCCGCGCGCGCTCCGCTGTGCGCCCGATGAGAAGACCGCCGAGCCTCCGCCGGTCGAGCGTTCACCATGCCGCTGCGCGGTCTGAGCCCGGATGCGCTCGAATTCGGCTGCTTCGGCAGCCCGGGCCAGGACTTCCTCGCCGGCCACACTCTCACGCAGGATCTGGCCGGTGGGCGTCTCGTCGCCGACGCGATACACCCAGCGCTGCCTGAGCTCGAGCGGTGAGACGCCAAGCTGCTCGGCGATACGGTTGACCTGCATTTCGGCGGCAAACTCGGTCTGCGGAGCGCCAAAGCCGCGGAAGGCGCCGTTGGGTGGCGTGTTGGTGGCCACTGCGCGCCCGACGATGCGGACGTTGGGGCAGCTGTATGCACCTGCCGCGTGGAGGGTGCCGCGTGACAGGACGACCGGGGTCAGCGTGCAGTACGCGCCGCCGTCCATGACCACCTCGATGTCCTGCGCGAGCAGGCGTCCGTCGCGGGTTACCCCGGTACGGTGACGGACGATTGCCGGGTGCCGTTTGGTCGTGGCGCCGAGATCTTCGTGGCGGTCGTAGATCATGCGTACCGGACGGCCCAGACGTTGTGCCAGGAGGGCCGCGTGGAGCGCGATCATCGACGGGTACTCCTCCTTGCCGCCGAAGCCGCCACCCGTCTCGGTCTGGATGACCACGGCCTGCTCACCGGTCAGGTTCAGCGCGCGCTGCATCGCCACGTGGATGTAGTACGGGCACTGCATGGAGCCGTGGATGGTGATGCCGCCGTCGGGCCGAGGCACCGCGATCATGGCCTGGTTCTCGATGTACAGCTGCTCCTGGTGGCCGACCCGGTAGGTCCCTTCGATGACCAGGTCGGCCTCTGCCAGCCCGCGCTCGACATCTCCCTTGGCCACGTTGAAGTGGGCAAACTCCTGTGTCGACTGGAGCGGGTCGAAGATCGCCGGCAGAGGTCGCGTGCGCAGCTGAAGGTGATCACGAGCCGCGCGTAGGGTGGCGCGGTCGGGCGCTGCCAGCAACGCAACGGGCTCCGCCTGGTGGCGAATTTCGTGCTCGACCAACGCCGGCTGGTCATCGGCGATCAGGCTCACGACGTTCTGGCCGGGGATGTCCCGCGCCGTGAGGACCACCACCTGCGACCAGTCGAACCCGGGATCGAGCTCAATCCCCAGCAGCTCGGCATGCGCGTCGCTTGCGCGCACGGTGTGCCCGTACCAGGCACCCGGGAACACCAGATCGTCGGCGTACAGGGCCGCCCCGGTGAGCTTCTCGGGCCCCTCGCGGCGCATGGGCCACGAGCCGGCCCGGCCAAATTCAGCGCCCGAGCGGTCGGGCGCGTACAGTGGCGCAGGTGCCGCCTTCGGCCGCGTGGGCGGGGGCTTGATGGTCACCGTCACGCTGGCGATGGTAACTGCGCCGTCGAGCCTGAAACGGGCGCTCGCGGGTGATACCTTGCGCCCTCGTTACCGGTCGCGACTGAGAGGAGCACTGTAGATGGATTGGGTCATCGGCCTGTTGTTGTTGCTGCACGTTGGCGGCGCCATCGTCGCCTTTGGGCCCACGTTCACGTTCCCGATCATCGGGTCGATGAGCGGCGCCGAGCCGATGCACTCCAATTTCGCGCTCAGGCTGAACGAGCGCATCGAGCTGCGACTCGTCCTCCCGCTCGCACTCTTTCAGGCAGTTACCGGTGTCGCGCTGATCTGGGTAGTCCCGATCGATGTCTTCCAGAACTGGTGGCTGCTGCTGGCCATCGTGCTGTACGTGCTCGCCCTGGCAATCGTCTTCATGAACCAGGTACCGGTCACACGCAGGTTGGTCGAGGCGACCAGCACGCCGCCCCCGCCCCCGGCTGCGGGCGAGGCACGCCCGGCCGGGCCCCCACCGCACATTGCCGCCATGGTCAAGCGGGTCCAGCAGGGCGGCATCGCCACCAGCGTCCTGTTGGTGACGATCATCGTCCTGATGGTGCTCGGTACCAACCACCTGCTGTTCTAGGTCCCCAGCGGCTTCAGCGGCGGACCACCCGACCCGGCAGCGCGCCCGTGTGTGCGCCCGCGTCGACCACCAGGTGGCCGTTGACCAGCACGTAATCGATCCCGTCGGGATAGCGCCGTGGCTCGTGGTAGGTCGCGTTCGACCTGACGGTGTCCGGGTCGAAGACGACGACATCGGCCAGGTAGCCATCCGCCAGCAGACCTCGATCGCGCAGCCCAAGCCGGGCTGCCGCTGCCGATGTCATCTTGCGCACGGCTTCCTCCAGGCCAAGCAGGGCACGCTCGCGAACGAACTCGCCCAGGACCCGCGGGAAGGTTCCATAGGTACGTGGTGAGGGCTTGGCGCCGACGAACGTCGAGTCGCTTCCGAACATCCCCACCGGGTGGACGACGAAGTGATGGAGCGTCTCGTGCCAGGGCCCTGAGGTCACTTGGTTGATCGCCAGGTCCTCTTCGAGCAGCAGATCGCAGATGGCATCAACGGCGTCCAGGCCGCGCTCGGCCATCACTTCCGACAGGGGCCGTCCCTCCCAGCGCAGGTTTGCCGGCGTGCTGAAATAGCCCAGCCGTACGTCGGCCCAGCCTGCCGGTGAGGTGTAGGCGGCGCCGCGCTCGCGCAGCTCGCCGCGTAGCCGGTCGCGGGCGGAACGATCGGCCAGCCGTTGCTTGAGAGCGGCCGGACCGCCGGCCTGGATCCACAGCGGGAGCTGGACCAGCAGCCGTGTCGAGGCCCACTCGTAGGGGTAGGTGTCAAAGGTGACGTCCTGGCCGGCGGCCCGCGCGGTCTCGACGAGGTCGAGCAGGGGAGCGGGGCCGCCGGGATGGGTTTGACGATGGTAGAAGTGGGTGATGTGGACCGGCGCGCCTGATCGCTGGCCAATGTCGAGCGCCTCGCGGAAAGGGTCCAGGTAGCGGTCGCCGAGCTGGTAGCGCACATGGGTGTGGTAGAAACCACCACCGCGTGCCGCCTCTTGGGCCAGCGCCGCAAGTTCGTCCGTCGTAGCGAAGGCACCTGGTGGATAGTCGAGGCCCGACGAGAGACCCAGTGCGCCGGCTGCCATCGCTTCCCGCAGCATTGCGCGCATGTTCGCCAGCGCTCCCTCACCGGCCGGGACGTCGTCCCAGCCGAGTCCGGCGATACGCAGCGCACTGTTGCCGACGAGGAGCCCGATGTTGACCGCCACGTGTTGGTCGAAGCGGTCCAGGTAGTCGCCCACCGACGACCAATCGACGGCGAGGTCGGGTCGCCCGTCGAGCCCGGCGTTCATCTCGATCAGGTCGGCCACGGCGCGTGGCGGGAGCGGCGCGTAGGACAGCCCGTCGACGCCGATGATCTCGGTGGTCACCCCCTGGCGCACCTTGGGCTCGTGCAGCGGATTGGCGAGGATCGTCAGTCCCGCATGCGAATGCAGGTCGATGAAACCCGGGGCAACGACCTTGCCCCGCGCGTCGATTCGCCGACCGACCCGCTGCACGGCGCTGGCGCGCGGCAGCAGGTGCAGCCGGTCACCCACCACGGCAAGGTCGGCGTTTCGCGCGGGCGCGCCCGTCCCGTCCACGAGTGTGCCGTTCTCGATGACCAGGTCGGCACTGTCGATCACGTTGGCAGCAGCCTGCCCCGAACCCATGCGCCACGCACCATGTCGGGCCGCTCCCGGTAGATCAGGCGGCTCATCAGGTCCGACGGATCGTCTGTCTGTTGCCCACTGATGGGCGCCGTCCGTCGCGGGTCGACGGCGATGAAATCTGCCTCCTTGCCGCGTTCCAGGGAGCCGACCGAGTCACCGATGCCCAGCGCACGTGCGCCCTGCAGACTGGCCAGCGCCAACCAGTCCAACGGCCGCAGGATGGGCCCGTCATCGCCACGAATGGTGCGCAGACCACTCTGCACGTAGGCGCCGGCACGCATGACCGAGAAGAGGCTCAGATCAGGCCCACCGGCAACGTCGCTGCCCAGGCCGATTGACAGGCCCGCTGCCCGGTAGCGCGCGAGCGGCATGGCCCCGCTGGCGAGGAACAGGTTCGAGGACGGGCAGTGCGCGAGGCTGGCACCTGACGCCGCGAGGGCCTCCACCTCACGGTCGCTGAGGTAGATGCCGTGGGCGAAGATCGAGCGTGGCCCGAGCGCGCCGGCGCGCTCGTAGACGGCGGTGTAGTCGGCCGCCTCGGGAAAGAGCCGGTGCACCTCTTCGATCTCATGGCGATCCTCGGCAAGGTGCGTTTGCCAGTAGGTGCCCGTTTCGGCTGCCAGCGCCGCAGATCGGCGCAGCATCTCCTCGCTGCAGGCGACGGCGAAGCGTGGCGTGACCGCGTAGCACAGGCGACCTCCGTCACGCCCGTGCCAGCGCTCAATCAGCCGCCGTGACTGGGCGAGGCTGAGTTCGAGCACCTCACGGTCATCGAGCGTTTCGTCGTAGCGCAAGCGGTCCTGCATGACTTTGCCGATGACCACCCGCATGCCATGTCGTTCCGCTTCCGCGAAACAGACGTCGAGGCTTGACTCGTAGACCGCGCCGTAGAGCACCGCTGTCGTCGTGCCCGCCGCAGCGAAGGCGCGATAGGCGGCCGGCGCCACCCTTGCCGCGGTGGCCTCATCGAAATGCCGTTCGAGCGGAAAGATGTAGCGCTCGAGCCACGTCAACAGGTCCAGCCCGGCTCCGAGCCCGGCATTGGGCAGCTGCGGTAGGTGGGCATGGAGGTCGACTAGGCCGGGCAGGAGCAGCAGCGGCCGCAGGTCGACCAGCGGCGGGCCATCAGGCCGCTGACGCACGGCTTTCTCCCCGAGTTCGAGGACCTCGGCGATGCGGCCCGCCTCGTCGACCGAGAGCAGTCCATCGGCGATGTAGCGGGTCCCGCCCCTGTCGAGCGGCGTCAGGATGCGTGCGCGGACGGCGAAAGGCGGGTGTAGCAGGCGCTCCGGGACTTCCACGGACGGCATCTTAGGCGCGGTGGTACCGTCGCTGACAGCCATGGCCGGATTTCCCGTCGGATGGTTCGTCGTCGCGTATACCGCGCCACCCGTTGATTACATGAGTGGTCCGATCGTTGTCGTCATCGTCGGTCTGCTGGTGGTCTCGGTGCTGCTCGCGTTCTTCTTTGCCAGCCCGCTGGCGGCCCGCCTCATCGAGCGCCGCGAGGAAAAGCTGCCGCCACGCCCGCGCACCACCGATGCCGACGACGACCCCGGCTCCCCGTGGTCGACTAACGCCCCCTGACTACGTTTCGGCGCAGCGACGCCCTACTCCCCGGACGACCGCCCGCGGTCCCTCAGCTCCGGATCGCCGCTGCGGCGATCGCCCGGTCTCGTCCGATCCGCGCCCATGCCTCGCGTGTCATGGGGCCCGTGATGAGCCGGATCGTCGGCTGGGCCGGTTGGCTTGTCGGCGCGCGGGCCATCAAGGCGCTGCGCGGCCACCTTGCGAATCCTCATGTCAGCCCCGTGTCGTCGGCTGTCCTGCCCGGCCCGACCGAATTCTAGTGCCGCCGCCGCAGCAGTCCGGGCGCCGGCACGGAACCGGACTCGATCAGTCTGGATTCTGGGGACGACGGGCGGGCAAGTCATCAAGAGCCGTGGCTCCCGGCTAGGGCGCAGCCGGCCCGCCGTCCATGACGCATGATGCACGCCCGCGTCAAGGGCCTCGACTGGGGCGGCACTAAAAAAGGGCCCGAACTGCCCGATCAGCCTCCCTGCCGGTAGCGCTGCGCGGCCTCGGCGCGATTGCGCACGTTCAGCTTGTGCAGGATGTTGCTGACGTGGGTCTCGACCGTGCGCGGCGAGATGATGAGTGCATTGGCGATCTCGCGGTCGGTGAGGCCATCGGCGAGCATCGCCAGGACATCGTTCTCGCGCGGACTCAGCTCCATCAACGCACCCTCCAGGCCAGATGCCTGCCGCCCGCGCCGAGCCGCATCAGCGAAATAGCGAAGGGCGCGGGCGGCGTAGCGCCGCGACATGGCCAGCTCGCCGCGCTGTACGCCGCGCAGCGTGCGCAACAGCGCCTCTGGGCTGAGGTCCTTGGTCAGATAGCCTGCCGCGCCACGCGCCACGGCCTCGAGCAGGTCGCGCTCGGAACTCGACACCGTGAGCATCACGATCTTGGTCTGTGGCAGGCGCGGGCCGAGCTCCTCAACCAGCTGGATACCGTTCATGCCGGGCAGGTCGATATCCAGGAGCAGCACGTCCGGGCGCAACACTGGCGCCAGGGCCAGCGTTTCCTGGGCCGTCGCCGCCTCGCCCACGAGTTCGATGTCGGGTGATGCTATGGCTTGGCGCACTGCCGAGCGCACGAGGGCGTGATCGTCGACGAGCATCACGCGCAGCTTGCCGTCCAGCTCGCTCATAGCGTGCCCACCCTTTCGTCGAGCGGGACGACCAGGTCCACAGCCGTTCCGCCACTCGGTTCTGAAACGATACGCAGGTCGCCGCCCATCAGTCGGGCGCGTTCCCTCATGCCCTGCACGCCGACACCGTCGCCGCTCGTCTCCGTCGGTCGGAAGCCGCGCCCGTTATCGACGACCGTCACGTGCAGCGCGCCCTGTTCCACGGCCGCACTGACCCGCACGACTGTCGCGTCGGCATGCTTGCGTACGTTGGTCAGCGCCTCCTGCAGCACCCGCAACACCTCCGCCTGCGTCCGTGGCGAGAGCGAGTCGGGCAGGTCTACGGCTGAGAAATCCGTGCGCACGCCCGATCGGCCGGCGAAGTCACCCACCGCGCGCGACAGAAGCTCTTCCAACGGCCGCTCACGATCGTCGGCGCGCATGGTGACGACAGCCTGCTTGGCCTCGGCTATGGCCGCATCGAGCGCCTGTGTGACCTCGTGCGCCAGCTCGCGCTGCTCCTCGGGCACGAACGACACCAGACGCTCGTGCTTGAGCTTGGCGAACCACAGATCCTGCGCGAGGCCGTCGTGAAGCTCGCGGGCGAGGCGCGTGCGTTCCTCGAGTGTCGCCCGCTCGGCCTCCGACAACCGCAGCCGGTCGAGCGCGGCGTACGCCCCGCGCAGCGCGCGCAGGTCGGAGCGCGACTCGGCGTTGAGACCCGCCAGCAGCACGACATAGAAGATCAGCCGGAGAGCCTCACTGGTGGTAACCAGGCCGCCATAGATCCCGGGGTAGAAGTAGAAGTGGATCTCAGCGAAAGCGGCGATGACCATCGCCAGCGCAAGGTACCCGTCGGCGACCGGCCCGTCGCGCAGATATGACCGGCGATACAGAAGGGCGCCGACAAAGAACAAAGTCGCCGCCGAGCCCTGCAGCACCAGCGCGATCGCGGTCGGGTCGGGCAGCGCCCCGGCGCTGCGCGTGTCCTGGATCATCTGTTGAATTCCCGCCGTGCTGACAAACGCCGGCAGCAGGTCGTTGAAGTTGCTGATGCGCTCGCGGATCAGGTAGAGCAACACCGTCACCAGGCTGATGGCGATGATCGGGTAGAGCAGCGTGCGCCGAACGCGCCGTGGACGGCGCACGAGGTGGATCGCGGCTGCGCCGCCGACGAGCAGGATTGCACCGGCCGCGAGCCGGGAGACAGACCAGATGTAGAGCGGCAACTGCTCCGGCCCGCCCAGCGACAGGCCGAAACGGCCATCGACCTTGAACACGACCACGGCCACGTTGGCGCCGGCAACCCACGCCATGAGCAGGAACGCGCTGGACTGGAAGAGACCAGACAGCCTGCCCGATTCGCGGTAGCGCGCCAGGGCCAGTGCAGCCAGGCTGCCGGCGGCGAGCACGGTCAACGAGTTGATCGCCACGTCGGCCGAGCGATCGGGCAGCACGAAGCTGAGCGACGGATCTTTCAGGAACGCCAACGTCACGACGGTCAGCCCGAGCGCCGTCGCTAGCATTGCCAGATCGAGACGGCGTACCGCCAGGCGGTCGCGCCGCTCCCTCAGTCGATCCATTTGCGCACCTAAGACTAGAGCCGGACCGCGCCCCAGCGCCGATCCGGCTCCCGTCATGCTCGTCGGCTCACCCCGCCGTGTAAGGATGGCGACTGAGCGGAGATTTTCAAATGCGGTCGAGCCATACGGCCGACTCGACAACGCATACGATGCGCGACTATGGATCCCTGCGCCATCCGAGATGCTACGGAATGAGGTACGTAGCCGGACTCAGTACTCCGCGCCCTGGTCGCAGATTCGAGTGAGACAGGCACGTGCCGACCTGCGCGCCCAGGAGTGGCAGATCTGGCTGGCGCTGGGCACGGTCTACCTCGTCTGGGGGTCGACCTACCTGGCCATCCGTGTGGTTGTCGAGACCATGCCGCCGCTCCTTTCGGCCGGCACGCGCCATCTCATCGCCGGCCTGATCATCTTCGGGCTGGTCGCCTTGCGCGGCGGTCTGGGCGCCCTGCGCCTGCGTCGAAGTGAGTGGCTCGGTGCTGGTCTGGTCGGGCTGGCACTGCTACTTGGCGGCAACGGCCTGGTGATGCTCAGCGAGCGCGATGTGCCGAGTGGTTTGACGGCGCTCATCGTGGGCATCGTGCCCTTGTTCGTTGTCTTGTTGCGGCGCCTCTTCGGAGAACGGGTCGGCCGCGGGACCATCCTCGGCGTTGTCGTCGGATTCGGCGGCGTGGCGGTGCTCGTGGTGCCGCGTGGCGTCAGCGGCAGTGTCGAGTTCGGCGGCACGTTGCTGGTGATACTCGCGGCGGCGAGCTGGTCAGCCGGCTCCTACTTCTCGAGACGACTCGACCTGCCCCATGATCCGCTCGCGTCGACCGGGGCGCAGATGCTCATTGGCGGCACCGGGCTACTGCTGGTCGGCGGGCTGGTCGGCGAATCGACGCTCGTCCAGCCGGACAACTTCAGCACCGCGTCGCTGCTCAGCCTGGGGTACCTGGTCGTGGTGGGCAGCGTGGTCGGCTACACCGCCTACACCTGGGCACTCGCTCATGCCCCCGTATCGCGCGTGGCCACGTACGCGTACGTCAATCCGGTCGTGGCCATATTCCTGGGCTGGCTGATCCTCGGCGAACAGGTCGATGTGACCGTGATGCTTGGCGCGCTGCTGATCATCGTGTCGGTCAGCCTGGTCATCCGCACCGAAACGCCGGCTCGACGACGTCGCGAGCGACTCGTCGAAGAAGTGGCGGCCGGTGCGGCCGACGCGGCGCCCGTTGCGTCCGACCTGGACGATTCGCCGGCCGACTGATGGGCGTCAGCCCGCTTCGTGCAGTTCGCCCAAAATCGCCGCCAGCTCGCGGGCGTTGGTGGCGCCGTAGTTGGCGTAGCAGTTGTTCATCAGCACATGCACGTCGCGTGTCGCGCCGGCGGCATCGGCCAGCCGCGGCACTGCCTGCTCCAGCTCGCCTCGGTCGTAGAGATAGCGAAAGCGCTCGGCCGGCGTGACGTTGCGCGCCTCCCACGTGTCCGCGCGCCGCCCGTGAAAGCGCATCACCGCGAGCTCGGGCGAAGTTACTGCGGTGATCGGCGGGATGCTGCTCCTGGTGCCCTGTGGCTCGTCCACCATCACGTAGGGAATCTCGTTGTCGCTGAGGAAGCGGAGCGTCCGTTCCGTGTTCTTCTCGTTGAACCACGTGGCGTTGCGAAACTCGACCGCGAAATGGGCCCCGGCGGAGAGAAGGCGCTCGCGGGCTGCGAGGATCTCTTCGCGGCTCTGGCTGATGGGGAAGAACCAGCGCGGGTACTGGAGCAGCACCGAGCCCAGCTGGCCGCTCTCGGACAGTGGGGCGAGGCCCTCGAA
>Ga0315540_10001358_pt1 | contig 13976 bp, 13 predicted proteins | sample SalMarSW160110MG_FD_203677 | JGI IMG/M metagenome (GOLD analysis project Ga0315540, IMG submission 203677) | Salt marsh sediment microbial communities from the Plum Island Ecosystem LTER, Massachusetts, United States - Salt Marsh Sediment SW1601-10 ... | reverse complement strand
CGCGGAGTTCCCGCCGCCGGCCGCGATTTCAGCATCGATCGCGTGCGGCGGCACCAGCTTGAGCGGAGTCTTCGGAGCGTAGTGCCGATCGAGGGTGCCCGAGACGCGCGGCGCGGCCGCATCGGCCTCCGCGACCGGCGCGCCGAGCACCTGCTCGAGCTGCGCCGCCGCGATTCGACCCGGGCGCAGGAGCACCGCGCGCCCGCGAGAGAGGTCGACGATAGTCGATTCAATGCCTACTTCCCCGGCTGCACCCTCCAGGATGAAGTCAACGCCTGCCGGAAAATCCGCCTTCACATGACGCGCGCTCGTGGCGCTGACGCGGCCGAAGACGTTTGCCGAAGGCGCGGCGATGGCGCCGCCGAATTCACGCAGCAGCGCCTGCGCCACCGGGTGTGACGGCACGCGCAGGCCGATCGTGTCCTGCCCGCCGGTGACGAAGTCGCCCACGTGCGACGCGCGCTTGAGGATCAGCGTGAGCGGCCCGGGCCAGAAGCGCGCGGCGAGCCTGCGCGCCGCCTCGGGCACTTCGCGCGCCCAGGCAAAGGCGTCTTCCGCGCTGGCGAAGTGCGCGATCACCGGATGGTCCGCCGGGCGCCGCTTGAGCGCGTAGAGCTTGTTCAGCGCGGCTTCGCTCGAAGCGTCCGCCCCGAGCCCGTACACCGTTTCGGTGGGGAACGCGACCAGTCCGCCGGCGCGCAGGGTCTCGGCCGCGCGCCGGAGCTCGCCGCTCACAGCTTGAGCGGCGCAGCCTGGAGAACCGCCTCGGTCTGCTTGCGGCGGAAATCCTCGAGCTTCTTCGCCATGCCGGCGTCCGACAGCGCGAGCAGCGCCACGGCGAACAGCGCGGCATTCGCCGCGCCCGCCTCGCCGATGGCGAAGGTCGCCACCGGAATGCCCTTGGGCATCTGCACCGTCGAGAGCAGCGAATCCAGTCCCTGCAGGTGCTTGGAAGGCATCGGCACGCCGAGCACGGGCAGCGTAGTGTGCGCCGCGACCACCCCCGCAAGGTGCGCCGCGCCTCCCGCGGCGGCGATGATCGCGTTGACGCCGCGCTCTGCGGCGCCGCCGGCCCACTCCGCGACGGCGTGCGGGGTGCGGTGCGCGGACATGGCCTTGGCCTCGAACGGCACGCCGAAGTCCTGCAGCACCTTGGCCGCCGCCTTCATGGTTTCCCAGTCGGAAGTCGACCCCATCACGATACCGATCATGCAAGCTTTCTCCCTGTCAGTCGCTCCAGCGCTTCACGGTACTTCTCCGATGTCTTCGCGATCACCTCGGGCGGGAGCTTCGGCGCCGGCGGCGTCTTGTCCCAGTCCAGGGTCTCCAGGTAGTCGCGCACGTATTGCTTGTCGAACGACGGCGGGCTGATGCCGACCCGATAGGAGTCCGCGGGCCAGAAACGCGAGGAGTCCGCGGTCAGCGCCTCGTCGATCAGCACCAGCTGGCCCCGCGCGTCGGTGCCGAACTCGAATTTGGTGTCGGCGATGATGATGCCCCTGCCAGCCGCGTAGTCGGCCGCCTCCGTGTAAAGGCGGATGGAAACATCGCGCACCTGCTCAGCGAGCGGCCGTCCGATCAGCTTGACGACCTCGTCGAAGGAGATGTTCTCGTCGTGGCCCTCGGCTGCCTTGGTGGCCGGGGTGAAGATCGGCTCGGGCAGCTTCTGCGCCTGCTCGAGCCCCTTTGGCAGCTTGATGCCGCACACCTTGCCGCTCTTCTGGTAGTCCTTCCAGCCCGAGCCGATGAGGTAGCCGCGCACCACTGCCTCGATCGGCAGCGCCTTCAGCTTCTTCACTACCACCGAGCGGCCGCGCAGCTGCGCTTTCTCGGCCGCGTCGCGCACCACCGACTGAGGATCGATTTCGGTCAGGTGATTGGGCACCACGTGCGCCAGCTTCTCGAACCAGAAGTTCGACATCTGGGTCAGCACCGCGCCCTTGTCCGGAATCGGGTCGGGCAGCACCACGTCGAAGGCGGACAGCCGGTCGCTGACGACGATCAGCAATTTGTCGTCGCCGACCGCGTAGATGTCGCGCACTTTGCCGCGGCCGATGCGCGGCAGGCTCGCGATGCCCGACTCGAACAGGGCGGCGCTCATGCGGCCTGGTTTTCGAGTCCGGGCTTCCACTTGCCCTGGCAGGCAAGACCGTTCATATGCGCCCTGTGATGGAACGCCTTCTGCGCCGCGGCGACGTTCTGCAGGCTGCCGCGCCAGGCCTTGAGCGCGGGATTCTGCAGCGCGCGCGAGTACGAGAACGTGAGCGGCCAAGGCAGCCCCTTCATTTCCGCCATCGCGTTCAGGTGCGCAGTGGCGTCCAGGTCCGACTGGCCGCCGGAGAGGAACACGACGCCCGGTTGCGCCGCCGGCACGGTGCGCTTGAGCACCCGCACGGTGCGCTCGGCAACCTCCTCGACGCCGGCCTGGCGCGCGCACGCCTTGCCCGAGAGCACCATGCTCGCCTTGAGGATGGTGTGTTCGAGCGAGACGTTGTGCGCCGCGAGCGCTGCGTAAGTGGCGCGCAGCGTCGCTTCGCTCACTTCCTCGCAGCGCTCGATCGTGTGGTCGCCGTCGAGCAGCACCTCGGGTTCGATGACTGGCACGATCGAGGCCTCCTGGCACAGCGCCGCATAGCGCGCCAGCGCATGCGCGTTGGCGTACAGGCAGGCGTGCGTCGGAATGCCCTCGCTAATGTGGATCACGGCGCGCCACTTGGCGAAGCGCGCGCCGAGCTTGAAATACTCCGCCAGCCGCTCGCGCAGGCCGTCGAGCCCTTCGGTGACGGTCTCGCCGGGACACAGTGCCAAGTCCTTGGTGCCCTTGTCGACCTTAATGCCGGGGATGATCCCCTTGCCGGCCAGGAATTCGGGAAACGGCACGCCGTCGCTGGTCTTCTGACGAACGGTTTCGTCGAACAGGATCACGCCGGAGACGTACTGCTCGACGCCCGGCGTGGCGAACAGCAGGCCGCGGTAGGCGCGGCGGTTCTCCTCCGTGCTTTCGACGCCGACAGACTTGAAGCGCTTGTCGCAGGTGCCGCTCGATTCGTCGGCGGCGAGGATGCCCCTGCCCTTCGCGACCATCGCGGCCGCGGTTTTGGATAGCAATGCCTTGTCCATAAGGAACCTCGGTGTAGAGATGAAGCGGGGAGTGAAACGCCGCGATTTTACCGCCGCCCTCTATTCGGGGCCAGCTTTAAGCCTGGTTTAAGGCGTGCGGGCGATCCTCCGGCCTGCGCGGCAAATTCAGCGATAATGCGGCCCCTTGAAGCCGCAGCGCAAGCCTCACAACCCATGATCCGAATCGAGAATCTGGTGAAGTCGTTCGGCCCGAAGCGCGCGGTGGACGGGGTTTCGTTCAACGTCGAGCGCGGCGAGGTGCTCGGCTTCCTGGGGCCGAACGGCGCCGGCAAGTCGACCACCATGCGCATGATCACGGGCTTCATCCCGCCCACCGAGGGCAAGGTCGCGGTCGGCGGCTACGACGTGACCGAGTCGCCGCTCGAGGCCAAGCGCCTGATCGGCTACCTGCCCGAGGCGGCGCCCGCGTATCCCGACATGACGGTGCACGGCTTCCTCGCCTTCGCGGCCGACATGCGCGGCCTGGCCGGCGACGCGAAGCACAAGGCGATCGCGCGCGTGGTCGAGCTGTGCTTCCTTGACTCGGTGCTGCACCAAGGCATCGACACGCTGTCGAAGGGCTACAAGCATCGCACCTGCCTCGCGCAGGCGCTGATCCACGACCCCGAGGTGCTGGTGCTCGACGAGCCGACCGACGGCCTCGACCCGAACCAGAAGCACGAGGTGCGCAATCTGATCCGCGAGCTCGGGCGCACGAAGGCGGTCGTGTTCTCGACCCACATCCTGGAGGAGGTCGATGCCGCGTGCACCCGCGCCATCATCATCGACCGCGGCCGCATCGTCGCCAACGGCACCCCGGCGGAGCTGCGCGGCATGTCGGACCTGGCCGGCGCGGTCACGGTTTCCGGGCAGGGCGTGAGCGCCGAAAAGCTCGTGCCGCTCGGGCGGGTCGAGGTAGCCGACGGCGCATACCGCGTGTTCCCCGCGGACAAGGCCGCGGCCGGCGATCTGGCGCGCGAGGTGGCGGCGCTCGCCACGCGCGAAGGCTGGCGGCTCGAGGCGCTGCGCACCGAGGAGGGCCAGCTGGACGAGGTATTCCGCCGCATCACGCTGCCCGACACGGTGAAGAAATGATCTCCGCCTGGAAGACGGTTCGCACCATCGCGCGGCGAGAACTGACGAGCTATTTCACTTCCCCGGTGGCCTACGTGTTCCTGGTCATCTTCCTGCTGCTGACGGGCTTCTTCACTTTCACTGCGGGCGGCTTCTTCGAGCGCGGCGAGGCGAGTCTGGCGTCGTTCTTCGGCTGGCACCCGTGGCTCTACCTGGTGCTGGTGCCCGCGGTCGGCATGAGGCTATGGTCCGAAGAGCGCCGCTCCGGCACGCTCGAGCTGCTGCTGACCATGCCGGTGACGAACTGGCAGGCGATTCTGGGCAAGTTCCTCGCGTCCTGGGCCTTCCTTGCCATCGCGCTCGCGCTCACGTTCCCGGTGATCGTCACGGTCAACCTGCTGGGCGACCCCGACAACGGCGCGATCGCGACCGGCTACTTCGGCAGCCTGCTGCTCGCGGGCGCCTACCTCGCCGTCGCCTGCATGACCTCGGCCATGACGCGCAACCAGGTGGTGGCCTTCATTCTCGGCGTGGTGATCTGCCTGTTCCTCATCCTGTGTGGCTTCAACCCGGTGACCGAACTGCTGGCACGCTGGGCCAGCCCCGCCGTGGTCGACACCGTGGCGGCGTTCTCGGTGATCCCGCACTTCGACGGCTTCCAGAAGGGCGTGATCGATTCCCGCGACCTGTTCTACTTCCTTTCGGTGATCGGATTCGCACTGTTCGCGACCGGCGTGATCCTGCGCAACCACCGGGCGGGCTAGCAAGATGAAAAAGTACGAGACACTGGTGTATTCGGCCGTCGGTCTGGCGGCGCTGTTCCTGATCCTGGTGGCGTTCAACTACCTCGCGGGCACCGCCCCGCTGCGCGCGGACCTCACCCAGGGCAAGCTTTACACGCTGTCCGCCGGCACCCGGAAGCTGCTGCACGGGCTCGAGGCGCCGGTCAAGATCAAGCTCTACGTGTCGCGCGGGGAAGGCGTCCCGGTGCAGCTGCGGGCCTTCTCCAAGCGCGTCGAGGACGAGGTGAACGAGCTCAAGGCGGCCGCGGGCAAGAACCTGACGGTGGAGATCTATCACCCGCAGCCCGACTCGGAGGAGGAGGACGCGGCGCAACTCGACGGCATCGAGGCCCAGCAGCTGCCGAGCGGCGATTCGTTCTACCTCGGTGCGGCGGTGAGCCGGCTCGACCGCAAGCAGACGCTGCCGGTCATCTCGCCGCAGCGCGAGCCGCTGCTCGAATACGACCTGGTGCGCGCAATTGCCCAGGTCAGCTCGGCGCAGCAGCCGGTAGTCGGCGTGATGAGCACGCTGCCGGTCCTGGGCGAAGCCTACAACCCGATGACGCGCCGCCCCTCGGACCCCTGGGTGCTGGCGAACGAGCTCAAGCGCGAGTTCGACGTCAAGCAGGTGGACATGTCGGCGACCGAGATTCCCAAGGACCTGAAGGTCCTGCTGCTGATCCACCCGCGCGATATCACGCCGCAGACGGAGTACGCGCTCGACCAGTTCGTGCTGCGCGGCGGCAAGCTGATCGCGTTCGTCGACCCGTTCGCCTATTTCGACCCGCTGCCGGGCATGCCTGGTATGCCGCAGCAGCGCACCAGCTCGTCGCTGCCGGCGCTGTTCAAGGCATGGGGCGTGGAAATGAATACCGGCAAGGTGCTCTCGGACGTGGTCTACGCCTCTGGCAACGGGCAGCGCTACACCCCGACGGTGCTGTCGCTCAACAGCACCGCGTTCAACCGCCACGACGTGGTCACCAGCCAGCTCGAGACCCTGCTGTACGTGTTCGGCGGCGCGTTCAAGGTCAAGCCGGTCGAGGGCCTGAAAGTCACCGACCTGATCTCCAGCTCGCCGAACTCGATGCTGGTGGACGATTCGGTCGCCACCGCATCGGGCGACGCCGCGACCAAGGACTTCAAGCCGAGCGGCAAGTCCTGGCCGCTCGCGCTGCGGCTGAACGGCAAATTCAAGACGGCCTTCCCCGAAGGACCGCCCGCCGCGCCGGGTGCCAAGGGCAAGAAGCAGGAAGCCTCCCCGCCGCAGCTCAAGGAATCGGCGCGCGACAATTCGGTGATCCTGGTAGCCGACGCGGACATGCTGGCCGACCCGGCGGCGGTCGACGTGCAGGACGTGTTCGGGCGCAAGATCGTGGTGCCCTCCAACGGCAATCTCGCGTTCGCGCTCGGGATGGTCGAGCAGTTCGCCGCGGGCGACGCGCTGATTTCGCTGCGCAGCCGCGCCGCCGCGTTCCGGCCGCTGACCGTGGTGCGAGAGCTCGAGGCCAACGCGCAAAAGCAGTACTTCGGCAAGATCAGCGAGCTGGAGCAGGAGATCAAGAGCACCACCGACAAGCTGCAGGAGCTGCAGAAAGCGCAGGGCGGTAGCGCCGCCTCGGCCCAGATCCTCACCGCCGAGCAGCAGGCGGAGCTGGACCGGTTCCGCAAGCGGGTCGCGCAAACCAAGCTCGCGCTCAAGGAAGTGCGCAAGAACCTGCGCCACGACGCCGAGAGCCTGGTGTTCTGGACCAAGGTGGCAAACATCGCGCTGATGCCGCTGCTGGTGGCGCTGTTCGGAATCGGCGTCGCACTGGTGCGCCGGCGCAGGGCGGCGGGGCAATGAACGCGCGCTTCGCCGCGATCCTGTTGGTGCTGCTGGTGGTGCTCGGCGGCGGCGCGGTGCTGGTCTACCAGCAGCAGCACGCGCGCGAGCCTTCGAACGTCGGCACCCTGGGCCAACCGCTGCTCAAGGGGCTGGCGGCGCCCGACATCGGGTCGATTCAGATCGCCGAACCGAAGTCCATCATCACCCTCGAGCACAAGGGCAAGAGCTGGGTTATCGACGAACGCGGCGGATTTCCGGCCGATTTCGACAAGGTGCGCGCCTTCGTCCTGGAGGCGCTCGAACTGAAGATCGGCCAGAGCGAGTCGATCGGCGCGCAGGACCGCGCCCGGCTGCAGCTGCTCGAACCGGACAAGGGCGAAGGCGCGGGAACGCTGGTCGCATTCCGCGCCGCGGACGGCAAGCCGCTCGCACGCCTGTTGATCGGCAAGAAGTACTTCAGGCAGGCGCCCGCCGATCCCGCGAGCGCGGCCGCCGACGGGCGCTTCGTGCTGCTGCCGGCCGATCCGGGCACTGTCTACGTCGTGTCGGATCCGCTCCTGCAGGCCACCGCGCGCAGCGCGGCGTGGATCGACAAGAGCGGGATCAGCGCGCAAAAGGTGAAAACGCTGGCGGTGCGCCTCGCCGGACAGGCGCCCTGGAAAATCGAGCGCGCGAGCGACACTGCGGCCTGGACGCTGGTCGGTGCGCACGCCGGGGAGAAAGTCGAGGTCACCAAGGCGAACTCGGCGTCCTACTCGCTCTCGCTGCTCGAACTGGCCGATGTGGCGCCGCCGGGAACGAGTGCGCAAAGCGCCGGCTTCGACAAGCCCACGGCGACCATCGACGCCACCACCTTCGACGGCCTAAGCTACGAGTTCACCGTCGGCAGGCTTGAGGGCCGCAACTACTACCTGAGGTTTACCCGCCAGGGCGATTCGGGCAACAAGAAGGACGCGGCGCGGCTCGCGCGCGAGCAGGCGCTCGAGCCCTACACGCTGCTGGTCGCCAAGACCAAGCTCGACGACACCCTCAAGAAGCGCTCCGAGCTGCTGGAAACGAAGAAGTAGCCGTGCACCTACCTGGCGGCGACCCGGCTATCATAGAGGGGCAACCGTTCAGGGAGCACAGCTCATGGCAATACGGGAAACCAGGACCAAGGTAGTCATCCTGACCGGCACCTACCGCATCAAGGGCTACATCGACCTCGTCCCGGGCGCGCGCGTCACCGACTACATGGTCGAAGCGAAGCACTTCATCGCCGTAACCGACGCCGAAGTATGGGAGTTGGCGGGGCGGCAGGTCTTTACCGCGCCGTTCATCAACGTCAGCCGCGAGCACATCGAGGTCGTTGCGCCCGGGAGCTGAGCGTGTCCGGCACCGCGGCCGCGAAACCGTCCTGCCAGGTCTGCGGCCGGACCACCTCGTTGCGGCGTGCAATCGTGGTCAGGCCCGCGGTGGCGAGCCTGATCCAGCAGGAAGTGCAGCGGTGGGACGAGACCGGCTGGATCTGCCTCGAGGATCTGCAGCGCTTCCAGCACAAGTACGTCGAGCGCCTGCTAGAGGACGAAAAGGGCGAGATCACCCAGCTCGAGCAGGAGGTGCTCGAGAGCCTGCGCGATCAGGAGATCCTGTCGCAGAACCCTGAGACCGAGTTCGACGCCGGCCTGACTCTCGGCCAGCGCGCAGCCGACAGGATCGCGAAGTTCGGGGGCAGCTGGATCTTCATCGCCCTCTTCGGACTGGTGATGTTCTGCTGGATGCTGTTGAACTCGTATGTTCTCGCTGCGAGGCCGTTCGATCCGTACCCGTACATCCTGCTCAACCTAGCGCTGTCATGCCTTGCCGCGATCCAGGCGCCGGTCATCATGATGAGCCAAAGGCGCCAGGAGGCGCGCGACCGCAAGCGCTCGCTACGCGACTACCAGGTCAACCTCAAGGCCGAGCTGGAGATCCGGCACCTGCACCAGAAGATCGACCACCTGCTCTCGCGCCAATGGGAGCGACTGGTGGAGATCCAGGAGGTGCAGATGGAGCTCATCAACCAGATCAGCCGACGCAAGCCCTAGGACCATGGCCGTCGAAGCGCAAATCTACGACATCACGCACGTCATCCAGCTGGCGGTTGCGCCGGTGTTCATGCTTACGGCGGTGGGGACGATTATATCGACGCTGAACATTCGGCTCGGGCGGGCAGTCGACCGGCGCAGAGTGCTCGAACCGCTGCGGCCAAGCCTCGCCGCCGAGGAGGCAAACGCAGTGAGCGAGGAGCTCGCGCAGATCGGACATCGAATCCGCAGCATCTATCTCGCGATCCTGTTCGCGGTGCTGTCCGCACTGTTCGTATGCCTGCTGATCGCCACAGCGTTCGTCGGTGCATTTGTTTCGGTGAACTTGTCGAGCACAATCGGCGCCCTGTTCGTGCTCGCGGTGCTGGCGCTGATCGCCTGCCTGCTGCTATTCCTGCGTGAAATCTTCCTGGCAGTCAGTAGGTCGCGCCGCGCGGCGCGCTAAGCGCGGCCCGCTTCCCCATCGGCCCCGGATGCTGCTATAAACAAGGATGGACATCGGGAATAGGCCGTGGCCAAGCCTGGAATCGAGAATATCCGCACCATCGCACTGGTAGGCCAGGCGGGCAGCGGGAAGACGACGCTCGCCGAGGCGTTGCTCGCGCAAGCCGGCGTCATCGGCACGCCGGGCAGCATCGAGCGCGGCAGTACGGTGTGCGACTACACCGCGCTCGAGAAGTCGCTGCTGCATTCGCTCAAGTTGGCGGTGGCATCTTTCGAGACCCGGGGCACCCGCGTGCACCTGCTGGACACCCCCGGCTATCCGGATTTCCTCGGCCATGCGCTGCCGGCGCTGGCGGCGGTGGAGACGGCCGCGGTCGTCATCAACGCCCAGAACGGGATCGAAATGATGAGCGGCCGCTTCATGCAATGGGCCGCCAGGCGCGGGCTCGACCGCTTGATCGTGGTCAACAAGATCGACGCGGGCGCCGACCTGGCTGGACTGCTCGAGAGCATCCAGCAGGCCTTCGGCAAGGAATGCCTGCCGCTCAATCTGCCCGCCGCCGGGGCGACGCGCGTCTCGGACTGCTTCTTCACGCCCTCGGGCGAATCGGACTTCTCCTCGGTCGAGGAAGCGCACAAGCAGCTGGTCGACCAGGTGGTCGAGGTCGACGAGGCGTTGATGGAGCTGTACCTGGAGCAGGGCAACGTCGAGCCCGAGCAGCTGCACGAGCCGCTCGAGCGCGCGCTGCGCGATGGCCACCTGATCCCCGTGGTCTTCACCTCGGCCACGACCGGCGCCGGCATCGCGGAGCTGCTCGACGTCATCCTGCGCCTGCTGCCCAATCCCGCCGAGGGCAATCCGCCGGTCTACGTTCAGACGCCGGTCGACGGCGGCGCCGCGCGCGAGATGCGCGCCGAGCCGGACCCTTCCAAGCACGTGCTCGCGCACGTATTCAAAGTCGAGATCGACCCTTACCTCGGGCGGCTGGCCGTGTTCCGGGTGCACCAGGGCCGCATCACGCCCGCGACCCAGCTTTTCATCGGCGAGGGGCGCAAGCCGATCAAGCCAGGCCACCTGTTCATGCTGCGCGGCAAGCAGCAGACTGAGCTGACCGAAGCCCTGCCGGGGGACATCTGCGCCATCGCAAAGGTGGACGAGATCCGCTTCGACCACATCCTGCACGACTCGCCCGAGGACGCGCACATCCATGCGCGCGCGCTCGAACTGCCGGCGTCGATCTTCGGCCTGGCGGTGCAGTCGAAAAAGCGCGGCGACGAGCAGAAAGTTTCCGACGTGCTGCACCGGCTGATGGCCGAAGACCCGTGCTTTCGCATCGAGCACAACGCGCAGGCGAACGAGACCGTCATCCGCGGCCTGGGCGAGATGCACCTCAAGACCATGCTCGAAAAGATGGCGAGCCAGTACAAGCTCGAGCTGGATACGCGCCCGCCCGCGGTGCCGTTTCGCGAGACCATCGTGACGAAGGCCGAGGGCCACAGCCGGCACAAGAAGCAGACCGGCGGCGCGGGTCAGTTTGGCGAGGTCTTCCTGCGCATCGAGCCTTTGCCGCGCGGCGCGGGATTCGAATTCCTCGACCAGGTCAAGGGCGGCGTGATCCCGTCGGTCTACATCCCGGCGGTCGAAAAGGGCGTACGCTCGGTGATGGACTCTGGTTACCTCGCGGGCTTTCCATTGCAGGACCTGCGCATCATCGTGTACGACGGCAAGAGCCACCCGGTCGACTCGAAGGAGGTGGCGTTCATCGCCGCCGGCAGAAAGGCGTTCCTCGATGCGCTGTCCAAGGCCAGGCCGATCGTGCTCGAGCCGATCGTGAACGTCGAGGTCGCGCTGCCCGAGACGCACATGGGCGACATTGCCGGCGATCTTTCCGCCCGCCGCGGCCACATCAAGGGGTCGGAGGCGCCCCGGCCGGGAACCTTGCGCGTCTCGGCCCAGGCGCCGCTGTCCGAGCTGGAGACATTTCCCTCGCGGCTGAAGGCGCTCACCGCGGGCCACGGCTCCTACACGCTCGAGTTCAGCCACTACGAGCCCGCACCGGCCCCGCTGCAGCAAAAGCTCGTCGCGCAGCACAAGCCGGTGGCCGAAGAACCTTGAGCGAAGCGCGGCCCCCGATCTGGTACGAGCGCGCGGGCGCAGGCTCGCCGCCGCTGGTTTTCGTCCACGGCTTCGCCTGCAGCCACGCCGACTGGCGGCCGCAGCTCGATCACTTCGCTGCCACGCAGACGGTGATCGCGTGCGACCTGCGCGGCCACGGCGCAACGCCGGGCGACCCGGCCGACTGTTCGATCGAAACCTACGGTGCGGACGTTGCCGCGCTGCTCGCGGAGCTCGAGTTGCGCGGCGTGGTGCTCGTCGGGCACAGCCTTGGCTGCCGCGTGGTGCTGCAGGCCGCGCTCAACGCGCCCGAGCAGGTGGCGGGCGTGGTGCTGATCGACGGCAGCCGCATCGGCATGGGCGACCCGGAAACCGCCGGGCGCGTAATGCGCGAGCAGATCCGCGCCACCGGCTACGGCGCGTTCGCGCGCCGGCTGTTCGAGGAGATGTTCCTTCCCTCGAGCGGCGTAATGCTCAAGAACTCGATCGTCGAGCGCGCGCTGGAGCTTCCCGCGCCGATCGGCACCGCACTGTTCCCGCGCATGATCACCTGGGACGCGGCCAACATGGAGCGCGCCCTGTCCACGCTCAGCGCGCCGCTGCTGGTGGTGCAAAGCACAAACGTCAACGCGCAGCGAGTGCGGGTCGCACTTTCAGCGGACGAGTCCACACCCTGGCTTGATCTGGTCAGGCGCCTCGCGCCGAGCACCCGGATCGAGATCGTCACCGGCGTCGGGCACTTCCCTCAGCTCGAGGCGCCGGACGAGGTCAATCGACTGATCGCGGACTTCGCCGCGGTCTGCGCGGCGACCTTCATGCTGGGCAGCGCTCCCCACTCCGGCAGCGCGCCGCTCGCGTAGCCCGGGCAGTCGAGCGAGCCGATCGCGAGCATTCCGTCGCGCAGCGCAGGCCGTACTGCGCCGTGGCTCCTTTCGTAGAGGTCGGGGTGCGCGGCAAGGAACGCGCCTTGCTCCGAATCTGGCGCAGCCGCCATGCCGTTGACGTAATGGTGGCCGTTGCGCTCCACGTGCCGGATGCCGAGCAACGCCACGAGCGCGAGATCCTGCTGCAGCGAGATGCCGGCCTGCACGGTCAAGTCCTCGCCGCTCATGAAATAGCGTTCGGTGCGCTCTTCCTGGTTCCACAGCGCGCAGCGCGCGGCGTTGATGAGCGATTTGTACAGCCCCTTGCAGGTCTTGGATGACACGCCCGCGTAGCCGAGCGCGCGCGCCTGCGGGAAGGCCTCGAGCGAGTCGTCGGACTCGTCGATGATCGCCGGGATTTCGCTTGCCAGCGGCGAGATCTCGCGCGCGAGCGCGTTGCCGCGGCGGATCGGCTGTTCGACGAACAGCACGCTGCGCGCGAGTCGCGCCAGGCGTGGCTCGTGCGCGACGCGCCGCCACAGTTCGAGCACGCCGTCGACGTCGTCGTACTGCTCGTTGCCGTCCAGCGTCGCGTGGTAGGGCGCATCGATCCGGTCCAGCACGGCGGCGATCGCCACCAGCCGCTCCACTGCGGAGCGGGGGTCGCCATCCACCTTCAGCTTGAAATAGCGCTGGCCGTATTGCGCCACGACTTCCTCCAGCGTCTCCGGCAGGCCGTCGTTCACGCGCTGCCGCAGGTCGCCCGCGGTAATCGGGTCGCTCAGGCCGACCGTGTGGCGAGCGGCGATCGACGCCCGCGGCGCGAGTCCGGACAGGAACACCGACATGTCCAGGCCGGGCGCCTCGATCCCCGGCAGGTTCGACCTCATCGCGCGATAGAAGGACACGCCCAGCGCGCGGCACAGCGCGTCGAGCAGCGCGCGGTCGACGAGCGCCGGTCCGTAGCACGCAGTCAGGCCATTCAAGCCGATTTCCGCACCACGCGCGACTTGCGGCGCGTAGTTATCGCGCCAGTGCCCGCCGGCCGTATTCTCATCCCCCGCCAGGTAGGCCTCGCGCGCCAGCGCCAGCGAGGTGCGCAGCTGCACGACGTTGTCTTCGTCGGACAGCGCAGGGTTCTTGTCGAACCATTTCGGCGCCATCATCTCGGCCGCCGCCCCCACGCTGCGCCTGCCGTCCGCGAGCCGGATGCGCGCGCGCACGTAGGCCTGCGGCGCGGCCGTCAGCGTCACCACCCCGAATCGGAACGGCATGCGCAGGAGAATCTGCCGCTCGAACAGCTCGAGCGCCTCGACCGCGAAGCGTGGTGCGCTCATTGCTGCCCGAGCGCCTCCAGGATGCCGCGGATGTAGCCCACCGCGCGCGCCGCGGCGCCGGGGCCGTCCGGCACGTAGTCGAAGGGTTCCACCGCGACGTCGCCGGGATAGCCGTTGCGCAGCAGCGCGGCGAACAACGGCGCGAAACGCTGCTCGCCCTGGCCCGGCCCGCGCCGGTTGCGGTCGTTCACCTGGACGTGCGCGATCATCCCCGGGGGAACCCAGCGCTCGACCAGAGCGTCCAGCGGCTGGGCCTCGCTGCGCCCCGCGGCGCTGCAATCGAGCATCGAGCGCAGCGCGGGGTTGCCGATCTGATTCACCAGCGCTGCGGCCTCCTCCAGCGTGTTGA
>Ga0315540_10001354_pt1 | contig 14004 bp, 33 predicted proteins | sample SalMarSW160110MG_FD_203677 | JGI IMG/M metagenome (GOLD analysis project Ga0315540, IMG submission 203677) | Salt marsh sediment microbial communities from the Plum Island Ecosystem LTER, Massachusetts, United States - Salt Marsh Sediment SW1601-10 ... | reverse complement strand
CCGGCCATTTTGAAGTAGCCCCTGCGATAGTTCGGGGAATAATAGATATGTGGAAAGAATGAAAAACAGAACCGACCAAAACGGCATGATAGCCGAATGCCAGACACCAAAATGTGATGAGCTGATTGAGAAATCGAGGTATTTGGATCTTGTCGAGTGTTTGAACCGAAGTTTCGGAGCCCGGTTTGAGGAAATCGATCATAAACGGAATAAAGCATTAATAAACTTTGAGAATGTAGGGAGACCATGATGGACAAATTAACAGCGTTATTAACAGGATTTATCATTCTCTGTGTTTCTGTAGTGGTCTGCATTGCGCTATGGAAACCAGGGACAGAAGGAATGATTAACACCTACCTTGCCGGCGCTTTTGGTATCATCAGCGGAGGCTCTATTGCTTTGCCGGTAGGCTATGCAATCGGGAAAAAGGAACAAACCGAACCCCCAAAACTAAAATAAGGAGCTTAAAATGCTAAAACGAAACATCAGATATATTTTTGTTTTGCTGGCAATCGCGTTCCTGGTTTCAGCATGTGCGAATATGAGGGCCGCTATAAAACAAGATCCACAGCAGGCGGCTTATTACGCATACGACCAGGCACTCCAATGGTACACTCAATCGGCAGAAACCTATGACATGCATTACCAATTAGCTGATGAGGCTACAAAAGCCAAATGGAAGGCTGAAATCGATCCGATATTTAAAGACATGAAAAAGATTCTCGATAATTGGCAAACGTCTTTATCTGTCGGATATTGGGATTCTCCGGATGTCCAGAATTTTAAAACACTCAAAACAAAAATCCTCTTAATGGGATTAAGCTTTTTTAAGGAGTAACACATGGACCCTGCAACAATATCTTTAGTGGCGATGCTTTTGGATGTCGGAATAGACCGAGCGATTGACATATACAAGGCGTTTTCGAACGCGAATGTTGATTTGCCTGCACTCGAAACGATTAAGGCTGAGATCGGCAAATGGCAGGTCAGAGCCGATGCTATTGACGAGAAGATCAAAGGTCATTAAACAACGGGGCAGAGGCTAAGGTTTCTGCCCTAATATTTTAACATCTGAACGCTATTTTAAATATGATATATCAATAAGGCTTAATTCGTCCAATCCAAGTTTAAGAACTAATTTTATCAACCTTCTTAATTCGGTATATTTTTTTGCCCTTTCCTCAATTTTTTCCCACCTTTCATCCTCTGGCGCTGAATGAATTTCATCGTCTATTTCTATAAATTTCTTAACAATAAAAACAAATTTTCTGATGTTTTCATTTTTTTGTCTTTCAATACCTTCTTGGACTTCTTTTGATATTTTTACAGTTTCAATTCCCATCCCCCCTCCAATCACCCTGTCGGGTTGACCTTTTTCCTTGCTTCATAGCACGCTTTTGAATGGCAATAGGTCTTGAACGGAACGCAAATAATTGTCGTGCAATCTCCATGAAGAAAGAAAGGATTTGTTACCTCGAATCTGTTACCAGTCAATCTGCATTCCCGCCCTTGTTTTTGGAATGATCTGTGCCATTTTGGTTCTGTTGGTTTATTCATATCCCCTCCCCGCGGCATCCTATGCGCTGCTACGCTCTTTTTGCATTCATGCATTTCTCGCAAGTAACACTTTCTCCGCTTCTGAAAGACTTGTTCGCCGGAACATCTATTCCGCACTTTGTCCAAACGACATAGGTCGATCTGTCATTGGTGGTCTGTCCACCTTCACAAGCATGGATTTTTCCGTCTTTCGATTGGTATAAATGATTTTTCATGCCTATCTCCTTTGGTTTTAATATTAATGCCCATTGAGGGAGGTTGAGCAGAGGGAGTTATCCCCTCATATTTTTATAGCGAGTATTAACACACCTTTTGTGATAAGCTGACTTTCCATTTTTTCTTATAGAAAGATTATCTGGATTGTCATATTGTTTGCAAATCCAACACCTCCTCCAATTAGCATTGCCACAAGCGTTATATGCTCTTGTTCTTTGTTCTAATAACATATGATAAGAATGATCTTGGCATATAATAAGATTTTTATTTCTATCATCCGAACGATTTCCATTAAAATGATGAATAGGATATTTTTTTTCTATAGGTTTTCCAAGAGCCTTTTCTGCAATTAGAATTGATCTAAAAACATATCCTGTGACATTAGATCTATGATGATCTGGCCTATAAAGCATCCTTCTCCCATAAGAGTTTGTATAGCCTTCAGATGTTTTCATAACGTCCTCCAATAAAAAACGCTCTGGAAGATCGTGGAGGCTATTGCCTTTGGGGCGTTACCGCTTGCCACTTCCAAAGCGTTGTCTATTGATAGTTTAGTTTCCACGATATGTAAATATTACGATTTCAAAGATCCAATGTCAAGCGAAAAAATCATCTGAATAGCTCACCTTTCAAATCGGGAGGGGGTTATTCCACCCATTCCGGTAATTTAGGATTTGGTTCCGACCATTTCACCGGATGATCTGGGTCGGCGCCAAACGCATATGCGAAATCTATAACGTCGATCATTTCCTTAATGCTCATTCTGGAAGTCTTAGCACCCAACACGACAAACCCACCTTCTATCCCCGGTACAACCTTTTGGTTCTTGAGCGCAGCGGTGATCATATCTTTCCATTCATCGGGGTGAAGCTTCTGTCCATGCCAAATGACCTGCCTCGAGATGTCCGTCAGCATTGCCCACATCTTGGCGTTTTGGTCTAAAGTCCGTATGGATTTAACTTCGCTGAATTTGATTTGGATGATCGGTATCAAGGGAAGTTCCCTGATATATCTAATCAGGTTCAGCTTTATGTCTTCATTTCTAATAACGTATGATTTGAATTTCATTTCATTGAGGCAATCGCCATCCAAAAAAGAGCAATGGCAATCCATACTTCATTTTCTTTCTTAAAAACGAATCCACAAATCCCCATAGTTATTGCGCCAGCAAGTAAAATATATGCGTTCATCATTTTCCTTTCCCAAATTGCGGTCCATGCTCATCTATCTCATGGCATTGAAAGCAGGACCAATCCACATTGTCTAAAATATCGGGTCCGCCCGAACCAACTGACTTGCGGTGCCGGACTTCTCCGCATTCACCCTTGATGTAAGCCATACCCCCTGAGTAATCCTCAACATAAAGAGGCGCATATTGTTTGCATTTATAACAGAACGGACCTTTTTCTTTAAAGACTCGTTTTCTAAACTCGGTTCGTTTCTTGCCCTTGAGTCTTAGGGTTTTTGGTTTGGGGAATGATCGGATCATCGGCAACCCCACATTAACTTCCAACGGCTCATGCACCAGGATTTACACTGTTCGCAAATTTTTAGGCTTATTCGGGGCTTACCTGGGCGGTTTAGGCATACGATATAATTCATTAGAAATTCTCAAGCTCCTTTCGGAAGTCTAAAATATGCGCCGCAAACTCATCCCTGATGACTGCGATAAACTGCGCCGCTTCTTCGGATACATCGGCCGGGTATTTATTCAACCATTTCAGTTCTATATCCATCAGCCATGCTTGGATCTTTTCCTTGTCCGGCCGTAATGCCTCCTGGCGCCTTGCCTCCTTCTCCGCAGCGATTTGCTTTTCCTCGGCTTCTTTCGCCTCACGCTCTATCTTGGCCTTGGCTTCAGCTTCAGCTTTTATTTTGGCCTCTTCAGCATTTTTCTTTGCCTGTTCTTCACGGGCAATCCGATCCTTCTCATCCTGAATCGCTTTCTGTTGGGCGGCGATTTCATCCCGCTGACGCTTCAGGTCGGCAGCGATTTTGTCCTGCTCTTCCTTCTGTTTGGCAAGGCGTTCATTTTCAGCTTTCAGGGCTTCGGCTTCTTCGGTTTTGCGCTTTTGTTCAGCGTCATATTCATAGCGTTTTGTTGAAAGAAGCTCATTAAATTCATCGTCTGTCAATACGGCAACATCGGTGAACGCCATCACGCACCCGACTTCCAAAAGAAGGTTGGTCCTTAATTTTACCTCAGCTACTTGACGAGCTTCTTCCTCGGCCTTAATTCGGTTCTGCTCATCAATGACTTTCTGCTCTTGATCTGATAGGTGCGTTTCAATCGGTTCAATCAGAGAAAACAATTCCTTTGCCCTGCCATTAACTTTCTTTTGCCAGGCGATAGCTTCTGAATTGAGATTTTTGCGCTCTTTTTCAATCGCAACACGGCCATTTTTAACGACCATCCTGGCAGAATGAACGGCGTCAAATTGTTCTTTGTCGTTAAGGTCATCAATCATGAGATCCATGTAAATGCTTTTCCATTTCTGAATCTCTGCCTCTACAATGCTGTATTTTACAACTCCGGTTTCATCGACCATGTTACGCCTCCTTTATTTTTTTTATAAGCAACATCATTTCCATTAAAAATTTATCCGCGGCGGAATCAAGTTCTTTGATAAGTTTTTCATCTCTTGTATATCGTTTTATCCAAATAGGCATGACCGTAACCAATGGAGAATATGAAACGAAATCGCACCATTTTCTTTGGCATATATGAAGACCCCATTGGATTTGTTTGTAATAGTTCCCTTCTATCTTTCCAGTATCAATCCTTTCGACATGGATTGAAGGGATAGCAGATTTGCACTCTACGATTCCATCAGGATCACGCAGCGAATCGGGCGAATAATGCTTGTATTTTGACTCTTTTACAATGGCCGGTTGGTATATTGCATTTCCTGTTACAGCCTCATATACAGCCAATGAGTCGGGCTCCTGCTCAATCCCCCTTAACATATGAGGGTTTGAATATCCTTCATATTTTTCGTCACTTAAAATCTCACCCGCAAGACGATACATGAGGTTCTTTCTCATTTTACCTTGGCCGCCGGCTACAACCGATGCAATAGATGACCCTCCGATTGAACCGATCCGAAGTTTAAACCATTCGGGATCTCCCTGCTTTATATCCGTGATTATCTCCATCATTTCCCCTGTTTCTGACGAGCCTTGAGGATGCCGAGTGCCTTTTTATAGCCCTGTTCGGTGAGTTCGGATAAAGTATCAACCTTCAGGCTTTTGAGAAATGCACCTTCAAGCATCCCGGTTTCAGCGACGAGCTTGGAAAGTTCGGACACTTTTTCTTCGGAAATAAAATCCTCCGAATAAGCCGAGTTCCCATCATCATCCAAATTGGCTTCCTCGATAGCTGACAAGCCCGTTACAGCCTCGAAAGTCATTGCCCGAAGATAGGTGAAGGTTGATTTGATCTGCTGAATAGGGTTCTTTGAGTTGCCCCCGCTGGTATCGGGCGGCGCTGACATGGAAACGGATTCGCTATGACCTTGGCGATGGGATAATTTGCAGGTTAATTTTACCATACCTTCACTTTGTTCGGGGATGAAAGAAACAGATAACCCAAACTCACCAAGCGCCGGATTGATTGTTTTTAAAAGGTTGCCCAGTGAAACATACTTTGAGTTTTTGAATTGTTGGTTCTGTTTATCTTTCAGAACTTCCGGTGGGTTCTCCTTGAATTGAGCCACAGCATCATAATAGGCTTTCCGCGCCTCGTTTTCCTCGTACTTTTTTTGGAGATCGAGCATCTTTTCTATCTTTTCAAGACTCTCTCCATGCATGAGCGCCATTCTCATCAGATCTGCCGGTGATGATCCGGTCGTTGCAATCTCTTTTGATTCGGCGCTATGCCTCTTGTCTAAAACTTTTATTCCGTTCTCCATCTTCAACCTCCTTTAAACATCCCCGGCACAATATTGCCCCGGCGTCTGTTCTCTCATAATCCATGACATTATATCCGCAGAGTTCGCAGATTCGGTATATCGGCTCTTGTTCATTCATCTTTATTCTCCAATGGTTTCCCCGGCTCCTGGATCATCTTTGTGATTTCATCATACCACCTGTCGAAAACCTCCCTGCATTCCGGCGACATGGTGTCGGGGTCTTCTCCGTAGAGTCTGAGCATGAGGGTGCGTATGTCTTTTTCCATCTGACGTGCTGATTCAGGGAACATAACTTCCCTTCCGATATCCGGCATTTCTACCTTGAAACAAAGCCTATTAATAAATGGCGTTTTAATATCTCTGTTTGTGTATTTCATAATACCCCCGCCAAATATAGCATTGTAACCACAACCACCGTTACAGCCAAAAGGACAGCCCCGATAGATGCAACGAAGTCTATGAATCGGTCATGCTCGTATTCTGCCCGGTATTTCTCCCAATTATCCATGATGATTTTGGCCATTTGTTCGTCCATGATAAGCTCCTTTATTCATGGTTGGGCTCCTATTCTTTGCTTTTGTCAGGTTCAGCCCATGCACTAATTTTTTGTTGTGCTTGTTCCAGGGCGTACTCTCTGGCATATTCTTCTGCATCCTCATCGGTCATTTCGGCAACTTCTTCTTCGGTATATCCAAACAGACCACATAAATCGACCGATTCAACTGAATCTGTACCGACATAGCCCATAGACCAATGAGCCATCCAATATCGTTTTGCCATAATAAACCTCCATATCTGCGTGTAAGATGCGCAGCCCCTCCTGTGATAACCTTCTCTTACCCTGTCGTGATTGGCAGGACTACACACGCTGTATCGCCAGCACCCTCTCTCGCCACATTCTCCCTCGTCCTGCCAAACTTGATGCTGATTTCTACCGCCCCTTGTCTTTAATGCACTATTCGTAGGGCATGGGACAGTTCTTAAAAAGAGTCCAACCCATACCCCGCGCAGAAACTCAGCAAATCGCTTCTCTCAAGTGCATATCAAAGAACTAAACCCCACTTCTTACTGCTTGCCGCCCTCAGCACGTTGGCCCCCTGGGTCCGGTCTGCTGAAAGCTATATCCTCATCCGGGTCTCCGCTATGCGTGAGATTCAGATGGTGGATTATTTCTGCTTGATATCAATCCGAATGATTGTGCCGGCCCAATATCCTTTAACGATATGAGTCTCATTTTCGAGGTCAATGCGTTTCATCCCATCTAAACACCGAGTATATGCTTCCTGAATCAGTTGGTGCGTTTCCATTTATCCCTCCTTATATTCAACATAGATGTGTATTCCATAATCCTTTCCTTTTTCTTCGATGATTTTGTCTTTAAGGATGGTCATCCGTGGATGATTTTTAACGCGGTTCTTTAATTCCGAAAGCGTTGTATCGATTTTCCATTGTGATTTAATTTCATATTCAGGCAATGGCTTAATCCCTATTGGGAATCCCTTATCCCTGCTGACTTTGTTCCAATATTCTGTGCATATGACCATGACGCCTCCTTTGATCCGGATCTGCCGTTAGAAGGACAGCGCAGATGGTGGGTTGTCTTTAAGTTGCCCCATAAAGTCGAGAATGTCTCTAAGGCATTGGTCGTTGAAAACTGCATTTTCATTGGCAGAAAACACCCATTGCTTCCATGGCTTATAAAATTCAAGATAACCAAGAATGTTTTTTGTTTTATTATTTTTGATTATCCAACGCCGACCAAATAAGTCGCTTTCATCAAAATAAATATATTTATATTTGGTTTTCAATGACGCCTCCTTGGTTGTGCAGATGGTGGATTGCTTTATCGTGCCGCCATATTCGGATTATATTTCTGCATAATTTCATCAGCATATTCTTTATTGTTTTCATAATACCAAAACGCCTTGAGAATCATGACCAATGGCATATATGGAAAAATGCCGTCGTATTTTTCTGAAAATTCGTACCAAAGCTCTTGCATTAGTCCTCCTTGATATCGTACCAAGTTGACATGCCGCATTTGGGACACTTAACCTGGTATTTTCCTGTTGGATAATCTGACAAAATATGGGGTTGATTTTCGAGATTTTGGCAACATCCAAAACATCCATTTTTTTTTGCGATTTCATGAGATATATATTTTTTAAATTCTTTTGCCATGATGCCTCCTTTAATCAGACCCCGGCTTGTCTTTTGCTGATCTCCCGATTAAGAGAATCTAACAGACGAGTAATGTTTTCATTCCCCTGACCGTCATCTTGAATCTTTATAAGCTCATCAATGGCTTTTTCTAATCGCCTTATTTGCCTTGTTTGAGACTTTGCCATGGCGCCTCCTTTGGCGGGTTGGATTGATTATCCCATAAAATCTACTTGGCTTACTATTCCTTTTAGTTGATCATTATCGTGGAGAAAAACAATTTCATTTCTTGTCAGTTTAAATTTTTTTGAAATTTTTTTCATTGATATCCCATAATCTCTTATAAAAAATCTGCGGTTCTCGTTCATCCTTTGAGAGTTGCATTTTGCACAGCTTGGCGCAAGATTTTCAATGGCGTGGTTGTCTTTAGTTTTATCTCTATGGTGAACCCGGTCTGCTTTCCCTCCGCAATATTTACAAATCCAGTTTGCTTTTTTCAAAACAATCAATCTATTTTTCTTTAATTCGTAATGGTTTGGATAAGAAGATATGCCGCCTTTCCATTGACAGTTGAGCTTTCCACCATTACCAATAGGTCGATCTATTTTCGTGCCTTGTCGGTATCTTTCATAATGTGTCCCACAAAATCCTTTTACGGTCGATATTCTATCGCAGTTTTCAACTTTACAAATAGGCTTTGTGGTGTCTTTTTTATAATAAGGGCTTCCGTGATATTGGTTTAAATGATAGTGATGTCGACAATAACCTTTTGCATAGAATTTGTTTTCACACCCATCAACAGAACATCCGACGTTTTTAAACCGCCTCGGATCGTTTTCTTTCCATTTCAGAGAGAGGCGTTCAGGGCGCATATCCTTTTCACCCCTGCGCTGTCTCATGTAATGCATTCCGCATAAGCCAAAAGACCACGTTTTTCTATTACATCCATCTATTTTGCATATCTCCATGTTATTCTCTTTGCGTAGTTTTTCATAACAATCCCTACACAAGCGCAACTTTTTGATATATATTTTCTTGCCGTCGTTGTTTTTGCACAATTGATTTTCCATGGTTAGATTCTATGAAACAATTTCATAAATTGCAAGCCCCAAAAAAGACGGTTTTAATGCAATAAAGTTGATTATTGTCGATTATGCGATTAAATTGCCACCTTTTCATTTATTTTCAACTATTATCTAATTTGTAAATTTTTCAAAACTAATATATGATCTCACCATGAAATCCAACTTTGAAATACTGGCTGAATATTTTGGCAAAAAATATAACAGAAAAAACAAGTGGGATCGATATAAATATGTTGCCGATGAGCTTGGGGTAACATCTCGAACCGTTTGGAATGCTATTCATCAAAAAACAAAAAATCAATCTCTTGCTAAATTAGCCGAAAAGACAGTAAATGAATTACGACAAATCGGTCAACTATAACCCACAACATTTAGCGGTCGGCGGGGATGATGGGCACAATGAAGCCATATTATGAAACCGACATAATCCGCGTTTTCCCAAGAAAAACGAAATGGACTCCTTCAGGTGAAAATGTGTTTTATGGATATGCCCCATTAACAGGGCTCGGCTTGCCCGATAAAGATATCCCCGTTTTTATTTCCTGCGTATTCACTTGGGATATTCAAAAAGCGTATAAAATCAAAGAATCATGGTCTATTTTTTATTCTGACGTAAAAATTGGAGGCCCTGCCTTTAAAGATCCCGGTGGCGAATTTGAGCCGGGGTTATTCATTAAGCCGGGCGTTACAATAACCTCTCGCGGATGTATCCGAAATTGCCCTTATTGTTTTGTCCCGAAACGAGAAGGAAAGATCAGAGAGTTAGAAATAAAATCGGGATGGATCGTTCAGGATAACAATCTGCTTGCCTGTTCAAAATCACACATAATGAAAGTTTTTGAAATGTTATCCGTTCAGAAAAAAGCAATAAAATTTTCCGGGGGGCTTGATTCAGGGTTGTTAAAAGATTGGCATATTGATGAATTTTTAAAGCTGAACGTTGGAGAATTATGGTTCGCCTGCGATGAAAATAAAGACTTAGACTCATTAAAAAGAGCATTGGATATGATTTCTGATTTTCCCCTAAATGCCAAGCGTTGTTTTGTTCTAATGGGTTTTAACGGTGAATCAATAAAAGAAGCCGAACGGCGCGTCGAGTCTGTATTTGAAATGGGGTTTCTTCCTTTTGCTCAACTCTATCAAAGCGTTGTCAAAACAGAGTATTCAAACGACTGGAAAAAACTATCGAGAAAATGGTCAAGGCCGGCAGCTTATAAATCAATCGAAAAAGAACGCCAGCAACTTAAATTATTCTAACGGGAGCCAAATATTGTAGCCATGGAGCCGAAATCATGTAAAAATTGTTACCGGGAATTTTTAAACAAGAACCATCCTGAGACAAATAGGGCACAATGACCGACCCCCAAAAACTCGCAGAGGACAGAGACAATGACACATGAAATACAACCATGGCCGGAATGCCCCGAAGGAAAAGAACCTTATCTTATTTGCCCTTCATGTAAACGCGTTGAAGGTCTTCCGTTTGACGAAGGCGACGAATGCCTATGCGGGGATAAATTTGTGATTAATCCTAACGTTGTTGGGGAATTTCAGAAATGACCGACTTCCTCAAGCGTCGGATTAATGGAGGATTTTATGGATAATGACACACTTCAATTTATTCTTGCCGAAATAGACCGTTTCAAGGGTGTTGCGAATAATCTTTCTGAAGAAGGAATGAAAGGCGGAGAGATCGTCCAAGTTCTCATAAACCATCTTAAAATAAAATTTAGGGGCAACCAGGAATTGAATAGATATGGCGAGCCCACAACTTGAAAACGGCTATGTAAAAATAGCGAATGAGATTATGGAGGCTTTAGCAAAATATCGATTGCCTGGGGAACAAAGACAGATATTAGATGTTATCCTTCGCAAGACATATGGATATTGCAAAAAAGAGGATATGATTTCAAACTCTCAATTTGTTAAATATTCTGGAATGCTTAAAGGAAACGTTTGCCGGGCAGTCAAGGGGCTTATTGATAAAAATATAGTTATCAAAAATGATAACAAAAACATACCAAGTTACCGTTTTAATAAGAATTACGAAACATGGAAAGTGTTATCAAAAAAGCAACCTGTTATCAAAAAAGCAACTGGTGTTATCAAAAAAGATAACAAAGAGTTATCAAAAGTGAGTACCACAAAAGAAAAGAAAGAAACTATTACAAAAGAAAGCCCGCTTTTTAAATTCCAAAAGAAAGTTCCAATGCCGTTAAATTTATTCCTTACTGATAAAATGAAAAAATATGTTTCCGACCAGGGCGGAGAAAATGGAATAGCCGAAGAGCTATTTGAAGACTTCTGCAATTATCATGGCGCAAGAGGAACAAAATTTCAGGATTGGAATAGAGCATTTCAAACTTGGGTTAGAAAAGACATGGAATTTAACCCTTCAAAATATCAAAGGATTATTTATGACTGATATTGAAATATGGCAAATGCTCGAATGGATAGAAGAAGCGCCGGGATGGTTTTCTGTGCGCGATCTGACAAGCGACCCACAATACATGAGCGTATATACTCGAAAGTGCGAAACCCTTGTTCATACTGGTCATTTGATAAGACACAAAGACCGAAGGGGAATGTATAGAAAGAAAGAATCAGACCTCGAAGAGATGGATTTTATAAATGCTCATGGCGAACCTGTCAACATTTGGCTTCCTTTTGGTCTTTCAGACATGGTTGATATTTATGATGGCAATATGATCATTGTCGCCGGCGCAAAATCGAGTGGAAAGACCGCCTTAATGTTAAACATCGTGAAGGAAAATAGGTATAAAGATTGGAATATTCATTATTTTAATTCAGAGATGGGAGCAAACGAATTTAAACGCCGGCTGAATTTATTCTATGATGTTTCAATAACGGATTGGAATTTCAATGCCTATCGGAGAGGGAATAATTTTTCAGACGTTGTGTTCCATGGGCCTGAGAATCTTAATATAATCGACTTTTTAGAGATACATGATGAATTTTACGCTGTTGGAAGAGAGTTAAAAGCGATCCACGACAACTTAAAAGGCGCTATTGCCATAGTAGGACTTCAAAAGAATCCTGGTTGCGAGGTTGGATTGGGATCGTGGAGATCGGCAGAGGTTGCAAGGCTTTACTTGTCAATAGACAAGGGTAAAATTAAAATAACAGACGCAAAAAACTTCAAAGACCCGCAAGACAACCCAAATGGGAAGGTTGCAAAATTCACCATTCAGCATGGCAGCCAAATAAATGCTCCTAAAGGTTGGGGCAGAGAGGTAAAAATTAAAAAAGAGGGGTAAAAGGACGACTGACCCACCAAACAGATAGGGGGAGATATGAATAGAATACAGAAAAGCAGTTTGGCAGGAATTATTATTGGATCTTCGATGATGGTAGCTTACACGCCAAAGGATATGGGAATGGTTGGGTTTATAATTGCAACCATTGTGACTATACTTTGTTCTGTATTATTTGTTAATTCATAACAAGGAGGCATAAAATGGAAATGGATTTAGACAATCCGGTATTTCAAGGCTATATCAACGATATTGAAAGATGTATTCATCAAATAAGGGCGAGCATAAAAATGGAGCGTGGAAATATCTATAAAGAAGTTCTTACCATTAAGCTGAGAGCAGAGGATATTGATGGATGGTTAGATAGGATGAATGATTGAAAGGAGTCTAAAATGTATTTCTGGATCGGAATAATCATAATGGCAATAGCGGCATTTTTCGGATGGTGTTTATGCAGGGCAAGCGCCAATGCGGATCGTGCGATTGATAAGCTGTTAGGTATGCCCGATATTAACGATGTAAATGTGGAGGATGTGGAATGATGGACTTTGGTTATTTTGTATCGATGATTAAAAACGAAATGCATCCATATCCGACTGAGTTAGAGAAAGAAGCCCGGCTGCTTTTGGATATTATGCAAAAAGGCCAAGGATATTTAACCAAACGAACCGAAACCGAACCATATTGCAGGGTGATTTTCTTTGATAGTGATGCCGTCAAATAATACCGGTAAGGTCGTGAAAGAATTAATGAAAAAATATCCAAATAAAATAGGACAATTATTTTCGCCAAACGGTTGGAGAAAACCCATTCATCAATATGCCTTAGACAATGGGTGTTTTAAACAATTCAATGAAAGCAAATATTTTAAAATGCTAAATGACATTAGAGATAAAGAATATAAACCTCCCCTATTCGTTGCTGTTCCAGATGTCGTTGGATGCCATGATAGAACTTTATCTCTATGGAAATATTATTATCCTATTTTGAAACCATATAATTTTCAACTTGCTTTTGTAGCTCAAGATGGATGTGAGCCCAGATTGGTTCCAGATACAGCGGATTGGATATTTATCGGAGGTAATGATCCGTGGAAATTGAATAATATACACAAATATATTGGAGATAGGAATGTTCATGTAGGCCGGAATAATAGAGGATGGATGTTAGATTATTGCGAAGAATTAGGAGTTAAGTCCACCGATGGAACAGCATGGTTAATTCAAAGAGGAAAACAATATTATGATTTTATTAAATGGTTTGAAGGCGATAACCAGATTAAAATATTCGATGGATGAGGTGGAATAATGGAATCAAACGAAACCAAAGAAAAGATTTTGGAACGTCTCCACAAATTGGCATCCCGCTGTATGATATGTGGTAAGAAAAAATGCCCACATTCAGGACGAGTGCTTCCAAAGTCTTTAAAAACAGATGACGTTTTAAGAGCAATAAATTATGAAAATTACTTTTGGGAGCTTCTGGAATGATGCGAAAAGAATGGAAAGAAATTGCGCATAATGAACCTAAAATGAATGTTATTATTAAGGCGAAGATAAGGCATTGCAACCCAAGATTAGAACTTCCCGACAAAATTGTTAAGGGATATATGGGCGAAGATAATTTTTATTTTATCGATGGTGGTGAGTTATCGTGGAATTGGAATATTATAGAATGGCGGGAGGGTGAGGAATAATGCCTAAAAACGCAAAGACAAAACTTCCGATCCGGTCTGAATATGAAGAACAGAAGGCCGTGTTTGCGTGGGCTGATATAATGTCCTCAAAATGGCCTGAGTTG
>Ga0315540_10001350_pt1 | contig 14021 bp, 11 predicted proteins | sample SalMarSW160110MG_FD_203677 | JGI IMG/M metagenome (GOLD analysis project Ga0315540, IMG submission 203677) | Salt marsh sediment microbial communities from the Plum Island Ecosystem LTER, Massachusetts, United States - Salt Marsh Sediment SW1601-10 ... | reverse complement strand
GTAGCCGCTTACTTTACGTACGTACTGTAAGGCTGCGTCTTTGATCTCTTGCGCGGTGGGTGGCTGGTCTGCATCGCCGGTGGCGTTATTCTTGGGGCGCAGCTGCTTGATATTACGGCACATACTTGCTCCTTGTTGCATATCCTGAAGGTGCTTATCCCGGTAGAACCTGTATCCACCGGCGCAGCGCATCGAAGGCAGCCGGCAGCCCTGCCAGCAGCGGCTCGCGGATCGAACGCCCGTCCAGCAGCTCGGCCGGGTCAAACTTCCGGCCGGAGAGATAAGACAGTTCTACGCCAACCGCCTGGGCCAGAGGCAGCACCCCGGCGATATCCCACAGGCTGGTGGTGCGGGTCAGCATACCCACTGCCGCGCCGCTCGCCACGTAGGCCAGATGCGCCGCCGTCGAACCCATCGAGCGAATGCGCGGGGCGCCGATCTTGAAGTAATGGTGAAATTCCGAGGGTACGCCCAGAAAGGTCAGCGGGTTGTCCGGATCGAAAGTTTCCAGCCGGGGCATAGGTCGCTGGTTGTACCAGGCTTCCTCGGTTGTGCCGGAATACAGCTCGCCGGTCACCGGCAGGTAAAATCCGCCGGCGTAAGGTCGCCACACCGCAGCCCCCGTCCCTGCGGCGCTGTTGTGCAGCACACCCGCCGAAATGCCCCACACCGGCAGCCCGCTGGCGAAGGCCCGCGTGCCGTCGATCGGGTCGAGCGCCCAGGCAAAACTGGCTTCCCCTGCCGAACCTTTCAGTGCCGGATGCAGCCCGCTTTCCTCAGACAGGATCAGGTGGCCGGGGTAGCGGGCCTGGATGCGCTCGATAAGCATGGCCTCCACCTGGCGGTCGACAGCCGTCACCGGGCTGCGGTCGGCTTTCAGATCTACCTTCATCTGTCCATGAGTCGTGCCACGCTGTGTGCCTCCCTCAGGGAGGTCGGAGAGGAGCCTGTATTGAGCCAGGGCCAGCGCGCCCGCTTCGCGCAGGCAGGCGTTTAAAAAATCGAGATCGATCTCTGCTTCGGTCATTTATGGCGTTCCTCCTGTGGAGGATTGTACCTTAAACAGTCGGGCAGCCAGCCTGATAAAAAACCTAAGTTGCTACCTGTCACGATATCATTGCGAGACCGGTGAATTTTCCGGTCGAAGCAATCTTAACTGCCATTTTCAGACTGCTTCGTCGCCCGCGAAGACTCTCGCGAGGCTCCTCGCAGTGACATTTTTTGAGATTTATTTCAAGGTGGTAACTTGAGTTAAATATTTTTCAGACACGTTGATCGACTGACTTGTTGGCATGTAATGTTGGGATGTTGGGGTAAAATGAATCTCGGAGAAACCCTTATGCCTGAAAATCTGCTGGCGATTGATAACGGCACCCAATCGGTGCGTGCCTTGCTGTTTGACCCCCGCGGAAATTTGCTCGCCAAATCTCGTGTTCCACTGACTTACGCCGGAGAGACCCAGGGCATTGGCGAGCAGGCCCCGGTTGCTTTCTGGCAGGCGGTCTGCCAGGCCTGCCAGGCGCTCTGGCAGCAGCCGGGCGTCGACCGCGCCAGCATCGCCGCAGTGTCGTTGACTACCCAGCGTTCCACGGTCATCAATCTCGACGAGCACGGCGAGGCGCTCCGTCCGGCGATCGTGTGGTTCGACCAGCGCCGCACCCCTGGCCTGCCGCCGCTTGGCGGGCTGTGGGGGCTGGCTTTTATGTTTTCGGGGATGACCGATACGGTCAACTACCTGATGGCCGAAGCCGAAGCCAACTGGATCCGCACCTCCCAGCCTGACGTGTGGCGCCGGACTCGCCACTACCTGTTTCTCTCTGGTTACCTGACCCACTGCCTGACCGGACGCTATGTCGATTCGGTCGGCTGCCAGGTGGGTTATGTCCCCTTCGATTACAAACGCCAGCAGTGGTCGCGCTGGTATGATTGGAAATGGCAGGCCGTGCCCATGGATAAGGCCATCTTGCCTGACCTGGTGCCCGTCGCCGGGCGTCTGGGTAAGATTACCCCTGAGGCCAGCCAGGCGACTGGCATTCCGGCTGGCCTGCCGTTGATCGCCGCCGCCGCCGACAAAGCCTGTGAGGTGATCGGTGCGGGGGCGCTCGATCCGCATATCGCCTGCCTGAGCTATGGCACAACCGCGACCATCAACACCACACACCGGCGCTACATTGAATCCATTCCGCTCATTCCACCCTACCCGGCTGCCGTCCCAGGCGCCTATAACCTTGAAGCCCAGATTTACCGCGGCTTTTGGATGGTGACCTGGTTCATGCAGGAGTTTGGCCTGGCCGAGCAGCGCCTGGCTGCCGAGCGCGGGGTAGAGGTGGAGGCGCTGTTTGACAACTTGCTGCTGGCTGTGCCGCCTGGTTCAGATGGCCTGGTGCTCCAACCCTATTGGTCGCCTGGCCTGCGCAGCCCTGGCCCGGAGGCGCGCGGCGCGGTGATCGGTTTCAACGATGGCCATACCCGCGCTCATCTGTACCGCGCCATTCTTGAAGGCATTGCCTATGCCCTGCGAGAAGGTGCTGAGCGTGCCAGCCGGCGCAGTGGGGTGCCGCTAACGGCGCTGCGCATCGCCGGCGGCGGCAGCCAGAGCCGGGCTGCCATGCAACTCACTGCCGATGTTTTTGGCTTGCCAGCCTCTCGCCCCCACGTTTACGAGGCTTCCGGCCTGGGCGCAGCCATCGACGCCGCAGTAGGGGTGGGCATCCATGCGGATTTTGAAACCGCTGTGTCCGAAATGACCCACATCGGAGAGACTTTCGAGCCAGATATGGCCGTCCATCATGTCTACGACCATATCTACCACAACGTCTATCAGAAGATGTACCCCCGTCTTCAGCCGCTCTACCGCGCCATTCAAAAATTGTCCGAGAAGAATTAATCCAGGCTTTACGGCCTTATTCCTCCGGCGCATCCAGCGAGATATCAACCCGCTGGCTGCCGTCGGTTTCCAGGCTTGCGGTGTTTTGAGTTGCCAGACTGTGCGAGAGCAGCGCTCGCAGCCGGCCGGCATCGATGGTTTCATCGATATCCACTGACAGCCGGCAGTCGGTGTTGAGAATGATGTTAACCAGCCCGACCGGGACAAATAAATCTTTTTGGATCGAGCCGGAGTGTGCATCGCTCAGGCGGATGCGCACCCGCTGCTGGGGCTGAGTTTTGGCCTGGAGAGAAAGTTTGGCCCACTTGCTTTCCGGCACCTCATTCAAACGAGCCGCGGCATCTTCGGCCGTAATTTCATTATTTTCCAACTGTTCCATGATATTTACGCGCTGGTCGATCAGCGCCCAACGGGCCTTGCCTACCTGATTCTCCAGCAGGTAGAAGGCTGCGGTGGCCGCCAGGGCGATCAGACCGCCGGCATACCACACCCAGCGCGGATCGAAATTATCCATCACCAACCCGGCCAGCAGCGGGCCAATCGCAGTCGGAATTACCCAACTAAACCCGTATGTGGCCATATACCGGCCGCGCATTTCCTCTGGGGCCAGACCGGCGACGATTGATTGCGAAACCGGGCTGACCAGCATTTCTCCAATGGTGATGACGACCATCGCCAGCAGAAATAACGGGTAAATGGAGACGTAGCCGTACATGCTGAAGCCGATTGCGTACAGGAACGTGCCGGCTACCATTACCATCAGTGGGCGGTATTTGCTGATCCAGCGTGTAATGGGGAACTGGAAGAGCACCACCATCGCGGCATTCATACTGAGGATGTAGCCAAACATCTGCTCGGAGGTGCCGTGCACGTCACGCAGGTAGACTGCCAGGGTGGTATTCATCTGCATGTAGACGATCACGCTCAGCATCGAGGCCAGCAGGAACCAGGTAAAGGCCGAATCGCGCAGCACGCGGAAGTAGCCCTTGAAGGACTGGCCCAGGCTCTCCTCGGGTTCGCTCTCCACGCGCGGCTTTTTGGTTTCTTTGATCGCCACATAAATGATCACGGCCGTGATCAGGCTGGTAACCGTATCGACGATGAACAGGAGCATGAACGAACGCGCTGCCAGCAGCCCACCGATCATCGGGCCGATCACCACGGCCAGGTTGAAAATCACCCGCAGGATGCCGTAGCCCTGCGCGCGTTTGTTTTCAGGCAGCAGGTCGGCGACCATCGCCTGCTGGGCAGGCCCACCCACATCCGCCAGCAGCCCGACCATCGCCACCACCACCAGGAACAGTTCGAAGCGCTCTACCAGACCCATCAGCAGAGCCGAACCGGCGCTCATCAGCAGCCCGAAGATCAGAATTCCCTTGCGTCCCATACGGTCGGTCAGGGCGCCCCCCAGCACGCTGCTCACCAGGCCGGTCAGGGCGAAGATACCAAAAATGATGCCAACATCGGTCATGCCGACGTTGAATTTACGGGTGATATACAGCGAAAAGAATGGGAAAAGCAGGGCCCCGCCCAGGCGGTCGATGAAGGTCCCAAAGATCAGAATCCAAAACTGGCGTGGGTACTCGTTAATCAGGGCACGCAGATCCGCTATTTTTTGTGTGGGTCCTCCGGATTTTTTCCGGGAACCGGGGTCGGGTTGGAGGTGATCCATGCTGTTGTGTCCGCTGGAGCATGTTTTTTTTATCATTATACGAATTTTCAGAAAAAGCGTTGAGCGGCGTCTTACCTCATGACTACCAGTATTCACAAAATTTAAAAAAAACCCAATCTCGTCGCTGCGCTGCTTCCCAAATCCAACGTTAACGTTACGGACGGCAGCAGTTGAAACGCATCCTCTATCCGGCATAGGCATCCCCGTAGCGGATCAGCCGACCCTGGTTCTCAGAGTTTGATGATTCTGTTCTATCCTGCCAGAGTTAACGCCTGGTGTGGTTGTTGGCCCCGGCCTGGCATAGATGCGCAGCAGGCGAAATGGATTCATGGCTTCGCTCAGGTGAACCGGTTCGCTAGATCTGCAGCCGCACCTCAATCTCCCGTCCAGGTCCGGCGTCGTAGCTGATCTCCAACCATTCCGGCTGGCGGCTCACCTGGGTGCTGGCTGGGGAAGCATTTACCCTGACGGTCAGGTCGGGCATGACCCAGACTTCAGGATGCAGGTCGTTCTCCGTCAGGCCGGGTGCGTAAATTTGAAAGGTCAGCATCCCGCTGCCCTGAATGGTCAGCGTGCGTCCTGCGACCACGGCATCCACCGGTTCGGCGTGCACCAGGCGCATCCAGCTCACGCTGTGGGGAGCGGCTCGCCCCTGGCGCACCCCAAGGGGTGTCCAGTGCAGGGTGGCGGAATGGAACTGCGTATAGCCTTGTTTGGAGCGGCTGGTATGTTCGGCGCCCCACATGAAGTTCTCTTCAAGCCAGGCGGTTGCCGTGCGGCGCGGTTCGGAAGCGATGACGTGTTCCACCTGGCGTGGACCCTGGAAGGCCAGGAAGTGGGCCCGGGCCTCTTCCGGCACCGCCGCGCCGAGCAGGGCGGCGCAGGGCGAATAGAAAAAGTCCGGCGTATGCGCGAAGGGCAGCTCGATATCCGGGAAGGGTGCCTGCTCCTGCCCGGTCACCAACCAGATCCACTCGCCTACCACGGCGGCATAGCGCGTCATATCCATGCCGTAGGCCCGGTCAAACGGCCCGCACAGGTTGCGCAGCCCGGCGTGGTAGTAGCGGCTGATGTCGGTCCACAGCATTCCTTCCATTTCCGCTCCCAGGCGGCGCAGAACGCTTGAACCGTACGCGCGCCACAGCGCCAGGGCGTATAGATCTACCCCATAGTAAGTGGGTGAGTTGTATTCTTCGAATGCCTGGTTGGGCCGGAACAGGTCGTAGATCGCCTGGGCCATTTCTTCGCCGCGTGCAAACCAGGCCGGTTCATTCAAGCGCTCACCGGCGGCGCACAGCATAAATGCGTGCATCAGGGCGATATTGGTGTAGGTGGCGGGCAGTGGGCGAGCCAGGGCCCCGGCGACCGCCAGCCGCGTGGCGGCATCGATCCGTTCCACGATGCGCTTTGGCAGCAGCCCTTCGTATTCGACCAGCAGAATCTGCAGTGGGGTGATGATAAACTCGCGCCAGTTGGGGTCGTAATCCCGCCATTCGCGCGCACCGGGTTGGGGCAGGGGCTCTTCCGGCGAACGGGCAAAGGTGCCGTGGTAGGGTTGGTCTGGGGCATCAATCTGGTGGTCGAGGACGGCCTCAATGGCATGCAGCGCGCGGAACACGTCCGATCCCTGGCGGCGCAGGAACAGGCCGGTCACGTACCAGATCGTGTCGCGCACCAGGTGGGAGCGCCGCCGCGCACCGTGCGCGGTCGATTCATATCCTGGATACCAGAGCAGCCCGCTGGCCTCGTCCCAGAAGGGGTCGGCCCAGGCGGTGGAAAGCTCCGCCAGTTGGCGGGCGTGCGGTTCGAGCGAAGAAAGCGATTTGAAAGACATGTTCATTCCTTGCTGCGCGAAGTGCGCCTTCAGTATGTGACAGGTATAACGAGCTGTTGAAATTATAGCCCGGCCGGCCCGGTTGAAGTACCTGAAACCGCCGTAGAAAGTGGACAGACCCGATGAACCAGGAACTGGCCGGGTATGCTAAACTTGTCTGCATGCATTTCTACTCTCATCTGGTGGTGGCTCAGGCCCTGCTTCCCCATCTCCAACCAGTCAGCCTGCCGGAATATTACTGGGGCGCCGTCGCACCCGATATTCGTTATGCCGCCGGGATGCGCCGCAAACAGACCCACCGTCCGGCTGCGGAAGTGCGCGGTTGGTTGGATTCTGCACCTGAGATGCACGATTTTATTCTGGGTTACCTGGTTCATATTCTCACCGATGAGCGTGATGCGGCCGGTACCTTATACGACGGCTTCCCTATCCGTGCCATCCGGCGTCGTTTGCCGCGCTCCCTGGCAGCGGCGCTGCTCGAGTCGGCTTATATAGATTCGGTCCCTCTGGCGGTGCAGCTTGCCGGGACGGATAATGCCCTGCTGCAAGAGATGGGCGTGCCGCGGGCGCTGTTGACGCCTTTTGCCCAGGCTGCCAACCGCTACGCATCCGCGCCCTCCCTGCCGGTAGCGCTCGAACTGCTCTCCGGCCTGGGTCTGCAGGGAAGCCCTCGACTGCAACGCTACCTGCGTATTGCCCGCTGGCTTGAAAGCTATCCGCGTGTGCGGCGCCTCGTGACGAGCCGGGTAGATGTGATCGGAGTGACCCGCCGCATTATGGACGATTTGCTGCGGCAAATTCCGCTTTATTTGCGATATACTTAATCTTATGTTTCCTGCCCTTACTCCGCGCCGGCGGCGCATTTTAGTCTGGATGATCCTGGGTGTGCTGGCCCTGGTGTTCCTGGCTGGCGGGTTAAGCACGTTTACCCTCCAACCCGGTAAGGTCTTTCAGCAGCCAACCTACGAAGCGCCAGAGCAGACGGCGCCAGTCTTGACTGATACGCCTTCAAGCGACACTTTTAACACCCTGCTGCGTGGCATCCTGGCGGTGCTTTTGGTGGTTTTACCGCTTTCGGTCATTTTGGCGATGTTTTCGAAGGAGGGGCGCAAGCGTTTGCTCACCAACGCCTTGATGATCGTTATGGTGCTGATCGTTCTCAGCCGCGTTCAGGAAGCCCAGCAGCAGGCCCGGGAAGCATCGCAAGCTGAGGTAGGCATCGGAAACCAGCTGCCGGCAGTGATGGGCGAGCCGCTCCCGCCGCCTCCGCCCCCGCCTTCAGAGGAATTTGTGCTTGTGGCCAGCCTGGTGATCGTGGTGATCGGGCTGATTTTGGTAGTCTGGTTGGGGCGGCGCTGGCTGTTTCCTCCCCAATCTTCGGCCCTGATCCAAATTGCCGAAGAGGCCGACCGCGCGCGAGACGAACTGGCTGGTGGCGGCGCGCTGGAAGATGTCGTGATTCGCAGCTATCGCCAGATGACTAAAATTGTGGCTGAAGCCCGCGAACTGCGCCGGTCCCCTTCGGCCACACCGCGCGAGTTTGAAGATACCCTGGCCGGGGCTGGCTTGCCTCTGGGACCCCTGGACGACCTGACCAAACTTTTTGAGCAAGTACGCTATGGTGGTCTTGTAGCTGGTCCTGCCGAACGCCAGATCGCTATCAACAGCCTGACGGCAATTGCGGCGGCCTGCCGCGAAGAGCAGCGCAAAATACCCAATCCGCGTGCGTCTCGGATGGATACAAAACGTGACTCAGGGGCTGTATGATGAAAGCCTATTTTACGCGCCGCCGCCTGCTCACGCTGCTGTCTGCCGTGGTGTTAACCGCTATTCTGACGCTGGTTTTGCGCGATTTTGTGCGCGAATATGTCGTTTTGCCGCTCGTCAATTTAGGATGGATCGCCTGGATTGGGGTGTTGAGTGTTCCCCAGGCAATTTATTGGGGAGCTTTTTTGCTGCTGGCTTTAATTGTCGCCGTGCGCAGCCTTTCTTCAGGCTCAAACCGCATCAGCGGCCGGTTTGAGCGCTCCGTGCCGCGCTATCGCAGCCCTTCGCGCTACGGCTATTGGCAGACTGGCCTGAAATCGATCTCTCAAAGCTCGTTTGCTCACGAACGGGTCGAACGCGAGCTGCAAACCCTGGTGCTGCAGATCCTGGCTGAGCAGCGCCGCCTGGCGGTTGAAGAGATGCGCGAACAGATGTTCCAGGGTACCCTGGATATTTCGGCTGAGGCTCAGGTCATTAAGGATCTGTTTGAACTTACCCCGCATACCTTCTTACGTCCCGCGCCGCGCGGTCCGTTGGCCTGGTTAGCGCGGTTGTTTGGCCGTTCTACGCCTCACACCACCTCCAGCTTGGATATTCCAGGTGTCGTTGCCTGGTTGGAAGAGCAAACCGGCAGTCCGCCTGATCAAATGGCCGCTTGATCACAAACACCAGCGACGCGCACATCATCTGGAGTGTGTCTTAACGCGCTGTGTCTTTGCCCGTAGGGTGCACTTCATGCGTATCGTTGTGGCAGATTTTCTTGATCTATTTAGGAGAAACCATTGGAACTTACCATCCCTGAAACCGCCGAACTGGCGAAAACCGTCCTCACTGAGGTCGAGAAAACAATTGTGGGCAAACAGCCTGTGCTTGCAAAGGTACTGGCCTCATTTATGGCTGGCGGCCATGTGCTCATGGAAGATTATCCTGGCCTGGCCAAAACCTTGATCGCCAACAGCTTTGCCGCTGCGTTGGGTCTCGAATTCAAGCGCATCCAGTTTACCCCGGATCTGCTGCCCGGCGACATCACCGGCAGCTATGTTTATGATCGCGCCCAAAACACCTTTGTGCTGCGCAAGGGGCCGGTCTTTGCCAATATTATTCTGGCGGATGAAATCAATCGCGCCTCGCCGCGCACCCAATCCGCTTTGTTGGAGTCCATGCAGGAAGGCCAGGCCACGATTGAAGGCGAAACCTTGCCCTTGCCCCGGCCTTTCCTGGTCATTGCCACTCAGAACCCGATCGAATATGAAGGCACCTTCCCGCTGCCGGAGGCCCAACTCGACCGCTTTACCATTCGTATGCGGGTGGGCTACCCCACTCAGCCTGAAGAACAGGAGATTCTGCGCCGGCGCATTGAGCGCCGCCATGATGATTTTGATCTGACCGCGGTTACAAATGCCGAAGGTTTTCTGGCTATGCAGCGCTCGATTGAGACCGTGCGCATCGACCCTGATCTGCTAAACTATATCGTCAATATTGTGTCTCGCACCCGCACGCACCGCCAGGCCGCGGTTGGCTCCAGCCCGCGCGGTTCATTGGCCCTGCTCAAACTCGGGCGGGCCTGGGCTGCCATCCAGGGGCGGAGCTTTGTGCTCCCGGATGATATCAAGCAATTTGCCCAGGCGGCGCTTTCTCACCGCCTGATCTTAGAGCCGGATCTGTGGACCTCACCCCTGGCTTCCGACCGTATTATTGATGATGTTGTCCTGTCTGTACCGGTGCCGGTGGTGGCCGAGGATGCGAGCTAACCGTTACTTTTTGCTGTTCCTCATGTTTGGATTGGTGATTGCCAGCCTGGCGACCCGGCGTGGTGATATCATTGCCTTGGCTATGCCTTTTCTGGCATACGTGGGACTGGCTTTTGGCTTTGCGCCGCCGGCCGCGTTTCAATCCCAAAAGAATAAAAATGTTTTTGAAATGCCTGATGAGACGGACGGCAAAGAGAACCAGGCTGGTGAAGATGGCAGTGAAGAGCCGGGGGAAAAATTGTCCCTTTCGCGCACTTTATCGCGCAGCAACGTAAAGCCGGCGCAGCCCATTGAGCAGCCGCTGACATTAAAGAATGAGGGCACTGCGCTGGATGAGGTGCTTTTTTCCGGCGGGCTGCCGCCAGGGGTTAGCCTGGTGGAAGGTCCTGCCCAGGCGCGCATGCCGTTGGATGCCGGGGAAACTACCGTGATCGCGCAGACCCTGCAGGCGCGGCGCGGGGAGTACGCGTTTCCGCCGGCGCAGGTGGTCCTCAACGAAACGTTCGGCCTGTTTTCCGTACAGGCCAATCTTACGGCGGCGGCTCGCCTGTCCGTCGAGCCTGATGGCGAAGTTTTGCGCCCCTTTATTTTGCGCCCACCGCAAACTCGCGGATTTGCCGGACCAGTTCCGGCTCGCCAGGGTGGGCGCGGCACCGATTTCTTCGGCGTCCGCGAGTACCAATCCGGTGATTCCCTGCGCCACATCAACTGGAAGGCTTCCAACCGGTCGTTTCGCTCGCTTTATACCAATATTTTTGAACAGCAGCGCATTGCTGATGTAGGCATCATTCTCGACGCGCGCGAGCAGGTCGACCTGCACAACCCGGAACTTGGCAGCCTGTTTGAATATTCCGTGCGCGCCGCTGCGGCCCTGACCGAACCCATCCTGCATGCTGGCAACCGCCTGGGTCTGCTGGTTTACGGGCCGGGAATGGAGAGCGTTTTTCCCGGATATGGCAAGATCCAACAGCGCCGCATTCTGCGCGCCCTGGCTCGCGCGGGTGCTGGTCACAACTTTGCCCTCGAATCGCTGGCCCATATCCCCACCCGGTTTTTCCCGGCCGGGTCGCAGATTATTCTGATCAGCCCGCTTTCGCCTGAGGACCCCCCGCTGGTAGCCCATCTGGCGACATTGGGTTATGGCGTGCTGGTCATTTCACCCAATCCGCTAGTTTATGAAAATTTGACTCGCAGCGAAGCGCCCCTTCCCGACGACCTGGCCTGGCGGCTGGCTTCCGCCGAGCGCCGCTTCTACTTCCAGCGCATGCAGCGCGCGGGGGTGCAGGTGGTCGATTGGGACGTGAGCCAGCCGCTGGCGCCCCATCTCCAGATGGCGCTGCGCCGGCGCAGATAAGGTGTCGGAGGCGGAACAAAATAGAAATGTTGAGCGTCTCATAATTAGATCGCAATAAGGTCTGGTTAGCGGACGCTCCCCGTACTCCCGTCGCCCTAAGCATGCCCGGAGGGGCAGGGGAGTGGTTATACCGCAAGGGTATCCTTTAGGATCGCGTAGGATCGAGTGACATGGAGGAAAAATGGACGCGAAAAACACACTCTATTTTGGACTGATCGATATTGTTCTGGCGGTGTTGGCCCTGGTCAGTGCGGCGGCCCTGCTGGCATCCCTCTAAAGCATACAAACTTTTAAAACCACGGTGATTGCATTTTCTGGCAGTCACCGTGGTTTTTTTAATTCTCGTAAAGCGCAGAAGCTCTTCTGCCAGATTCTCTCAGGCTGGGAGAATCCCATATTCGCTCAAATTAACCTTTTCCTGATTCACACGTTGGACCATGCTGGCGATAAATTGATCTTCATCTTCGGGTAGTTCATCGCTCTGGCTCGATAGTTTGTCCAACCAGCGCAGTTCAACCCGTGAGAGGGGGAAAGCGCCGCCGGCATGGGCCTGGCGCAGGCGGGTCAGCACGCTGAGAGCAGCCCGACGGGTGCGCAAGTAGGGGGTAGGTTCGGCGATAATTTCGCCGGCGATAGCCAGCACTACATCTGGACGCAGTACATAGGCCTGCGGATCATAGGCTGAATCCGATTCGACCCACCAATCGCGCAGGGTAAGGGCTGAGGCAGTGCCTTTTTGGCTGGCGGTATTCATCAGCCGGGTGGCATATACCAGCTGCTCCAGCGAGACGGTAGGTGCCATCGCCCCCAGCAGTTTAATGTTTTGGACCGATTCGTTGCTCCACAGATCGGGTACGGCTTTGGCGATGTTGCCGATCGGTGAAAGGTGGGCACAGGCCGCTTCCGCGCCTTCCAGCGAGATGGGGTAGCCGGTGATCGCCTTGATATAAGGGCCCTCGTAGGCGCAGTCTTTGTTCGGGCCGACCGCCCCTTGCTCAAACGCCACCAGGCTGCGGGCCACACTCATCACCCGGATAACTGCCGCCCACACTCTTGGGATAAAGCGCTGCTCGGCCAATACCATGGCCGTATTGCCAAAGCCGCAGGCCGAATCGCCTGCCGGCACGACGTCGTATTCCTTAGAAATTTTGACGATCTGCTCCCACAAATAAGCCATGTCACGGCTGCCCAGTATTCCTAACGCAAAGACTGAAAGCGGCAGGTCGCCGTTGAGGATGGCGTCGTCGTGGACTTCCTTACCGCCCGTTGATTCAATTGAGAACATGTCGGCACCGGCTTGAGCACAGAGTTCGAAGCTGCGAAACATTTTCTCAACATATTCCCCCTGGCGCATCAGCGGCGGCCGCGAAAACTCTCGAATATCATTGGGCGTGACTCGCAGCGCGGTCTTAATTCCATGTTTTGCTTGCGTTTCGTCCAGTGTGTCGCGTAAGATTTTGGTGATCTCGGCGCCCCATTCCGGCTCCAGGGTCAAATCAGGCAGCAGCTCAAATTCCACCAACAGGCCCGGCGCATGCAGTTCGGCGCTCCGCGTACAGGCGCCTGAGATCATCTGGGTGTATTCGCTGCGCACCTGGGACATACTTTCAGCGTCGATGATCATATTATCAAGGGTGAAATTGAGTTCGGGATACACTACACCGCCGCCAATCACCAGCCCATTTTTGAGTTTAAGGGGGTGAGGGCAGCGCCCGTATATAAATTGATCCAGATCTGAGATTGCCAGTGACGAAAATGTTTTCATAGCGGCTCCATAATAGGACTATTTGAATACGAGTATACCGATTTATGACAACGTTGTCAACATGTGATCGCCGGCATCAGGCCTTCTCTCATGTTTTCGGCCCGCTATAAACCTGGCGTATAATTAGCCTATCCAGTTTTTATACGTACCGGAGGATTCCATGAAAGCTGCTGTTCTTTATAATGATCGCGAAATCAGGCTGGGCCAGGTGGCCGACCCGCAGGTGGGTCCGGATGATGTCTTGATCGCACCCAGCTACGCCGGGATTTGCGGAACCGATCTGCATATTTATCGCGGTGAATTCCACAACCGGGTCCAGTACCCGGCTGTGCTCGGCCACGAGTTTGGCGGGCAAATTTTAGAGGTCGGCCAGAATGTAAAGGGCTTCAAACGCGGCGACCGGGTCACAGTGGATCCGATTATTTCCTGTCACGAATGCCCGGCCTGCCTGACCGGTCATCCCAATGCCTGCCGCAAGCTGGCTCTCCTGGGGGTGGAATATGACGGCGGCTTTGGCCAGTACGTGGTGGCTCCGGCCAGTCATGTCTTTGCCTTGCCCGATAACTTTGATATGCAGTATGTATCCATGGTTGAAATGTACGGTCTGGCCTGCCATGTTTTAGGACGCGGCATGGTTCAACCGGGCGAGTCGGTGGCTATTTTGGGAGCGGGTAAGCTGGGCCTGGCAGTCATGGATGTGCTTTGCCATACACGAGGTGCACCCTCGGGTGAAGGTGTGGCCAACCCGGTGATTGCCGTGGATCTGCAGCCCTTCCGGTTGGAAACCGCGCGCAAGCTCGGCGCGCAGGTCGCGATCAATCTTGAAGATGAGGATCCGGTGGAACGAGTGATGGAGATTACGGGTGGGTTGGGCGTCGACTGCGTGATTGAATGCGTTGGGCATTTCCATGAGGTGCCGGGACGTGAAGCACCCATCGCCCAGGCGGTTAAAATGATTCGCTCAGCCGGACGGGTGGTCATCGCCGGTCTG
>Ga0315540_10001349_pt1 | contig 14049 bp, 11 predicted proteins | sample SalMarSW160110MG_FD_203677 | JGI IMG/M metagenome (GOLD analysis project Ga0315540, IMG submission 203677) | Salt marsh sediment microbial communities from the Plum Island Ecosystem LTER, Massachusetts, United States - Salt Marsh Sediment SW1601-10 ... | reverse complement strand
CCGGGTCGGGGCCGCGTTGCGCGGCGGTGCCGATGCGGTGCTGGTGCGCGAGAAGCAGATGGATTCGGCCCGGCTGCTCGCCTTCGCCTCCCGCCTGCGGCTGCTGACCCGGGATCACGGGGCACGACTGATCGTGCATACGCAGGCGGATGTGGCCGTCGCCGTCGATGCCGACGGCGTACATGTGGGCGCGGCGGATATCGGGGATCTGCCCGGCATGCGCCACTGGCTGGGCGGTATGGCGATGAGCCTGTCGGCGTCGTGCCATTCGGCAGGGGAACTGGCGGATGCGGCGGCGGCCGGGGCCGATTTCGCCTTGCTGTCGCCGGTGTTCCCGACATCCAGCCATCCGGACGCCGCACAGCTGGGCGTGGCGCAATTCCGCCGGCTGGCGGACGCTGCCCCGCTGCCGGTACTGGCCCTGGGCGGGATCACGGTGGCCAACCGGGCGTTGCTGGCCGGCTTCGGGGTCGCGGTCATCGGCGCCCTGCTCGATGCGGCCGATGCCGAGGCGGCGGCCGAGTCCTTGAGAGGATGCGATGAAGCTTGACGTCGTGCTGCTGGTGATCACCAGCGCCCTGACCTGCGCGCTACTGCTGGCTTACCTGCTGCGCCTGTTCCGGCTGCCGGCGGCCGTGGCCTATATCCTGACCGGCCTGATCCTCGGGCCTTCCGGCTTCGCCTTCGTCCGCGACCAGCAGATGGTGGCGCACATCGGCGAGCTCGGCGTGATCATGCTGATGTTCTTCATCGGCATGGAGGTATCGCTGCCGCGGCTGATCGCCGGCTGGCGCATCGCCGTGCTCGGGGCGATGGCGCAGATGGCCGTCAGCGTGGCCGTATGCATGCTCGCCGCCGTACTGTTCGGCTGGCCGTGGAAGCTCGGCCTGCTGCTCGGCTTCATCATCAGCATGAGCTCGACGGCCGTGGTCATGGTCATGCTCAAGGATGCCAACGAGCTGGGCACCCCGTTCGGGCAGAATGCCCTGGGCGTGCTGTTGATGCAGGACATGGCCATCGTGCCGATCATGATCGTGCTCGGCATGCTGGGGGACAACGGCGGGTCGGTGTCGTTCGTCAAGGTCGGCGGCCAGATGCTGGGCGGGGCGGCCCTGGTGGCCGTGGCCGTGTGGCTGATGCGCAGCCGGCGCCTGCGTATCCCGGTGTCCGGCGACATGTCGCTGGACCGCAAGGTGCTGCTCGGGCTGCTGCTGTGTTTCGCATCGGCCGCCGTCACCTCGGTGATGGGCCTGTCGGCCGCCTTCGGGGCCTTCCTGGCCGGCATGGTGGTGCATTCCTCCGACCAGGGCGTATGGGTGCGCGAGCATCTGGAATCGCTGCGCGTCGTGTTCGTGGCCATCTTCTTCCTGTCGATCGGCCTGTTGGTCGACATCCATTTCCTGGCCGGGCACCTGCTGTACCTGGCGGGGCTGACGATCGGCGTGTTCGTGCTGAACTCGGGCATCAACATGCTGGTGCTGCGCGGGCTCGGCGAATCCTGGGACATGGCCATCGTCACCGGCGGCCTGCTCAGTCAGATCGGCGAGTTCTCGTTCCTGCTCGCCGCCCTGGGGGTAGAGACGGGCATCCTGCCGCAGAGCGCCTACCAGACGGTGCTGGCGGTGATCGCGCTGACGCTGATGCTCAGCCCGATGTGGACGATGATGGTGCGCCGCATGCTGGGCGGCGAGGTGGCCCTGTCCGAGTCCTAGGTCGGGGAAGCTCCGGTCTTCCTGCCCACGGCGGTGATGAAGCTGCGGATGTGCCGGTACAGGTCGTTGCGGGTGACCATGAAGGCCTCGATGATGTCCTCGACGTGGCCGCCCACCAGCAAGGGATCCGCGATGTCCCAGTGCAGGTACAGGGCGCCGTCCGCGTCCGGCCAGGCGGTGGCCGCATCGCCGATGGAGATGACCCAATCGAAGGCCTGTCCCGCGAAGGCGCTCACGGGCTTGCTCTGCATGCCGGCCATGTCGACGCTGAGGTGGCGCATCACCTCCTCGGCCATCGGGTGCACCGGCACCGGGGTCAGGCCGGCACTGCACACTTCGAAACGGTCTGCCGCCAGCGATGTCAGGATGGCCTCGGCCATCTGCGAGGCGCCAGCATTGGTCGTGCACAAAAACAGTACGCGGGTCTTGTCAGCCATGGCTTGAAGATACCAGCCGCACGTGCACTTGACGATGCCGACGGTGGGGCCGGGCCAGCATCCGCACACGCACGGCAAAGACCAGATCGGTGCAGCCGGTGCCTTGCGTCACGTCATGTCCGGCCAGCGCTGGCTATGATGTCGATCGGTAAGGAGGGCACCATGAAACATCTGCCGTTGATCCTGTCCCTGTGTCTGGCCCTGTCCGCCTGCGCCACCGACGAGCAAACCCATGCCGCCGTCACGGGCGGTGCGGTCGGTGCGGCCGCCGGCGCCCTGATGAGTGATCAGCCCGTGGAAGGGGCGATCGTCGGCGGTGCCATCGGCGCCGCGACCGGTGCCGTACTGGCCGATCCCAACCGGCGGGGCGATCGCAGGGAATATCGCCGCGATCGTGGTTGGCATCGGGGCGAATACCGGCGTGATGAAGGGGATGATGGCTATCGCCATGATCGCCGTCGCGACGACGGCGAGGGCGATGACTGAGGCCGGCTCCACCGGAGCAACATCGATTCCCTTACGCCACGAACGCCTCGATGCGGGCGCGGATCTGGTCGCGCACGCGCCGGAACTCGGCCATGATCTGATTCTCGCTGCCCGTGGCCCTGGCCGGATCGTCGAACGGCCAGTGCTGTTTGGCGCAGGCGGCCGGCACCGCCGGGCAGGTCTCGTCGGCATGACCGCAGACCGTCACCAGCAGATCGAGATCGTCCAGCATCTGCGGCGTCACCACCTTCGAGGACTGGCCGCTGATGTCCACGCCGGCCTCACGCATCACGGCGATGGCGCGCGGGTTCTGACCGTGCGCCTCGATGCCGGCGCTCATCGCCTCGAAGCGGTCGCCGGCGAGAAAGCGCAGCCAGCCCTCGGCCATCTGCGAGCGGCAGGAATTGCCGGTACACAGGAACAGCACGCGCGTCTTAGGCATGGTTTCCCTCCTGCGCCAGGGCATACCAGCCGCGCGTGCGGTTGACGATGCCGACGACAGAGAGCATCACCGGCACCTCGACGAGTACGCCGACGACGGTGGCCAGTGCCGCTCCCGATTCGAAGCCGAACAGGGCGATGGCCGTGGCCACGGCCAGCTCGAAGAAGTTCGAAGCGCCGATCAGGGCCGACGGCCCGGCCACGCTGTGCGCGACGCCGAGCCTGCGATTCAGCCAGTAGGCCAGCATTGAATTGAAGTACACCTGCACCGTGATCGGCACGGCCAGCATCAGGATCACCAGCGGCTGGGCCAGGATCTCCCGACCCTGGAAGCCGAACAGCAGCACCACGGTGGCGATCAGCGCCGCCATCGAGGCCGGGTCCAAGCGATGCAGGACGTCGTCCAGCATGCCTTTCGCCAGCAGGATCCTGCGGCCCAGCCAGGCCAGCGCCACCGGGATGACGATGTACAGCAGCACCGACAGCAGCAGCGTGTCCCAGGGCACGTGGATGCGGGCCACCCCGAGCAGCAGGCCGACGATGGGGGCGAAGGCGAAGATCATGATCACGTCGTTTAGCGCCACCTGGGACAGGGTGAACTGCGGGTGGCCGCCAACCAGCCGGGACCAGACGAACACCATGGCCGTGCACGGGGCGGCGGCCAGCAGGATCAGGCCGGCGATGTAGGAATCGATCTTCGCCGCGTCGAGGTAGGGGGCGAACAGCAGGCGGATGAACAGGTAGCCGAGCAGTGCCATCGAGAACGGCTTGACCAGCCAGTTGACGGCCAGCGTCACGCCGATGCCGCGCCGGTGCTGCCACACCTCGTGCAGCGCCGAATAATCGATCTTCAGCAGCATCGGCAGGATCATGGCCCAGACCAGCGCCGCTACCGGCAGGTTGATGTGCGCGACCTGCAGATCGCCGAGCGTGTGGAACAGGGCGGGGAATCGCTCGCCGAGGCCGATGCCGGCTACGATGGCGAGCAGCACCCAGGCGCTGAGATAGCGGGCGAAGATGCCCATGGGTTTGTTTTCTTTGCTCATGGCCGTATCATATCCGTTCATCCAAATATGTAAATTTTTTCTGCCGGGGTGAAACCCCGGTGTCACAATGCCCCCCTAAGCTTCGGCGGCATGATGCAGTGGTTCCGTACAAATGCGTCCGTAGCTCTGATGGTTCTGGGAGCCATCATTGGCCTGTGGCTTCTCCGCAAGCTGTGGATCCGCCTGAGGCTGTCGCGCGCCAAGCATCCATCGTTGCGCGGTCATGCCCGCTGGTCGCGGCGGGTGGCCCGGCTGGTCCCGTTCTTCGCGTACGACGAGCAGCGTTTTTACAGCTGCGATGGTGCCCCGGAGGCGGTCAGTCGGCAACGTCGCCTGGCCTTCGCGGAGCTGGCGGCACGCCTGCAGCAGCAGGCCCCGGCAAGCATTGCGTTCAGCGAGTCGCTGGCGTCCTCGATCTCGGACGTCCAGTTCACCGATGCCTACCGCGTGCCCTTTCCCTTCCGCAACCATGTGCGCCGGCACCTGAAGCTGGGCAGTGTGGTCGAGGAAACGGCCGATGTGCGCGTCAGGGACCTGGACGGCAACTGGCGATACGACCTGACCGGCGCCTACGGCGTCAACGTCTTCGGGTACGACTTCTACAAGGCATGCATGGAACAGGGCTGGGAGATGGTTCGGGGGCTGGGGCCGGTGCTCGGTCCGTATCACCCGGTGATCCGCGACAATGCCGAGCGGCTCAAGGCGATCTCGGGGCAGGGCGAGGTGTCCTTCCACATGTCCGGCACCGAGGCGGTGATGCAGGCGGTGCGCATGGCCCGCTACCACACCGGCCGCACGCACCTGGTCATGCTGTGCGGGGCCTATCACGGCTGGTGGGACGGCGTGCAGCCCGGCGTAGGCGGTGAGCGCCGGACCGACGACGTCTACATGCTGCGGGACATGCACGAGGCGACGCTGAAGGTACTGGAAACCCGGCACGACATCGCCTGCGTGCTGATCAATCCGCTGCAGTCGCTGCATCCGAACGCCGGGGCGGCCAGCGACGGCTCGCTGATCGCCAGCGACCGGCGGGCGGGCCTGGACCGCGAAGCCTATGCGGCGTGGCTCAAGAGGATCCGGGACGTCTGCAGCCGCCGCGGCATCGTATTGATCTTCGACGAGGTGTTCACCGGCTTCCGGCTGGCCCACCGCGGGGCCCAGGCGTACTTCGGCGTGCAGGCGGATCTCGTGACCTACGGCAAGACCCTGGGCGGCGGCCTGCCGGTCGGCGTGCTGTGCGGCAGCCATGCCCTGATGAGGCGTTTCCGGGACGAGCAGCCGCTGAACATCAGCTTCGCCCGCGGCACCTTCAATTCGCACCCCTTCGTCATGGCGTCGATGAACGCCTTCCTGCAGCGCATCGAGGCGCCCGAAATCCAGCAGCAGTACGCCGGGCTGGAGGCGCAGTGGAACGCGCGCGTCGAACGGCTGAACCGGCGCCTGGAGGCGGAGGGATTGCCGGTGCGCATCGCCCATCTGGTGTCGATCTGGACGATCCTGTACACCCGCCCTTCGCGCTACAACTGGATGTACCAGTACTACCTGCGCGCCGAGGGCATCGCCCTGAGCTGGGTCGGCAGCGGGCGCGTGATCATGAGCCACAACTTCGATGATGCGGCCTTCGACGAGGTCGTCGAACGCTTCGTGCGTGCGGGTCGGGCGATGCAGGACGGCGGCTGGTGGTGGCCGCGGCCGGGGATGACCGACAAGGCCATCAAGCGGCAGCTGCTGCGCGAGATGGTGACGGCGCGCCTGCCGCTTCTGGCCCGCTTCTGGCGGGAGCCGCTGGCGCCCGAACCGACGGGGAGAGACGCGCCATGATCGATTTCATCCACAGCCAGGGCATGGGCGAGTTCCGCCAGTCGCTGTACCGGGAGCTCAAGGGCTACCTCGACGAGCAGCGGTTGCAGAGCGATCCGGCCAACTGCTTCAGGCTGGACATGCACTGCCACGATAAGAACAGCGACGTGCCGGACGAGCTGTGGGGGCGCATCCTGGGCCTGCCGGAAACCTGGCTGAAGACCGGCAAGCTGGTGAAATGCCTGAAGGGCAACGGCTGCGACGTCATCACCGTGACCAACCACAACAACGCCCGCTCGTGCTGGGAGCTGCGCGACAAGGGCGAGGATGTACTGGTCGGTGCGGAGTTCACCTGCCACTTCCCCGAGTACCAGCTGTTCGTGCACGTGCTGGCCTACGGCTTCACGCCGGAGCAGGAGGCGGAACTCAACCGCCGGCGCGAGAACATCTACGGCTTCGTGCGCTATGCCGCGGCCGAGGACATCCCGCTGGTGCTGCCGCATCCGATGTATTTCTATACGCGCAACGACCATATCGACCTGGAGCTGTTCGAGAAGCTGGCCGTGCTGTTCGAGCGCTTCGAGCTGGTCAACGGCCAGCGCGACCAGTGGCAGAGTGTGCTGACGCTGAACTGGATCCGCGGCATCACGCCCGAGAAGATCCGCGACTGGGCGGCCAAGCATGACCTGGATCCGGCCGAGTTCGGCGTCGATCCGGAGCGGCCCAAGGTGATGACGGGCGGCTCGGACGACCACATGGGCATTTTCGCCGGCGAGTGCGGTTCGCTGCTGCACGTGCCCGACCTGGCCGAGCGCCTGAAGACGCAGAAGCCGTCGGAACTGGCGCTCGAGGCGATCCGGGCCGGTCGCATCCGCCCGTACGGCAGCGTCGGCGAGAACCAGCGCCTGAACATCGCCCTGCTCGACTATTTCGCGCAGGTGGCGACGCACATCAAGGATCCGGGGCTGCTGCGCATCCTGTTCCACCGCGGCGAGACCTCGGACAAGGTGGCCTGCTTCACGATCAGCAACCTGATGCTGGAGATGCGGAAGCACAAGAACACCCAGAAGTTCTACGACGCCATCCACGGCGCCCTGCACGGCAAGAAGGTCAAGAAGCTGGTCAAGTGGAACGCCAAGAAGGACTACCGCTTCTGCATCGACTACCTGGAGCAGATCGCCGAAAGCAGGAACAAGTCCCCCGAGGCCTTCATGGCCACGGTCAGCCGTGCCATCCCCGAACTCATCGCCGGCCTGAGCCGGTTGATCATCTCGCGTCTGGAGAAATCGGGGCTGGGCGGCTCGAAGCACAAGCTCAGCAAGCTCACCAGCGAGGAGATCGTGCGGCATTTCGAGGTCCCGAGCCAGCTGACTTCGCTGGTGTTCGGCAGCGACAGCCGGCAGGCGGGCCTGAGCAAGCTGAATGTCAGCATGGTGCTCGACAGCCTGTCCTTCCCGGTGCTGGTCAGCATCGTGCTGCTGGGAACGTCGATGGGCAGCACGCGCCTGCTGTACCAGAACCGCCAGTTCCTGAACGATTTCGCCGATCACATCGGCAACAGCCATTTCCCCCGGCGTGCCCTGTACCTGACGGATACGCTGCGCGACAAGAACGGCGTCTCCAGCTCGCTGAGCGGCAAACTTGCGGAGATCCAGCGCCAGGACCTGCCCATCGACTTCCTGATCTGCCACGCCGACGCGGCGCCGGAACCGCACCTGCACGTGGTGCGGCCGCTGACCAGCTTCTCGTTCCCGGACCTCGGCGAGCAGGAGCTGCGCGTGCCCGACGTCATGGAGATCGCCCGCATCTTCTACGAGGGCGGCTACGACCGCATCGTCTGCTCCACCGAGGGGCCAATGGCCATCATGTCGCTGCTGATCAAGCACATGTTCAACGTGCCCAATTACTTCTTCATGCATACCGACTGGCTGGACTTCATCAAGGACAATACCGACCTGAACCAGCACGAGCGGGACCGCATCCGCCGGGCCCTGCGCTTCTTCTACAAGCTGTACAAGGGCGTGTTCGTGCTCAACAACGACCATCGCGACTGGCTGATCGGGCACGAGATGCAGCTCGACGAGGACGCCGTGATGCTGACGGCCCACCACACGCAGCCGCGCGATGCGGGCGTGACGCCGGTCGACAAGTCCGCGCTGTTCCCCGATGCCGGCGCCGACACGCCGGTGTTGCTGGCGGCCGGTCGCCTGAGCCGGGAGAAGGGCATCTTCGACTTGCCCGGGATCATGGCGCGGGTACGGGAGCGCCTGCCGGATGCGCGCCTCGTGGTCGCCGGAACCGGCCCGGCCGAAGCCGAGCTGAAGAAGCAGCTGCCGGATGCGCTGTTCCTCGGCTGGGTCGACAAGCCGCGCATCCGCGAGCTCTATGCCGGCCTCGACCTGTTCGTGTTCCCGTCCCGCTTCGACACCTTCGGCAACGTCGTGCTCGAAGCCTTCACCTACGGCATGCCGGTGGTCGCCTACAACTGCAAGGGGCCGAAGGACATCATCGAGGATGGGAGCAGCGGCTATCTGGTCGACGACGTGGTCGGGATGGGCGAACGCATCACGGGCTTCTTCGCCGACGATGCGGCTCGCCAGGCCATGCGCGAGCAGGCCATGCGCCGCAGCCAGGCCTACCAGGCGGAACCGATCATGCAGCGCTTCCTGATCGATCTGGGGCTGGCCGATGCATAAGGCCATGCGCCCACGCCTGCCGAAGCGTCTGCCCCGGCCCAGGCGCTGGCCGATGCGCCGGCGCGGGCCGCGGCCACTGCATGCGCTGAGCTGGCGCGAGCGCATGAATTTCCTGGTGACCAACCGCGTGCCGCGCAAGGCGCTGACGCACTGGATGGGATGGTACAGCGGCATCGAGAGCCCGCGGCTGACGCGCGTGTCCATCCGTGTCTGGCGCCTGTTCGCACGCGACCTGGATCTGAAGGAGTCGAAACACCGCGTCTTCACCAGCCTGCACGACTGCTTCGTGCGCGAGCTCAAGGACGGGGCGCGTCCGGTCGATCCGCGGCCCGGCATCGTGGTCAGCCCCTGCGATGCCATCGTCGGCACCTGCGGCACCATCGAAGGGACGACGGTGTACCAGGCCAAGGGATTCCCGTACGAGCTGGCGGAGTTGATCCCCGATCCCGGGCTGCGCGAGCGCTACCGCGACGGCGTCTACGTCACGCTGCGCCTGAAATCGAGCATGTACCACCGCTTCCATGCCCCGGTGGATTGCGAGGTGCGGGCCATCGACTACATCTCCGGCGACACCTGGAACGTCAACCCGCCGGCGCTCAAGCGCATCGAGAAGCTCTATTGCCGCAACGAGCGGGCCGTGGTGCCCCTGCACGGCGAGGACGGGGAGAACGACATCATGCTGGTGCCGGTCGCCGCCATCCTCGTGGCCAGCATGCGTTTCCATTGCCTGGAAAACGATCTGAACCTGCGGTATCGCGGCCCGAACCGCCTTTCCTGTTATGCGCAGTTCCGCAAGGGCGACGAGATGGGGTACTTCCGGCACGGCTCGACCATCATCCTGTTCGCCACCCATCGCTACGCCCTGTGCCCGCACGTGCACAGCGGCATGCATATCCGCATGGGCGAGGCCCTGTTGACCACAGCGGGGCACGCATCGTGACCAGCTCCTGACATGCGACTGACACCGGCATGTCACATGCCGGGGCGAGCGTTGGCCGAAATACCTTCGGGGGATGACTACCATGGAAATCATGCAGGAACTGCGCAAGCAGCGCTGGGACGACCACCGCTTCTACCACCAGAACCGTATCAATCAGACCCTGCACCTGTGGAGTGCCATGTGTTTTGTCACCAGCTACGTGTGGCTGTTTTTCGATCCGGCCATGGCCGTGCTGTTCGGCTGGGTGATCGGCCAGCTGCCCCGCCAGGCCGGGCACTTCTTCTTCGAGTCGCATGATTTCGACGAGGTCAACCAGGCCACGCACGAATACAAGGAGAGCGTCAAGCCCGGCTACAACCTGAAGCGCAAGGTGGTGCTGCTCTCCATCTGGATCGGGGGTTCGATCCTGCTGTATCTCGAGCCTTCGCTGTGGGGCCTGCTCAGCGCGGAGCAGGTGGCCCAGGGCTTTTTGCACAATCTCGGCATGTACTGGCTGGCCGTGACCGTCGGCGCCCTGCTGTTCCGCACGTTCCAGCTCATGTTCAAGGTGAATGTCCGGCATGGCCTCGCATGGTTCGTCAAGATCCTCACCGATCCGTTCCACGACATCATGATCTACTACAAGGCGCCGTATTACCTGCTGAAGGGCGAGATGTTCGACGACATGAGCCACTGGTACGACAAGTCCCTGCAGACCGGTGTATAAGGCAGTCCTCCGGGGAGGCGGGGCTTGCCGCCTTCCCGACTTTCCCGTCCGGAATCAGCCATGAGCAAGAAGATCACCGTCGTCGGCGCCGGCTACGTCGGACTGTCGAACGCCATCCTGCTGGCCCAGCATCACGAGGTCGTGGTGCTGGACATCTGCGCGGAGCGGGTGGACATGGTCAATCGCCGCCATGCGCCGATCGTGGATGCCGAGATCGAGGACTACCTGCAGAACCGGCCGCTACGGCTTTCGGCGACGCTGGACCGGCAACAGGCCTACCAGGGTGCCGATGTCGTCATCATCGCCACGCCGACCGACTACGACCCGGAATCGAACTACTTCAACACCGGCTCGGTGGAATCGGTGATCCGGGATGTCATGCAGTACAATCCAGAGGCGCTGGCGGTCATCAAGTCGACCGTGCCCGTCGGCTTCACCGCCCAGGCGCGCGCGCGCTTCGGCTGCGAGCGCCTGATCTTCTCGCCGGAGTTCCTGCGCGAGGGCAAGGCGCTGTACGACAACCTGCACCCCTCCCGCATCATCGTCGGCGACGATTCGGACGCAGCCAGGCAGTTCGCCGGCATGCTGGTCGAGGGCGCCATCGACAAGGACGTGCCGGTGCGCTTCACCGGCGCCACCGAGGCCGAGGCGATCAAGCTGTTCGCCAACACGTATCTCGCCATGCGCGTCGCCTATTTCAACGAGCTGGACTCCTACGCCCTGGCGCACGGGCTGGATACGCGCCAGATCATCGAGGGCGTGGGCCTGGACCCGCGCATCGGCGGCCACTACAACAACCCCTCGTTCGGCTACGGCGGCTACTGCCTGCCCAAGGACACGCAGCAGCTGCTGGCCAACTACTTCGAGGTACCGCAGAACCTGATCCGCGCCATCGTCGATGCGAACAACACGCGCAAGGACTTCATCGCCCAGGACATCCTGAAGCGCAAGCCCGGCGTGGTCGGCGTCTACCGCCTGGTCATGAAGTCGGGCTCCGACAATTTCCGGGCCTCGTCGGTGCAGGGCGTGATGAAGCGCATCAAGGGCAAGGGCGTCGAGGTCATCGTGCACGAACCGGTGTTCGGCGATGCGCATTTCTTCCATTCGCGCGTCGTCAACGATCTCGCCGCCTTCAAGGACGAGGCCGACGTCATCATCGCCAACCGCATGGACGCGGACCTGGCCGATGTCGCGCACAAGGTCTACACCCGCGACCTGTTCGGCTGCGACAGCTGAGTCGGCGTCAATCGCTGGGCACGGGACATGAATCGCCCGGGCTAAGGGGGAATTATTCCCCACCCTTCGGCACAGGGTATTCCCTATAACGGGCTGGAAATAAGCTAAGTGTTCGTTCTTACGTGATTTCACGTGTCACATCCGATGACTCGGATATGACACATAAGCCTCCCTAGGTTCGCTAAATCACATCACGCACCTAGGGAGGCCTAGTAATTAGTATGTATCGATCTCTGAAAAAATCAATGCGCACGGCGCTGTTCGCGAGCCTGTGCACGCTTATCGGCGTGCCGGCCGCGTGGAGCGCCCAGTCGTCCGTCGACATCGGCACGGTGCAGGCGACGGCAACCGGAAACGGCAACGGCACGGCCAACGATACCGCGGCCGGCAATGCACCCTCGAAGACCCCGCTGCACGTCTCGCAGCCGACGTCGGTGGTCAGCAAGAAGTTCATCCAGAACAACGTGGTTCCGTCCAGCAACTACGACGAAACGGTCAAGCACACGCCCAGTGTCGCCGCCATCGCCCCCAACGGCCCCGGCCTGATGGAGAACATGGGCATGAGTATCCGCGGCTTCCAGGACGGGCAGTTCAACGTCACCTTCGACGGCATGCCGTGGGGCGACTCCAACGACTTCACGCATCACACGACGTCGTATTTCATGTCGCACGACATCACGCAGGCCTCCGTGGACCGCGGCCCGGGTACGGCGGCCACGGTGGGCGAGGCGACCTTCGGCGGCACCATCAGCCTGCAGTCGCGCGATCCCGGCACCACGACCTCGATCAACCCCTATGCGACGTTCGGCAGCTGGAACACCCAGCTGTACGGCCTCGAATTCGATACCGGCGTCATGCCCAATTACCACGGCATGTCGGCCCTGTTCGACTTCGAGAAGCTGACGTCGGACGGCTATCTGACCAACGCCGGCCAGCGCCGCGAGAACATGTTCATCAAGGCGATGAGCCCGGTCAGCGACGAGACGACCGTCACGGTTGCCGCCATGTACAACCAGGTCAACCAGAACGTGCCGGCCGGCAAGTCGATGGCCCAGATCGCCCAGAAAGGATGGAACTGGGGCCTGAGCAACGACCCGACCCAGGAAAACTACGCCGGCTACAACTACGACAACATCCACACGGATTTCGAGTACATCGACCTGCAGTCCTACCTGGGCAACGAGTGGAACCTGGACAACAAGCTGTACACCTTCGGCTACTATCATAACGGCGCCAACGGCAACGATCCCAGCGGCCTGTCGCGCAACGGCCTGGATACGACCGGCGGCGGCGGTACCGTGATCTACGGCGGCGCCTACGCCAACGACGCCATCGGCCAGAAGATGGAGATGATGTACCGCTCCGTCGGCGATTTCTTCCGCCTGGCCAAGGGCACGAGCATCGGCACCATCAACATGGGCCTGTGGTACGAGCACCAGTACAACGACCGCTACGAGTACGACGTCAACTGGACGCTGGGCGGGGTCCGCATGGCCAACCTCGCGGGTTCCGGTGCCCCGGCATGGAACCGCCTGATGCACGACACCTTCGACAATGCCCAGCCCTACGTGGAGCTGGCCTGGAAGGTCACCCCGAACCTGACCGTCACGCCCGGCGTCAAGTACGCCTGGTTCCAGCGCCACCTGAACGCCACGGTGAACCAGAAGACGGGCGCGCCGCTGGTCTACACCAAGTCCTGGTCCTCGGTGCTGCCGGCCCTGGATATCCACTACAAGATCCAGCCCGGCTGGGTGGCCTACGCCCAGGTGGCGAAGGGCTTTTTGGCGCCGAATCTGAACACGTTCTACGTGACCAATCCGTCCGCCAGCGACTTCAAGCCTGAGCAGACCTGGAACTATCAGGTCGGCACCACGTGGAACAGCAAGCGCCTGACCCTGTCGGCCGACGCCTACTACATCGACTTCAACAACCTGGTCGGCAGCAAGAACGTCGGCGGCGTCACGGTGTTCTACAACAACGGCGGCGTGATCTACAAGGGTCTCGAAGCCGAGGGCACCGTGTATGTCGGCGATGGGTTCAGCGTCTATGCCAACGGCAGCGTGAACAGCGCCAAAACCAAGGATACGAAGCAGTGGGTGCCGTATGCACCGGACGCCACGGCCGCGGGCGGCATCCTGTACGACCACAACGGCTGGAACGCCTCGCTGATGGACAAGTACATCGGCAAGAGCTACGGCGATGTCGGCCAGGCCTATCCGATCAGCGCCTACGGCGTGATGGACGGGACGCTCGGCTACACCCTGGCGGGTGACGACGCACCGGGCTGGCTGCAGAAGGCCCGGATCAACCTGCAGGTCAACAACGTGCTGGACAAGAAGGGCATCAGCACCTTCTTCGGCAACGCAGGGGATTCCGCCGGTACGCCTTTGTACTGGACCATCCCGGAGCGCAGCTACTTCGTGACCCTGTCGGCGCATCTCTGATCGCCGACGAACGCAGGCCGGCGGGCCAGGGCCGCCGGCAATGATGCAACCAGTCCGTCGCTCGGATCGTCCCTGATCCGAGCGGCGGTCCGGTTGTTCATCGGT
>Ga0315540_10001348_pt1 | contig 14050 bp, 8 predicted proteins | sample SalMarSW160110MG_FD_203677 | JGI IMG/M metagenome (GOLD analysis project Ga0315540, IMG submission 203677) | Salt marsh sediment microbial communities from the Plum Island Ecosystem LTER, Massachusetts, United States - Salt Marsh Sediment SW1601-10 ... | reverse complement strand
TCAGCCGCTCTTGCGGCCGCCACGCCGGAGATGATCAGGCAAACCAGCACTGCCGCCAGAACCGGCCGGCTAAGACGGTTGAATGAAGGTCGTGTCCACTGACCTTCCGGAGTAAATGAAAGATGTGTTTGCTGCATGGAGTCCCTTTCCCTGGGGTTCAGACGCCTCGATATGGAGTTTCGAAAGTCTTTCATCCTGCACCGGGCGCGCAGTTTTCGCAGGTTCAATTGAACGTTGACGAGTTTTTTGAACATCGTGCTAAAGGACGGGGGTCTTGTCCCGCAACATCTGTTCGCGGATCAACTTGACGGGCACCACGCCGTAACTCAGAAACTGATCGTGGAACGCTTTCAGATTGAATTTATCGCCCAACATTTTCTTATAGTCTTCCCGGAGTTTCATGATTTCCAGCTTTCCAAGCGTGTAGGCAAGGTAGGTGGGATCGAACGTTCCGCGCGTTGCTTCGCGCTCCGCGTTGGCCGGGTCCATGTAGGCTCGCTGCTGGAACAGGAGGGTGGCCTGCTCCACCGACATGCCCTGCGTGTGCATTTTGATTCCGGCGATGTAGCGGCACAGCCGGATCAGGGCAGCCTGAAGTTGCACCAGCAGCAGGCTGGGATTGCCCTCACCGTAGCCCTGTTCCAGCATCATTTCTTCGCAGTAATGGGCCCACCCCTCCACATTCGTTCCCATGGCGTTCAGCGACGGCTCGAGTTTTCGTGCCCTGGTGGGTGCCTGCTTCAGCCACAGGAACTGTACATAGTGTCCGGGATAGACCTCATGAATGGCGATAATGCGGGCCGAATAGCGGTTGAAGAACCGGAGCAGTTGCCGGGTTCGCTCTTCGCTCCAGGAGGGATCGGGCAGCGTGACATAAAAGAAGGACTGGATGGAATGATCTTCAAACGGTCCGGGCGTATCCATCGAGGCAAAGGTGAGTGCGCGCATAAAGGAAGGCGTTTCCTTCACCTGCGGGATGGGCGCCGGTGGAATGGTTACAATCTCGTGGGTCAGCACAAACTGCCTGAGGTTGTTCAGCACTGACTGCGTATCTCCAATCACCTGGCCCGCGGCCGGCGCACTTTGCCTGATGCTCTGGAGCACTTCAAACGGTGATTTTGTGGAGTCGATGATGTTGGCGGCCTGGGTGAAAAGCGATTGCACCCGGTGCATTTCCTTTTGGCCGATCTTCAACAGGTCTCGAATCGGAAGATCGACCATCTCGTCATACTGGAGCTTCTTCTGGAAATTCTCGCGGCCCAGGGCAAAATCGCCCCCCGATTGGGGGCTGAGCCCCTGCTGCAGATAATCAAGGAACTGCTGGTATGCCGTGACGGCAATCTGGTTGACCTTCGTGAATTCCGTTCTTAGCGCCAGACTTTTCGCGCCGGCAACGGCCCCCGGCAAAACATTCTGGAGGAAATCAATCTGCGCCTGAACCGCTTCGATGGCGACCTTGGTGTAAACGGCGGGAGGGTTCACCACGTTCAACCGGGCGCTGCTCAGGACGGAAGGGATGTGGCGTTCGCGGGCGATCAGCGACTCCAACCGGTCGTCGAGCGGCGCAAAATCGCGCTCGATCAGGCTGAACAGTGCCGTCCCAACCTGAGTGTTATAGAAACCCGGGTCCTTTGCCCACATGCGGATGTTGGCAAGGTCCAGCAGACGGCCGTTGATCAGGCTTTCAAGCACGGTGGCGTCCAACAGGTTGTTCTCTGAGAGTTCGTCGCTGGGGATCCTTGCCAGGCGCCTCAGTGCCATCTGGTTGCGCGCAATTTCGCTCTGGATATCCGTCTGCGAATAGGCGGGAAGTTCCCCATCGTATTTGTGAATCCCCGCGCTTGTGGCGCTGGCGGGATCAAACCGGAAAAAACCGTCGAAGTATTCATCAACGGATTTCTGGAAAGCCTGGTCGGATGCGGAAGGCTGCCCGGCCTGGGTTGCAGGGCCGGCCCCCTGCTCACCGGCGGGTCCTGTTGCCGGCCCTTTGGCGGAGCCTGACGTGGCCTGGCCCGCGGCTTTGAGAGCCGTGCCCCCGGCGGCCAATGCCGAGGCCATTGTTAAGATCGATTCCCGTCGCGTCATTTTCTTCATGGCCTGTATTGCCCCTTATTGCCCGGTCTCGTGCGTTCCCTCCGGGCCTGCGCCTGCCGGTTCAAGCACCAGCCGATGGACCGTCCCTTTCTGAACAGCCTCATCGCTGAACAGCATCGGAAAGCTCTGGCCATGATACCAAGCTTCGAACTGATCTTTGTAGTAGGGACTGAAAGGTTGGCCAGATTCACCGAGAGTAATGTTCTCGACAGAGTTGTCCAGATCGCCGAGATCGGCCACCATGCGCATGGAAGGACCCACGCCGCGCGTGGCTCGTTTGATAGTTGACCCGGTCCCCGATTGCGGAAAAGGACCCACATTCAACAGCCATCCCAGCAGCCATGAACCACCGCCCAAAGGATGGCGGAAGGTTAACGGTATGGTGCTGCCCCACTTCCAGGCGTTGTGGTCATCCGATCCAACCCGTTGCGGAATTCGCTGGACGGCTTCATCCAGGCTCTTCATCAGCGTCTGGTTCAGGTCATGGTCGCCGGGCGGCAGCCAGCGGTCCAGGTTATTGTCGATCACGTTCTGGAGAAAAACGGTGCTCATCGGGCAGCGGTAACCCGCGAGGTCCTTCCCAAGCCTGGGCGTCAGGATGCGATGCAGAAGGGCGGTCATGGTGAGTTCGCACACCAGCGTGGCGGTGGAGCCTGCCGTGGCCTCGCCGTCCCACGCGCGCAATTTCTCCATGGCATATTGAGCGTCGGGCGAATGCGGCGGATATTCCTCTGCGGCGGCTGTCAGGCGCTCGCGCAGCCACTCATCGTCCAGCGGATGGAGATCCATCTGGATCTTCAGCATATCCGAAACGGTGAAAGTCTTTCCGCCCTCCAGAAGCTGGTAGATGCGCGCCGTGCGGTACGGAGCACCCCACATTGAAGTGATGAAGTAAGGGTAGTCGTCTGGCACAATGCGGCCATTGGCCGTTGCGAGAATACCGTTCTTCGGATTGTAGGCATGGGGGAGGTTCTGGAATGGGACCATGCCCAGCCACTCGTAAGCGTCGCTCGACCCGGGAACGGGAATGATGCCGTCACCGCGCTTCCGGATGGGGACCCATCCGGCTGCATAGAAGCCGATGTTGCCCGCGGTGTCGGCGTATACAAAATTCTGCATCGGCCCGGCAAAGCCGCGGAGTGCGTCCTTGAACTCTTTCCAGTTCCGGGCTTCGTCAATTTTGAAGAAGGGAAATTGCAGTGCGTGCGGCAGCAGGGCTGTCCAGGCAAGAGCCAGGGTGCGATTGTCCGTGTCCGTGGCGGGAAGAATGGGGCCGTGCCGGGTGGATCTTACCAGGATGCCTTTGTCCACCCTTCCACGGACCTTGATTTTTTCGAGTCTTTCATCGGCCCTCACCCACTTGCCGTCATAAAAATACTCCCGCGGATCCACAGGGTTGAAGGTTTCCTCGTACAGGTCCTGGACGTCCGGGTCCGTATTGGTGACTCCCCAGGCGATGTGGCGGTTGTGTCCGATGACGACCATCGGCAATCCCGGAAGGCTCACGCCGCTCACGTCCAGGCCGGGAGCTTCCAGGTGGACCCTATACCAGACGCTCGGAACCCCATAAGGAAGATGCGGATCGTTCGCCAGCAAGGGCTTGCCGGAACCCGTATGGGCACCACTTACCACCCAGTTGTTGCTGCCCACGCCCGTGTAAGAGCTTGATGATTCCAGCGCACGCAGCATCGGATCCAGGCTGGCGGGGTTGTCTCCCAACGGAGCCACTGTCTTGGCGGGAGCTTCTGGAAGGCTCGGCGGGAGCGTTTTTGGGGCTGAAGGCCCGTCGCTTCCCGGCGCCGCAGGCGCTGAAAAGCTTGGGAACAGTTGGGCCACGGGGTGGTCCAGCGGCGATCGGGCAGGAAACAGGTCGGACTCCAGCGGCTCGCTGCCCAGCCTCAATCGAACACGTTCGCGCATCAGCTCATCCGTCCAGGATGTATTCAGCAGCCGTGCCATGTTCAGGGCCACTTCCAGTGAGTCGGACTCCCGCCAGGCCTCCGGGTGATAGCGCAGCAGCAGAAACTCAATCGGCAGACGTTTCGGGTGGTTCCGGATAAACGCGTTGACGCCGCGGGCGTAGTCGCCCAGCAGCTTTTGCTCTTCAGGATCGAGTTCCTCCACGCCCCGCTCGGCCGCCTGCTTCATTCCCAGTGTCCGGTTCATAATGTCCGAGTGAAGTGTGCGGGGGCCAAACAATTCTGACAGACGGCCTTGCGCAATCCTGCGGCTCAGATCCATTTGCCACAGGCGGTCCTGCGCGGTGACGTATCCCTGGGCGAACATCAGGTCTTCGAGCGATGCGGCCTTGATGTGCGGAGCTCCATGGGAGTCACGAAACACCTGGACTTTGCCCTGGAGCCCCTGAAGCCGGATCGTTCCATCCAGCCGGGGCAGGCATGCGTGGACCCGCCAGTAGACCCACGCGCCCGCTGCAGCCGCCAGCACCAGGACCGCCATCAGGACTGATGGTCCTACCCAGTGCAACGGCCGTCGGGTCGGGTGCGGAGCTTGTGAAACCTCTGGTGGATGCGTCGCCATTGTCAGGAAGGAGCTAAGGCCTTTTGAAGTGAATCGCCCAGCATGCTCGAAGCAAGGATAGTACCGAAAATCCCGCGACTCTGCAACGGCCCGCTTCCAGACATGGTGATTGCTGAGAGGCCGCACACCTGCGAACCAGGCGAGCCCCAATCGGGTTCTCCAGGCTTATGTTCCGCCCGCGATGCCTGATTCGTCTTCCGGTGAGCTCCCGCAAAACCCTCAGCATAAACTCATCTGGGTCCCCATATGGCACTAATGGGGTTTGATTTCACAGAGATATAACTTAAATATAAAAGTAAGGTAATGGTCTTTTCAGGTGACAACAGGCCCTAGAGTCTGGACGCCATGCAGCCGATGAAATGGGTGTATGGCGTCAATAGAGACATTGCCGGTGAAGTGCGCACCGGGAGCAAGCATCTCGCGAGGTCCAGACTCGGCGTGGCCGCGTTCATCGTCCGGGGACGGTGGCGGGCGGAGGGGCCGGGTGCACATAGCCTCTGAACGGGCCTTTACGATTCTGGAGGCGCTCATTGTGGTCGCGGTTGCCGGGATTATGGCGGCGATGGTTATTCCGCAGGCGTACCAAGCCGTCAAGGCATACCGCCTGCACGCGGATGCGTCGGCGTTGTCGGGTCAGTTTAACGTTGCGCGCATGAGAGCGGCATCTCAGTTTGCGCCCTACCGCGAGGTCATCAACGCCTCTTCGGGAACCTACTGGCGGGAAAAGCTTTGCGGCGACACCCTCACCAGCGCTGATTCCGCCTGTACCTCGGCTTACCAAGCCCTGACGACGGCGGGGATTGAGGGCGGAACCCAGTACGCGCATGAAGGCGACAGGTTCTCGGGCTGCCGTCCGACTTTCCTCGGCGCCAGCAGCTATCCCGGCACGATTCAGGGAGACCTGAGCCCCTGCCCGGACCCCGTTGAAATCTATTTCAACACCCGCGGCGCGCCGGTGGATAACAACGGCGACCCGCTCGGCAACGGAGGGGCCGTGATTTACGTCGGCAACCAATACAACCTGGTGGATGCCGTCACGGTGTCGGTGGGCGGCGCGGTCACGGTGTGGAACTGGGACACGGCCAGCAATTCCTGGCTGAGGAGATAGCGATTCCACTTGAGCAGAGGGTGTGAGGACAAGGCCATGAGAAGTCCGGCCAGTGAAAACGGCGTCACGCTGATTGAGACCATGATTGCGGTATTGATTGCAGTCGTCGGAGTGTTCAGCGTGGGAGCCCTGATCTTTCAGGGGACTGTGACCAACAAAAACCAGGGCACTGAGGTAACCCGCGCCACTATTTACGCGCAGGACAAGATGGAAAAGCTGCTATCACTCAACTTCACCAGTTGCACTCAGTCTGCTTCGTCGCAGCCCTCCAGTTGCAACACCACCAATATCAACGCAACCGGATGGACGGATGGCCTTCTGGCCGGAGGAGCCATCGGTCCCTCTGTCCAGGCCACCTGCCCGTCTTCCGGGGCCTCGGTCGGGTATATCGATTTTCTCGACAGCAACGGCATCCAGCTTCCGGGCTCTTCCGGCGCCACCAACTGCTCCGCCATTACATCCTCGGACATTGCGTACGTTCGCATGTGGCAGATTTCAGACGTCGCGTCCACGGGCGGGCCGCCCCTGAAACAGGTCTCCGTGGCAGTTTATTCCCGGTCCGCCGTGAACACCAGTTCCGGCAAGCCGGTCGTGGTGCTGAGCAGCTTGTTGTCAAACCCGAATTAGAGGAAGCCGAATATGGAACGGAGCCGAACTTCGCGCCGGAACTTGCGCCGGGATTTCGCAACCGGATTTTCACTGGTGGAGATGCTGGTCAGCGTAGCCATCATTGTTCTTCTGATGTCCGCGGTCTTCCCGTTTCTTTTCCAGTCGCAGAAGAAGTACCAGAGCAACCAGGTGGTCTCAGAGGCGAACCAGAGTGCCCGCGCGGCGATGGAAGTCATGACCCAGGAGATCGGGCAGGCGGGCTTCAATTCGAATTTCACCCCCGCCAAGACTTCTTCCGCGGCAGTCGCCGTCAGTTCAAGTCCACAATGCGTGACGCTCAGCAACATCGATCAGATTAATCCCGGTGACTGGCTCGTGGTGGATACGGGGCCCAACCACGAATTGGTCAAGGTCCTCTCCACCTCCAACGTTTCGGGGACTCCGTGCGATTCAAGCAATCAGATTAGCGCCGTTTTCCTGATGAGCCACGTTGGGTCGACAACTCCGTTTCCCGTCATCAGCTACAAGATGCCCTATGGCAGCGGCATTCTACAGGCCACCGGCACCTCAAACGGCCAGAGACTGGAATTCTTTGGCGACATCAACCAGGACGGCGTTATTCGATATGTCGTCTATAGCCTGTCGCCGGTGAGTCCCGCCTCAACGGTCAGCATTAACGGGACCACCTACACTCTTTACAATCTGTATCGTTCCGTGACCACCGTGCCCTTCACAAACCTGCCGGCGCCTTCCACTTATCCACCGCCTGCAAATAATCAGGCTTCACCCCTGGTTTCCAACGTCCTCTACAACACCACCAACCAGGTAGGCCCCACAGGCCAGCCGATTTTTGCTTATCCCAACCAGATTGTCATCGGGGTGGTGCCCAATCAGATCACCGTGGTGGGAACAGTGGTGGTCACTATCAGCGTGGCGGTCAGCCCCAAGAGTCTGGAGTCCAAACTGCCGGAATGGTTCACCCTGGCCACCCAGATTCGTCCTTTGAATCTTCAGGCCGCCATCACCGTGAATAACGCGGGCGGCGCCATCTATCTGCCTCCGCTCCCCAAGAGTTTGCCCATGACCTTTCCCTCGAATTACTACCCGTGAGGAATAATCTCCGATGAAAACTTTCCCCTTCGACAAAATCAAGCCGGCAGGCGATGGGCGCGAGCAAGGCATTGCGCTGATCCTGGTTCTGCTGGCGATGCTGGTCCTGTCTGTGCTGGCGGCGGCGATCGTCTTCACCGCGCGCTCTGAAACCTTTGCCAGTTACAACTACAAGCTGGATACCCAGGCTGATTACCTCGCCAAGGCCGGCATCCAGCGCGCCATCAACTGGTTTCGCAGCACACACTACCGGGCCATTACGATGAGCGAGGCCAACACGTATTACCAGGTGACGGGGAGCGGGAGCCCCTTTAACCTCTTCACCTCCAATGCCTCTCCCGTCATCTGCGAATCCGGGTGTCCCTCCAACAAAAATCCCGTCTATTTGATCGGATTCGGAGGCGGTTCTTCCAATTTCCCCAACATCAACAACACCGAGGGCACGCCGCGAATGGTGGCCACCGCTTTTGCCTCAGATCTGAACAGCCCTGCGAACACCCGTGTGACCGCCGACGCCAACAATTCCGGCTACTTCAACGTGAACGCAGTGCTGCTGAATTACGAGACGGTCAACGTGGGCTATCAGCCTCCTCTTGTGGCTATGCCGGTCGAAACCTGGCTGATTACTTCCAAAGCAACCTGGACCGGAGGTTCAGGTTCGACCACGAGGGTGGCTGCCGCCGAGGAGCAGGCGATCGTGCAGCCCATTTACGTTCCGACCTGGGGCAACGCCCTTTACGGCTTCTGCTCGGTCACCATGCAGGGAAGTGCCGGAACCTGCACCGACGCCTTTAACTCTTCGTTTGGTGCATACGGTGGCGGTAATCCCAGCGTGGCTTCGGGGAAATGTGACTCGACCACGGCGGACAACGTTATTGCAGCAGGAGCCGACGTCGGGGCCAATGGCGGCGTCACGCTGGGGAGCAATGTGACGGTCTCAGGGGACGTCATCATCGGCACGGGCAGCAGCTCCGGCTGCGGGGCCGTCGGATATAGTGGAAGCACCAGTTCGGTTCTGGGACAGGTGATTAACGGCCCGCACAAGGACCCGCCGCCGGTGCCCACCTTCCGCACCGGCTTTCCGGGCGCCGCGCCTTCCTACTCCCTGGGTAAGGGCGATGTGCAGGTCGCGCCGGTGGGTGCGACGTGGTCGAACAGTCCATTTCCCCAGACGACGGGGGTAAGTCCTGCCACAAGTTCTCCCTGCATGGACGCCACCTGCAACGGCACCGCCGCCCATCCCTACGAGATTTCGAGCATTTCGATGTCAGGCGGGGGAGGCAGCAACGGCCCGGTGCTGGAACTGGTTGGAGGATCCAGCGCTTTGAATCCTGTCTATTACAACATCGACAGCCTCAGCCAAAATCAGGGACAGATCAACGTTTCGGGTTACGTCATGATCAACATCAAGAGCGCCTTCAGCATTGGTGGTCTGGGGATTGCCAATGGCCTCTCATCCAGCATTCCGCCTGAATGTGTAGTCATTAACTACGCGGGGACGAACGGAGTTTCCATCAACGGGAACGGAGCCATCTCAGCGCTGCTGAACGCGCCCAACGCCACCGTCAGCCTGGGCGGGGGTGGCAGCGGTGGGTACTTTATTGGTGCGATCCAGGCCGATAACGTGTCCGTGCAGGGCGGTTATCCTGTCCACTACGATGTGCAACTCAGCCGCGCCGGCGGGACCATGGGCGTGATGGTGACCTCCGCCTACAGCCGGAAAAAGATGTAGGGGCCGTAGCGCCCGGCTTTGTTTTCTCCGATTTACCCTTCGGCGGGGTGGTCGATCCGGTTTGCTCGCTTCTTTCCGGAAGGTTTCCAACCTGGTTAATTTACCAGCACTTGACGCTGATCTTTTCTTCCCCGAACCCGCGTGTGGTACCCTTAATAGAAGAGGGACAGAGGTGCTTCCAGAGGGAAAAAAGATGAGGATCAGCCGCCGTTGATTGTTGAATGGGCGCAACCCGGGGTTAATACAGCAGGAAACCCTTCTGTGGTGCAGGCGCATCCTAGCTAATGGCAATAATAGAATTAGACTGTCCCCGGAATGGATTAAACTCTCGATAGAAGAGTCGATGAAAGGAGAATTTTTTTCAATGCCGCGCTTTTCCAAACAGTTTTTTCGCGAGAATTTTCTTGGCCTCAGCCTGACGATGATCGGTGTTCTGTGCCTGGTTCTCGCTTCAGTGATGTACGTCGGGCATCGCAGTTTCGCGAACATCGTTCTGGCCGATGGCCAGTCGCTTGATGGCCCGGACATCAACCAACTCGAGCAGTTGAACAAGGCCTATGAGCGCATTGCCAAGGCCGTAACCCCTGCGGTGGTTTACATCAGCACCACGCAGGTGATGAAGGCTCAGCAGTCTCCCTTTTTCTCCGATCCCTTTTTCCGTCACTTTTTCGGCAACATGCCTGGTGGGACGCAGCGTCCTCAAGTCTTGCACGCATTGGGTTCCGGCGTGATCGTATCGCCCCAAGGCTACATTGTGACGAACAACCACGTGATTGACCATGCGACGGACATCGAAGTGACGCTGTCTGACACGCGGAAGCTCAAGGCCAAGGTGATTGGCGCAGACAAGCCGACGGACCTTGCGGTTCTCAAGATCGATGCCGATAATTTGCCAGTCGCTTCCTGGGGTGACTCAGAAAAGCTTCATGTTGGCGACATTGTTATGGCCTTTGGAAATCCTTTCGGCCTTACCAGACAAGGTGGGGGAATCACAGTGACCCGGGGAGCGGTCAGTGCGATTGGCCGTTCGGGAATGGGAATTGAAGGTCCGGGAAGCTTGGAAGACTTTATCCAGACGGACGCTGCCATTAATCCTGGCAACTCCGGCGGGCCGCTGGTCAATGTTCACGGACAGGTCGTGGGCATCAACACTGCCATCCTCAGCGGGAATTCAGGTCCGGGAGGCGAAGGCAGCTTTATCGGAATCGGCTTTGCCATTCCTTCCAATACCGTCAAGCATGTGATGGAGGACTTGATTAAGACCGGAAAGGTCTCCAGGGGTTACCTCGGCGTTCTCGTTGGGCCCTTGAATGCAGGGCTGGCCAAGGAATTCGACGTGCCGGATACGTCTGGCGCGTTGGTCCAGAACGTTGAATCCGACGGGCCTTCGGCGAAGGCTGGTCTTAAGAACGGCGACATCATTCGCAAGTACAATGGACACACCGTCCCTGACGCCGGTGCGCTCACCGCCATGGTGACGCAAACCGATCCCGGAAAGATCGTCACGCTGAGCATTCTTCGTAACGGGAAACCTATGGACATCAAGGTGACCCTGGCTGAGCGGCCGGCGAATGCGGGCGCCACTCCGGGACAGGGACAAGCCCCGTCGGGGAGTGCTCTTGAAGGGATCTCGGTACAGAACCTGACTCCGGGGCTTCGCGATCAACTGGGCATTCCCAGCGACGTGGCCGGAGTTGTGGTTTCCAACATCGACCAGAGCAGCCCCGCCGCTGAGTACATCGAACGGGGAGACGTGATCGAAAGCATCAACCGTCAGCCCGTTCATAACGTTACTGACTTCAGCAAGCTGGCTGGTGAGTCCAAAGGCCAGGTCCTGCTGCGGGTCATTCATCAGGGGCAACCGATGTTTGTGGTGATATCTCCCAGTCCGGCCGGCCAATGATGCCGTAGCCGCTCGGTGGGACCACAGATGATCAGAGAAGCCCCCGGTACGTTGTCGCGGTTCCTGGTGATCAACAGGAGGAGCGGCAAGGTCCGGGGGCTTTTTCTCTTTCAGACCTGCGCAGCCGCCACCTTTGCGCCTGCCAAAGCTCCGCACCGCTCACGACACAGCGAATCGTTATGCAGCATTTGAGTGAGAAACCTGTTCCCTGACTGGGACTATGGGACCCGCTGTGGCGAGCCTCGCCCTGGTTTGAAAAGATAATCTTCTGCGGAGGGTTTATGACTTGGTGGGAGTCGCCGGGGACCCGCCGGATTTTTCTGCTCCAGCCGCAACCCCGGTGGGCGCGCCGTGGCACTTCTTGTACTTCTTGCCGCTGCCACAGGGACAGGGATCGTTGCGGCCGATCTTTTCTTTGCGGACAACCTGCTGAGGCTTTTCCATAGCCCCGCCACCGACCATGCGCATTTCCGCCTGCTCGCGCCGCTTCCGCTGCTGATACTGGCGAATCAGCGTTTCTTCCTCTTCGGGAGTCCGCATCAGGAACAGGTAGCGAAGGGTCTCGTCCTCCGTGCGGTCCATCATGTCCTCAAACATGTCAAAAGACTCACGCTTATATTCCACAAGGGGATCGCGCTGTCCGTAGCCACGGAGGCCAATGCCCTCTTTCAAGTGGTCCATGGCCAGAAGATGGTCCTTCCACTGGGCATCCACCACCTGGAGCATGATCATGCGCTCGTGGAACCGCATGCGCTCGGCGCCCCAGACCTGCTCGCGTTCTTCGTATCCCTGATGAACAATCTGCTTCAGATCCTCTGCGAGAGGATCGAGCAACTTGGGATCGAACTTCAGGTCCTTTTTGCGGAGATCAACGCCAAAACGAGCCCAGAACTCGTTTTGTAACCCCTGAATGTTCCACTCGTCTGCGTGCTGGGCCTTGGGGCAGTAGGTCGTTATCAGCCAGTCAACGACCCGATCGGTGGAGTCGAGCAGGTACTCCCTCTGGTCATCGCCCTGCAGCAGTTGTTTGCGTAGGTTATAGATCGTCTCCCTCTGCTTGTTCATCACGTCGTCATATTCCAGCAGATGCTTCCGGGACTCAAAGTTCTGACCTTCGACGGCCTTCTGGGCTGCCTCAATCCTCTTGGTAATCAACCTCGACTCAATCGGCACGCCTTCTTCCATGCCGAGCTTGTGCATGATCTTCGAGATGCGGTCGCCGGCGAAAATACGCAGCAGGTCGTCTTCAAGCGAAAGGTAGAATCGCGATGAACCCGGGTCGCCCTGGCGGCCGGCGCGTCCGCGCAACTGATTGTCTATGCGGCGGGACTCGTGGCGTTCGGTGCCGAGAATGTGCAATCCGCCGAGGTCGATCACGCGCTCGTGTTCGACGTCGGTGGTGCTCTTGAATCGATTGATGAATTCGGTCCACTTCTTTCGCCATTCGGAGTAGGCGTTGATGTAAGCCTGATAAATCTCATCCGCGGAGCCGGCGGTCGGGCGGTCGGGCGGTTCCGGATCGATGCCCTGCTGGCGATACTTTTCCGGCGACTTGCGAAACTCTTCCCGCGCCAGGAACTCCGGATTGCCGCCCAGCAGAATGTCGGTGCCACGGCCGGCCATGTTGGTGGAGACGGTGACGGCGCCCACGCGGCCCGCCTGCGCCACGATCTGCGCCTCGCGGTCATGCTGTTTGGCGTTCAGGATGTTATGTTTGATTTCCCGCTGTTCCAGCACTTCCACCAGGCGTTCCGGGCGGCACTGAATCTCAATCAGGTAGTCGAGCACCGGAATCACTTTATCCGGAGTTTTGGTGGCCAGTTCAACCAGCCCCGGAACGGCATCGCCCTCCAGCGGAGCCTGAGGCGGCGCGAAGTATCTCTCCACCTTGCGTTTCAGCAGCGCGCTGACAAACTCGTTCCGATTGCCGTTGGATGAGCTTGCCACGCCCGTAAAGCGCCCATCTTTCAGCGTCTTTCTGACGGCCGAAATCGTAACCCCGGCGCGCACCAGCCAGTTCAGGGTGGGGCCGTGCTGCGCCAGCAGGTCACTAGCCCACTTTTCTAGTGTACGCTCTTCCAGCCCCGCCTGCTTCACCAGTTCCTGGAAGTGCGCCGGCAGGTATCCGGCCTTGCGCAGCTGGTTGCTCAGCCGCTCCGATTTTTCAATGGCGATGGTGCCCACCAGCACGGGCTGGCCCCTCAGGTGGTACTCCTTGATTTCCTCGATGGAGGCGTTGAACTTTTCGCGCTCGGTGCGATAGACCACGTCGGCGTGCTCATAGCGGATCAGCTCGCGGTTAGTGGGGATGACCACCACTTCCAGCTCGTAGATTTTCTCAAACTCAGCCGCTTCGGTTTCCGCCGTACCGGTCATGCCGCTCAGCTTGTCGTACATGCGGAAGTAATTCTGGAAGGTGATGGTCGCGAGCGTCTGGTTTTCTTTTTCGATCTTGACGCCTTCTTTGGCTTCGATGGCCTGGTGCAGGCCGTCACTCCATCGCCGGCCGGGCATCAGCCGCCCGGTAAACTCATCCACGATGATGACTTCGCCGTCTTTCACCACGTAATCCTTGTCCAGGATGAAAAGCGCGTGGGCCTTCAATCCCTGGTAGACGTGGTGGATAAACTCCATGTTGGCGGGGTCGTACATGTTTTCGAGCCCCAGCAGCTTTTCAGCCTTGGCGATGCCGGGCTCCAGCAGACTCACCGTTTTCAGCTTCTCGTCGATTTCGTAATCTTCTTTGGGCGTCAGGTGGGGAATAATCTTGTCCACGCGGTAATACTTTTCCGTGGATTCTTCCGACGAGCCGGAAATGATCAGTGGCGTCCGCGCCTCGTCGATCAAAATGGAGTCCACTTCGTCGACGATGGCGTAATGGTGCTGGGGCTGCACGCAGTCGCTGATTTCAAACTTCATGTTGTCGCGCAGGTAATCGAATCCGAACTCATTG
>Ga0315540_10001345_pt1 | contig 14055 bp, 16 predicted proteins | sample SalMarSW160110MG_FD_203677 | JGI IMG/M metagenome (GOLD analysis project Ga0315540, IMG submission 203677) | Salt marsh sediment microbial communities from the Plum Island Ecosystem LTER, Massachusetts, United States - Salt Marsh Sediment SW1601-10 ... | reverse complement strand
CTCCCTCCAACCCCCAGCGCGTTCCACAAGTCCAACCCCAACCGCGGTGAAAAAGACGCCTCGATCCCGAACGCCTACGCGCCGGAAATCCCCGTCAGCTTCAAGGTTCATGAATAGGGCGGGCTAGTGGTCGCGTTGTCGCTCACTAGCTGCTGCAGCATCTCTATGGCTGAGGGGATCAGATCGCTTTCCCGGATCTCGGAAAGATCCTTGAACTTGTCCATTGTTCCGGGTGCCGAATGACCGAGGGCGCGAATGCGTTCAGCAATTTCGTCGATCGAGTCCCACAGGTCGCGATACTGCTCTTCGAACATTTCGTGCAGGGCACGGAACTGTGGTCCTTCCACATTCCAGTGGAAACTGTGGGTTTTGAGATAGAGGACGAATGTATCGGCCAGGACTTTCGCCAGCGCCTCCGCGCACTCCCGTTTTGCCTGCTCGGTGAGATCCACGTTGCGTGTCATGGCTTCTTTCCTCTCCAGTTGGGCGAACTGATATCGGCCAGGGGGCATCGCCACATTGATCTCCATCAAGCAGAGCAAATACCCAGGTTGGCTTGGTTCATCTGATTTTGCCTGCGGCCCAGTCGATCGAGGGAGTCGAACCGCCATAAAAGCGAAGTTGACAAATACCACCTCGTGGCCTCACCCGGCTCGAGGTGGCAGGTGCCAGCATTGTCGACCCTGACCGCTGCGACTTCGAAGCCTTATGCGCACCATCACGGCATACCGCCTGCGCATGGGTGATGGATCGGCGGTTGTGATTCTGCGTTTGTGAAGTCGAGCTGACATCCCCACTGCCCCCAAACCCCAAATGTCAGCTCTGTTTCGGACCCCCCTTTCCCCTCAAGGGGGGTCTGACCTTCTTGTAGGCTTCCCTGCCGCCAGAATTGAGGGTCCGCTGCCAACTTCACCTTGGTTGCGCTTGATCCCGATCAAGGCGCCGGGCGTCAGGTCAATTAAGCATTGACCGTCCATACGACTGCGGGGTTTGTGCTGGAGGCCCGCATGGCGGACAACGAAACTGAGCGTGCTTCTGTGGGATCATCGCTTGCGCCGGTCCCCGTCGATGTGGATAACCCCCTGGATGTCCTCGAGCACGAGCATCTTCGCCAGAAATGGCTGTGCGATGTGCTGGAGACAATAGCTGACGGCCTGCCGGGCAAACTTGAAGCTGCCCTTGCCAAGACCGCAGTCGACATCCTCAAGACCGAAGCCCCGCTGCATCATGAGCAGGAAGAAACCTGCCTCTTTCCTCTGCTCACTCAGCGCGCTCAACCTGAAGACAACATCGAGGCAGTGATCCGCCAGCTCACGCGCGAACACCTGGCGGACGACACCTATTCAAGCGATCTCATTCATCTGCTGGAGGAGATGGCCGAGGGCAATCGACCAATAAACCCGGAAATGGCCGGCTACATGATCCGCGGGTTCTTGGAGAGCTATCGCCGCCACATCGCCTTTGAGGATCTGGTGATCCTGCCGTTGGCCCGCTCACGGCTCACGGACTGTGATTTGAACAAGCTGCACTCATGCATGCAAGAGTGCCAGCGCCGCATCGGCAATCACCAGAACTGAGACCCAAATCAATCGCCGGCCGCCTCGGACAGGCTCTGCATGTCCGGAATGGTGACATGTCGATGGTTCACGAGATTGATGGTTCCATCCTGCCTCAGGCGGCCGAGCTGGCGGCTGACCGTTTCGATAGTGAGGCCGAGGAAGTCGGCCATGTCGTAGCGGGTCATTGGCAGATCGATGGCGCATCTGCACGCGTCTCAATCCTGACCGGTAACGTGGACTGCTGGCATTGTGGCGCGAAAACGCAGATCGTGACAGGCGTTGAACTCTGCTTTGGCCCCCACAGCTATCAGTTTTCGGTGCCTAACTTGGGTCATTACCCGCGACCAGAGCAAAGCCGACACATCGGCGAACAACCCGTCAATAAAGGCCGTTCGGGGAATGGCCCTCTCCCCTTCGCGGGCTATGGCAAGCGACGCCTCGAATCCGCAATCGACGACGTCACCGGATGCGCGGTCTAGCGTCACATACGGCATTCAGCTTGCACCCGTTATCGGGCAGGTAGCTGCCGACTGGGCGTTGCATGGTCGTCCGATCTCGGCACCCGGCACTGAATCGCTCTTGCCGACAGCGGCGCGCAACGTTGCTATGGCCTAACCGGAAATGGCGCCCACAGCGACCGGTAGGCGCTGATTGCCGCCATCAGCGGACGGATCCCGAGGATGTCCGAACGGCGAGCATGTCGGGCTCTCGGGCAACATCGATCCACGCAGCGCAAGGTCCTGACGAACCCGGATGACGAGGCGGCGCTGACCGCCGACATCATCGCGCTTGCTCTCCAGTATGCGGGCGCGACTCACTGCGCATACCCTCACCAAATGTCGTTGGTCACTTTGCGCTAAGCAAAATTTATGAATGTCTGCGACGCTCGGGATCGTGCCAGCGTCGTCCAGAACGGTCGTCAGATAGGTCCTGATTTCAGAAGACGAAGCATCGCGAGTTCGCTATGGCCTCATGTGAAATGTCCAAAACTCAGTTTACGGAGTTTCTTGCGGCTGTATTTTGCAATCTTGCCCGCTTTTCCGTCGACGGCTCGATTCACTTTCAGTGCATGGATTGGCGGCATATGAGCGAGATGCTTGAGGCCGGAAATGCGACTTATAGCGAGCTGAAGAATCTGTGCGTGACCGATGCGCATCATCGCATTCTCGATGCGGTGCGCGGTCTCGATGAGCGCTGGGTGTTTCCGGGGCGTGGCGCCTCGGGGCATGTTGTGGCCTGGGACCATTCAGAAGTTCCCGGCACCCTGCATTCCCTGCGCCACACGTTTGCAACGGTCGCGGTCGAGGCCGGCATTCTGGAAGAGGTTGTCGGGCGCCTGCTCAACCATGCCTCAAAGACCATCACTGGCCAGCGCTACGTCAAGCCGCAGCTCGACTTCCTGCGTGCCGCCATGCAGATCATTGTTGCCGAGTTGGAGCGCCGGCTGGCGGGCTGATGCCGTTATTGCCACCGCATTTGCGGGAGGGTCATGCGTCAACAACCATGAGCTTCGGCTGGAATGTCAGCGGCCGGTGGGCGCGGTCTGCTTTGAACAGCAACGTATCGACGTAATAGGTGATCCCTGACATCCGCGGCGCGAAGAACTGGCTTTCGAAATTGACGATCGTGCCAGGCTCGAACACGCGGTCTGTGTCAGTATCTGACATTTCGTAGACATAGTTGCCCACCCAATCAGGCGGAAAGGCAAGCCCCAGCTCATAGCCACCCACCCAACCGGCATCTGACCAGATGCCAACCTCGTCGTAATATGCGCGTGTCTTTGAAATGAGTTCAGCTACTGGAAGGCCGGGACGCAGAATGCTGTCGATCACGTCAAACACGCCCGCTGACAGGTTGTGATACTCCAGCACGTCCTTCGGCGGTTCACCGACGTAGAAGGCCCGTCCGGCATTGGCATGATAGCGGTTGTAAACACCGCTGATATCCACGTTCACCTGCTCACCGGCCCGGATAACACGACGGCTGGCAACGGCATGCCCGCAATTGGCCTTCAGCCCCGAATTGACGGGCAGCGTGATGCCGGGATGCTCGCCCCCTGCCTTACCCATGGCATAGGTCATTTCAGCATAAACATCGAGTTCTGTGGCACCGGGCCGAATAGCGTTTCTTGCTGCTTCAAGGCCTATATCCGTGATCTCTGCGGCCTTCTCCAGACAGGCGATTTCCGCAGGTGATTTGATCCACCGCACCTCACGCAGGATGTCGCTGCCGTCTGCCACACGCATGCCTGCGCCCTCAAACGCGTCCTGAAACCGGCGGCTGATTACTGGGTTCGGCCGGTAGCTGTAAAACTCCATGCCAACCGTGCCCGAGGACAGCCACCCATCCATCATCAGCTCATCAATGATGAAGCCAATGCCGTCGCGCCGTCCGCCCATCGGAAATATGCGGACGTCGTTCGCACAGGTCACGTAGCGGCACATAATGGCTTCGCTGGGGGTGTCGAAGAGGATGAAATCGTCGTGGTCCTTATGGATCGCGATGCCGCTGGTAGCGGGCCAGGATTTCGGGCTCTGGGCCTGATACCAGATGCTTTTGTAGCCGCTGACGTAATAAAGACTTTCCGGCGCCATTAGCCAGAGAACGTCAATACCATCGGCCTCCATGCGGGCGCGGATACGTGCCAAGCGTTGCCGGAATTCATCGTCCGTGAAAGCAATGTCCTTTTCTGGTTGGCACGCTTCGAACACCAAATCGCGATTTTCTCCCACGGCTTTCCCTTCCTGATTTGCAACATCGTTTCCATCGTCCGGTGTACACCGGTTCGGTGCCACCCTATCCCGGAGTCGCGGGTATCTTGAAGGGCGTGACTTCGAGAAACCGCCGCATCACGTTCTCCGTCAGGTGCGAGACGTTATTGTCATAGCCATTGTGCGGCAGGCTTGCCGCCCAGGCGATGGAGCCGACGGAAAAGACCGCCCCGCCGCCAGGGGATTCGAAAAATGTCATCTCTGCCCGCACGAGAGGGCTTTGGACCCCGTCCATGGCCGGATAGTGAAATCCGATTTCATCCGGGCAGATCAGCGTATTGGCTGAATGCCCCTCGGACCGCGCCACGATAAGTGCTTGAGCCGGCGTGCCCATAAGCAGGTCGGTCGCATCGATCTCCGAGCCACTGGCGCCGTCTCCAAGAAAACCGAAATCGCCGATTATCTCATCTTCGCCGATCCCGTTGAAAATGAATGCTACCCGCGGATCAAAGCTTTGTTCAGTGCGTCGGTAATAGCCCGATCTATCAAAGCCGCAGGCAATCGTGCCCACTCCCACCAGCGCCTGGGGTGGTAGCCCAAGACGGCGCCACAGGCCGCCATATTCGCCTGTCAGCTCCAGGTAATATTCCCCCGGCTCCTCGTTGCGATAACGGATCCCGTCCTCGGCACGGCGCAGTTCGATCGCGCCCGGGAAATTATCCGACATCGCGCAGCGCCAGATAAATCCGTTTCCGCCCAGATAGATCAGCCGGCCCTTGCCCTCGATATATTGATGCAACCCTTCCAACATCGGCGTTGTGTAATATTCGGGATGCGTCCCGGTCAAAACCGCTGTGTAAGGTTCCAACGCCGCCACCCCTTCATTGTGCAGGTCCTCGTCGGTCAAAACGTCATAGTCGATGTTTTGGTTCTCAAGCCAACCAAGGATGTGCGTGTCAGCGTTGAAGCTCCAGCAGGGCGTACCGGGCGCCATGTTCAGGATGGGTCGGAGCCTCGAGGCGAAGCGCACTCCGCTATGATCCGAGTGATTGTCATAGGTCGAAAGACCGAACTCGTTGTGCTCCTGCAGGAACACATCCGTCTTCTGCAACGTGGTCCAGAAGGCTTCAGTCACCTCTGCAAAACGTTCATGAAACAGCCAGTGATAGTTGGAATAGGCCATGTAAGTGACGGTCGAGGCAAGGAAGGCCAGCTTCGCGGTCGTCTTGCCTTTGGGTGGGCGCACGAAGAATGTCACGTATGACTCATCGTCATCGGCCCGCAGCCTCACTGCATAGGCCCCGCTCTTGAAGTCTTTGGGGATGTCATAGCTGAACGTGGTCTCCCAACCAGCATCGTAGAGATCGTCATCGTGGAAATGGATGGCCCCGTATTCATGCGGTGCATGCCGGAAGTTCTGCTCGTTGCCGGTCCAGTTGTATCCCTTGCAACCGCGCGAGGGTAGATTGACGGTTCTGCCATGCAGGCCGTGCGGACCAGTGTCGCAGATGTCGTGCGTACCGATGACTTGCGAGAAATCCCACGCGCCGATGATCCCGTCGTGGCGGGCAGAGGGTCCCTCGTCTGCGGCAATGGCCGCGATGTCGTGCGCGGGCAACACGCCCGCACTTAGTCGCGGCCGGTCAATCTTGCCATTGAAATGGCGGGCCGATGAAGGCCGGCTGTCCGACAGGATATCCGGAAATGCCGCGAACATCAGCGGGGCGCTTGCGCTGGAGTAGGCCCCCGTACCTGTGGCTTCACCGGCCAACAGCTTTTCCAGTGTAGCCTCGACGGGGGTCTGGCGGACGGTTATCTCACCGGTACCGGAGTCATATGATCCCGACACCAGATACCATCGTCGCTCGGCCAGAGGCACGCCGGTTGAAACGTCACTCACCTTGCCTGTCTTGTCACCAACGCGCAGCGCAATCGCGCCGGACCCGTCGATCATAAGGGCAAAACCCGCACCCCGATCGTTCTGCCAGTTGGTGATAATCCCCTGTTCGCCTTTCGCTGGCGTTGTCGGGAACACCCAAGCCTGAACTGTGAAGCTGCCCAATTCATCCATGGACGAGGACTGCGGTACTACGGCGTAGGACCCGGCATCAATCGGCTGCAGGTGACCTTTGTGTTCTCCGTTGAGTGGAGCGTCGATCTCTTCTTCCTGAAAGATGCCATGCGCGGGGTCTACGTCTCCACAGATCACTCGGACGAGGGTCGCCTCGAACCGGTCCGGGCCATATGTGCTGATCTTGAAGCTAACGGTTCCTCCCGCCACCGCGCTCCAATCATCGCAATAACCGAGAATCTTTTTCATGCTTCGATTCCCCTGTTCAAACGGCGCAGTTCATCTAACGTCCTGTCCGGTGACGGTCTTCCACCGCCGCTTGAACACTTCCCACACACCATCGCTGTAGTTTTTAAAGACCTGATCTTTGAATAGCTCCACCTTGGCCCCGCGCTCAGGCGGGATCTTCGCCAGAATCCACTCCCGCCCGCGCTTGGTGCACACAAGGACATGCTTGTCCTGCATCGGCATGAGGCGCAAGCGGTTCACGACCAGCGTCAGTTCCTCACTATATGGACCACCCGGATTGTTCCTGAATTCATCCACAAGGTCGGTTCTGGATGGATCTATCTCGTACATCCCCGATGTCGTTCCTTTGTTGTGTCCGTCGTCAAAACAAACGGGACATCTGAGCCTGGTTTTTAGCGGAGGCTCTGGCTCACCGTGGTTTGACGTTATGCCGCTGAGCGGTGATGGCACAAGCGGCGTTTCTGGATGGTGAGCGTTTTGATCTTTTGCCTCCTTTCGATGATGGCCTTGTCGCGTCCAAAGTAGACGTCAGCCGGCGTCAGATTGTCGATGCTCTCGTGGTACCGGCAGTTGTTGGAGTGACACACGAAGGCTCGGATTTGCCGTTCGAGGTCGCCGGGCAGGAAGTAGTTTTCGAGCAGTATGCGGTTTTTCAGCGTCTGGTGCCAGCGCTCAATCTTGCCCTGGGTCTGGGGATGGTTGACCGAGGATCAGATGGACGTCATGCTGATTGCTGCCCAGCATGCTGGTTCGCCGCCAGCCGACGCGAGCAAAGGCCTTGTCGAGCAGGAGAACTGTGCCTGCGACGTTGCAGCATTGGTCTTTGGTCGCTCTACGGCGACAGTTGGCGGCTGCGCAGCAAGGAAGCCTTACCATCCATGATCACATCCATCATGATGGCCTCTGCTGCCGCGGCATCGCTGCGGTTGATCGCCTGGGAGAGCCTCAGATGGTTGGCGTAGTCTTCCTTGATGCGGTTGCCGCGGGCATCGAGCGCCCGCTGCTGGATCTGGAAACTGATCTGCAGGAAATCCGCCACGATATGGGCAAAGCGGTGCAACATCGCATTGTGGGAGGCATGAAATACGGCCAGGTGAAACTGTACGTCCGCCGCAGCGTAAGCCTCCAGATCCTGCATCGAGCGCCGCATGTTCTCGCACCGCTCGCCGATGAGTGCGAGATCATCCAGCGTCGCCCGGATCGCCGCGAAGCGGGCGGCCGGGGGCTCAACGAGCTGGCGCATCTCGATGAGATCCTTGAGGATGCCGTCGTCGAAGTCCTCGAAGGCGTGCCAATGCAGCACGTCGGAATCGAAGATGTTCCATTGGCTGCGCTCGCACACCCAGGTGCCTATGCGCTGTCGTGTCTCGACCAGGCCCTTGGCCGAGAGCACCTTGATCGCCTCGCGAATCGAGGTGCGGCTGGCGCGATAAATATCCATGAGTTCGGGCTCACGCGGCAGGATGCAGCCGGGCGGGTACCCCCCCCGCACGATGCTCTCGCCGAGGCTTGCGATCACCCGTCCGTGGATACCCTTGAGGCGATAGCCGGTGAGGCTGCTGCCAGAAACAGCCTGGCCTCTGGCACGGAGGTCGCGCGCCGGGGCACGGCAGATGGTGCCGTTTCGATCATGCTCGTTCTTGGTTCTCGGGCTTGCCATGTTTGAAGTCTCAGACCAGCCGTGGTGTCGCGTAGAGGGTCTTATTGCGCATGCGGATCTCGATATCGACCAGATATTTGGCAATCGCTGCCGTATCGACGCTAATGCCGAGGCCGGGCGTCTCGGGAAGGCGGATTTCTCCATTGTCATCCGGCTTCAACGGCTCGCCGGCGATGTCGCGGGCAAGCACCTTGGGTGCTGCCGGATATTCGCAGATGCGATGCGCGGCCAGGCCCGCATAGGGCTGCAGCGAGGCCGCGAGCGCCAGATGCGAGGTAAAGGTGTGATTGACGTAGGTCACACCCCTCGCGACGGCATAATCGGCGACGGCCTTGGCCGGCCCGATGCCACCGATGCGTCCGCAATCGATCTGCACGAAGCTGACACGGCCGTTGTCGATGGTGTGGCGAGCCATGAATACATTGTGCGATGCCTCGCCGCCCGCCAGCTTCACGACAAGGCTGCGCGCCGCGAGCGTGGCGCAGCATTCGTAGGCGCTACCAAGGAACGGCTCCTCGAACCACAGCGCCCGCACACGCTCCAGATGTGGCAAGCGCGCGGCGGCCGCCTCGATGTCCTCGCCGAAGACCTGGCCGGCATCAATCAGCAGCGTCGCTTCTTCCGCGAGCCCTTCGCGCGCCGCATCGAGCTGATCGGCGTCATCGCTGAGCGTGCCATGACCGAACGGTCCCCAACCGAATTTGGCGGCCGAGAAGCCACTGTTTCTTACGCCTTGGGCCCGCGCCAGAGTTTCTTGCGGCGTGTCGCCGAACAGTATCGAAGCGTAGGGTTGCTTGTTGTGGGCGCGACGATAGCCGAGCAGGTGCCAAACCGGCACCCCGCGGGCCTTGCCAAGGATATCCCACAGCGCCATCTCGATGCCGGACCAGGTATGCGGCGCCTGCAGCAGGTCCATGCTGTCCATCTCGATGGCGTGGGCGATACGGGCGATGTCGGCGGGTGTGTCGATTGTCTGGCCGGCAACCGAGGCCATCACCGGCCGGCAGGCGCCATGGGACATGGGCGCGACATAGGCGGCGATGGATGTGAGCGGGGAGGCCTCGCATTCTCCCCAGCCCACATGACCGCCGGCCGCGACGCGTACCAGCAAGGCGTCCTGGCTGCCATCACCCTCGGTGGTGATTTGCGGCATGGCGAGATAGAAAAAATCAACGGCCTCGATCTTCATCGGGGGGCTCCTGCGTGGCAACGGATATTGAGGCGGGTGCATGCGGCAATGACGGCTAGGGCCGCTCGAACAGGCGCGCGGCAGACGGCGAATAGCGGGCCACGCGGTCGGGATCCAGACTCACCCCAAGGCCCGGTCCCGACGGCACTGCCAGCATGCCGTCTGCATCCAGTTGAAACGCCTCTGTCAGGATTCCGTCGACATAGGGACTGCCGCCAATGAACTCCACCAGGTCGGTATGCGGCATGGCGGCGGCCAGATGAAGGTCGGCTGCCACGCCGAGCGCCGTGTTCCAGCCGTGGCCGACATACTTGACGCCGAACTCGTCGGCCATCCACGCAATGCGGCGCTGCTCGCTGATGCCGCCAACCTTGGTGGCATCGGGCTGGACGATGTCGAGGGCGCGCCGCGACAGCCAGGGCAAGAAGGACTGGCGGCGGGTCAAGACCTCGCCACCGGCGATCGGTACCGGGCTCTGACGGCGCAGTTCGCAGTGATCTTCCAGGGCGTCGGGCCTCACGGCCTCCTCGAACCACGCGACCCCAAACGCATCAAGCATGTGCGAGGTCCGGATGGCCCATTTCAGGCCATTGGGCCAATAGGCATCGCTGGCACCCGCATCGACGAACAGTTGCGCGTCCTCACCAACTTCCTCCCGTGCCGCTTTCACAATGGCCTCGTCGAGCTTGCTGCTGTCCCGCCGCCCGAACGGTCCCCAGCCGATCTTGAAGGCGCGAAAACCCTTGGCGCGATAACCGGCAATGGTATCGCGCATGACCTCGGGTTCTTCCATCAGCAGCGAGCAATAAGGCGTCACCCGCGTGCGATAAATGCCCCCGAGCAGGCGTGCCACCGGCTGTTGCAGGACCTTGCCGAGGATGTCCCACATCGCGATATCGATGCCGCTGATCGTGTGTGTCAGCGTGCCGCCGCGCCCCATCCAGAACGTATGCTGGTTGAGCTTTTCCGTCACTCGCTCGGGTTCCAGCGCATTCTCGCCGGTAATGAGCGGCTCGAGGAGCTTCAGGGCGGCCTCGACAAGGCCGCCATTGGTAAAGACGCTGCCAAAGCCGGTAACCCCGATGTCGGTCTGGACCGCAATCAGGGTATGTACTGAATCCTCTGGTTCGATTTCGAGCGACCACCCCCCCTTGGGGCTTTCTCCACGCAGCGGCGCGGCCGCTACGGACTGGATCCTGGCGATTTGATTCTTCATCGGTGGGCCGTCCGTGGGTTGGGTTTGGATTTGTCCGCTAATTAATACGATAAATTATCAAAACGCCATCTGGCAAGCCTGCGCAATGCGACGACAATCTTGACATCCGCATAGCCGGAGCTTTCTTGAACCCCTGACTTCTGCCGTTTTAATCCTCCTCTTGGGGCTTGTGATCTGGCCGCCCGTCCGCAAAAGTCATGGTGAGTTAGTTGCCGTCAGTGATTGACGATATCTAATAATATGATAATTTTATAGAAGCAAGGTGGTGCCTTGTCTTGTGTCCGTGCCGAGTCCGGTAGCGCCCGGATCGACGGACTGAGGATGCTGGGCCGGCGATGGACAAATCGATCCCGGCGCTGCGCTGTAGGTGAATTCGATTCAGGGAGGTATCCAATGAAGCTCTTGAGATTGGCGGTGGCGGCGTTGTTGCTGTTTGCCACTGGCCCGGCTTTTGCCCAACAAATCGAAGGCAAGGCCAACTTCAAAGACTGCAAGGACAATTCGCTCGACAAGGCGATGACGGACGGCGTGACCCTGGGCATTAGCCCGAGCCCGCCCTATTCCTCGCTCGACCCCAACACCAAGAAGGCCGATGGGCTGGATGTCGAGATCAACGAGGCCGCGCTCCACTGGCTCGGGATCAACAACATCAAATACGAGGTTGCCCCGTTCGGCCAACTTATCCCCATGTTGTTATCCAAGCGTATCGATGTCGTGGCCTCGAACATTCACCAGACCCCCGACCGCCTCAAGGTGGTGGCCTTTTCGGGTCCGGCCTGGTGGTATGGCCCGGCCATCGTGACCCAGAAGGGCAATCCCAAGGGCGTGAAGTCCTTCACCGACCTGAAGAACGTCAAGGTGGGCGCCATCGCCGGCTCGGCGGCCGACGAATATCTGCGCAAGCTCGGCATCGACGTGCAGCCGTTCCAGGAAGATGCCGCCGAGTTCGCCGGCATCACCACCGGCAAGGTCGACGCCATTCTTGAGGACGACGTGAAGGTCGTCGCCTACATGAAGGCCAATGCCAACGCGCCGATCGAGATCGTCCCCGGCGTGAAAGTGCCCGAAGAGTTGATCTTCAAGTATGGCTACGGCTATGCCCGCTACGCGATGCGGCCGGCCGATTGCCAGCTTCGCATGGCCTATGGCGTAGCGCTTCATGAATTGTGGGGTGCCGGTGTCGTCTCCACGATCCTGAAGAAGTACGGCCTGAGCAACCGCAATCTGACTTACTTCCCGCTCAACTAGGACAACGAGCAGACAGCCGGCCGGGGGTGAATTACGGCCGGCTGGATACCCCGCGAAAGACTGCACAAGCGATGGATCTGTTCAACCTCGACATCGTCCGCGAATACGGCTTCACGTTGTTGCGCGGCCTGTCGATCACGGTCTTGCTGACGCTTGTGGTGATCACCCTTGCTCTGGTGCTGGCGATTCCGGTTGCCTTGTTGCGCATGGCGCCCAACCGGCTATTGCGCGGCATGGCGAGCTTGTATGTGGAGGTGATGCGCGGCACGCCGCTATTGCTGCAACTGGTCTACATCTACTACGTCCTGCCAACCCTCGGCATCAATCTCAACCCCTTCCTTGCCGCCATCGTCGGCCTCACGCTGAACTACACGGCCTATATGAGCGAGGTCTACCGGGGAGGAATCATTGCCGTGCCGAAGAGCCAGTGGGAGGCAGCGGCGACCGTCGGCATGACCGAGGTGGCAGCTTTCCGCAGGATCATCCTGCCGCAGGTGCTGCGCATCGTCACGCCGACCCTTGGCAACTATTTCATCTCGCTGTTCAAGGATACCGCGCTGGCCTCCGTGGTCACCGTCCAGGAATTGACCTTTGTTGGACAGATCATCTCGGCAAGGTCCTATCAGTATTTCACCATCTACACGTTGACAGCTATTCTCTATCTCTCCGTCGGTTACCCTTCGGCGCTGTTTGTGCGCTGGCTCGAACGCCGCTCTCGCTCAGGCTATCGCCGGGCCGGCCGGACATGATCGAACTGATCGACATACACAAGCGCTTCGGCGACATCGAAGTACTGCGCGGCGTCAACCTGTCGATCGCCGCCGGGGAGATCGTCTGCATCATCGGCCCGTCGGGCTCCGGCAAGTCGACGTTGCTACGCTGCATCAACTTTCTCGAGCAGCCGACCTCGGGGCGCATTCTGATCGAGAACGAACCAGCTTACTACGATCTCGAAGGAGGGAAACTGCGCCGCCATCCGGAGCGCGCGGTAGTGCGCGCGCGCCGCAAGCTTGGCATGGTTTTTCAGGATTTTGCCCTGTTCCCCCATCTTACCGCCCTTGGCAACGTGACCGAAGGGCTTATCTACGGACTTGGCGTCGGTGGCGCCGAGGCACGCGACCGGGCGGTGAGAATGTTGGAGCGCGTCGGCCTTGCCGACCGCGTCGACCACTATCCCGATGAGCTCTCCGGCGGCCAGAAACAGCGTGTCGCCATCGCCAGGGCCCTGGCGACAGCGCCGAAGGCCATGCTGTTCGACGAGCCGACCAGCGCTCTCGATCCGGAACTGGTGGGTGAGGTGCTCGACGTGATCCAGGACCTAAGTCGCGAGGGAATGACCATGGTCATCGTCACCCACGAGATGAAGTTCGCCCGTGAAATTGCCAACCGGGTGGTGTTCGTGGATCAAGGGCTCATCGTCGAGGAAGGGCCTCCGGCCGCGGTCTTCGACGCCCCCAGGCACGATAGAACGAAGAGTTTCCTGATGCGCGTCATGCGTTAGCTCTGATCGAACTTGGCGCAGCGGCGCGCAAGGCGCAGCAACCTCCGGCTGTCAAAATTGGATCGCAACGGCAGCGCCGCCGTTGTCGGCTCGAGTTTCAAAGCCCCAGTCCCGACGAAGCGATGAAGGCGTCTTGCCAATGACGCGTGCTGATATCAACGCGCTGTTAATCCCAATCAGTTTGCACCAACTGCATCAATTCCGCGCCGTCAGCATCAAACAACGTGAGCTTCGCTCCATTACGCTTGAACCTTTTTGCTGCCTCAAGCACTTTGAACAGGGCCGTTTCATGGTCCATGATGGAATCTGGGCAAGCCATGCGCGTGGCCCCCAACGGACCAACTTCAAGCGCGTCGCCGGTGACCTTGTACGAACCAAAAAATCGATTGCAGCCACCGTTGCCGGTAACGCGCCCTTTGGCCTCGAACCGAACAAGGACTTCTGTGCCTGATAGCGATGTTGCACCATCTGCCCATTCAGGACGCCACTCGCTTCCTGCCAGTTCAGCTGATTGTGCCAATGCTGGCAATCCCAGCAGCATTAGAGCGGATTCGGCTTAATCCGGATCGTATCCGGCGGCGGCGAAGTAGTTTGCGCATTCCTGCGGTGTGAAGAGGTCGATGAGGCCGCCGATGGTGCTCCACAGGCCAT
>Ga0315540_10001343_pt1 | contig 14078 bp, 12 predicted proteins | sample SalMarSW160110MG_FD_203677 | JGI IMG/M metagenome (GOLD analysis project Ga0315540, IMG submission 203677) | Salt marsh sediment microbial communities from the Plum Island Ecosystem LTER, Massachusetts, United States - Salt Marsh Sediment SW1601-10 ... | reverse complement strand
TGAGAAAAAGATCATCGCCGATCTCGGGTCGGTCGCGAAGATGAAAGAGGAGTTCATCCAGGCCGGCGCCACCCAGTTCGGTTCAGGTTGGTGCTGGCTCGCGGTAAAGGACGGCAAGATCATCGTGAGCAAGACGCCGAACGGCGAGAATCCGCTCGTGCATGGCGGCGTGCCGATTCTCGGCTGCGATGTGTGGGAACACTCTTATTACATCGATTATCGCAATCGCCGCCCGGATTATCTCAAGGCCTTTGTCGATCATCTGGTGAACTGGGACTACGTCGCCGAGCTTTTCGAGGCCGCCTCGAAATAGCCCTTTCGACCCGAAGGATGTTCGACGCCGGCTTCATTAATCAGATGAGAGCCGGCGTCGCTTTACGGTCATGGCCCAAGCGCCGCATCTTGCCGGTCGATCGCTGCGGATCGCCGACACCCTGTCGCTTCTTGTTCTCGGCGTAGTCGCCGTCATCGCGCTGCTCACCTTCCGCCATTACGGGCTCGGATGGGACGATTATACCCATTCCCAATATGGCGACCTGCTGCTGCATCTCTATGAATCCGGCTTCACCGATCGCCGGGCGCTGTCCTTCGTCAATTTGTATGCCTATGGCGGCGGTTTCGATCTCATCGCGGCCATCCTCGCAAAGATTCTCCCCCTTGGCCTGTTTGAGACCCGGCGGCTTGTCGGCGCCATTGTCGGACTGATCGGGCTCGCGCTGACCTGGCGCATCGCCCGTCGCCTCGGCGGCCCGCTCGCGGGCTTCATGGCGCTCGTGCTGCTCGCAACCTGCCCGCTCTACTACGGGCACATGTTCATCAATGCGAAGGACACCCCGTTTGCCGCCGCGATGGCGCTGTTCGCACTGACCCTGGTCCGCGCCTTCGACGAATACCCCGCCCCTTCGGCGGCAACGGTCGTATTGGTCGGAATCGGCTTTGGCCTCGCCTTCGGAACGCGGGTCTTGGGCGCGCTCGCCGTCGTGCCGGCCGGCACGGCGTTGGCATTGATCGTCGCCGAAGAAGCGCGCGGCGGCGCGAAGCTCGCCGTCGGGCGCGCCGGCCGATTTCTCTTATGGCTCCTGCCGGCGCTCCTGCTCGCTTATGCGGTGATGGCGGTGGTATGGCCGTGGTCGGTCGCGGCGCCGTTCAATCCGCTGCGTGCGCTGTTTTACTTCTCGCATTTTTTCGAGAAGCCGTGGAAGGAGCTGTATGCCGGGCAGTTGATCGATGTCCCCGATATGCCGCGCAGCTATGTGCCGACACTGTTCGCGCTGAAGATTCCCGACCTTTTCTTTCTGCTCGGTGTGACCGGTCTCATCGGCACCTTCATCGCGTGCGCCAATCGCGCGGTTGCGCTCACCCGTCGCGCCGGATTCCTGTTCGTTGCGATGAGCTGCTGCTTCCCGGTCGCCCTCGCTGTCGCAGAGCGGCCTGCCTTCTACAACGGCGTTCGCCATTTCGTGTTTCTGCTGCCGTTCTTTGCCGTCCTTGGCGGCCTTGCCGCGGGCTGGATCCTTGCGCGCCTTCAACCCCTGTCGCGCGTGCTGACTACCGTCGCGGCCGCTCTCATTGCTGTCGGGCTGATCCAGCCGGTGATCGCAATGGCCCGGCTGCACCCTTACGAATATACCTACTTCAATGCGCTCTCGGGCGGCCCTGCTGCCGTCGAGCATCGCTACATGCTCGATTATTGGGGCCTCGCCATGAAAGAGGCCGCACATGGCCTGCGCACGAAACTCGCAGCAGAGGGTGCGCTGCCGCGGGTTGGGCATCCGCTGCCGATCGCGGTCTGCGGCCCACAGCGCGGCGTGCAGGTCGAGCTCGGAAAAAACTTCGTCACCCAAGCCGAGCCACAGGGCGCCGATTACGTCATTTCGCTCGGCGCCTTCTACTGTGCGCCTCTCGATGCCCCGATCATCGTTAAGGTCGTGCGCGAGGGTGTCGTCTATGCTCGCGTCTACGATATTCGCGGCCGCGCCATCACGTCGCTGCTGACGCTGCCGCCGCCCTGAGCAAAGCGCACGATTGGCCTTGCCGCCGGCCGCGAAGTCCAACATGGTGCGGGTTCCGGCCTCAGAAAAATGCGACATGCAAGGGAGGGAATCATGGCGCTGCCCGTCGTCGTCTTCGACGCCTATGGCACACTGTTCGACGTCCACGCCGCGATCGCGCGGCATCGCGACGCAGCCGGCCCGGACGCCGATCGGCTGTCCGAGATTTGGCGGGCGAAGCAGCTTGAATATACCTGGACGCTGACGCTCGCGGGCCGCTACCGTGATTTCTGGATGCTGACGCAGGAAGCGCTGGACTTTGCGCTTGGTCGCGTGCCGTCAGTTGATCCTGCCCTGAGGCCGCGGCTGCTTGACGCCTATCTCGTGCTCGACGCCTTTGCTGATGCGCGGGCCTGCCTGCATGACCTGAAGCAACGCGAGATCAAGACCGCCATCCTCTCCAACGGCTCGCCGCGCATGCTGCGTGCCGCTGTAGAAGCGGCGAAGATCGAACACGACCTCGACGCTGTGCTGTCGGTCGACGCGGTGCGCCTCTACAAACCGCGCCCCGAAGTCTACCGGGTGGTGACCAATGCCTTCGAGACGCTGCCGGAGGAGGTCATGTTTATCTCCTCCAACCGCTGGGACGTCATGGGGGCGCTCGCTTACGGTTTCCGCGCCGTGTGGGTCAATCGCGGCAATGCGCCGGACGAGTATGCCGATATCGCACCGACGGCGGTGCTGCCCGACCTAACCGGCCTGGCAACGCTCGCATTCTGAGCATTTTCTTCGGGCACGGACGCCGGTTCGCCGCAGCAAATGCGACGAGGACAGAACGGATTCCGATTCAGCAGCGCCGAAATTCGTTCTGAAATCGTTAACGCCGGACGAGACCGGCGGACGCGGCTTGTATTAGGGCGATCCCGAAAAGTCGCAGACTTTTCGGAAAAGATCATGCGGCAAAACAAGGAGGTAAGGAGCGCGATCGATTCACCCTCAAGCGATCACGCTTATGCGCCCTCGAAGGCGGCGCCGCCGGCAAGTGCGAGCGCCGTCGATCCCGCCAGCGGACGATCAAGCGACAGTGCGGCGAAGTCCGCCTCGCCGCCCAGCGCATGCGCAAGCAGCTTGTGATAGCCGCGTCGCGGGACCTCGAAGGCACCGAACTGGCGCAGATGGTCGGTCACGAACTGGGTGTCGAGCAGCCGATACCCCCCCACCCGCAGCCGCGCGACAAGATGGACGAGTGCGACTTTCGAGGCGTCGCGTGCCTGGTGAAACATGCTTTCACCAAAAAACGCGGCGCCGAGGTTAACGCCGTACAGACCACCGACCAGCCGGCCCGATTCAAACACCTCGATCGTGTGGCAATGACCAATGTCGAACAGCCGGCGGTAGAGCGTGCGGATGCGCGCATTGATCCAGGTGCGGTTGCGTCCTTTCGCGGGTGCTGCGCAGGCGTCGATCACCGCATCAAAGTCGCGGTCGGCGACAACGACAAAGCGGTCGGATCGTACCGCGCGGGCGAGGCGCGCCGGCACGTGAAAGCCCTCGAGCGGAATGACGCCGCGCTGCTCCGGCTCAATCCAATACAGCGCCGGATCGTCGGCACTTTCCGCCATGGGAAAGATGCCGCAGGCATAGGCCTTGAGGAGGACTTCCGGCGTGATTTCGACCGATGCGGAATCGCGGCGCGCCATGAGCAGACCGATGAGTTCAAGCGGATTGCGTTCGGATGAGCCCCGGATCTGGCTTTGTGCTTTATCCATCTCGTCGTCTTTGCCGAGCGCCGCATGCCCTACGCGCTGGCGAAAACCGCGTTGCAGCGACCGAACCGTTTTGGCGCAAGAGCCCGCATGCGTTCAACGGATCGTGAAGAGCCGAAGCGCTCCCATTAACGAGTTGATAACTGGCTACACGTAGTTTTCTAATAAAATTAAATCAATCCTGAAATAGAGATGTTAACGCTCAGCGCCCCGTGCGGGCGGGAGAACCGCTATGAGTATCACCCGTGGCCGAGCCCCTCGCGTTCTTCTGGTCGAAGATGAGGTGCTCATCAGCATGATGATCGAAGACGCGATGATCGCACGCGGCTTCGAGGTCTTCACGGCGACCAGTGCCGGGGAAGCATTGCAGGTCCTCAGCGACGGCACGCCGGTGGACGTGCTGTTCACCGACATCAATATCGAAGGCGACATGGACGGAACCGCGCTGGCGCATCGCGCCCGCGAGATCCGGCCTGAGCTTGCGGTGCTCTACGCCTCCGGAACGCTCAAGTCGATTGTGGACGCTGTGCCGGGCTCGACCTTCGTGCCGAAGCCTTACGCACCCGCCGATGTCTGTGCGATGCTCGCGCAGCTGACCTTGTCCTGATCATCTGACGCGGCTTCGGGCGGCGGCGCCCTGCGACCCTGGCGTTTGTTGAGGCTGCGGGCAAATTTCCGCGCCTCCATCGGCTTGGCGAACAGAAAGCCCTGTACGAGATCGAACCCCATGGCGCGGACCGCGTTCAGGTCGGCCCGGTTCTCGACGCCGTGCGCGACCGTGCGCACGCGGGCTTGCTTGGCAAACTCGACGATCGCCCCGCAGGCCGCGCGCTTCGGACCGTCGGTCGCACAGCCCTGAATGAATGCTGGCCCGACCTTGATCTCGGCGAAGGGAAAATCGCTGAGGCCGGTCAGCATCGGCCATTCGGAACCGACACCGTCGATCGCGAGCTGAATGCCGTCGAGCCGCAGCTTTTCTGCCGCCGCCTGGGCAAAGGGCAGGTCGCGAATGATCTCGGCGCTGTTGATTTCCAGGATCAGCGTTCCCGCGCCGGCACTTCCTGCCGCCGCCTCGCGGAGAACGTCACAAAAATCCTCGTCATGGAGCAAAGTGCTCGGCAGATTGATCGCGATATCAATCGGTCGCCAGTCGGAGAAATACAAGCGATCCTTGCAGGCCCGTGAAACCACGAACTCCGACAGATGGCGCAGATGCGGATCGCCATAGGCCGGAATGAAGCTCGCCGGCAGCACCACGCCCCAGATCGGATGGCGCATGCGGCAGAGCGCCTCCGCACCGCGCGGGATCAGCGTCCCGGCATCGATCTTCGGCTGATACCAGACCTCGAGCCAATCATGGGCGAGCGCTTCGGAGACATCGACCGGAGCTTCCAGCGGCATGTTGACCCCGTTGAGCGCACGCACCCGCTCCGCAAGCTCCTCGACGCGGAATGGCGTCTCCAGAGCCGGCAGCATGGTCAGCCCGAGCTGCGCACCGCACCGCTGTGCCTCCCGAAGCGCGGTCGAACGCTCTGCACCGAGAAGAAGGACCTTTCCTTCGTACTGCGCCGCCGCAAGCTTGCGCAGAAACTCCTCGGCATCGGCGCCCTCCGGCGGCAGCGAGTAGACAACGAGATCAGACGGGATCTCGGCATTCATCGCGAGCACGCCGGCAGCATCCGCCGCTTGGCGCGGAACCAGCCCGAATTCCACCAGTGTTTCGGCCAGAAAAGCCCGCAGATGTGGCTTGCGGTCGACAATACAAGCATGCGGCGTTACTTGCCGTCGGCCGAAACGGGGACGCGGCGCAGTCGCTATATCGACGTGCTCACCCATAGCTACCCTCGAACAAGCGAATAAACGCAACTCAACTACTCGACGCATCCAGTCCCCGTGGCATGGTCACAATTAACTGTTGCATCGTCAATCTTTATTCTGCCAAAATTTCATGGACGTATACGTAATACGAAGTATATTTTATATCAACTCAGCAAATACGTTCCGTTTTGCTTCGATCTTCATTCAATACTATATAAAGAATTCTTAGAAAGAGGCTAAGCCGGAGGGATTGTGCGGGGCGGGCCGCGGCACCCGGCGGGCACGCAACCCACCCCAACGGATTACCGTCCGGCCGCTCAATCCTCGACGCTCTCGTGGGCGAGAAACTGCTCGAGCCAGTGGATGTGATAGCTGCCGTCGAGAATGTCCTTCTCGCGCACCAGCGCCCGGAACAGCGGCAGCGTCGTTTCCACCCCGTCGATGACGAGCTCGTCCAGCGCGCCGCGCAGCCGCATCAGGCATTCCGGGCGCGACTTGCCGTGCACGATCAGCTTGCCGAGGAGCGAGTCATAATAGGGCGGAACCGCGTAGCCCTGATAGACTGCGGAATCGATGCGCACGCCCATCCCACCGGGCGCATGATAATGCACGATCTTGCCCGGCGAGGGCCGGAAGGTCACCGGATTCTCGGCATTGATCCGGCACTCGATGGCGTGGCCGTGGAAGGCGATATCGCGCTGCTCGATCGTCAGTCGGGCGCCATCAGCGACGCGGATCTGCTCGAGCACGAGGTCGATATCGGTGATCATCTCGGTCACCGGATGCTCGACCTGGATGCGGGTATTCATCTCGATGAAGTAGAATTCGCCGTTCTCATAGAGGAACTCGATGGTGCCGACGCCGAGATATTTGAGCTCGCGCATGGCGTGGGCGACGGTCTCGCCCAGCGCCTCGCGCTGACTGGCATTGAGCGCCGGCGACGGGCTCTCCTCCCAAAGCTTCTGATGGCGTCGCTGCAGCGAGCAGTCGCGCTCGCCGAGATGAATGGCATTGCCCTGGCCGTCGCCGAGCACCTGAAACTCGATATGGCGCGGTTCGGTAAGATATTTCTCGAGATAGAGCGTGTCGTCGCCGAAGGCCGCCATTGATTCTGCGCGCGCGGTCGCAAGCGCCATCGGCAGCTCGGCCTCGCTGCGGGCGATCTTCATGCCGCGTCCGCCGCCGCCCGCCGCCGCCTTGACCAGAACCGGAAAGCCGATGCCGGCGGCGATATCATGCGCCTCGCTGTCGGAGCCGACCGCTCCCTCCGAGCCCGGCACCACCGGAATGCCAAGCCGTTGCACCGTGCGCTTGGCTTCGATCTTGTCGCCCATCAGGCGGATATGAGCAGGGGTCGGACCAATGAAATGCAGGCCATGCGAGGCGAGGATTTCGGCAAAACGCGCATTCTCCGAGAGAAACCCGTAGCCGGGATGCACCGCATCGGCGCCGGTGATCTCGCAGGCGGCAAGCAGCGCCGGGATATTGAGATAGCTGTCCTTGGCCGGCGGCGGACCGATGCAGACGCTTTCATCGGCAAGACGCACATGCATCGCCGCCTCGTCGGCGGTCGAGTGCACCGCCACCGTGGCGATGCCGAGTTCCTTGCACGCGCGCAGAATCCGCAGCGCGATCTCTCCACGATTGGCGATCAGGATTTTTTCAAACATCGCTGCGCCGTTGAGCGTGTCCGGGAGGTGTGGGGTGCCTTGGGAGACGGTGCGATGACACCGGTTCGATTGCCTTCACCGCGCTCCGCTTTGCACCAAGCGCGGCGACGCGCGTTTGCTCACTCGATGATCATCAGCGGCTCGCCGAATTCGACCGGCTGGCCGTCTTCGATCAGGATCTGGGCGACCGTTCCGGCGTGCGGTGCCGGAATCTGGTTCATGGTCTTCATCGCTTCGATGATGAGGATGGGATCACCGACTTTCACGACGGTCCCGACCTCGACAAACGCCTTGCCGCCCGGCTCGGCCGCACGATAGGCGGTTCCCACCATCGGCGAGGTGACGATGCCGGGATGCTTTGCCGGTTCGAGCTTTCCGGGCGCGACCGGACTGCCGGCGAGTGCCGATTCCGGCGATCCTGCAGAGACTGGCGTGATCGCTGCTGGCACCGGAGCGGGCATCGGGCCGGAGGGTTGGCGGACCACGCGCACGCGCAGGCCCGCCTGCTCGATCTCGATCTCCGTCAGCCCGGTTTCGTTCAACAGCCGCGCCAGCGCACGCACGACGGTCTCGTTCGCCGCAGCGATCTTCTCCTCCGCCACGACCGTGGAGGGGTGATTCTGATCCGTTGCGTCCACCGCTCAGCCTCCCCGACCCGCCGTTGCCAGCCCTGTGATCGCCAATGCGTAACCGAGTGGACCGAACCCGCAAATCACCGCCTTGGCCGCCCGCGACACATATGAGGTCCGCCGGAACTCCTCGCGCGCATGGATATTGCTGAGATGCACCTCGATCACGGGCGCCGGACATGCCTTAACCGCGTCGAGGATCGCGATCGAGGTATGGGTATAGGCGGCGGCGTTGAGAACGACGCCCACTGCCTCGGCCGCGCCCGCCTCCTGGATCCAGGTCACCAACTCTCCCTCATGATTGGACTGGCGAAATTCGACCACGAGACCATGCGGCTCGGCCGCCGCCCGGCACAACTCTTCGATATCCCCAAGCGTCGCGTGACCATAGATGTCGGGTTCGCGGGTGCCGAGCAAGTTGAGGTTCGGCCCGTTGATGACATAGATGGTCTGCGCCATGGACATGCTCGCAAGTAACGCAACGGCTCACGAAAATCGCGATCGCGGCGCTCTTATAAGGGGGCCCGGCAGCAAGGGGAAGCCTGCAGCAGCGGCGCGCCGGTTCCGCCGCACCGGCGGCAGGCCGTCGGCGGTCCGCGGCAGCCTCTGCCGAGCTGCCACGCGCGAAAATGGCGTGTGGCCGACATCCACTCCTTCGGCAGCCGCGGTGTCGATAAGCGCCGATTTAGCGTGACCATGGCCGGCAAAAGCCATATGCCGTGGCGTCATGCATCACCCTCCTGGGGCCGGCCAGGGACTGGTCCGGGGAGAGGAATGAGTTCGTTGCGATTATCAGTTTGGAGGTCGTCATGTCCGATAATAATCCCAATCCGCCCGAAGAAGCCCTTGATGAAATGAAGCGAAGCGTCGATCAGGCGATGTCGCAGACGGAAGATGCCATGGCCCGTATGGGCTACGACATCTCGGCAGCGAGCCGGGTCGCCGACGACTACCGCACCAGAGTCTTCGAATACATGCGCATCAACATGAATGCGGCGATTGATTACGCCAATAATCTCGCCAGCGTGAAATGGCCGACGGATATCATGGGCCTGACGCTCGGCAATGTGAAGGATCAAGGACTGACGGCACCGGCGCTCAAGGAAATGTCGTCTGCCGCAAAGGCAGCGGAAGATTACCGTTCGCGCATGTTCCAGTTCATGAAAACGAACCTGAACACGATGCTCGAATTTGCCGAGCGACTGGCCACGGTGAAGACGCCAACAGAATTCATTGAGGTGTCGACCAACCATGCCCGCAAGCAATTCGATACGATCGCTGCCCAGACCAATGAGCTGCGCACACTCGCGCAGAAGCTGTCGACCTGGAACAAGGATTCGGCTTCAAGCTGATTGGCGTTCCCCAGGCCGGCCGGCGCAATGCGATCGCGAAGCGTCGCAGTGCCGGCCTGTCCTTGAGCGCCAGATATGGCAAACGAGACCGACGACAGCGGCGGCGTAGTCGATCATCTTTCGCGATGCAGCGGATTCGCGTTGACTTTTTTGCGGTGCGGCGGCAAAGCCTCTATTGATGCTGTGGTGACGTTTTTTTGAGCGGGCGGATCGCAATGTTCAGACGTATTTTGATCGCTAATCGAGGTGAAATCGCCTGTAGAATCATTAAATCCGCGCGCCGGATGGGAATTGAAACTGTCGCTGTCTATTCTGAAGCCGACAAAGATGCATTGCATGTTGAAATGGCAGATACGGCGGTGCTGATCGGCCCGCCGCCGGCTGCCGAAAGCTATCTCGTCATCGAAAAGATTGTGCAGGCCTGCAAGGACACCCGCGCCGAGGCCGTTCATCCGGGCTACGGCTTCCTGTCCGAGCGTGAAGCATTCCCGGTCGCCCTGGAGAAAGCCGGCATCGTCTTCATCGGGCCCAACCTTCGGGCCATGGCCTCGATGGGTGACAAGATCGAAAGCAAGAAGGCCGCCGCCGAAGCCAACGTCTCGACCGTTCCCGGTCATATCGGGGTGATCGAGGACGACAAGCATGCCGTCAGGATCGCCGAGGAGATTGGTTTCCCGGTGATGATCAAGGCCTCCGCCGGCGGTGGCGGCAAGGGCATGCGTATCGCCTATGAACGGGCCGAGGTGCTGGAGGGCTTCCACCGCGCCCGCTCAGAAGCGAAGTCCTCGTTCGGCGACGATCGCATCTTCATCGAGAAGTTCATCGTTGATCCGCGGCACGTGGAAATCCAGGTGCTCGGCGACAAGCATGGCAATGTCATCCACCTCAACGAACGCGAATGTTCGGTGCAGCGCCGCAACCAGAAGGTCGTCGAGGAGGCGCCCTCCCCGCTGCTCGATGAAGCGACCCGGCAGAAGATGGGCGAGCAGGCGGTCGCCCTCGCCAAGGCCGTGGGCTACGACTCGGCCGGCACGGTCGAGTTCGTCGCCGGCCAGGATCGCAGCTTCTACTTCCTGGAAATGAATACCCGCCTGCAGGTCGAGCATCCGGTCACCGAGCTGGTCACCGGCATCGACCTCGTCGAGCAAATGATCCGCGTTGCGGCGGGTGAAAAGCTCACCATCGCGCAGAGCGACGTGAAGCGCGACGGCTGGTCGATCGAGTCGCGCATCTATGCCGAGGATCCTTACCGCAACTTCCTGCCTTCGATCGGCCGGCTGGTGCGTTACCGCACCCCGGTCGAACAGGTCGGCGATGCGGTCGATCCGATCACGGTGCGCGTCGATACCGGCGTTTACGAGGGCGGCGAGATTTCGCTCTATTACGATCCGTTGATCGCCAAGCTCGTCACCCATGCGCCGACCCGCACGGCCGCGATCGAGGCGCAGGCCCGCGCGCTCGACCTGTTTCTGGTCGAGGGCATTCGCCACAACGTGCCCTTCCTCACCGCCCTGATGCAGCACCCGCGCTGGATTGAAGGCCGGCTGTCCACCCGCTTCATCGCCGAAGAGTGGCCGGACGGCTTCCATGCGCTCCCGGCGGAGGGCGAGTCCGGCAAGATCATCGCTGCGGTCGCGGCGGTCATCGATTTCCAGTTTGCCGAGCGGCGCCGCTCAATCAGCGGACAGATGCCGAGTCCGCATGTGACCCACGAGCGCCGTCGCGTGGTCGCTGTCGGCAATCAAATGGAGGTCGAACTCGAGGTCGAGCGCGAGCGCAACGGCATTGCCGTGCATTTCATCGAAGGGGGACGCCGCGGGCCCAAGCGCTTCAGCGAGTCGGTGTGGAAGCCGGGTGAGCGCGTCTGGCAGGGCTTCATCGACGATATGCCGGTCGCGGTGCAGTTGCGGCCGATCCCCAATGGCTACGAGTTCGCCTATCACGGCGTCGACGTGAAGGCCTATGTCTACATGCCATGGGAGGCAACGGCGGCCCGCATCATGCCGGCGAAGCCCGAGGCCGATTCCAGCAAGAAGGTTTTGTGCCCGATGCCGGGCCTGGTGCTCGCCCTCGAGGTCGATGTCGGCCAGGAGGTCAAGAGCGGCGAGACGCTCGCGATCGTCGAAGCCATGAAGATGGAAAACGTGATCCGCGCCGAGCGCGACGGCGTGATCGGTCGCATTCATGCGAAAAAAGGCGACAGCCTGCCGGTCGACGCCGTGATCATGGAATTCAACTGATCCCGCACTCGGTCGGTAGCGGCGGCAGTTCCAGGAATCAACCCCTCATGGTGAGAAGGGCGGCGAAGCCGCCCGTCTCGAACCATCCATCCTTCGAGACGCGGGCTAAAGCATTTTCCGGCGAAGTGGACGCCGGTTCGCCGTAGAAAATGCGACCACTAAAAGAGAAATAGACCGAGTTCCGATTCTGTCAGATCGGAATTCGCTCTAAAGCCCGCTCCTCAGGATGAGGGTGGACAAATGGCATCTGCACACGCCGCCTCTGAGCCTGTGCGTACCCCTGCCCTAAACTAGGTTTGACCGGTAGGCGCGTGAACGCATTTGCGCGCGTTGCCCTCACAGCAGCGACACGCGGCCGCCGGCCTGACGGGCGAGGCGGCCGGCAAGTTCGAGCTCCAAGAGCGTCGTCAGCACGATCGGGGTCGGGACGCCCGACCAACGGATGAGGTCATCGACCGCGACCGGGGTTGGCCCGAGCAGCGCGGTAATGCCTTCGCGCACATCGCCGTCCATCGGCGTCGCCGCGAGCGGCAGCATGGCAGCGGGCTCCTCGATCGGTTTTTCCGGCACCGGCGTTTCGATCATCGGCGTCAGCACATCGATGATATCGTTCGCGCGGCTCACCAGCGTCGCACCGTTCTTGATGAGATCGTTGGTCCCTTCCGTGCGCGGATCGAGCGGCGATCCCGGCACCGCAAACACCTCGCGGCCGTGATCGAGCGCGCGGCGCGCCGTGATCAGCGAGCCGGACCGACGCGCCGCCTCGACCACCACGACGCCGAGCACGAGCCCGGAGATCAGCCGGTTGCGGCGGGGAAAGTCGCGCCCGCGCGGCACCCAGCCGAGTGGCATTTCCGAGACGGCGGCGCCGCGCGTCACGAGCGCATCCAGCAGATCGGCATGCTCCGGCGGATAGGGCCGGTCGTGACCGCCGGCCAGCACGGCAATCGTGCCGGACGCGAGGCTGCCGCGGTGGCCAGCGGCATCGATGCCGCGGGCGAGCCCCGAGACCACGACAAAGCCCGCTTCGCCAAGATCGCGCGCCAAACGCTCGGCAAATGTCATCCCGGCGGCCGACGCGTTGCGCGAGCCGACAATGGCGACCGCCGGCTCGGCAAGAACATCGAGCCGGCCGCGGACCGCGAGAAGCGGCGGCGCGTCGTCGATCGCCTGCAGCGCGCGCGGATAGTCCGGCTCGCCCAACGCAACGAGACTGATGCTGCGCCGCCGCGAGGCGGCAAGCTCACGCTCGGCCTCTTCGACGGTTGCCACCCGGATGGCGCGCGTTGCGCCGCCGCGGCGGGCGAGATCGGGCAGCGCCGCAAGCGCCGCCCGGGCGCCGCCGAACTGATTGAGCAAGGCGCGAAAGGTGCGCGGCCCGACATTCTCGCTGCGGATCAGGCGCAACCAGTCAAGGCGCTGCTCATCGGTCAGGCGGATGTCACGGGTCACGGTCTTGTCCATTCGGCCGGTCGTCGTCGGAGGACTTGGTTCCCCCGCAGACATCATACGAGCCGAACCGACAATCCTGCATGGCAAAATCAGCGGTTGCAGGGACGAAAATGATCGCGACCGGCCCTGCGGAACTCGCGCGCCGCACTCCGTCCTCCGGCTGACGCGCTCATCCCTGTTGGTGCCCCGGCGCGCTGCGGTTTTGCCCGATCTTGGTCTCGGTTCCCTTCACCAAGCGTACGATATTGCCGGAATGCTTGAGCCACAACAGCACGGCGAGGAGGGCAAAAAGCTGCGCCTCCTGCAGGTAGGCATCGAACCACAGCAGCACCGGCGTCGCCGCGCTCGCGACCAGAGCGGAGAGCGAGGAGTAGCGGGTCAGAAAGGCGACCGCGAGCCAGATGGCGGCGAAGGCGAGCGCGATCGGCCAGGCGAAGAAGATCAAGAGACCCAGGAACGTCGCGACCCCCTTCCCGCCCTTGAACATCAGCCAGACCGGAAAGGTGTGGCCGAGAAAAGCACCGAGCGCGGCGAGCACCGCGAGGTCCTGTCCGCCATACCAGTAGCCGAGCCAAGCCGCCGCCGTTCCCTTCAGCGCATCGAGGATGAGCGTCAGGGCCGCCAAGCCCTTGCGGCCGGTGCGCAGCACATTGGTCGCGCCAATATTGCCGGAGCCGATCGAGCGCAGGTCTTGCGTGCCCGCGAGCCGGGTGATGATCAGCCCGAACGGGATCGAGCCCAGGAGATAGCCGACCGCGAACGCGCCCAGATAATACGGGAGCACCAGCGACCAGTTGATGGGGTGGAGCATGGGCCTGTTGTCCGACGCGCACCAAACGCCTGCGAATGGACGAGCTTCAAGCGAGGCGGAAGCTCGCGCCAGGGCCTATTTCAAAGCGAAAAGAACTGCAAGGACCGTGGCAAATCCGATCCAGACCTTTGGCTTTCCGCGTGCATTTAAGTTGTCTAAGTTGTCGGCTCGCGCGCCATTTAAAGCGTGTTATCTTGTTACTGCGCAACTTTTAAGAAACGATGATTTCACGTGGCAGACGACACCGGCCCTTCCGACGACCGCAGTTACCGGCAACTTGCGATCAAGATTGCCGAGCGGCTCGACGAGACCGACCGCAAGGCCGTCAGTGCCTGGGCTCAAAACCTCC
>Ga0315540_10001342_pt1 | contig 14086 bp, 10 predicted proteins | sample SalMarSW160110MG_FD_203677 | JGI IMG/M metagenome (GOLD analysis project Ga0315540, IMG submission 203677) | Salt marsh sediment microbial communities from the Plum Island Ecosystem LTER, Massachusetts, United States - Salt Marsh Sediment SW1601-10 ... | reverse complement strand
GCGTGGCGCGTTTATAGGTGGCAAAACGGCGTGCAAAACCGATGGTGAGTATGTCTGTTTCGTGCGGACTGAGCATGCGCGTAATGCGGTCGATAAGGGCTTCGCCGCAGCGATTACGACGCGATTGCAGCACCACCCGGCGGCGTACGTGGCTGAGCAGTTCCGACTTCAGCGACTGCCGCTGGCTCCAGAAGCTGTGGTCGGGGATTTCGTCGATACGTTCCCAGTACTCCTCGTTCAGCAGCTCGTTGCGCCACTCCATACCAAAGCGCATGTCGTACATATTGATCCACTCGTAAGACAGAAACGTCTGGACGTGTACGCCGTTGGTGACATAACGCATCGGGTTTTCGCGCTGCGGGATCTGGGGCCAGACATAGCTTTCCATGTGCGAAGCCACATCGCCGTGGATACGGCTGACGCCATTGTGAAAACGTGATCCCCGCAGTGCCAGAATGGTCTGGTTGAAGCGGCCTTCCACGGCCGGGTTGGTGCCGAGCGCGAGGAAATCCGCCATCGACACGCCGAGCTGCTCGGCGTAGTCACTGAAATAGCTGGCGACCAGGCTGTGGTCGAAAATATCGTGGCCGGCGGGTACCGGCGTATGGGTGGTAAAAACCGTGGCGCCCGCGACCTGTTCCAGGGCGGACCCGAAATCCAGCCCGCCGTTCGCCACCAGTTCGCGGCAGCGTTCCAGCACCTGGAAGGCCGCATGCCCTTCGTTGATGTGCCAGGCGCTCGGTTCCAGGCCCAGCAGGCGCAGGGCCCGGACGCCGCCGATGCCGAGCACGATTTCCTGCTGTATGCGGGTATTGATATCGCCGCCGTACAACTGATAGGTGATGGCGCGGTCGGCTTCCTCGTTTTCGGGCAGATCGCTGTCGAGCAGATAGAGTTTGATATGGCCGACGCGCGCCTCCCAGATTTTCAGCTGCACGTCACGGCCGGGGAATTCCACCTTGACGTGCAATTCCGAACTTTCCCCGTTGACCGCCGGCCTGATCGGCAACTGGTCGAAATCGGTGGTTGTATAGTGCGCGACCTGGTTGCCGTGCTCGTCGATGGTCTGGGTGAAATAACCCTGGCGATAGAGCATGCCCACTGCAACAAACGGGATAGACAGGTCGCTGGCGGCTTTGCAGTGATCGCCGGCCAGAATGCCGAGACCGCCGGAATAGATCGGCAGACTTTCGTGCAGGCCGAACTCGGCGCAGAAATACGCCACCAGGTCCCGCTTTGGACTCAGATACCGGTCGATGCTCTTGCGCTGAGACTCCTGCAAATAGGAGTCATAGGTGGTTAACGCCCGGTTATAAGCCTCCATGTAGACGCGGTCATCGGCCGCTTCGTCCAGGCGTTGCTGGGCAATGCGGCGCAGAAAAACCTTCGGATTGTGGCCGGAGCTGACCCACAGGGCAGGGTCCAGGCGGAAGAACAGGGCGCGCACCGAGCGGTCCCAGCTATACAGCAGATCATTGGACAACTCCGCGAGGCGTTGCAATTTTTCCGGAATTTGGGGTTGAACTTCCAGGCTAAAACGGGTTCCGGGCATGGGGTCTCCGATGGGTTGAATTGACACTCGCGGCGGTTCGGGTGCTGTGCTGTGCGCGCCGGGCCGTGCGTTGAGGGGCTTCCGGTGCTACCAGGGTATGGGATTATAGGTGATACGCTGCGCATGTCGACCGGCGCGTGGCGCGCACCTTTGCGGGGCGCGCCTGCCTCGAATTGGCAACCGCCTTGCGCGGTGCAGTGTCACACCGACCTGGTGGCGCTCAGTATCAGCAGTGTCACTCCGTCCAGAAACAGGCTGATGCCGATCAGCAGGCCTACCACCCAGAGCGCGCTGAACGGCCAGCCGATCAGCAGTACCGCCGCCAGCAGGAAAGACAGCACACCGTTGGCCATCATCCAGCCCCAGCCGGGCAGCGGGCGCATGTCCAGGGCAAAGCTGATGCCGGCGAAGCCGTCCAGGAAAAAATAGATGGCGAGCAGCAGTCCCAGCGCGGCAATGGCTACCGTCGGGTTGAAAATCACGATGAAACCGATGGTGAACAGGATAAAGGGTTTTATCCAGGCCAGTCCGTTGCGTCGGTATGAGTAGTAAACCTGGTAAGTGGAAATGCCCGCGGCGAGCAGCAGCAGCCAGCCGATCAACACCGACAGCGTCAGCGAGACAAGCCGCGGCAGCAGTATGCCGGCGAGCCCGAGCAGCAGCAGCACCCAGCCGGTTATGCGGGTATAGCGGCGGAAGTTTTCATCGAGACCGAAGCGCTCGGGTGGCTGCATCGCAGGGTTCCTGGTACGGGTGATAGCCGCTCTGGTCGGCGTTATCTGCCCATGCTACCGCAGATCAGTGGATGCGCCACCCCCCCCGGCGTGTGCGCCGGTCAGCCGGCTGTGTGCGTCCAGTCGGGGTAGAGCGACGGCGCGCCGCCGGCCGGGGTGGTTTTCCCGGCCGCGGCGCGCGGCTGGCGCGGAAAGCCATCACTGAATGCCTGCCACAGGGGTTGCCCGGTCCAGGCGTGTCCGCCGGGCGCATACAGCACGGCCTCCAGCTCACGCACCAGCGTGTCGCCCCGGTCGAGGCGTGCGGCGAGGTCGCCGAGACTGCGCGGCGGGTGTTGCTGCCAGGTGGTTTTGGCCAGATCGAGCAGGGCGCCCGCGGCGGCCTGGGGGTTGTTTTCCGCACAGGCGCGGTGCAATCGCTCGCGCGCGGCGCTGGCGCCGGCGGCTTGCGTGGTGGCCGTTTTCGCTGTTGCCACTTCGGCAGCGCCACTACTCGCGCGCCGGCGAGCTTTGCGCGCCAGCAGCACGGTGAACACTGCCGCCAGCAGGGCCAGACCGCCGACTACCAGCCAGAGATTGGCGGGTGTTTGCACCGCCGGCCCGCGCCCGGGGCCGCTGTCAGCGCTGCTTGCCGGTGCGCTCCTGGCGGGCGCCGGCGTCGCCGACGGGCTGTTGCCCGGGCGTGCCGGCGGGGTTTGGGTCGCCGTCCCGGAAGCGTCGCCACCCGCTTGGGCCACGACCTCCCATTGCGGCAACACCGCGGTTCGCCCGGTCTGCTTGCCGGTGTCCCACCAGTCGACCTGGATTGTCGGCAGGTCGAGTTTACCGGGGGCGGTGGCCATAAACGCGAACGTCTGTTCGCTGCGACCGTACACCCAGTCGCCGTCGGTGCGGTTGGTCTGCACCGGTTTTTCGGGATAGACGCGCAACCCGTCTGTGTGGGGGATATGAATGTCGGGCAACTGGGCAGCTTCCAGGCCCTTGGCCTCGATGGTGATGGTGCGGGTTACGGGTTCGCCGGCGCGGAACTCCGGTGGCGAATCCGCCCAGCTGTCGTGCAGCACCAGCTTCGGCGTCGGTAGCCAGTTATCACCATGGTATGACGCCGGTCGCGGTTCGATGTCCAGCGACAGTGGGTTGCCGCGCAGCCGCACGCGTTTGCCGGGATCGGCGAAAGGCGTGCCGGCGAAGAAGCTGTCCTTGAAGGGGTTCTTGCCCAGCATGCGCTCCATCATGGCGTCCATGCGGTCGAACGGCGAGCGTTGGCCTGATGCCGATACCATGCGCCCGGTGAAAACGGATGGCGGGATCGTCAGCTTGCCGCTGTGTTCCGGGAAGATGGCGTAGCGCCGTTCGAGCACCTGGTAGTGCTGTCCGTCGCGGGTGGTCTGGTACTGGTGATCGTCGCCGAGACGCTCGACGGCGGCGTTATCCAGTGCGGGATCACTGAAGTCACCCTCGATCAGCGGTACGCGGTAGTACAGGCGCGTTGTATACAGAATCTGCTGCTGCACATAGGTATCAGTTGCCGCGGGCTTGATCTCGGACTCGATGAACACCGGCTGCCCGGCCCGGCCGCCCGAAACGGCGGGTTGTTCGCTGACCTTGAGCGTCAGCGCCGCGGTGCGGCTGTCACCCACCTTCAGGGCCGGCACGGTCAGCGTGCCCGAGTGCCGCGGCGCCAGTTCCACCAGCCACTGGTGCATATCGGAGCGCTGTCCGTTGATGATCTGTATCTGCTGATTCGAACTGGTGCCGAGGACGTCGAAATCCTTGTGCAAGGGTGCCAGCTCGGGTTCCCGACCCTGGTCGGCGCCGTCGGTGGCAATGCTCAGGGTGACGGTGTCCCCCGTGTAAATCGTGTCGCGGTCGAGACTGGCGTGCACATCGGCGCGCAGTACCGGGGTCGCCACCAGCAGGGCCAGCGCGACCAGGACGACGATGAGGCGACTGCCGCCCGCGGCCTGTACAGGGGTCTGTGCTGTCTGTGTGTTGCTCATGGTCATTACTCCGCTGGAAACAAATCACCAGGTTTGACGGTTGTCGCTTTGCTGCGCGCGCTCGCGCTGGCTGTATTGATAAAGAAACTTGCGGCGTAACAGTCCGCCCGGGTCGTCGGGAATGCGCCGCAGCCAACGTTCGTCGGCCTGCTGTTGTTCCCGGGTTGCCGGGTCTGCATTCCCGGGCGCAGCGCCTTTGTCGGCGGCCTGCACAGGCGGCTGCGGTGAGGGTCCGGCGGTGTCGTCGTGCGGCGTGCCTTTGCCCTTGGCCTGTTGCCGGGGCTGTTCGCTGTTATGCGAGGTATCACCGGGACGGGCCTGTGAGGCACCCGTGGCATCGGGCTTTTTCCCTGCGGACATTGCCGGTTGCGGTGTCGATGCAGCCGGGCTGTTTTTGTCGCCGGGGCTTTGCGCTTTGTTCCGGTTGCCCGGTTCACTGCTGCCGGGTTTTTCCGATTGCGTGCCCGTCTGCGCCGACTTGTCGCTGTCGCCGGCAGTCGCGTTCGACTTGTCGCCACTTGCCTGTTTGCCGCTGCCGCCCTGTTGCTGCGAACTGTTGCCGGCCTGCTGTTGTTTCGCGTCTTTTTTCCCCTGGCCGGAGCTGTTCTTGCTTTGCTGCTGCTTTTGCTTTTGCTTCTGCTGTTGCAGCAGCTTCTCCACCTGTGCCTTGTTGTAGACGGCGTCGTCGAGACTCGGGTCGGCTTTCAAAGCCTTGTCGTAGGCGGTGATCGCGTCCTGGTACCGGCCCAGCTGCGCCAGTGCATTAGCGCGGTTGTAGTCGCCTTGCGGCCCTTCGGTCTTGGCGAAAGCCTGCAGCGCCTTGTCGTAGTCGCCGGCCCGATAGGCGGCAGTGCCGAGTCGCTGCGGTTGTCTGGCCAGTGCCTGGGCGCGCTGCAAATCACCGGCCCGCAGCGCCGCGTCGGCCTGCTGGTCGCGGCGCTGCCAGAGATCATCCCAGCCGGCCGCCATGGCCGGTTGCGGTGCGCTGTACAGCACGGTCATTATCAGCAGCGGCAGAACAGTCAGCAGCCAGCCGCGGCGGAAAGCCAGCGCGGCCAGCGGCAACAGGACCAGTACCAGCCAGGGGCCCTCGGATCGCCAGATGTCGGTTTTCAGGTCGGTTTGCGCCATCTGCGTTGCCGGCGTGGCGGCAGGGCGGGGCAACAGTGTTTTGAGATCGTCGGCGTTCGCGGTCATGGTGCTGTAGTTGCCGCCGCCGGCTGCTGCCAGCTGTTGCAGCCGGGCGGGTTTCAGCGCCGCCATGACCACCGAGCCGGCGGCGTCGCGGACATAGCCGCCTTGTCCATCCGGCACCGGCGCACCTTCGCTGGTTCCTGCACCCAGCACCGATATGCGGTAGCCCGCCTTGTAAAGTCGGCGCGCCACGTCCAGCACCCGCGCGTCCTCGAATCCGTCGGTGATCAACAGGATGTCGCCGTGGCGCACACCTGCCTGTCTGAACAGCTCGGCGGCTTTCTCAAGACCGAGGTCTACACGGCTGCCCTGCACCGGCATCAACCCCGGTTGCAACGGGTCGAGCAGCGCGCTGATGGTATTGGTGTCGTTGGTAAGCGGGGAAACGGCAAACGCGTCGCCGGCGAACACCACCAGTGCGGTCTGACCTTCGCCCCGTTGTTTGAGGATATCGGCCACCTTGTACCGGGCCCGTTCCAGCCGCGAGGGTTTCAGGTCACCGCTGGACATCGAGCGCGACAGGTCGAGCACTACCACGAGGGCCTGCTGGTTGCGATAGACCGGTTGCGGTCGTTTCTGCCATACCGGGTCGGCGAGCGCTGTCACGGCCAGCAGCCAGCCGGCCGCCAGCAGCCACAAGCCCAGGCTGCCGGCATGTCGCGCCGGGCTGTTGACGACATAAGGCAGCAGGTTGCGGTCGCAAACCCGGCGCCAGTTGCTGTCGGTCTCGCCTTGACGCTGCGCCAGCCACAGCAACACCGCCAGGGGAATCAGCGCCAGGAACCAGAGCGGCTGAAGAAAATGAAAGCTTTCAGGCATGACGGGCCTCGCGAAACACCATTCGCTGAAACAGGCCGATACGGCCCAGCGCCAGCAGCAGCGTCAACAGCAGCGCGGCGCCGAGCGGCCAGCCGTAGAGTTCTTCGACCGGCCGGAAGGTTTGCCGGTCCTGGTCTACCGGTTCGATTTTGTCCAGCAACTGGTAGATCTGTTCCAGGCCCTTGATGTCGCGGGCACGGAAATAGCGCCCGCCCGTGGTATCGGCGATGGCGGTCAGGCTGTGTTCATCGAGGTCGTTGTTGGCGATACGTTGCCGGCCGAACAGGCCCTGTACGAGCACTTCGTCGGCGCCTACGCCGATGGTGTAGATACGCACGCCGGCGCGCCTGGCCAGTTGTGCGGCTTTCAGCGGCGCGACTTCGCCGGCGGTGTTGGCGCCGTCGGTCAGCAGTATCAGCACGCGGTTCCCCTGCGGCTGTTCGCGCAGGCGTTTGACCGCGAGGCCGATCGCATCGCCGATAGCCGTGCGTTTGCCGGCCAGGCCGATGGCGGCCTCGTCCAGTTGGGTGCGTACCGTCTTACGGTCAAAGGTCAACGGCGTTTGCAGGTAGGCCTGGTCGCCGAACAGGATAAGGCCGAGTCGGTCGCCGACGCGGCGATCAATGAAATCGCCGGCCACCGATTTCACCGCGGTCAGACGCGATACGGCCTGGTTGCCAACCACCATGTCCTGTGTCTGCATGCTGCCGGAGATGTCCACCGCCAGCATCAGGTCGCGGCCGCTGACGGGCAGTTGCAGCGGTTCACCGACAAACTGCGGGCGCGCCGCGGCGCAAACCAGCAGGACCCAGGCGAGCGCCGCCAGCGTCAGCCGCAGCGGGGCGGGTTTGTCCGGACCGTTCACCAGGGTTGAACCGAACACGGCGGCGAACGGCAGTTGCAGCGCGGGCCCGGCCTGCTCTGGGGCACGCGGCAGCAGTGCCGCGAGCAGCGGCAGCGGCAGGGCGGCCAAGGCCCAGGGCCAGGCGAACGTCAGGCTCATGCGCTGGCCCCCGCGTTGCGCCTGATCCACTGACGCGCCAGTGCCAGCAGTTCCTGCCGCGCGGGCGCTTCGGGCTCGCGCGTGTAGGGTGCGGTCGCCAGCACGCTGCCCGGTCCGTCGGCGAAAGTACCGCCGCCACCGGTAGCGTCGAGAAACCGCAGCCAGGCGTCGCCGCTTAACGAGGCGACTTCACTGCGCCTGTAGCGCATCAGCGCCACGCGGCGCAGCAGTGTGGAAACCGCGGACACGAACTGTGCGGGGTTGTCGAATTCGGCGCTTTCGAGTTCATCGAGTGTGGCCAGGATACGTTGTTGCAGCCGGCGGCGCCGGTAATAGCGGATGAGCACAAATACGCCGTAGCCGAGCGTTGCCGCCACCAGGGCCGCCAGCAGCCACCAGCCGGGTGCCGGTGGCCAGAACGCGGGCGGCGCGGCGGCGTGGATGTCGCGCAGATCGAGGTGCGCGGCGGCAGAGGGTGTCATGCAGCGTGCTCCGCCGGCGTGTGCGCGGGGCGCGATAGCGCACTGCGCAGCGCGCTCGGGACGTCCTCGTCGGTGGTCAGCCGGATCAGGGGTATCGCGCACTGCTGCATCAACGTCTCGGCCGCCTCGCGGCGCGCGGCGAAGTGCTCCAGCCAGGCGCGGCGACGGCTTTCCGAGCGGGTGTCCAGAATGCCCTGGCGTTCGCCGTAGCGCACGGCGTAGCGTCCTGGAGGCGGGGGCTGCAGTTCCAGCCGGTCGAGGATCTGGCAGGCAATGACGTCGTTGTGCCGGCGCAGGAATTGCAGGTGCTGTTTGCTGCCGGCGTCGGTGTTATAGAAATCGCTGAAGATGAAAACCTGGCTGCCCGGTCGGACCACGCGGCGCAGACGCAGCAGGGCCGCGTTGAGGGTGTCCCGGGCGGATAGTGCGGCGTTTGCCGGGTCGGCAGCCTCGACCAGCGCCCGGATCAGCTGCAGCGCACCGCGCTGGCCGCCCGCCGGGCGCAACTCGCGGTGCTTGCCGTGGTACAACAGCGCGCCGATCCGGTCACCGCTGTGGACGGCGGCCCAGGCGATCAATGCCGCCGCGCGTGCCGCGATAATCGATTTGAACGCACCCCTGGTGGCGAAAAACATCCCCGGTCCCAGATCCACCATCAACACCACCGGGCGTTCGCGTTCTTCCTGGTAGACCTTGACGTGGGCGCGCCCGGAGCGCGCAGTGACACGCCAGTCCATGTTGCGGATATCGTCGCCGGCCTGGTAACCGCGTGACTCGAGGTAGTCCATGCCGCGCCCGCGAAAGCGCGAATGGTGGCCGCCGGCAACAACGCTGCGGGCCGGCTGCCGCGGGCGCAACAGCAGGTCACGGGCCAGCAGGCGCAAACGAATCAGTTCGTCGCTATGAGGATGAATGCCATCCGGGACGGCCGGTTTCGCTGAGGTTCGCGCGACCGTCTGCATCACGACACCGGCACGCGCTGAATCAGTTCGTCGATGACACGGTCGCTGTCGATGCCCTCGGCCTCGGCTTCGAAAGACAGCAGGATGCGGTGGCGCAGAGTCTCGAAAGCCACCGACTGCACGTCCTGCGGCGAGACAAAGTCGCGTCCCTGCAGCCAGGCGCGCGCGCGTGCGCAACGGTCCAGGGCGATGGTGCCACGCGGGCTTGCGCCATAACTGATCCAGCGCGCCAGATCGTCGCCATAAGGTGCGGGCGAGCGCGACGCCAGTAGCAGTTGTACCAGGTACTCTTCCACCGGGGCTGCCATGTGCATGGCCAGCACCTGCTGGCGCGCATCGAAGATCTGTTCCTGGGTCAGCAGCGGCCGGTTGGGCGCAGGCGCGCTCGCCTCGGACTGCGCGCGCCGGCGCGCCAGCTCAAGAATACGTTTCTCGGCGGCGGCCTGCGGATAATCGATGCGCAGGTGCATCAGGAAGCGGTCGAGCTGGGCTTCCGGCAGCGGGTAGGTGCCCTCGTGCTCGATCGGATTCTGGGTCGCCATCACCAGAAACAGGCGCGGCAGCCTGTAGGTGGTCTGGCCGACCGTGATCTGGTGTTCGCCCATGGCTTCGAGCAATGCCGACTGCACTTTGGCGGGTGCGCGGTTGATTTCGTCGGCGAGGATCAGGTTGTGGAAAATCGGTCCGCGCTGGAACTCGAAGGCACCGCTTTGCGGACGGTAGATATCGGTGCCGGTGAGATCGCCCGGGAGCAGGTCAGGGGTGAACTGCAGGCGGTGAAAATCGCCCTCGATACGGCTCGCCAGCTCCTTGATGGCGGTGGTCTTGGCGAGCCCCGGCGCGCCTTCCACCAGCAAGTGGCCGTCCGCAAGCAGGGCGATCAGCAGGTGTTCGACCAGCTTGTCCTGCCCGATGATGCAGGTTTCCAGTTCCCGGCACAGGTCCTGGAAGGCTTCCCGGGGCGTATTTGCGGGTGTCAGAGCGGTTTGCCGGGCGGTTTCGGAGTTCATGCCTTTACCTCTTTGGTGGCGGTGTTGTCGTGAAACACAACTGAGGAGTCTGGCAGCAACGGTACAGAACGGCGCCTTACTGGAATCTTTCCGCAGGATTAAAGTTTTGTAATAAAGCCTGCGGCGGGCCGCGGCCCGCCGTAGCGGTTCAGGGGAACGCGATGACGACTTTCAGACCGGGTTCGTTATCGTGCAACTCGAGGCGCAGGTGATGCAATTGCATGACCGCCTGGACCAGGCTCATGCCCAGGCCGTTACCGGGCGTGGTGCGACTCTGCTCCAGGCGGAAGAAACGCTGGAAGACGTTGTCGCGCTGCGAGGCGGGGATGCCGGGGCCCTTGTCGCTCAGCACCAGGCGGGCACCGTCATCGGCGGCTTCCAGGCGGCAACTGATCTCGCTTCGCGGGGGGGCATACTTGATGGCGTTGTCGAGCAGGTTGGCAAGTGCCTGGAAGAGCAGGTCGCGGTCGCCCTCGAATACCGGCCGGACATCCAGGCTGGTCGCCAGACGCAGGCGTTTCTCTTCGGCAAGCGGTTCATAGAGTTCCACGACATCACCCACCAGTGCAGCGATATCGATGTCCGCGAAGCCGGCACGGGTGTCATGCGATTCGATGCGCGCAATGCGCAGCAGAGCGTTGAAGGTGTTCAGCAGACCGTCGGCTTCCTCCAGCGCCTGCTCGACGGTCGCGCGGCGGTTATCGGATTGCTCGACGTCAAGGCTGAGTTCTTCCAGCCGGTTACGCAGGCGCGCCAGCGGCGTGCGCAGGTCGTGGGCGATATTGTCCGACACACGTCGCACGCTTTCCATGAGCGACTCGATCTGGTTCAGCATGTTGTTGAGGTTGTCGGCGAGCACGTCAAAGTCATCACCGGTATTGCGGCTTGGCACGCGCCGCGAGAGATCGCCCGACATGATTTCCCGACTGGTCTCGTTGATGGCTTCGATACGTCGCAGTGTGCTGCGTCCCATCATGACACTGCCGATACCGCCGAGCACCAGCATGATGGCCAGGCCCCACAACAGGGTGGCGATAATGCGGCGTTTGGTGATTTCGAGGTCGTGGATATCCCGGCCGACCAGCAATATGAAGCCTCCGGACAGTCGGAACACGCGGGCCCGGGCCTGGTGCTCGCTGGTGTCAGTGCCACCGGCATTTTCCAGCGTGAATTCCAGCCAGCCGTTTTTGATATCCGCCCCCAGCGGCCAGCGGTCGAGGTTGCCCACCAGGGGGGCCAGGTCCTTGTCGGTGAGCAGGTACACCGAGGCCCCCGCGGGGCGCCGCGACAGGCGTTCGCTCAGCAACTGCGTCAGGCCGGAGAGACCGGCATTGCGGTAGCGCTCGGTGAGGTCGAGAATTTCGATGTCGATGGTTTCGTCCGTTTGCGCGGAGATATACGACACCGTCGACCAGTAGATGAAACCCAGCAGCATCAGCACCGAGGTGCTGAACAGCAGCATGTACAGCAGCGCGAGGCGAAACGTGGAGCTGCGCAGAAAGCGGGTGGCCATCAATCGCCGGCTTTCAGGCGGTAGCCGGCGCCGCGCACGGTGTGCAGCATGGGGGTGTCGAATCCCTTGTCGATTTTGCTGCGCAGACGACTGACGTGGACGTCGATGACGTTGGTCTGCGGGTCGAAGTGGTAGTCCCAGACGTTCTCCAGCAGCATGGTGCGCGTTACCACCTGGCCGGCGTGACGCATCAGGTATTCCAGCAGGCGGAATTCGCGCGGTTGCAGATCCAGGCGTTTGCCGGCGCGTTCGACGCTGCGCGCCAGCAGGTCGACTTTCAGATCGCCGACGCACAGGGTGGTTTCGGCACTGTCCGCGTCGGCCCGCCGCAACAAAGCGTCGAGCCGCGCCAGCAGTTCGGCGAAGGCGAACGGCTTGACCAGGTAATCGTCGGCACCGGCACGCAGGCCCTCCACCCGGTCGCCGACTTCGGCCAGCGCGCTCAGCACCAGGATCGGCGTCTTGTCGCTGGCCGCGCGCAGTGCCTGGATCAGTGACAGTCCGTCCTGTGCGGGCAGCATACGGTCCACGATCAGCACGTCGTAGTCGTTTTCTCTGGCCAGGTGCCAGCCGTCGCGTCCGTCGGCGGCGTGGTCGATCACGTGGCCGCTTTCCTTGAGGCCCTTGATGATATAGGCCGCGGTACCGGCGTCGTCTTCTACAAGCAGGATGCGCATGGGGGATGAGGCTCACATAGCGCGGCCAGTATAGTCAACTGCGTGTACTGACCGCATGCCCGCAGCATTACAATTTATTCATGGAACGATTCGTGGTGCCGAGGGTGGGAATCGAACCCACACTCTGTTGCCAGAACCGGATTTTGAATCCGGCGCGTCTACCAGTTCCGCCACCCCGGCGAGGGAACGCGCCAGTATAAGGATTCCGCCGGCCGCCGCAATACAGGAATTCCCGGCGGCCCGGTCGGGCCGCGGCCCTGTGGTACCATGCCGCGCCATGCAACTTGGCGACTTTGACTATCCGCTGCCCGAGCGCCTGATAGCGGATCATCCCGTCCAGCCGCGCAGCCATAGCCGCTTGCTGGAGCTGGCTGCGCACGGAGCACTGCGGGACCGGCGCATGACCGATTTCCCGGATCTCGTTGAGCCTGGCGATCTGCTGGTGTTCAACGACACCCGGGTCATCCCCGCGCGCCTGTTCGGGCACAAGGACTCCGGCGGCAAGGTCGAGGTGCTGGTCGAACGCCTGCTGGACGAGCGGCGGATGCTGGCGCACGTACGCGCCAGCAAGGCGCCACGCCCCGGCAGCCGCCTGCGTCTCGGTACGCCGGCGCTCGAGGTGGAGGTCGGCGGGCGCCGGGACGACTTGTTTGAGCTCGAATTCGGTGGCGAGGTGCCGGTGCTCGAGCTGCTGGAGCGCTACGGGCACGTGCCCCTGCCGCCCTATATCCAGCGGCCCGACGAGCAGGCCGACCGGGACGACTACCAGACGCTGTGGGCTGAACACCCCGGGGCCGTGGCTGCGCCGACCGCCGGACTGCATTTCGATCAGGAGCTTATCGACGCGCTGCGCGCCAGGGGTGTCGAGTCGGCCTATGTCACGCTGCACGTCGGCGCCGGAACCTTCCAGCCGGTCAGGGCCGGGCGGCTGGAAGATCACGTCATGCACGCCGAGCAGGTGCAGGTGAATGCCGCGGTGTGCGCGGCGGTCGCCGCCACCCGGGCCCGCGGCGGACGCGTGGTGGCGGTGGGGACCACCGTGGTACGCAGCCTGGAATCGGCCGCGCGGGGCGGTGAGCTGCAGCCGTATTGCGGCGACACCCGGCTGTTCATAACGCCGGGCTATGATTTCAGGGTGGTCGATGCGCTGCTGACCAATTTCCATCAGCCGCAGTCCACGCTGCTGATGCTGGTCTGTGCATTCGCCGGTTATCAGCCGGTCATGGCTGCCTACCGGCACGCCATCGCGCAGCAGTACCGGTTTTTCAGCTATGGCGATGCAATGTTTCTGCGCCGCCGCCAGGGGGGCAGTGATGCGGTTTGAACTCCTGAACCAGTGCGGGAATGCCCGCCGCGGTCGCTTGACGTTCGCCCGCGGTGTGCTGGACACGCCGGCTTTCATGCCCGTGGGCACCTACGGCACGGTCAAGGGCATGCGTCCGGAACAGGTCGCCGAGAGCGGGGCGCAGATTCTGCTTGGCAACACCTTTCACCTGATGTTGCGCCCGGGGACCGACATCATCCGCAAACACGGTGACCTGCATGATTTCATGAACTGGCCGGGACCGATCCTGACGGATTCCGGGGGCTTCCAGGTGTTCAGTCTCGGGGATCTGCGCCGGATCAGCGAGGATGGCGTGCATTTCCGCTCGCCGGTCAACGGCGACAGCGTGTTTCTCGGGCCCGAGGAGTCCATGGCCGTGCAGCGCGCGCTGGGTGCGGACATTGTCATGATATTCGACGAGTGCACGCCGTATCCGGCGGATCAGCCCCTGACCGAAGCGTCGATGCAGCGGTCGCTGCGCTGGGCGCAGCGCAGTCGCGAGGCGCACGCCGATTCGCCGGCGGCCTTGTTCGGTATCGTCCAGGGCGGCATGTATCCCGAGCTGCGACGCGCTTCGCTGGAGGGCCTCATGCCCCTGGCTTTCGACGGCTATGCCATCGGCGGCCTGTCAGTTGGCGAGCCGCATGCGGAGCGCATTGCGGTGCTCGATGCGCTGCAGCCGGTGCTGCCCGCTGACCGGCCGCGCTACCTGATGGGCGTGGGCACCCCCGAGGACATTGTCGATGCGGTTCAGCGGGGTGTGGATATGTTCGACTGCGTCATGCCGACGCGCAACGCGCGTAACGCTCACATTTT
>Ga0315540_10001340_pt1 | contig 14097 bp, 8 predicted proteins | sample SalMarSW160110MG_FD_203677 | JGI IMG/M metagenome (GOLD analysis project Ga0315540, IMG submission 203677) | Salt marsh sediment microbial communities from the Plum Island Ecosystem LTER, Massachusetts, United States - Salt Marsh Sediment SW1601-10 ... | reverse complement strand
GGGAGTCGCGGCGCGGGGGATCGAGGAGGGGCAATTCTAGGGAGGGCCCTCGGCGAGGGTCAAGAAGACGGGCCCGAACGGGCGTCCCGGCCCCGTCAAGAGTCGGGGCGGGACGCCCGCGGGCCGGGGTTTCAGGGCGCCGCCACGAGGCGCCGGAGCAGCAGTCGCGGCGCCTCGGTGGCCCGCAGGTCGTGCCCGGCGCCGCGCAGGAAGCGGGCGTCCACGGTGCGGCCGGCGGCCTTCACGGCCTCCACGAAGGCGTGGGCGGGCGCCGGGGGGAAGACGTCGTCGGCCTCGCCGTGCACGACGACGAGCGCGGGCTTGAAGTCGGCGGCGGCGACGAGCGGCGAGCGCTCGCGCCAGGCGGCGCTGTCCCGGCCGGCTTCCGACGTGATCGCCTTGCGCCCGGCGGACCCTGCCGCGCGCCAGGCCGCCCACAGGTCGTAACACGCGGACTGCGCCGCAACGGCCCGGAAGGCGTCCGGCCGCTCGAGCGCCAGCCGCAGGGCCAGCGTTCCCCCCCGGGACGTTCCCCACGCGCCGACCCGCCCCGGCTCCACGCCGGGAAGGGCGAGCAGCGTGTCGAGCCCCGCGAGCGCGCCGGCGACCGAAGCGGGCCCGGCGAAGTCGGCCGGCCCGGCCGAGCGCGCGGAGCCCGGGGGGAACACGATCACCGACGAGACGCCCTGCCGCGCGTAGCGCCACGCCAGCACGAGCACGTCGTGGGGGGACTCCTGCCCGCCCGGGAGCAGGAGAAGTCCCGTCCCGTTGGCGGCTCCGGCCGGGGCGGGCACGGGGATCATCTCCACGTCGCGGCCGCCGACCTTCACCACCAGGGGGGGATGCCGGTCCATCAGCTCGCTGCCGGCCGCGATCGCGCGGCCGCGCGCGACGACCGCCCGTCCCGTGTGGTCGTGCCCGTAGTAGGCCATCTCGATCGTGGCGTCCGGCGCGGTGGCGTTGGCGACGATGTGCGTCTCGATCGAGTCCCTCGTGCTGACGGTCTCGAACTCCTTCATGAGCATCAGGCGGCGCGGCTGCGCGGACGGATCGTCCGCCTTCACGCCCGCCGCGCGGATCGCGATCGTCAGGCTGTCGCCGAAGAGGCCGAAGTCCGACTGGTTGCGGATCCTCACCGCGAACCGCCACTGGCCGTCCTCGCTCTCCCTCAGCGTGTCGGGCAGCATCCGCACCTCGACCTCGCCCGCCCGCGCCCGCGCGGCGGGGAGCGCCGCGCCCGCGGCGACCGCGAGCAGCGCCGTCGCGAGCGCGCCGAGGCGCGCCGCGGCGCTCACTTCGTCCCCCCTGCGCCCGCGCCGGCGAGCGGCTTCGCGACGGCCCCGTCGTTCACCTCGATCACGGCCTCGCGGCGAAGCCGGTCGAGCAGCGCGCGCATGCGCCGCTCGCCCTCGGCGTTGTACCAGCGCTCCTTCACCATGTCCCGCGCCTGGATGTAGAGGCGCGGGCTCCGCGGCATGAGCGACATCACCCGCAGCGCCCGCCATCCCTGCGAGGTCGAGTCGGGCCCGAGCACGGTGCCGACGCCGCCGGCCTTCATGCGGCGGAACAGCACGGAGTCGCTGTACGCGTCGAGGATCGTGGCGTACGGCACGCCGGCACGCGAGCTCTGCGCCGCCAGCGACTCGGCTTCGTCCGGGATCGTGAGCCGCCGCACCATGGCCTCGGCCTCGGCGCGCTCGGGGAAGAGCATGCGCACGACCCGTGCGCGCTCGGGGAAGTCGAAATCGGAACGGTGCCCGGAGAAGTAGTTCCGCAGCGACACCGAGTCCATCGGGATCTTCTCGTACACCTCGCGCGCGACGAACGACTGCAGGTCGAGGTACTCGGCCCGCCGGGCGAGCTGTTCGGCGATGTCCGGGCGCTTCTCGAGACCGCGCTCGAGCGCCTCCTTGCGGAGCAGGTTCTCGAACCAGACGTTCGCGACCATCTCCTTGACGTTGTCCGTCGTGGTCACGCGCGGTCGGTAGAGCGGGTTCATGTGCCCGAAGTTGCCCGCGAGCTCGCCGAGCGTGTACGTGCCGATGCTCGAGCGGGCGAGGACGATCGCGCTGTCGGACGCGGTCAGATTCGGCCGGGCCCCGGCCACGCGCATCTGCTCCATCACGGACATGCCCGGGCGGGGCCTGGGGAGCGTGTCGAACGCCTCCACGGCCTTCTCCAGCCCCCGCTCGTTCCACTGCGGGTCGAGCGTCACCATGGCGCTGTCGCGCAGCACCATGCCCGCCGCCATCAGCGGGAGCGCCGAGTCGCCCCGCGCGGCACGCTCGCGGTTCAGCCGGACGATGGCCGAGTCGAGGACGGTCCGCAGCACGAGCCGGTCGCGAAGCAGGTTGTAGTCCGTGCTGTCGGCGTGCCTCCAGAGCCGCGGGTCGTGGTGGACCCGGGCGACCAGCACGGCCTGGTCGATCAGGATATCCAGAAACTGCCGGCGGTCCTGGGGGGTAAGGGACTCGAGCCGCCGGCCGGTCCGGGCCGCGGCCGCGATCATCTCGCGCCGCGTGATCTCGTGGACCTGGCCCTGGGCGCCTCCGGTGACGACCCGGGCGAGGACGCTGTCGGGCAGCGGGGCCTTCGGGTGGCTGCCGGACTTCGCGGCCGGGGCCGCAAGGGCCGCCAGGGGAAGCATCGCCAACAGGGCCAGGATCGCGGCCGCGGCGCCGCGACGAATCGTCTCAAACCTCATGCGGGGGGACTCCTTGCCAGCAGGCATGGGCCGTTCGGGGGGAATCGTGGAACAGTCTAGGGCCTCCGGCCCGCTCTGGCATGTCCCCCTTCCGTCAGGAATCGCGTTCCGTCACCCCGGGACGGGCGCCGCGGCGCCCGGGAAGAGCCAGGGAACCCCGGTGCGCGATCCCATCAAACCCATTAGACTGCACCCGCTCATGCGTACCTCCATCCGTACTCTCCCCTTCGTCCTGGCCCTCCTCGCGGCGCCCCTCGCGGCCCGCGCCGCGGTCCTCCGGATCCTCTCCGCGGACGACCGGGGGGTCACCCTGCAGGTCACGACCGAGAACTGGTCGCTCTCCGCCCCGGACCCCGTGACGGGCCGCGCCCGGATCGTCGGCGTGGGGCAGGCGAGCTCGATCGCGGTCCCGGGCCGGCCGCTGCTCCCGACCTACTCGGCGCTGCTGGCCATCCCGCCCGACGCCCACCCGACGGTGCGCGTGACCGCGCGCGGCGACGAGTCGGTGCGCGACGGCGTGAAGCTCGAGGTCGCCGGCCGCCCCGCGTTCCGCCCGGACCCCTCCGGCGGCCCGGAGGTGCCCTACACGGAGCCGACCGACCCGATCGCGGTCGGGGGCGCCTGGCCCGCCGAGGACGTGCGCCTGGGCGCGCCGGCGAGCTTCCGCGGCCGGCGGCTCGTGAGCGTCGAAACGCGGCCGTTCCGCTACGACGAGGCGGCCGGCCGGCTCACGGCCGTCTCCAGCCTCACGGTCCGCGTGGACTGGAACCGGCCCGCCGGGGCGAGCGCGCTCTCGAGCGTGGGCGGCGGCGAGCCCGATCCCGGCTTCGACGCGGCGCTGGAGACGAGCGTGCTCAACTTCGACCAGGCCCGCTCCTGGCGGCAGGCGCCCGGTGCGGGGGCCGCCGGCGCGCTCTTCGCGAAGCCGTCCTCGGCGGCGGCGTTCGACGAGGGCCAGCCCGAAGTGCGGGTGCTCGTGGACTCGACCGGGATGTACCAGCTGCCCTACGACCTCCTCGCCGCGAAGGGCTATCCCTCCGGCGTGCCGATCGCCGAGGTGGGCGTCCACCGGCACGAGTTCCTCGACGGACAGGTCCCGCCCTACCAGACGGTGGACGTGCCGGTCGAGGTGGACGACGTCAACGGCAACGGCACGTTCGACTCGGGCGACCTGATCTGGATGTACGCGCGAACGTGGGCGCAACGCTCGGGGGCCAGCCTCTACCAGCGCTGGTGGGGCGACGCCGACCAGGTCTACGTCACGCGCGTGCCGGGCGGCGGCGCACGCATCGAGAAGCGCCCCGGCTGGCGCAACGCCACCGGCCTCACGCCGCTGCCCTCGTACCCGTCCACCCGGCACTACGAGCGGAACAACGCACACATGATGCAGTACGTGGGAGTGCCGGGCGACACGGCCGTGGCGGACGTCTTCAACTGGACCGAGTACTCGTTCTACTACAACCGGCCCGACACGATCCTGTTCGAGACGAACGACGCCGATACGACCGGTGCGGCCTCGTTCACGATCAGCTGGACGGGCCAGGGCTTCTCGAACCACTACGAGTGGGCCGCGGTGCGCAACGGCGCCGGCGCGGTCACCTCGATCGCGGACTCGGTCTGGTGGGTCAACAAGAAGCCCTACACCGCGAGCGCGACGCTGTTCGGCTCCGCGCTCACGCCGGGGAGGACGAACGCGCTGCGCCTGTGGGGCAAGAACCACGCGGGCGCGCCGAACGGGCAGCCGGGCGAGTTCGACCACGCCGGCCTGGACGCGTTCGACGTCACCTACTGGCGCTCCTTCCGGGCGCTCAAGGGCGTCCTCGAGTTCAACAGCGCGAACGCCTCCGGCGAGTTCCAGGTGCACGCCGAGCGCTTCCTCGCCGACTCCGTGCGCCTCTACGACGTCACGGATCCGGACCACCCGGTGCGGCTCGTGCTCGACGAGGCCCACGTGCAGCGGGGCACGAGCGTCTCGTTCGATTTCCAGGACTCGACGGCGACCGGCCAGCGCCGGCGCTACGTGGCGGCGGCGGTCTTCTACGGCGACCCGACCTACGGGCCGCGCACGCCGCCGGCCTCGAACTTCACCGCCGTCACGCGGCGGCAGCTCTACTCGGCGCTGAGGCCCGACTACCTGCTCGTCGTCCCGGAGGCGTTCCTGCCCGCCGTGCAGCCGCTCGTGAACCTGCGCGAGTCGCAGGGCCTGCGCGTGCTGGTCGCGCCGACCGAGTCCATCTACGACGAGTTCAACGGCGGCCGGCACTCCGGCCTCGCGCTCAGGCGCTTCTTCCGCTACGCCTACCAGAACTGGGACTCGCGCTTCGTCCTGCTGCTCGGCGACGGCACGGTCGACCCGCAGCGCACCGCGAGCACCTCGGGCGTGGACTGGGTGCCCACGCTGCCCATCCCGGGCCCGGTCGCGGTCGGCGAGGGCTTCGAGATCACGCCGAGCGATCCCGCCTACGGCTGCCTCACGGGCAACTGCAACCCGCAGGGATTCACGCCCGTGCTGAGCGAGCTGATGATCGGCCGCCTGCCCGTGAACACGCTGGCCGGGGCGCAGGCCGTCGTCGCGAAGGTCGTGGGCTACGAGCAGCTCGCGCCCGACCAGTCCTGGCGGCGCCACGTGCTGCTGTGCAGCGACGACGCGTTCTCCGGCGACTCGTTCTTCGGCGGCGGGGAGACCCCGGTGGCCGGGTACTGCCACCACCCGGAGGAAGAGCACTTCGTCGGCCTGAACGAGAAGATCCGCTCGATCATCAACCGGGACGCCGGCCTCGCGCTCACGAACGCCGAGCTGTTCAACCTGCGCTACTACCTCGCGAGCGAGCCCTGGAGCGTGACGCCGCCGGCGGACACCTGCCGGCCCGACCGTGACGCGACCCGGCAGCGCTGCCACGCGGGCGTGACGCCGCAGCTCTTCGCCAAGCTCAACTCGGGCGTGCTCTGGTGGAACTACCAGGGGCACGCGAACCAGCACGTGCTCACGCACGAGGACCTGTACGTCAACATCGCGGACACGCCGTCGTCGGACGACAAGTTCCTGTTCGCGAACCAGGGCAAGCTGTTCCTCTACTCGGCGTTCTCCTGCCACGTGAACGACTTCGCCCGCAACGAGAGCGGGCCCGGCTCGCCCTACGGGGGCGGCATCGGCGAGGACCTGGTCACGCTGCCCACCACCGGCGCGATCGGCTCGTGGGCCTCGTCCTGCTACGAGGTCGTGCCGCGGGACGACTCCACCCACATCAACGTCGAACTCGCCCGCTCGCTGTTCGCCGACCCGCCCGTGGACGAGTTCGTGCCCGGCGACCGGGGCGCGCGCGTCGTGACCGGCGAGGCGGTGCAGGCGTCGCTGCTGCGCTACGTGCCGACGAGCGGCCAGTACTACGGCGAGAGCGGCATCGCGCTCACGTACACGCTGCTCGGCGACCCGGCGACGCGGATCTCGGTCGGCTACCCGCAGCCCCTCGTCACCGCGAACGACGTGCCGGTGACCCAGGGCGTCCCGGTGCGGGTGCACACGCCCGGTGACACGCTGACGTTCGTCGCGGACCTCGTCTCGACCGAGCGGCTGGACACGCTCGGCGTCTACGAGGACCTCGGCGCCGGCGAGGTGCCGGTGGACGCGGCGTCGTACCTGGTCACGCCCGCGTTTCCCGATACGGCCGGCGGCGGGCTCTACGGCGGCCGCCGCTTCCGCGTCACCTACGCCACCGTGCCGCCCGCGCGCACGGTGACCTACACGTTCCGCACGCGCGACCGCAACGGGCTGCTGACCGACTTCACGGCGACGCTCGCGCTCGAGTCCACGCTGCGGGTGGACGGCGCGCCGATCCGGGACGGCGACGCGGTCTCGCCGCGCGCAAACCTGACCATCCTGGTCATCTGCCCGAAGCCGCTCGCGCCCGCGACCGACCTGGTGCTCACGATCAACGGGGCGACGCAGAACTTCACCGCGACGCCGGCCCCCGGGGACGCCTCCGGCCGCGAGTGGGTGCTGAGCTGGACCCACGAGGACTACGCTCTCGGCACCTATCTCGCCGTCCTGACCGTGACGGGGGACCAACAGCTCTCCCACACGTTCCGCGTGACGACGCCGGAGACGCGGGTGAGCAATCTGTTCGCGTTCCCGAACCCGTTCGACAACGACGGCACGTACTTCTCGTTCGATCTGCTGGGCTCCCAGGACGCGGACGTGAAGGTCGACGTCTACACGATCTCCGGGCGCAAGCTGAACTCGTGGGTGGTTCGCGCCCTCGCCCCCGGTTACCACCAGATCCCGTGGGACGGCCGCGACGCCGAGGGCACGCCGATCGCGAACGGGGTCTACTTCTACCGGCTCAGTGCCCGCAGCCCGGGCGGGAGCCACGACGAGCACCTCGGCCGGCTGGTGAAGCTGCGCAAGCCCCGTCACGTCAGCGACGCGACGGTCCCCTAGGCCCGCGCCGGTCCCGAGCGGGCCCGGAGGATTCGTGAAAGCCCCCATCGCCTTCGCCGTCCCGCTCGCGGCGCTGCTGCTTCAGGCCGCCCCGGCCGCGTTCTCCGCCCCGGCGGATCCGGCGGCGCTCCGCGCCATCGCCGTCGCCGAGGACGAACGCGCCTGGGACGACGGGGTGCTGAAGGGCTTCCTCGCCGACCCCTCGCCCGTCCTGCGCGCCCGCGCCGCGCTCGCCGTGGGCCGGCTGCAGGATTCCACCTCGGCGCCGGCGCTGGTGCCCCTGCTGCGCGACCCGGACCCCGGCGTGCGCCGCGAGGCCGCGTTCGCGCTCGGGCAGATCGGCTGGAAGGGCGCCCGGATCGCGCTCGAGGCGGCGCTGGGCGACGGCGACCCCGGGACGGTCGAACTCGCGATCGAGGCGCTCGGCAAGCTCGGCGAGCGGGCCTCGACCGCGAAGGTTATGCCGTTTCTCGACGCGGACCGGCCGGCGCAGCGCGAGGCCGCGGCGGTGGCGCTCTGGCGGCTCGCCGACTCCTCGGCCGCCGGGCCGCTGCTCGACCACCTGTCCGTCCCGGACGCCGCGCTACGCTGGCGCATCGTGTACGCGCTCGAGCGGCTCGCGCCGCCCGGGCGCATCGCGCCGGCCGTCGAGCCGCTGCTGCGCGACCCGGATGCGCTCGTGCGCGCGCACGCCGCGCGGACGCTGGGCCGCCTGAAGGCGCGCGGCGCCGTCGGACCGCTGCTGGCGGTGTGCCGGAGCGACGGCGGTGCCGTGGTCGTGAACGCGCTGCGGGCGCTCGCTTCGATCGCCGACTCCTCGAACGGCGCGCAGCTCGCCGTGATCGCGCGCCGGCTGTCCGACGCGGACCCGTCCGTGCGGGTGACCGCCGCGACGGTGATGGCGGACGGCTTCCCATGGACGCCCGCGACGAAGGAGGCGGCCGACGACGCGCGCCTCGCGCTGCGGCGGGGGCTCGCGGACCGAGACCCGGCGACACGCGGCGCCTGCGGGCGGGCGCTCGTCGCGCGCTTCGGCCGCGCCGGCGCCGCGTCGGCACGGAAGCTCCTCGCGGACTCCTCGGTCTACGCGCGCGTGGCCGTGCTCGACGGCTTCCGCCGGCGGGGCGAGCCGGCGCTCGCGGCGGACGTGCTGCCGGCCTCGATCCGCGGGGACCGGCCGCTGCTCGAGCGGATGACGGCCGCGGAGATCGCCGGGGAACTGGGCGGGCGCGACCCCGCGGGCCCGCTCGCGCCGATGCTTCCCGTGCTGCGCGAGGGCGTGGGGGCCCCGGACCTGCTCTGGGCCGCCTCCTGCGCCGCGGCGCTCGGCGAGTGGGGCGACACCGCCTCGGTGGCCCGTCTCGCGGACACGTACGCCGCCCGCGCGGGAGACGGCGAGCCGGATGCGCGGCTCGCGATCCGCGACGCGCTGCGCGCGCTCGCGGGCCGCGCATTCGCCGACAGCGTCGAAGCCGCGCACCGCGCCCGCGAGGCGCCGCGGGGCCATCCCGGTGACTTCGGCACCGCTCCGCCCGAGCGCCGCGCGATCGTGCACACGTCGGCGGGCGACATGGAGTGGGCGCTCGAGGCCGAAGCGGCGCCGCAAACCGTCCGCAACTTCGTCTCGCTCGCGCGCCGCGGCTGGTTCGACGGCACGGTCGTCCACCGGGTCGTGCCCGACTTCGTCATCCAGGACGGCGATCCCACCGGTACGGGCTCGGGCGGCCCCGGGTACACGATCCGGTGCGAGTACAACCACCTCCGCTACGAGGCGGGCCGGGTCGGCATGGCCCTCTCGGGGAAGGACACCGGCGGCAGCCAGTGGTTCGTGACGCTCTCGCCGCAGCCGCACCTCGACGGCCGCTACACGATCTTCGCGCGGGTCACGAAGGGCCTCGACGTCGCGCGCCGCGTGACGCAGGGCACGAGGATCCTGGGCGTGGAGATCCCGGCGGAATGAAGCGGCGTTTCGGCGCGCCCGCGAACCGCGGTCCGGCGGAGCCACCGACCGCGCCGGTGCCACGCGGGTGGTTCGTCGCCGTCGGCGCCCTCGCGGCCGTGCTCGTGGTCCTCGCGGTCAGCTTCCGGATGGACGACCCGGATCTCTGGCAGCACCTGGCGGTGGGGAGGGCGATGTGGCAGCTGCACGCCGTGCCCCACGTGGATCTGTGGACCTGGCCGGGCTACGGCCAGTCGTACTTCCTCCCGTCGTGGCTCTTCCGCGCGCTCCTCTGGCCGTTCTGGGCGGCCGGCGGCGAGTGGGGCGGGGCACTCCTCCGCTGGGGGCTGACGCTCGGCACGTTCGCCGCGCTGTGGCTCGCGGCCCGGCGCGCCGGCGCGCGCGGGCTGGCGCCGTTCATCGTGCTCGTCTGGTGCGCCATGGTCTACCGCCGCCGCTCGATGCTGCGGCCCGAGATGCTCGGCGGCCTGATGCTCGCGCTCGAGATCTGGGTGCTCGAGAGCCGCCGCGCCGGCGACCGGCGCGCCGCGTGGTGGCTCGTCCCCATCGCGATGGTGTGGGCGAACGCGAACGTCTCGTTCGTGATGTTCTTCGAGGTCGGGGCCGCGTGGCTCGCCGACGCGTTCTTCCGCCGCCGCGAGGGCGGCGCCCCGGGGCGGCTCGCCGTCGTGCTCGCCGTCGCCCTGGCGGCGTGCTTCGTGAACCCGTTCGGCTGGCGGGCGCTGTGGGAGCCGTTCGACTTCCTGCTGTTCCAGCGCAACGAGCCGATCTTCCGGGTCGTCGAGGAGCTGTCCACGATCCCCTGGGCCGACACGCTCCGGAGCGGCCTGCCGTTGCTGATGCTGCTCGCGCCGCTGCTCGCGCTGGCTCGCTGGCGCAGGAAGCCCGACGTCGCGCAGGCCCTGATCTACGTGGCCTTCTACGCCCAGGCGCTGCAGTCGGCGCGCTTCCTCGGCCCGTTCTCGATCGCGATCGCGCCGTTCCTGGCCCGCGACCTCTCGGACGGGCTCGCCGCGCGCCGGTGGCCGGACTGGGCGCGGCCGCCGGCGGCACGGGCCACCCTCGCGGCAGCGCTGTGCGTCGCCGTGGCGCTGCCCGAGCTCCTGCGGCCCACGACGCCGTTCGGGGTTGGCATCAGGACGAGCGGCCTGCCCGTGGCGGCCTGCGACTGGATCGAGCGCCACGACGTGCACGGGCGGTTGTGGAACTCGTTCGACGACGCGGGCTATCTGCTGTGGCGGTTCTGGCCGCGGCGCGACCGGCTGCCGTTCATGGACATCCACCAGACCGGCACCCGGCGGGACCGCGACCTGATGGCGGCGTTCTACACCGACCCGCGGGCGTGGACGGAACTGGACCGGGAGCGGCGGTTCGACTGGGTGCTGGTCCGGCGGACGCCGGGGCCGCACCCGCACCGCGTGGACGTGATCGCGGCCGACAGCGCGTTCGTGCCGGGCTTCATCGACGACGAATGGGTCGTGCTACTTCGCCGCGACGGCTCGATGGCCGCACTCGCCGAAAGCCTCGGCTACCGGTGGCTGCCCGCGAGCTACCTCCAGATGCAGGCCCTGGGGGCCGCGTTCGAGGCCGACTCGACCCTGCGCCGGCGGCTGCGCGTCGAGCTCGAACGGTCGGTGCACGACTCGCCCCGGACCGGCCACTCGCGCAGCCTGCTCGCGAACCTCGACCTCCTGGAGGGCGACTGGACCGGCGCGCTGGAGGAGCTGCGGGCCGCGCGCGCACTCGACCCCGAACTGCCCGGGCTCGACGAGCGCGAGCGCATGGCCAGGGACTCGCTGGAGGCGCGGAACCGCGGGGAGAAGACGCGCTGACGCGGAGGCGTCAGGAGATCTCGGGGCTCATCGTGATGCCGAAGCGGATCAGCGTTCCCATGCCCGGGCGTGCGGGCCGGTTCGGAAGGCTGACTTTCGCGGGTGCCGGCGCGCTCGCGTGCGGCCGGGCCGGCTTCTTCGACGAGGCCTTCGCGTGCGCTTGCGCCGGCCCGGGCGTCCCGGACTTCGGAGCCTTCGCGAGCGCCGCGGCCGCCTCGGGCGTCCTCGACGCGGTTGCGGGCGAAGCCGTGCGCGAGAGCGGCAGGTAGTCGTCGGAGGCGGGCCCGACCGACGCCTCGTCGCGCCGCGCCGCCGTCGTGGGCGTGGCCTGCGCTTCCGTGGTCGCGCCGCCGCGGCACTTCACCGGGTCGTTGCAGCCCGCCTGGCCACCCGCGCGCGCGGGCACCACGAGCGCGACGAGCGCGACGAGCGTCAACAGCGACGGGAGCGACTTCCGGACGGCACTCGACACGTGTTGTGGCCTTCCTGACCCCACGACGGCCCCCCGACGGGGCTGCGCGTGCGGCGGACTATACACCCGGCTCTGAAACCGACGGGAGCGCATTCCCCCCCGCACGAGTGTGGGGACGCTGTCAGGCGGCGCAGGGAGTGGCTGGCTGGCGCAGGCCCTTGTCCGCGAACGAATTTCCGGTACGAAGGCCGGTCCGTGGCGAAGTCGTTGCCGGAGCGCGGGCTCGCGCCGCGCCCCACGATCTGCGCCGCGCCCTCAGCGGTCCTCGGGGTCGTAGGGGATGCCGTCCGCCGCCGGGGCGACCGCCCGCCCGATGAAGCCCGCCAGCACCAGCATCGTCACCAGGTACGGCAGCGCCTGCAGCAGCTCGCTCGGGAACGCCGAGCCCTGGAGCCGGATCTGCAGCGCCTCGGCGGCCCCGAACATCAGGCAGGCGGCCGCGGCGCCGATCGGGTTCCACTTGCCGACGATCATCGCGGCGAGGGCGATGTAGCCGCGGCCGCCGGTCATGCCATCGGTGAACGAGTGCTGCTCGCTCGCGAGGTACGCCCCCGCGAGGCCCGCGAGCAGGCCGCACAGCAGCACGCCGCCGAAGCGGATGCGCGTGACCGACAGGCCCAGCGTGGCGGCGGCCTCGGGACGCTCGCCGGTCGCGCGCAGGCGCAGTCCGAACACCGAGCGGAAGAGCAGCCGGTGGACGAGCCACACCAGCGCGATCGTCGCGAGCACGAGCGGCGAGCCGAGCAGGTCGCCCAGCCCGGGCACGCCGGCGAGCAGCGGCAGGTTCCACTGCGGCAGCCCGACCACGCGCGAGGAGTTCGAGGACGAGTGGAAGACCTGCACGAGCGCGAGCCGCGTGGCGCCGGCGGCGAGCAGGTTGATGCCGAGCCCCGACGTGATCTGGTCGGCGCGGAAGCGCACCGTCGCCTCGGCGTGCAGCCACGCCATGGCCGCGCCCACGAGCAGGGCGGCGCCGACGCCGATCCACCCGCTTCCCGACCAATACGCCCCGAGCACGTAGCCGAGCGCGCCCGCGAGCATGATGCCCTCGAGCGCAATGCAGATGACGCCGCCGCGCTCGCTGAGCGCCGCGCCCATCGCGGCGAGCGCGTACGGCACGCTGATCCGCACCGCGGCGGCGAAGAAGAGCAGCGCCACCATCAGGCGAGCCTCCGCGCCACGCGCTCGAGCAGCGGGCGCGCGGTAATCGCGAACAGGATGACGAGCGCCGTGAGCACCTCCACCAGCTCGCGCGGCACGCGCTGGTTCACGACCAGGCCGCCGTACGAGAGCGCCCCGAAGAACAGCGCGGCGACGAGCACCCCGAACGGGTGGTTGCGCCCGAGCAGCGCGACGGCGATGCCGATGAAGCCGGCGCCCCCCGTGAACCCCAGCTCGAAGTAGTGCTTGTAGCCGAGCACGAAGCTCGTGCCGCCGAGGCCGGCGACGACGCCCGACAGCGTCAGGGCGAGCGCCTGTGCGGGCCCGGCGCGCACGCCGCCGAACTCGGCGGCCGACGGGTTGAACCCGACCGCGCGCAGCTCGTAACCGATCCGCGTGCGGAACAGCAGCACGCCGATCCCGGCGGCGACGAGCAGGCCGAGCAGGAGCGAGGCGTTGACCGGCGAGCCCCGCAGCGCGGGGGCGAGCGCGTCGAGGCGCGGCAGCTCGGCCGCGGCCGCGATCGTGCGCGTTCGCACCGTGGCGGTCTCGAACAGGCCGCGACCGGCCCACGAGACGAGCGCGAACGCGACGAAGTTGAGCATGATCGTGTTGATCACCTCGTGGGCGCCGAAGCGCGCCTTGAGCACGCCCGGCACCGCGCCCCAGACGCCCCCCGCCAGGGCCGCGGCGAGCAGCGCGGCCGGCAGCGCGAGCGGCGCGGGCGCGTGCAGGTAGGTGCCCGCGAGGCCCGCGGCGAAGCCGCCCAGGTACATCTGGCCCTCGACGCCGATGTTGAAGAGCCCCGCGCGGAAGCCGAGCGCGACGGCGAGCCCGGTGAACAGGAGCGGCGTCGCGCGGAACAGCGTCTGCCCGATGCCGTACCCGGTGCCGAAGGCCTGGCTGGCGAGCAGACCGTAGATCTCGAGCGGCTTCTCGCCGATGGCGGCGATGAAGACCGCGCCCGCCGCGAGCGCGGCGGCCACCGCGACGAACGGCGAGAGCCCGGTGAGCAGCGCGGCGAGGCGGGCGCGGTTCACGTTCACGCGCGCTCCGTGCGCGGCCCGTCACCGCGGGGCGGCAGCGGCGTGTCCGTGATCGTCGCGCGTCCGGTCATGTGCAGCCCGAGCGTGCGCTCGTCGGTCCCGGCCGGCGTCGTCTCGTGGACGATGCGCCCCTCGTAGAGCACGAGGATGCGATCGGAGAGCGCGAGGATCTCGGTCAGCTCGCTCGAGACGAGCAGCACCGCGCGGCCGGCGTCGCGCTCGGCGAGCAGCCGGCGGTGCAGGAAGTCGATGGCGCCGAGGTCCACGCCGCGCGTGGGATGGGCCGCGAGAATCGCCACCGTGTCGGGTGCGCCGGCCCCGCGCGGCGACAGCTCGCGCGCCGCGATCAGCTTCTGCTGGTTGCCGCCCGAGAGCCGGGACGCGAGCCGCCGCGGCTCGGGCGGGCGGACGTCGAACTCCTCGAGGCGCGGCCGCGCGAGCCGGTCGAGCGCGGCGCCGCCGAAGCGCACGCCGCCGGGCAGCG
>Ga0315540_10001339_pt1 | contig 14103 bp, 15 predicted proteins | sample SalMarSW160110MG_FD_203677 | JGI IMG/M metagenome (GOLD analysis project Ga0315540, IMG submission 203677) | Salt marsh sediment microbial communities from the Plum Island Ecosystem LTER, Massachusetts, United States - Salt Marsh Sediment SW1601-10 ... | reverse complement strand
ACTTGACCACAGGAACTACCCGGTCGATAAGAATCCGCGCTGCCTGAACGTCGCCATCCTCAGCAGCCTTCTTCAAGATCTCGATGAGTCTGGGGATGTGCGGTTCGATCAGGGACTTCGCGTCAATGCGTATTCGGTTCTTCGTCCCTTTCGGCTTGCCCTTTGGATTACCGCTCTGCCCAGGTTGGAACCGAGCCATCTGCTTTTCTCCTGTAAATACCTGCTCTCACGCTTCGGCAACCGCGCCCCATTCTTAGGCACAACGTCGCCCGGGAAAAGGCCTACAGATCCAAATTCACATCACCAATACGCCCTACTATTTGGACTTTCAATGCCTACTTTTCGCGAGGGCAACAATACCGCTTCGACAGCGTACCTCAACAGATACGCACGAACGCTCGGCGCGACTCTACGACTCTGGATCACCGCGAGGCAGTCCAGGATCTGTTGATTCTTCCGTTGTCGGCAAAAAAGCGAGGTCGACCTTGACAGCGCCATTGAGGGCGACCGATTTTCCCATCTCCTTTTTCGTGATTTGCCACTGATGACGTGCAGTCTAAGCTACTGCGCTGAGATCCCTGATGGACAGCAAGAGAGTCTTGATTTCAGGGGGTGGCGCAATGCAGATGGTTCGATATGCGTCCACGATGGGGAGCCAATTGAAAATCGCCGGTCTGAGTGCGCTCAGCCGGCTTTTTTGTTTCCAGAGAGACCGGATTTCTCGCCAAAGGATCAAACGGTTGTCGGTACTTTGCCGTCAGTCGACCGCTCTGGTAGCGGCCGGGTGCAGCCGCTGGAAGATCTAAAACGAGAACAACAACACCCTCAAGACCAAGGGGACCATTCCGGGCACAACTACGGCCACGGCAAACAGCATCTCACCTCCGTGCTGGCCAGCCTGATCCTGTTGGCCTTCCTCGCCCATACCGTGCTCGATCTGCTTGCCTCCCGCTACCCAGCGGTACGCCCCGCCACATCCCATCCGGGCAAACCTTCTTCGAACACCTGCGCGCACTCACACAATACCTGCCCTTCGCCTCCTGCGATCACCTCTTCGACTTCATGCTGAAGGCGCTCCAGCCCGCGCAGCAAACACCCAAGCGCCGCTAATGCGGCAAACAACGCCAAATTTAGAATTGCTGTTCAGTGGAACCGTCCAAGGGTTGTCCCGGGGAGCTGTGCTATACTGCGCGACTCATGCTGAAAGCCAATCCTCTCACGCTGTCCGACCGACTGATGGCCAAAGAAGACATCATCCAAATGGAAGGCACGGTGATCGACACCCTGCCCAATACCATGTTCCGCGTGGAGCTCGAAAACGGACACATGGTTACTGCCCACATCTCGGGCAAGATGCGCAAGCATTACATCCGCATCCTGACCGGGGACAAGGTGACCGTGGAACTCACCCCCTACGATCTGTCCAAGGGGCGGATCACTTATCGGGCCCGCTGACTCGCGGTCTGAGTGACGACCCCGGTCCTCGGCTCAGCGGAACTTCCTGACCACACCCACTTGGTAGGGCTCCTGTCCCTTCCCCCGCAGCTGCATCCATCCCGCCCCGCCACCTGAAGTCCGTTTCAGCTCAGCGCCCGCTCCCCGTACTCGAAATCCAGGTCCCCGTCCTTGACGAAGACCCGAACCGAGCCCCCGTTCGTCAAGCATCCGAAGAGTATTTCGTTGGCCAGAGGTTTTTTTATGTGGTTCTGGATGATGCGCGTCATCGGCCGAGCGCCCATCTGCAGGTCATAGCCCTTCTCCGCCAGCCAGGCGCGGGCATCGGCATCCATGCTCAGGGCCACCTTCTTCTCGGCGAGCTGCTGCTCCAGCTCGAAGACGAACTTGTCGACGACGCTGGCGATGGTCTCCGCCCCCAGGGCTGCGAACTGGACGACGGCGTCGAGCCGATTGCGGAACTCCGGGGTGAAATAGCGCTTCAAGGCCTCCATCCCGTCGCTGGAATGGTCCTGCTCGGTAAAGCCGATGGAGCGACGGCTGGTCTCCGTCGCCCCGGCGTTCGTGGTCATCACCAGCACCAGGTTGCGGAAGTCGGCCTTGCGCCCGTTGTTGTCCGTCAGGGTGCCATGGTCCATGACCTGCAACAGGAGATTGAAGACGTCCGGGTGGGCCTTCTCTATCTCGTCGAGCAGGAGAACGGCGTGGGGGTGCTTGTTGATCTCCTCTGTCAGGAGCCCACCTTGGTCGAAGCCGACGTAGCCGGGAGGAGCGCCGATGAGACGCGAGACGGTGTGCCGCTCCATGTACTCCGACATATCGAATCGGATCAGCTCCATCCCTAGGACGCGCGCCAGCTGCCGCGTAACCTCCGTCTTGCCCACACCCGTGGGCCCCGTGAACAGGAATGACCCGATGGGCTTTTCCTCGTGCCCCAGGCCGGAGCGGTTCATGCGGATGGCTGATGTGAGGACGTCGATCGCCTCGTCCTGCCCGAACACCACCATCTTGAGGTCCCGATCCAAGTTCTTCAGAGAGTCCGTGTCGGAGAGAGAGACCTTCTTGGGAGGAATACGCGCGATCTTGGAGACGACGCTCTCCACGTCCGAGACGTCGATCCGCTTCTTGCGCTTGTCCTTGGGTCGCAGCTGAAGGTTGGCGCCGGCCTCGTCGATCACATCGATGGCCTTGTCAGGAAGGTGCCGGTCGTTGATGTACTTGGCCGAAAGCTCCGCGGCGGCGCGTAGCGCCGGGAGGGTGTAACTGACCTGGTGGTGCTCCTCGAAACGGGACCTCAGTCCCTTGAGGATCTCGACCGTCTCCTCGACGCTAGGCTCTTCGATGTCGATCTTTTGAAAGCGCCGGGCCAGGGCCCGATCCTTCTCGAAAACGCCCCGGAACTCCTGATAGGTCGTGGAGCCGATACAGCGCAGATCCCCGGAAGCAAGCACCGGCTTGATGAGGTTCGAAGCATCCATCACGCCACCCGAGGCCGCGCCCGCCCCGATGACGGTGTGGATCTCGTCGATGAAGAGCACGGATTGGGGCTGGCGGCGAAGCTGGGCCAGCACCGCCTTCAGGCGCTTCTCGAAATCACCTCGGTACTTGGTACCGGCAACCAGACCGCCCAGGTCCAACGCATAGATGGTGGCATCCTCCAACACCTCCGGGACCTCCCCGTCCACGATCTTCTTGGCAAGACCCTCGGCGATGGCCGTCTTGCCGACCCCGGCCTCCCCCACCAACAGAGGGTTGTTCTTGCGCCGGCGGCACAGGATCTGAATGGTCCGCTCGACCTCCGCCTGACGGCCGATCAGCGGGTCGATCCGCCCGCGCCGTGCCAGATCGTTGAGGTTGGAGGCAAAGCTCTCCAAGGGGCTGGTGCTCTCTTTCTCCTCACCGCGATCCTCCTCCGATTCGCCCTGATCTCCGCCCTCCCGGCCCTCATCCTGCACCTTCGAGATCCCGTGGGAGATGAAGTTGACGACGTCGAGGCGCGTGATGTTCTGCTGATTGAGCAGGTACACGGCCTGAGAGTCCTGCTCACTGAACAAGGCCACCAGCACGTTGGCGCCCGTCACCTCCCTCTTGCCGGCGGATTGGACATGAAAGACGGCCCGCTGCAGAACCCGCTGGAAACCGAGCGTGGGCTGCGTCTCGCGCTCGTCCCCCTCCGAGATCAGCGGCGTGGTCTCGTCGATGAACATGGCGACATCGCGGCGCAACTGCTCGGCCTGTACACCACATGCCGCCAGCACCTTGGCCGCCGAGGAGTTGTCCAGCAAGGACAACAGCAGGTGCTCGACGGTCATGTACTCATGGCGCTTCTCGCGCGCCTTCTTGAAGGCCAGATTCAGCGACAGCTCGAGCTCTTTGCTTAACATGGTTTCATCGATCCAGAGTTCGGTACGCCTCGACGAGAAACAAACTTCCTGCGTAATCGGGAGGCATTGGTTCTGCCGATATCCTAAGCCTCCTCCATGGTGCACATCAGCGGGTGCTGATGGCTTCGGGAATAATCGTTGACCTGCATCACCTTCGTCTCTGCAATGTCTCGCGTGAAAGTACCGCAAACGCCGACACCACGCGTATGGACATGCAGCATGATCTGTGTAGCCCTTTCCCGATCCATGCGAAAAAACGTCTCGAGCACCAGCACGACAAACTCCATCGGCGTGTAATCATCGTTGAGCAGAAGCACCTTGTACATCGGCGGCCGCTTCAACGCAGGCTTGCTTTCCTGCACCGAGAGTCCGGAGCCCCGATCAGCATCTGGATTCTGTCCACTCATGATCCTTCGGCGCTTCTTTTGAAGATAGGACGAGCTGGCCTCACGGCAAGATTGTAACCATTGCGCGGACGATCCACGAGCACCGGGGGCTCGATGGTGCCGGACGGTATCCCCTCGACGCCATTGGACAACCAACTTCGTCCTGCGTCCCCATTCGCCCCCCTTCGCCCCCCTTCTTCCACGAGTCGAGGCGAACGCTCATGCAGGAGGCATTCCAACCGGCACCAACAGGCTTTCACCGCCCGCAAATAGACCCATTCGCGATTTGACCAATGAAATCAGATTACTATACTCTAGCCGTTAGGTGCGGACAGGCTGGTCTCGGGCAACCGCGCTAGATAAGAATTCGATAATTGATTGTCTGAGCGGACCCTCAGCCAGTTCCCGGAGGAGTGCAAACAATGATGACCGGTAGTGTGAAATGGTTCAACAATGCAAAGGGATACGGGTTCGTCAAACCCGACGGACGAGATGAAGATGTCTTCGTCCATTTCTCGGCGATCGACATGGATGGATACAAGACCCTGAAAGAAGGACAAAAGGTCGAGTTCGAGATCAGTCAGGGCCCCAAGGGCCTGCATGCCGCCCGCGTGCATCGGGTGGTCTGACCCATCGAGGACCCTGACGGCCGGCGGCACCCCGAGCCGCTCGGGGCGCCGCTTTTTTCGCGAAGGATGCGAAGCGGATTTCCGGCTGTCTCACATCTCGGAGATCACTGCCTCTCCAAATCCCGATGAGCTGAGCTTGGTCGCCCCTTCCATGAGCCTTTCCAGATCGTAGGTCACCCTCTTGGCCAGGATGGCCCCCTCGACGCCCCGGATAATGAGGTCCGCGGCCTCGACCCAGCCCAGGTGGCGCAGCATCATTTCGGCCGACAGGATGATCGAGCTCGGGTTGACCTGATCCTTGCCGGCATACTTCGGCGCGGTGCCGTGGGTGGCCTCGAACATGGCGACCCGGTCGGACATGTTGGCGCCCGGGGCCAAGCCGATGCCGCCCACCTGGGCGGCCAGCGCATCGGAGATGTAGTCTCCGTTCAGATTCAGGGTCGCGATGACATCGTATTCCTTGGGGCGTAACAGAATCTGCTGCAGGAATGCGTCGGCGATCACGTCCTTTACGAGGATCTCGCCACCCGTCTTGGGATTGGTGAGCATGCACCAGGGGCCACTGCCGATCTCCGAGGCGCCGAATTCTTCTTTGGCAACCGCATAGCCCCAGGATTTGAAGGCGCCCTCCGTGAACTTCATGATGTTGCCCTTGTGCACCAGGGTCACGGAATCCCGATCGTTGTCGATCGCGTACCGGATCGCCTTGCGCACCAACCGCGAGGTCCCCTCCGAGGAGACCGGCTTGATGCCGATACCCGAGGTGCCGGGAAACCGGATCTTGGTAACACCCATCTCTGTCTGCAGAAAATCGATTACCTTGCGCGCCTCAGGGGTACCGGCCTGCCACTCCACGCCGGCATAGATGTCTTCGGAGTTCTCTCGAAAGATGACCATATCCGTATGCTCAGGCTCCTTGAGCGGGCTGGGCGTGCCCCTGAAATAGCGGACCGGGCGCAGGCAGACGTAAAGATCGAGCTCCTGACGCAGGGTAACGTTCAGGGAGCGGATGCCGCCGCCCACCGGGGTGGTCAAGGGCCCTTTGATGGAAACGACGAAATCCCGCACCGCATCCAGGGTCTCTCCAGGGAGCCAGACGTCCTCGCCATAGATGCGCGTGGACTTCTCACCGGCATAGACCTCCATCCACCGGATCCGCCTGCGGTCGCCATACGCTTTATCGACTGCGGCATCCACCACGCTCTTCATCACCGGGGTGATATCGATGCCGATGCCGTCACCCTCGATGTATGGGATGATGGGGTTGTCAGGGACTCGAAGGGAATCGTCTTCACCGACGACGATCTTCTCGCCGTCGGCGGGAACCGTTATTTTCTCGTATGTCATTTCGACTCTTCGCTGCAGCGGGAAAGGCCGCAAGTCTAACACCTAGGGTTTCGACTTGCGTAGCGCACGGAAATCGGTGTCGGACGCAGAAAACCCCCGGATGCATGCCAGGGCCTCTGCTCGTATCATCCCCGCCTGGATCGCTCACCGCGACCCCCTCATCCAGCCAATTCGCGAAACCGAATCCCATGCCCCCGGACGTGCATCCCTCGCATTCGAACAGCCACGTCATGGTCGGGCTCTCCGGCGGCGTCGACTCCTCCGTTGCCGCCCTCTTGCTGATCGAGCAGGGCTACCGGGTCGAAGGCCTGTTCATGAAGAACTGGGAAGAGGACGACAGCGCCGACCATTGCGCTGCCATGCAAGACCTCCAGGACGCCAGTGCAGTGGCCGAGCGCCTCGGCATTCCCCTGCACCGGGTCAACTTCTCGACCGAGTACTGGGATGAGGTGTTTACCCATTTTCTCTCGGAGTACCGCGCCGCCCGCACGCCGAGCCCGGACATCCTCTGCAACCGTGAGATCAAGTTCGGAGCCTTCCTGGATTTTGCGTTGGACCTGGGTGCCGAGCGCATCGCAACCGGCCACTACGCGCGCCTAGTCTGCAAGTCCGCCGGCTACCGTCTGAAGCTTGCGGCGGACCACGGCAAAGACCAGACCTATTTCCTTCACCTGCTCGGGCAGAAGCAGCTCCGGCACAGCCTGTTCCCTCTCGGCGATCTGAAAAAGAGCCAAGTGCGCGCCCTGGCTCGACGCGCGGGCCTACCGACGGCGGAGAAAAAGGACAGCACCGGGATCTGCTTCATCGGAGAACGCCGATTCCGGGACTTCCTCGCCCGCTACCTGCCCGACCGACCCGGACCGATGGAGACCCCCGAGGGCAGAGTGATCGGAGAGCATCGAGGCTTGGCCTACTATACGATCGGCCAACGACAGGGATTGGGCGTCGGCGGACTGGCAGGAAGAGCGGAGGCACCCTGGTTCGTAGCCAGGAAAGAGACCGCGCGGAACGCCCTGATTCTGGTCCAGGGTCACGACAATCCGCAGCTCATGAGCAGAGGCCTCGACGGCAGCGCCCTTCATTGGATCGGCGGCGAGCCGCCCGCGACGTCACCCTTCGACTGCCGCGTCCGGCTACGCCATCGTCAGCCCCTTCAGGATTGCCGGATCACCGAAATCCATGGAAGCCGCTGCCGCGTGCGCTTTGCCCAACCCCAACGCGCTGTGACACCCGGCCAAGCTGCGGTATTCTACGATGGTGACGAGTGCCTGGGCGGGACTGTGATCGAGCAGGCTTGGGATTGAGCACTGCCGTCGAAGGTCACGGCCCTCGGCTCGAGACGACCTATGGCATATTCAGAAGAAGACAAGCTGATTGCCCTCTCGGGCATCTATCAGGCGGCGTTCTGCGTGCATCGGATCGCCCGCCAGGGAAGCGTGGACGAGCAAACCATGGCGCCGTGCATCTACAGTCTCTTCCAGACCGATGCCGACAGCGTTCAGGAAGTATACGGAGCCCCGGGCAGCCTGATCCCCGGGGCGAAGGAGCTGCTCGGGCAGCTAACCGGAAAGCAGCCCCGGGGCCTCGAGCCGACCCGTTATGTCATTGGCCTGTTGAAGCTCGAGCAAGTGTTGTCGCGGCGCACCGAGGCGATCGAAGTCATCCAAACGGGCATGGAAGAGGCACGGACCAAGCTCGCACACTTCCCCATGCTGCACGCCAATATGCTCGCCCGCCTGGCGGACCTCTATAGCCGCACCATCAGTCCATTGCGACCGCGCATCATGATTCAGGGCAATCACCCTTACCTGCAGATCCAGGACAATCAGAACCGGATGCGCGCCCTCCTGCTTGCCGGCATCCGGTCCGCTTGGCTATGGCGCCAAGTCGGAGGCAGCCGATGGAAAATCCTCCTCGGTCGCAAAAAGCTGCTTGCAGCGGCGCATGAATATCTGCGCCGATCAGAGAACTAACGATCATGATTCGGCGAATGCGCTGATGAGGTAGATATCCAGAATGGAGCTTTCCAACCTGACCGCCATCTCCCCGATAGACGGGCGCTATGGCACCAAAACCGAGGACTTGCGTCCAATCTTCAGCGAGCTCGGCCTGATGAAACATCGGGTGTTGGTGGAGATCCGCTGGCTGCAGGCGCTCGCCGCCCATCCGAGCATCCCCGAGGTCCCTGCCCTTTCCGGACACGCGCTCGAGCACCTGAACGGCATATTCGAGGGCTTTTCGGAAGAAGACGCCCACCGCATAAAAAACATCGAGCGCACCACCAACCATGACGTCAAGGCAGTCGAGTATTTCCTCAAGGAGCACATCGCCGGCAACGCCGAGCTGGAGGCGGTCAGCGAGCTCATCCATTTCGGCTGCACCTCCGAGGACATCAACAACCTGTCCCATGCCCTGATGTTGCGGGAGGGACGGGGCCAAGTGCTCATCCCCCAGATGGATGAGGTCATAGAGGCCGTGCGCGGCCTCGCACACGATCTGGCGGGGGCCCCCATGCTCTCTCGTACCCACGGCCAGCCCGCCTCCCCTACTACCCTGGGGAAGGAGATGGCCAATGTGGCTTACCGGCTCGACCGCCAGCGGAATCAAGTAGCGGACATCCGGCTCTTAGGCAAGATCAACGGCGCAGTAGGCAACTACAACGCTCACCTTGCCGCCTATCCGGACATCGACTGGGCGGAGCTCGCCCGCAACTTCGTCGAATCCTTCGGTCTCGACTGGAATCCCTACAGCACTCAGATCGAGCCACACGACTATATGGCCGAGCTGTTCGACAGCATCGCCCGCTTCAATACCGTCCTCACCGACTTTTGCCGCGATATCTGGAGTTACATCTCCCTGGGGTATTTCCGCCAAAAGATGCGGACCGGAGAAGTCGGCTCATCCACGATGCCGCACAAGGTCAACCCCATCGACTTCGAGAACGCGGAGGGGAACCTGGGCCTGGCAAATGCCATCTTCGGTCATCTTGCTCAGAAGCTGCCGATCTCCCGCTGGCAGCGGGATCTGACGGACTCCACCCTGTTGCGGAACCTCGGGGTCGCCTTTGCCCACACCAGCATTGCGCTCCAATCCACCTTGCGCGGCATTGCGAAGCTCGAGTCGGACGAGGAACGTCTTGCAGCTGATCTGGACGCGAGCTGGGAAGTATTGGCGGAGCCGGTCCAAACGGTAATGCGGCGCTATGGGATAGAGAGGCCCTACGAGAGACTCAAAGACCTGACTCGCGGCCATCGGATAACAAGGGAAGACTTGGCACGCTTCATCGACTCCCTGGATATCCCCGAGGACGCCAAGGCTCGCTTGAAGGCGTTGACTCCCGGGACCTACATCGGAAGCGCATCCGCCCAGGCCAAGGCGGTGTGACGAGGCTCTAAGCACGAAAGCCGGCCATGGAACTCGGCCGGCTTTCGCTTCATTTTGCTCGGCAGAGAGCCCTCGCATAGTTGGAGCGAGGAGCCCTCTTGCGTGTCTCGACGAGACCTATTCCCTCGTGAGGACCACGCGCCGCTGCAAGACGGAGTAGGGATCGACGCCGGGAAGCAGGTCACGCTTTCCGTCGCTGACCGGAGGCGCCAGATCCTTGGCGGGATAGCCCTGTGCGATCATGTAGTCGCGAACGGCCTCGGCACGACGCATGCCCAAGGCCATGTTGTACGCGTCCGACCCCTTGGCATCGGTATGGCCGACGACGGTGATGTACTCCTCCTGCGGAGTCGTCTTCACCTGATCGATGTAATCGTCGATCTGGGTGATTGCTTCCCTGTTGACGACGGTCTGAGGCACCTGGTACTTGTCGAACTCGAAGTTGAGAGTCACAGAGACCTCTTTCGGTACGGGCTTGATGCCGCACGGCGGAAGGTCCGTCGGCCCATCCGGATATTCGCTCTTGTAGCACTCACCGTAGCTATTGGTCCAGAGCTGACCATCGGGGAGCGAGATATCGCCGGACGCGTACCAGTAGGACTCGTCCATCCCGGTTTGAGCAGCAACCGGAGCGGATACGGCGATAGCCAAAGCCGCCGCCATCATGGCCCGCTTGGGAGCGAAACTGTTCAATGCCTCGAACATGATTGTGATTCCTCTAGTTGGGGTTGATTTGAGAAGCGAGTCGAGGTTCAGCAGTTCGGTGCAGTCCACGAACAAGAAATCGCCTGACAAGATGAGAAATTCGATCTCAGCGAAATCGCCCGCTTACAACAGCGTACGAACGTGCCTCCCGAAAATACAAGGTGTACCCTAAAGTCGTGACGAAGTGCCCGTCGACCCATATTCTAGCGTAAAATACAGACAAAAGTGCAACTTTTTTCGAATTTCATACAATTCTGCAACGCGCTAACTACTATAGAACTTCAACATACTGAAAAATTGATCGAATAACGAGAAATGCCGCACCGTAACGCCTGTAATACTGTATTCTTTCAGCAACATAACGAGGCATTTTTCGTGCCTGTCAGCCATCCTCGGATTCTGTGCAGATTCCTGGCACAACCGGCTGACCTAGCATCGGTCACCCGCCCGTTCCATGACCTCGCGTGGACGGAGCGATGAAACGAGACATCGACGCGACAAACCGCGTCCTCGGCAAAACGGCGGGCATTGTCCCCCTGCCGGACCGGACGGCCATTCTTGTTGCAAGCGTACAAATGGCGATGCAAGCCATTCATGAGCTTTGCATCTTCAGTCGAGACCTCGACGCTGGTCCGTATGATAGTGCGACTTTCGGGGAGGCCGTTCAGCAGTTGGCCCTGCGCGGCCCGCGCTCGCGCGTCGCGATCTTGCTGTTCGACTTGGAGCCGCCTGTACGCAATGGTCATCGCCTACTCGACCTCAGCCGCCAGCTCCCTTCGTGCATCAGGATTCGGCAAGTCCCAACCGAGCACCAAAACTACCTCGCGGGATATCTGATTGCGGATGGAAGGGGCTACGTACTCCGTCCACTGGCGGATGTGCTCGAGGGTCAGGCAGACTTTTTTGCATCGGGGAAAGCACAACACCTGCGCAGCCAATTCGAGAAAATCTGGGATCGATCGGAGACTCCTCCCGACCTGATCAGCTTCGGGCGCGGGCTATAGACCAACTCGGTGAAAGTTTGTCGGAGCTCGACCAGGGCGGTCGTCACGTGCCGGAACGGCAATCCGGGCATAAGGTACGGTACAGATCCGCATCCTCTCCCGAAAAACAACAGGCAACAATCTCGTCGAAATGATCGCATGCGGCTTTCATCGCATCCAGGGCGATCCTGGCCGCTGCCTCTTTCGGGTAGCCGTACACGCCGGTACTGATGCCGGGGAAGGCGACGGTGCACGCACCTTTCTCCTTCGCCAAAGCGAGTGAACGCTGGTAGCAGCTGCGCAGCAACTCCGGCTCCCCACGACCCCCGCCCTTCCATACGGGGCCTACCGTGTGGATTACCCACTTTGCCGGCAACCGGAATCCGGGGGTGATGCGCGCCTCACCGGTTGGACACCCGCCCAAGACCCGGCAGGCAGCCAAGAGGTCCGGTCCCGCAGCCCGGTGAATGGCGCCATCCACACCACCTCCGCCGAGGAGGGATTGGTTTGCGGCATTGACGATCGCATCCACCGCGAGCTTGGTGATATCCGCAGTGACGATCACTATGCTTCCCATCGTTGCCTCCTGCCTATACGCAAGTGCATTATCCTATAAAACCATAGCGAGGATTCATCCCTCCGGGATCCGCAACCGGGACCCTTGGCCCCGCGGCGCCACCTCGCCGGCAACAAAGTATGGACAACCTGCTCGCAATCTTCGCTCTCCTGCTCATCGGCTGGTTCTGGCTCGACAGCCTGCGTGCCCGGGAGATCGCTACGGGAATCTGCCGTACGGCATGTAGGCAACGCGACCTGCAGTTCCTGGATCAGACCGTTGCATTGGACCGTCTGCAACTGCAGCGAACGTACACCGGCTTACATTGGCGACGCTCGTACCGCTTCGACTTCAGCGAGGAGGGTATCGGCAGACGCAATGGATACATCGTGCTGGTCGGCCTGGATCTCGAAACCATCAGCATGGGGCAACCCGAGCAACCGGTGGATTCTCGACTTTGAGTATTCGGCATCGCGGCCCGGATGCCGTCTACTTTACGACCTTGAGAGTAGGCCGTGGCGGTGGCTCCGGTGGACCGGGCTCCTCGTCGCTGTCTTGCAGATCACCCGTCGCGGGTGCCTCGCCGGGGAACAGCATGCCCTGCCCGTTCTCGCTCGCATAAATCCCAAGCACCGAATCCACCGGGATCTGCACCTTCCTGGCCACGCCCCCGAATCGGGCATCGAAGTCGATGATCTCATTTCCGAGCACGAGCCCATGGACAGCCGTAGGACTGATATTGAGCACGATCTTCCCGTCTTTAACGAACTGCTCCGGTACCATCGCCCGGGGATTGCCCGCATCCACGAGCAGATAGGGTGTCATCCCATTATCCAGGATCCACTCGAACAGCGCCCGGATCAGGTAGGGACGGTTCGAAGTCATACGAGTCATAGCGTAGATCAGGCAATCTCCGCGATCATCTCCCTCTCCGCCTCCGTAAGGCTCTCTTTGAAAGCCGACCATGCGAAGATGCGCCTCGCATAATCGGACAGGGCCTGCGCCTGCGGCGGCAGCTCGATACCGAGCACCGGAAGGCGCCACAAAAGGGGCGCTACACAACAGTCGACGAGGGAAAGCTCGCTGTTCATGAAGAAGGGGGTGGCAGCGAAAACGGGAGAGGTGGCGATGAGGCTCTCCTCGAGCTCCTTGCGGGCCTGAGCGGCCTCGTCGTCGGTGCCTTTCAGGATCCGTTCCATCGACGCGTACCAGTCACGCTCGACGCGATACATGTACAGTCGCGACGTAGCCCGCGAGACGGGATCGACCGGTAGCAAAGGTGGATGCGGAAACCGCTCGTCCAGATACTCCATGATAATGCGTGACTCGTAGAGCCGCAGGTCCCGGTCGACCAATGTGGGCACGGTTCCGTAGGGATTGAAGTCCATCACCTCCTCGGGGAGATCCCGGGCATCCACATCGACGATATCGACAGAGATGCCCTTCTCTGCCAATACGATGCGTACCCTGTGACAGTAGGGACATAGGGGATCGGAAAACAAGGTCATAACGGATCGTCTGGTTGCAGCCACTGCCATCGGTCCTTTTGCTCCAGCGCTTGATTACATGCACCCGGGTGCAACAATGGCCCGAGGAGGATCTCCAGTATAAACGAAGAAGCCCCGTGCGATACGGGGCTTGGTCTCAAACAGCGGTTGCTTGCCAGGTGGCCCTGTCGTCCAGCCTAGAAGCATCCAGGCTCAGTGGACGTCCTTCCAGAATTCCTTCTTGAGAGCATAGGCCAAGACGAAAAGCACGCCCAGGAAGAGCAGCACGTAGATTCCGAGGTGCTGACGCTCGAGCTTCATGGGCTCACCGGCGTAAGTGAGGAAATTGGTCAAGTCACGGACAACTCCGTCAAACGCATCGGGGCTCATGCTCCCCTTCTCCACGAGCTCGAAGCCCTCGATCGGACCTTCACCCTCGCCATCCTCAGGCTTCCCATGGACCGCCTTCTGCATCCCTTGCAAATCTGCAACGACATCCGGCATCCCCACGTTCGGGAAAACGGTATTGTTCACGCCAAAAGGCCGTTTATCGTCGATATAGAAGCTCTTGAGATACGTGAAGACCCAATCGGGGCTGCGTCGACGGGTAACCAGCGTGAGATCCGGGACGACTGTGCCGAACCACTTCTCGGTGTCGCTTGGACGCATAGCGCTCACCATCGGGTCGCCCAGCTTGGCGTCGTTGAAGATGAAGTCCCTGTGAAGTTGGGCATCGCTCAGCCCCAGATCCTTACCCATCCGATTGTAACGTAGGTATTGGAGCGAG
>Ga0315540_10001338_pt1 | contig 14104 bp, 15 predicted proteins | sample SalMarSW160110MG_FD_203677 | JGI IMG/M metagenome (GOLD analysis project Ga0315540, IMG submission 203677) | Salt marsh sediment microbial communities from the Plum Island Ecosystem LTER, Massachusetts, United States - Salt Marsh Sediment SW1601-10 ... | reverse complement strand
TTTCTGGGTGTCGACATCATGACACAGAAGCAAAGCAAATTTTTTGCCTTCCGGCCAGCCCTGCCATCCTTCAGGCGGTACTGCAGCTGCCGGATCTATCGGCCAGATGTGGGAAAATGCATCTCTCTTTCTTTTAGCGATTTGTCTTCTGATAAAAATCTGTAAAGTTCTCGGTATCAGCGGTTTTATTGTATAGAATATTCGATTGCGGAGCATAATAATTAGTTGATTTGGGGAATTTATTGAAAAGATTAAAGTTTATTAGGTTTATTGAGTTGATTGGTTGATTGGATTAGTTTGGGTCTTCATTGCGTCGACCTCTTAACCTTGTCAACTTATGCAACCCAATCAACCGCTTCAATTCTTATCCCACATGCCGGTAAAGGAGGTTTCCGGTCAGCCGCAAAAACGGCATCGGCAAAATTCTGAAAAAATTGTAAGATGATTTAGTGCCTTCACCTTTTGTTAAAAAACAATCTTTTTTAAGATCATATTTATAATAGTTCAATATTTCTTCAGTTGTCCCCCACCCTCTTTTAAACTGTATCAATCCTTTATTTTTAAGTTCTGTTCTGCCGAAATTAAGTGTTGTAGCTTCATTTTGAGAATACCACTTAATGGCCTTCCACATGACCATGTTGTTAGGCCGCAGTTGCAAGAATTTTGGGTCAGAAGATCCGTATTTGAAAATGGCCTGGTTGCGGAAATGAAAAAATACCGCCCCTGCGACGACTTTTTTTTGATATTCAGCAAGGACAACATATCCTTTTTTTCGTGAAAGGATATGTTCATATATTTTGCTAAAAAAATGATACGGCTGCGGCGGTATTCCATGCTTCTTCCGGGTGACGCAATTTAACCTGTAATATTCTTTTACGGATTCTCTTGAATTATCTATGGTAACACGCAAACCTTTTTGGTTTGCTTTTTTTATATTCCGTTTTGTACTGTCTCGAAATGCGGAAAAAATTTCCTGCTCTTTTTTTGACAAATCCAAATCGTGTGTTAAAAAAGTTTCATGGGGGAGCGTCGTACCCCTTAAATAGTTAACACAGCACTTAAGATCTATGGCTTTCCAATTGGCCTTTTTGCCATAGTTAATGACTTCTTTGAATATTTCATTGAATTCATTTTCGTTTTCGGCAATTGGTGGACAATGATCTGCAAAAGGAAGGGATACGCCTCTTGATCCTGTTAAAAAACTGTTGATTTCCATGATTGGGAGAAGGGCGCTTAACTTGCCATTTTCTATTAAGGTAAAATACAGTGGTTTGTATCTATAGGATTCATGCAAGACTTTTGCCCAAGCAGACGTGTGGAAAAAGGTCGTTTTATCGTTGGTAAGGAGTAGTTCGTCCCAATTGTGATATTCAATCGGATTGATGATTTGGATATTCAATGGAATTTATTTTTTTTTATGGTTAGACAGGATTTACAAGATTAACTTGATTTTTTTCTTTTAATCACTTTCCAAACGAAAGTGATTAAGTAGAATCCGCCCAAGGCGGAATGAAATTTCACAATGAACTCAACTTAATTTCTAATGTGATATAGAGTCTAATTTGCAGCTTTTTGTTAAGGTGACTTTCTATTCGCCGTAGGCGATTGGGTTTGAACGTTTTCTTCTGGAAAACGTTCAAAAGATCCAATCAATCCTGTTGATCCTGTCTACTTATAGTCTTTCTAAATTTTCGTTTTACTTCAACACCTGAAGGACCAAAATTTATTAGCAGGCCGATTTCTTTTTTTAATCCATTCAAATAGTTGACCAACTGAACCTCATGTTCTTTTGCTAGATTTTGAACCGACTTCAATTCCACAATGATCTCATCTTCCACAAATAGATCAACCGAAAAATTACCAACTACTATATCATCATAATGGGCCTTTAAAGCCTTTTCTTCCTCGACCTTTAAGCTGGTTTTAGACAATTCTATAACCATAGATTTCTGGTAAACGCTTTCAATAAAACCAAAGCCTAACTGGTTGTAAACTTTATATGCGCAACCGATACTCTTGTGAGTGGTGTCTTCGTATTCCATTTTGGTTTTTGGCAGGATCTACTGGATTAGTTTTTGCCTTTATTAGTTTCGGGAAGAAACTAATAAATCCAAACAATCCTGTTAATCCTGTCTAAGATATTTTTTTATAATATTTGCTGTATTTCTTGTATCTGTAATACCTTGGTGACGGCATGTCGTATTGGTTAATGACTGCGCCGATGATTTTCTCTTTGCCTATGTTGTTTATCAATTCATCGACCATATCAACCGGGGTACTGCCGTGTTTGATTACCACGATAATGCCGTCAACTCGTTTGGCGATGGCAAGGGTTTCCGGCGCCAGCAATGTCGGCGGCGAGTCGATAATTAGGAATCGGTCATTGTATCTTGATTTCAGATCATCGATAAGACCGGCCATTTTAATTGAAGACAAAATCTCCGAAGGATTGTCGGGCGGTTTCCCGGCCGGCAGCAGGGTGAGTTTATCAACAACGGTTTTGAGAAGCAGGCTGGAAAGTTCGGTGTGGTTTGAAAGATGTTCACTCAATCCTTTAACGTGTTTAAATCCAAAGTTCTTATGAATGCATGGCCGGCGTAAATCGCAGTCCACCAGCAAAACAGTTTCATCGATATTTTGGGCCATGTTTACCGCCAGGTTAGAAGCGATAAAAGATTTCCCGTCACCCGGTGCTGCACTAGTGACCAGAATGGATCTGGGCGGTGTACCGGAAACCGGAAATAATATCTTTCCTCTGAGCACCTTAAACAAGTCTGCTTCCATGGAATTCGGTTTTTTAATGGATATTAGATTTTTGTCGATATTATTCATAGAAGAAAATTTTGATCCGGTCTTTGATTCATTCGCAGCTATTTGTTCCGGTGGTCTTAGAAATGCCTGAGGTGATGGCGCGCCATCTTTTGGTTGGGCCTTATATGCTTTTGCATTCCCTGTCTCTACCCGTCCCATAGATGACATATTGTTTTCTTTTTCGTATAGTTCTATTGCTTTAGAAAACTTGCTCACTTTTCACCTCAATTTCCCATCATTGTTATCCGGCGAGAATTTATTTTATTTCACAGGAATCAATATTCTAAAAGTATATTTAATTTCCGAGTCGCTCAAATGTTGGCATATTTTTTAATAAGATCCACAATAGGACTCATATCCAGGAGGGTGACGGCCGCAAAACAGGTTAAGAGTAACAATGAAATCATGCCCGCAAAAATGCTGAACACGATATTCAAGCGATGCCATACAATATCTTTGTGATGCTTTATGATGGGCATCACCGCCAATACAGGAATGCCCAATTTATCCGAAACAACTTCTGGTTTCTTTACGGAGTTATCTATAAAATCCAGTAAAAATATGAGACCTCCGCAGCCACCCAACCCGATCGCAAGACACATAAGAAATAATTTTTTCATATTCGGAGATATTGGCTTCTCCGGTAGCCGTGCAGGATCTAATATCCGAAATTGCTCTCCTTTCTGCCTTTTTTCCATATTGGTTGCAATGCCGGCTTCCAATTTTCTATTCAATAATGAATTATATGTTTCCTGAGTATTTTTATAGTTACGCATTAAGGATAAAAGCTCCTGTTCTCGTTTGGGAGTGTCTTCTACCCGGCGTTGATAATGGCCAATCCGGGTGTTCAAGTTTGAAATTTCTTTTTTTACGGCCTCGATTTCTTTTTCTATGTTTTTTCTCTGTGAATTTAATTCATCTTCTATGGTTGAGATCTCAGGCCCATTTTCTTTTTCAATATCTGCAATTCTCTTTCGCAAGCGGATAACTTCCGGATGCTTATCCGTGTAACGAGATTTGTACTCTGAAAGCCGCTGTTTCAAGGCTTCAAGGGAGCTCGGATCCTCGGTTTTGGACTGTGCGATACCAGCTATTTTTGATTGTTCACGAGCGATCTGGATCTGATTTCCAATGGAGACCAGCCTGTTATTTTCGTTTGTTAAACTCGTTTGTTTTTCATTCAGTTGCTGATGCAAAATTTCAAGTATCCTTAGATTGGCAGCCAATTGTTCAGGTAACTCTCCCATGTGAACTTTCCGGTAGTTCCCAAGAGCCTTTTCAACCGTTTCAAGATTTTTTTTCATTCTGTCTAATTGACCATTAAGAAAGTCGGTGGTGCCTTCTGCCTGCAATTCCCGGACTTTCAAATTCTGATTGATAACCAACGTTGTGATGGTATTGACCACGTTCATAACTTTGGAAGGATCTTTGCCCTTAAATGAAATGGTAAAGGAATTGGCAGCCCTTCTTCCATAATCAGAATTCAAGTTGACCGAGATACGTCTCCGCATTTCTTCAATTTTGTCCTCTTCGTACATATTTTCATATTCAGCTCCGGAAAAAAGGTTGAATTTTTCAATAATATTCATAAGATTGGTTCGGCTTTTTACGATTTGAGTAATGTTGGTGAGCCGGAGGTCAAGATCGGTAGAGACAATGGATCGAACATAATTTTCCGGCACTCTCTGGGGTTCAACTAAAATCAAAGTTTCCGCCTGATAGATTTTTGGAAGGGTAATAGCTAAATAAATTCCTGATATCATGGCCATACAGAAGATAGTAATGACAAACCATCGGCGACGCCAGATCAAACCCATGTAATATGTAATATCCATTGGGTATTCTTCACTATGTGGTGGATTGCCGATCAAATTTTTGAAAATGTCGATTTGTTGAGTTTCGATTGTTTGAGTCATTGTATTTCCTTATTTAGCCGGCTCGCAGATTCTAGTCAGAATTCATATTTCAAGTGATAGGAATTTTTAATTTTGTCTCTAACTCTTATTTGTTGTTCATCACTAAGCTCGGGAAACACCGGGAGGGAAAAGCCAGAAATCAGATGACAGAGGTCGGAGGTTGGAGGTCTGAGATCTGATAAAATCATTGATCTTGTCTCTAACTCTTATTTGTTGCTCGTCGGTCAGCTCGGGAAACATGGGTAAGGACAATAACTCTGAAGCCACTTTTTCTGAAACTTTTAACCCATTATTGCTAACCCCCATGTTTGAATAGGCGTTTTGCAGGTGAAGGGGCACCGGATAATGGATCCCGCAGAAAATGTTTTCATCCGTTAAATATTTCAACAGCGCATCCCGGCGTTGGGTGCGGACGGCATAGACATGATATACATGCGTTGAATCATCAGCCGTGTGAGGAAGGATTAAACCGTCTATGCCGGTCAAGATGTTATTGTACATCGTGGCCTTTTCTCTGCGGGCCTTGTTCCAGGCAGGAAGATGGTTTAATTTGATGCTGAGCACCGCACCCTGTATACCGTCCATGCGGGCGTTCCAGCCGATTTGGCTATGATAGTATTTTTTTATTTGTCCGTGATCTCTTAATATAGCGATCTTTTCAGCCAATTCAGCAGTGTTGGTGGTGACAGCGCCGGCTTCACCGTATGCTCCCAGATTTTTTCCCGGATAAAAACTAAAACACCCGGCATCTCCTATTGACCCTGCCGGCTGTCCCTTGTATTCAGCGCCATGGGCCTGGCAGGCATCTTCAATTACAAAGAGCCCATGTTTACGAGCAATTTCCATGATTAGATTCATTTCCGCTGTTTGGCCGAAAATATGAACCGGAATAATCGCCTTTATAGGACGATTGGTTGATTTGTTGATGGGTTGATGGGTTGATGGGTGAGGAGAGCAATTCTTTTCCAAAAATTCCCTGAGTCTTTCCCGATTCATCGTATAGGTGCGTTCATCAATATCCACAAAAACCGGGGTGGCGCCACAAAAACTGATAGCTTCTGCGGTAGCGATGAAAGTATTCGGAACAGTGATCACTTCGTCGCCTGGTCCGACACCGAGGGCCAACAACGCCAGCCAGAGGGCATCGGTACCACTTCCGACACCGATACAATATTTGCATTTACAAAATTCAGCAAATTTTTTTTCAAACGCTTCGACAAAGGGCCCGCCGGCAAAAGCGCAGGAGTCCAGCACCTGTTTGATGGCGTCATTGATTTCAAATTTGATTGATTCGTATTGGGCTTTTAGATCTAAAAACGGAACCTGCATAATTAAATACCTCACCGCAAAGTCGCTAAGAACGCAGAGTTTAGATTTTTTAGATAAATCTTTGATTTATCTAATTACACATTAAATTCGTTTACAATCCGGACTATTCCATCACGCATCAAGGGAACATTGAAATTCAATAACAATCTCAAACTGAGCTTAGACAATTTTAAATATGTAAGAAGCTGCGCCTTATGTATGGGTTCGATCTCTTTACATGCCTTAAGTTCTGTAATTATTGCATGTTCAACCACGACATCTAATCTGTATCCACAATCTAATTTTTCACCCTTGTATTCTAAAGGCAGAGGTTTTTGCCTTTCAATTGAAAGATCTCTTAGAACAAATTCTTTGCACAAGCATTCTTCATACGCAGATTCGAGCAAACCCGGTCCAAGAATTTTATGAACCTCAATCGCTGCTCCGATGATTATGTTACTCAGCTTATATTTATCCATTGGTCGTTATTTAATGTGCAGGTAACTTTTCCTTTGTCGGCGTCTCAGCGACAAAGGAAAAAATATTCTACTTTGCGCTCTTTGCGTCTTTGCGGTGAACATCATCAATAAATCTGATGATTTTTGCGGGATTGCCGGCGACGACGGTATCCGGCGACACATCTTTGGTGACGACGCTGCCGGCACCGACCACGGCATTTTCTCCTACGGTGATGCCGCAAAGCAATGTGGCGCCGGAACCGATGGAGGCGTTTTGCTTGACGTGTGTCTGAATGCAGGTCCAGTCATCTTCTGTTTTAAGCAGACCGTTTCTTGTCGTGGCCCGGGGATAACGATCATTGATGAATGTCACACTGTGACCGATAAAAACATTATCCTCGATAGTCACGCCTTCACAGATAAATGTATGGCTGGATATTTTACAATTTTTACCGATCTTGGCGCCTTTTTGTATCTCTACGAATGCGCCAATTTTAGTGTTGTCACCAATGTCACATCCGTAAAGGTTAACAAACTCATAGATCTTGACGTCTTTGCCGAGCTTTACGTCTGGAGTGATTTTTTTCATTTTATTATGCATGGGACACAGATTTTCACAGAAAAACACAGATAATTATTTTCTAAATTTTTCATATCCTGAAAATCTGTGTTCATCCGTGTCCAAATATTAAAGGGCTGCATATTTTTTTGTTTGTAGGTTCGATATCTCTTGCGTGATTTTGGAAATCTCTACCTTAGCGCCATCCCTTTTTAACGACTCGGACGCAGCTTCGAGAACTTCCACAACACGAAGACCTTCCGAACCTGAGGAAAGGGGTTCTTGGCCGGTACGTATACAATCCAGAAAGTGTTCACACTGAACTTTAAGGGGTTCGACCTGTTTCAAGTAAGGTATATACATGTCTCCGTAGTGATAGGAATAGTGAAACTCGGCAAAGGTATCGTAATGGGGCGGAACTTCGACGCGTTTGTCGTATATCTTGATCTTTTCCAAAGGTTCGTTGTCATCGTAGAGGATCATTCGACGACTGCCCACAAAAGTCATCCTTCTCACCTTGTTGGGGTCCAGCCAACTGTTTTGAATAGTGGCAAATTCTCCATTTGAAAACATCAACGACATATTGGTCACATCCTCGATACCGGGGTTGATATGGGCTCTTCCCTGACAGTTTACGGAAGTAACGGGTATTTCAAGGATATAAAGAATGATGGAAATGTCATGGGGTGCAAGATCCCATGCCGTGTTAATGTCTGTCTGAAACAAGCCCAGGTTCATCCGTTGAGAACTGATATAAAGAATTTTTCCAATATCCCCTGCATTTATAATTTCCTTGATTCTCCTTACCGGCGTCGAATAAATAAATGTATGACCGGTCATCAATATCAACCCCCTGTTATCCGCCAATTCCACTAACTCCTTGCATTGGGAAACATTTGATGCCAGAGGCTTTTCGACAAAGGTATGTTTACCAGCTTCCAAGCTCTTTTTGGCGAGTTCGAAATGCGACCAAACCGGTGTAGCAATACAAATGCCATGGATTTCAGGGTCCTTGACAAGTTCTTCAAAATCAGAAATGGCCTTTATTTCCGGATACAACTGTTTGAGATGCAATAGTCGTTTTGGATCAACATCGCATGCCAGTTTTACATGACATCCGGAAAGAGACCTGAAGTTTCGAATGAGATTCGGTCCCCAGTAACCGCATCCGACAACACCGATGTTGACTTGTTTTGTTCGTTTCATGTTGGAGAATCTCCTGGTTTGGTCAAATCGTTGAATGGTCTGTGTTGGTTAAATGGTTGTTTGTTGACTGGAAATCAATAAAGCTGGGAGGCTGGGAAGCTGGAAAGCTATGATGTAGAAAAGCCCCATGTCCCTCCTATTTTCTTTTTCCTCTTTCCATTCCTCTGAAACGATCCATCTAATACGCGCCTTTTGCTGAAAGGACCACCCAGATGGTTTTTAATATAATCTTCAGATCCAGCCACAATGAAAAATTGTTGACATATGCGATATCCAACCGGACCATTTCATCAAAGGTGGTCATACTTCTCCCTTTCACTTGCCAAAGACCGGTAATTCCCGGTTTCACTTCCAGCACTCTTCTGAGGTGCCAATCTTCATATTTTTCTACTTCATAGGAAATGGGGGGGCGCGGTCCTACCAGACTCATTTCTCCTTTTAGCACATTAAAAAGCTGGGGGAGTTCATCAAGGCTGCTTTTTCTTAAAAATTTTCCAAAGGACGTTATTCTGGGATCGTCATTCATCTTGTATACTAGTTGGCATTCTGATCCTGCACTGGTTGTGTTAAGGCAGTTTTTGATCAGCTTTGTCACATATTCTTTGTGTCTTTCTTCACCGCTATTCGTGTACATGGAGCGAAATTTCAGGAAGGTAAATTTTTTGCCTAAAAATCCGATTCTTTCCTGTCTGAACAAGATAGGACCATGAGAGGTGACTTTTATCAAAATCGCTATGACAAGCATTGCGGGGGAAAAAAGTATGATCCCGATGAGAGCGCTCGTTATGTCGATGCCTCTTTTTATCCATTTCTCAATATTGCGAAGGTCTTGTTTTATTAAAAGATCGGAATACAACGGCCATGTGAGACTGGTCCATCCCGACGAATCCCACTTTATGGTTAATGTCGTTGAGTCACCATCTTCTCCGAACGACTTCAGCATAGGTGTGGCTTTGGGTTTGTCGACCGGCATGCTTTTTGACTCACGGGAACTTTCAGAGATTTTAATAACCTCCGGAAAAGACGTGATCATCATGTTCTTTTTAAAATCGAACGTATTTTGAATACTAAATGATGACTTGAAGCTATTTTTGATTTTTTCCTGTAACTTTTCAAATAAAATATATGCATCTGGTTTAGAAGTCCCTGGCAAAAGGATTTTAAGAGTTGTATCGCTATACCAGGTTTTGATGTCGCTGGTACGGCAATTTCTCCGAACCATGTCTGTAATGACTTCTTTTATTTTAAGTCGGTTCAGGTTTGAATCCTGTTTGATTAAATCTGCCAGACTCGAAATATCCATGGTCAATAAGGAAAACGGCAAGCCCGACCGTTCACTCCTTCGCCGTTCTTCACTGAGCCGGAGGTCAAAGAAACAACGATTGTAGAAACCGGTCTTCAGGTCTATGTTGGGATTTTTGGATTTGAAGTTAAACATGTTAGATATCATTTTTTTATGAAACCTATGAGGATGGCACAAGTAAAGTAAAGCCGAAATCCGTAAAATGGGGTTTGAAGCAAAAGGCTTTTTCGATCTGATATTGATGCATGGTTACGAAGCTGGCACAGTCTACCAGGCTTAGCTGTCTGCGTCCTAAATTCAGCCAGAGTTCATAAACCCGCTGATGGATATTTGCATCTAACCACAAAATGTCTAATACACCCAAAATATCCCGGGACCAGAGGCTTGCAGCTTCGAACCCGATCCTTTTTTGAAGCAGCCCGAGCGTTTCCCATACCACATAGTTGGATGTAATTAAGGAAACCTTTTCAGTGAGCAACTCCGGCCACAGAACAGAGGCTTCATGGTGATAGTGGTCAGAGCGGTCTATAAGGGCATAAAATGCCGAAGTGTCTACGTAGATTTTGTTGTTAGCAGAAAGCATGAAGTATTTATATGTTTTACATTCTCAAAAGTTGACTTTAGAGAAAATAGAAAAACCGCTTAACTTTCTTTTACTTTTAATTCAGTACTGAAAGCACCTACCGCTTTGAGGGCTTTTTTCTTTTTGGAGTTCAGCCCTCTGACCCGTTCCGTATTTGTCCGGTAAGAGTCGATACTCTCCCGAATAACATGAGACATGGAGATGCCCCTTTCGATGGCAAAGTTCTTAATCCATTGTATCTGCTCGGAGCGGAGCTGAATTTGGGTTCGAATCATTTCTTTTATGGTCAACTATCTTGGGCAGTCTCAGAAAAATACGGCGATAGGTTGAGGATTTGGAATTTTCAGGAATTTGATCCTGATTTTAGAGGAATAAGCCCTGCATTCCAATAATGATAACACTGCATATACATTATGATGTATAATTTCTCAAATTTTTTTGAAAGATCCCAGGGGAGAATATGTGGTGCTTCTCTTTACAATGAATTTTTTGCCAAATAATAATTTAACCATCGCCAACTCGCAGCTCCGCCCCGTGAATTACACCAGGCAAGTTCATATATCTTATTGATTTAATTATTTTTCTGTTTCGTTTAATCGTTGTTCCGTTAAATGATGTGTTGTTTCTCTATCAAACGTTTATGACCCAATTTATCACTTAACGAATAAATCAATTGACGATACCTGTATTTAACGAATGAGCAAATTTAGGTATAATTATTACCAGCAGTAAAAACGCAAAACAATCGGTAGATGGTACTATTTTCGGCGTATTTTTTAATATCGGTCACTAGGTAAGAAGTATTAGATTGTCCATTTTCATCCAGTACTTTTTGCGTAGATGGTATAGCCGAAAGAATACGCCAAAAATCATACTTTTGACCGATTGCCCTAGGGTGTTTTGACTGTTATCTTAATTGAGTGAAAGTCGAGGATGCCCCAGATCCAAGGCGACCGAGGGTGAAGCTGTAGTCGTCTACCGTGAACCCTCGGCAACGAAGGAGATGGGGTATCATCGGCTTTTCCGACGGGTAAACAAAATCGATATAAAATTGCAGAATTCATATCTAACTGTTGGTAGAGATATAAAGATTGTTAAAATAATCGGATTAATCAGTAAAATTTAAATATTATGATCCCTATCGTTTTTGTTTACACTCATTTGAGGTGTTAATTTGATACCAATTTTAATGTACGAACAGGTTTACAGGGTGTGTTTCTGTTTAATGGAAAACACTGTTTTTAGTATTTTTAGGCTATTACAAGATTAGCTTGAACTATTTTATCATGTAAATCCTTTCCATCACTAATTTATGTTGGTTAGAGGGCTGCTCCGTTGAACTGCGAGGAAAGACGAAAAATGGATCGGTTCACTCTGGAACTTCCGGCAGTGATCTCGATAACCGATGAACGCGGAAAACCGAGAACCTTTAACGTTGTGTCCAGAAATATCTGCGCCGGAGGTGCTTTTCTCCAACCGGACGAACTATTGTCAGAGGGAACTTACGTAAAAATAAATCTCATTCTTTCTCTAAATAATTTTCGGGGGATGGAAGGTAAAGGTTCACGTATCAACGTTTCCGGGACCGTGGTTCGAACTGAATCGCAAGGTATGGCGGTCTGTTTTGATAACCTGTATCAAATATCGCCGATAGATGGATAAACGAGGGGGCATAGAGCAGAGGTATGACATCAGAGGTCGGCAATCTGAAGGCTCCGGCTAAATACGGTTCACTGAAACTAAAGGTACTTGGCTGTCCAAAGTGCCGCTTGAAAACGGCTTTCGACATTTATTTTTTTGTAGATGTTGTAGATGTGTGTTTTGACGGTATGGATGCTGATGTTAAGCTTGGAAGCAACTTCCTTATTTCTGCACCCCGAGGCCATTAAGAAAAGGATTTCCCTTTCTCTCAATGTCAGATTACTGGCGGCGGTATGATCAATAAAATTGTTTGAAGAATTATTTTCCAATATGCATTTGGTCAATGTTTTTCTCGAGTACCACAAATCACCTGTCAAAATGGAAGAAATACCTTTGGGAATAATATACAACGGGTCATGATTATAAAAAAGACCTTGAATATTGTTGGCCAACGCCAACTTTTCAATTTCCACTTCAGGATCCACATTACAAAAAGCAAAAAAACACTGGCACGAATTCGTATTTCTCCAGGAATCGATTTCGCTCCAAATTTTTTCCCTATTGATGCCGGTCCAGTCTAAAAGAAGAAACTGCGGCAAATTCTGTTCCTTTTTTTGGACTGGCGTTAAGGATTCCAGCTTTTTAATACATTTTCCGGTAAAACCCGTTTTTTCTTTCAAGAACGAAAGCAAAAGATCATTTTGCAGCTTATTGGTACCCACAATGTATATACTGGCCATGGTATCTAAATTTTGATTCTTTTTTTTACTTTTTAGATGCATAACCTATCTCGTGGAAACCTTAGCGTGCGTTTGGAACGTGTGATTCATCATTTCATGCATCTCTTTTATGGGCCTTGTTTTAACAGTGTATTTTGCGATGATATAATTCAATAGATCCAATTGCATTTCAGAAAGTTTTCCAAAATACAAACCGCACCTGGACATCTTAATCCGGGAACTTTCATTGAGCATATCGCTTTCCACATCATATACAACCGTGCATGGTACGTTGAAAAGGTGAAAAGCATTTCCGAAAAAAATATCGACCTGCGATTCCTGTCCTTCGACATCTGATTCAGTAACCTCACTCAAATAAGAAAAGCCTACTCCTTTTATGCTGATATCATTAACTTTTCCTACTTTTTTAAATCCATTTCTTAATGCGGCGAAAATATTGTCTTTTGCCAAGAATCGGACATACTTTCTCTTTTCAGATTTCATGAATAAAGTGTCCTTGTGCTATTAGAATTGCTGGTAAATGCATTCATCTATTGGCATCCTCAATTTTTGTTCATTAAGGGTATTACAGTATTTGGAGGATTGAGGTTCTATGGATTAAAAAAAATAAAATTAATTTTATCCATTATTAGAAAATAATTTAATTGTCAAGAAGGGTATCGGGAGGGATACACTGGGTATGTTCACTACCTATTAATGAGTTGCAATATGAAAGATATTGGATAATGTATCCTTTGATTTTAGCTACTTGGTACCTATTCGTTTGATCTGGGGTATATCCCATTAAACTATAGTTCCTCCACCCTCCTATTTTAATTTGGATTTCAAATAGGAGACAAGATTGACCTTGGAATTTTGAATTTTGAGTTTTCTGCGAATATTTTTTCGATGGGTTTTAACGGTATGTAATGAAATATTGAGCATATCCGAAATCTTTTGACTGGTCAGCTCATTTTTGATCATCACCGCCACACGCATCTCGTGCTCGGTCAAAGGCGGATAAATGTTGTATTTTAAGTTTGAATCAGAAATAATCTCATTTAGATAGTGTGCCAGCACTTCCAAATCGGCCAGCCGTTTCCGACAATGTACATCTTTTTGAAGTCCTTTTATGATCGGCATTATTTTGGTATTGACTGCTTGAGATACTCTTTTCTCCAACGTATCCTTTTCTTTGTCGATATTCCTAGCCAAAACCGATAACGCCTGATTTACCTCAAAAAGTTCTGTATTTAATCTTTCCAAGGTTGATTTACGTTGAGATAGTTCTTGTTCACTACGTTTTATTATTTTAAGTGCATTATCCAGTTCTGCCGTGCGTTTTTTCACTCTTTGGTCAAGTTCATTGTGGGCTTTCCGTAATTTTTCCTCCATGTTTTTTTTGTAAAGCGCAACTTCAATAGCAGCTTTGATTTCGCGTTCTTGAAATGGTTTCAAAAGGTAGCCGAAAGGTTCTGCCTGCTTGGCTCTTTCGATAATTTTATCTTCCGAAAACGCCGTTAGAAATACCACCGGAATATTGAGTTCGGTTTTCATCATCTTTGCTGCTTCAATACCATCCACATTTCCCGGAATCATA
>Ga0315540_10001336_pt1 | contig 14106 bp, 15 predicted proteins | sample SalMarSW160110MG_FD_203677 | JGI IMG/M metagenome (GOLD analysis project Ga0315540, IMG submission 203677) | Salt marsh sediment microbial communities from the Plum Island Ecosystem LTER, Massachusetts, United States - Salt Marsh Sediment SW1601-10 ... | reverse complement strand
ATGGTGATCGACGTACGCAGTCACAGCCCCGCCCCCAGCCTGCAAAGCTGAGTCGTCGGCGCTCCCGCTGGCGGAGCGGCGGGCCCCGCCGCGCCGGTTGGAGCCTGCCCGGAGGCCCGGAGTGGGCCGCGCTACAACCCGGTGATCGCCAGGATGATGCTCTGGAACAGCTGCATGAAGATGTTGATGAGGCCGCCGATGACGCCGAGGAAGCTCAGGATGAAGAAGAAGACCATGAACCCCAGCACCCCGAAGCCGGCGATCCGCTGGATGACGCGGCGAACGTCGGGGTTGCCCCAGGCCAGGGCGGCGTGCGCCATGTCGAGCGGCAGCACCGGGAACAAGTTGATGACGGCGTGGAGGATGGCGTAGGACGACGCCACGCTGAAGGCCCGATAGAGGTGGACCTGGCGCGCGCTGGCGAAGGCGATGGCGATGGCGAGGCTCACGAACCCGATCAGCAGGTAGGCGGCGATGCCGGCGAGCCAGACCCACGCCTCCTGGCGGCCGCGGCCGCGGTAGTTGCGGCCGTTCACCGGCACCGCGTTCGGCCAGCCGAAGCCCAGCAGGAACAGGAACAGCACCCCGAAGGGATCGAGGTGGCGCTGCGGCTCGAACGCCAGGAAGCCCGAGAAGCGCGGGCTGCTGTCGCCCAGGCGCATCGCCACGAAGGCCTGGGTGACGTTGTGGAAGATCAGCGCGAAGACCATGACCACGGCGCTGATGATCAGGATGGTGGGGTCGTTGTAGAACTGCAAGATCATGGCATGCTCCCGGCCGCTCTGCTAGCTCTGCAGCTCTCGCACGAGCTGCCTGGCCATCTCGACCTCGTCGTCGAAGGTTCGCACCCGTTCCTCGGCCCGGGCGCGAGCAACCTCGTCGAGGACGCGTCCCACGGCCGGTCCAGGCGCCAAGCCCAAGTCTAGCACGTCCCTTCCGCGCAACCGCCGGCGCGGAGGCCCCTCCTCGAGCTGCGTCAGGCGGGCCGCCAGCTCCGGGCTGAGGCACCGCAGCACCATCCTCGAGGCCTCGTCCAGCCCCTCGAGCTGCTCGTCCTGGACGTGCTGCATCGAGGTCAGGCCGCGGAGCCTGTCGCGCAGCTGCGCGTAGCGGCGCGGCCAGTGGAAGAGCTCCAGGTGCCGCGCGGCGGCCGCGTCGTCGCTGGCCACCAGCAGCGCCAGCAGGTAGGCTTCGTCCGGCACGCCCTGCTGGTGCCGCAGGTCGTCGAGCGCGCGCAGCAGCGGCCAGTCGGCCGTCAGCCCGAAGAGCGCTTGCAGCCCGCCGATCTCCTGCAGGCTCGCCAGGGCCGGCGCCACCCTCGGCTCGGCCATGGTCAGCTCGAGCTCACCGCGCAGCCGGCCGCCGCTGACATTGCTCACGATGCTCGGCTGCAGCGCGTCGCGGGCGCGTGCGGCAGTGGAGGGCTCGAAGCGGAAGCCCAGCCGGCCGGCCAACCGCGAGCCGCGCAGCACGCGGGTGGGGTCCTCCACGAACGACAGCGGGTGCAGCACGCGCAGCTGGCGAGCGCGAAGGTCGTCGGTGCCGGCATAGGGGTCGATGATCTCCGGCGGCCCGGGGTGGAACCGCAGGGCGATGGCGTTGACGGTGAAGTCGCGCCGCGACAGGTCCTTGCGCACCGTGCTGGGCGTGACGACCGGCAGGGCACCGGGGTGGTCGTAGACCTCCTCGCGGGCCGTCGCCAGGTCCACGGCCAGGCCGTCCTCCAGGCTGAGAGTGCAGGTGCCGAACGGCATGTGGCAGGAGAGCGTGCCCCCCAGGCGCGCCTGCAGCCGGCTCCCCAGCCGCTCGGCGGTGCCGTTCTCCACGGCGATGTCGAGATCCTTGAAGCCCGCTCCCAGCAGCGCGTCACGCACCGTCCCGCCGACGAGATAGAGCGAGGCATCGCCGGCCACCGCCGCGGCCGCCCGCAAGGCCTCCTGGGCGCTGGCAGGCAAGCGACCGAGCACCGCGCGGGCCGGGTCCTGGCTGGCGGGCCGCCGGTGGCGGGCCCGGATGAGGTCGGTGCGGGTGACGATACCGACCAGGCGGCCGGCCCGCAGGATCGGGATGCGCCCGATGTTGTGACGCAGCACCAGCTCCTCCAGGTCGGTGAGCACCGTGGTGGGGCGAGCGGTGACCACGTTGCGGCTCATGAAGCCGGAGACGCGGCTGCGACCCAGTCCGTGCCTGAGTGCGCGCTCCAGGTCGCGGCGCGACACCACCCCGGTCAAGCGGCCGTCGCTGTCGAGCACCGGCATCCCGTTGTGGCCGAAGCGCAGCAGCTGCTGCTGGACCTCGGCCACCGTGGTGCTCTCGTGCGCGGTCTTCACCGGCGCGCTCATCAGCGCGGCGGCGGTGAGCGCCGGGGTGGCATGGTCCGCCAGGGCCCTCAGCACGCGGTCCGCCGCGTCGCCCGGCGGCAGCTCCGTCTTGGCGAAGGCGGCACCGGGGTGGCCGGCACCGCCGAGCGCCTCGTGCAAGGCGGCGGCCACATCGAAGCGCTCGCTCGCCCTGGCGAACACCAGGGTCTTGCCCTCCATGCGCACGGCCACCACGGACGCGTCGGCGCGGTGCAGCTCGAGCAGGTCGTTGGCGAGCCCGGAGACGCCGGGCACGTAGACCGGGTAGTCGAACGCCGCCACGCTCACCCGCCGCCCGACCAGCGAGATCGGGCGCGCGGCGTCCAGCATGGCGTCGCGGAACGACAGGTGCTCGGCCGACACGCGATCGACGGTGAAGCGTCGCACCAGCTGCAGGCTGGCGCCGCTCGCGAGCAGGTGGGCGGCAGCGCGGTAGTCGTCGGGCCGGGTGAGGTCGTAGCTCAGGTTGCCGGTGTCCTCGTGGATGCCCAGCAGCGCCAGGCTGGCAAGCGGCGGCGGAATCGCCAGGCCGGTGGCCATCAGCTCGCGCGTGAGCAGCGTGGCGGTGGCCCCCACCGGCTCGCGCAGGCCGCGGGCGGCCCGGATCGGCTCGGCCGGCTCGGGATGGTGGTCGTACAGGGTGACCGGCACGCGGCCGATGAGACGGTCGAAGGGGCGGATGCGGCCGGCGTCCGCGGTGTCCACGACCACCAGCTCGCTGACGTCGTCCAGCAGGATCGTCTGGGGGTCGGCGAGCTCGAGCTGGTCGCGGTAGAGGCGCAGGAAGGCGGTGAGGGCCGGGCTCAAGGCGCCCTGGACGGTGGCGGTGGAGTTGGGGAACAGCAGCCGGGCGAGCGCCAGGCTCGCCAGCGCGTCGAAGTCCGGCTGCTCGTGGGTGACGATGAGGCGCATGATGCTGGCATCAGTGTAGCGGCCGGCGCCTGCCACCAGTAGTGGCGGCCGGCGCGTGTCACACTGGCGCCGTGCTGGAGGTGGCGCTGCTCGAGCCCGAGATCGCCGGCAACACCGGCCAGATCGCGCGTTCGTGCCTGGCGGTGGGGGCGCGGCTCCACCTCGTCAGGCCGCTCGGCTTCCACCTGGACGCCGCCTCGCTCGAGCGGGCCGGCATGGACTACTGGGACCGCGCCGATGTGCGGGTGCATTCCGGCTGGCACGCCTTCCGGCAGGCGCTGGCGCCCGCCTTCGAGGCGGGCCGGGTGCTCGCCTTCAGCGCCCACGCCGAGCGCGGGCCGGAGGCGCTGGCGGCGGCCGCGGCGCCGCGCCCCGGCGAGGGCCGCGAGGCGCCGGCGCTGGTGCTGCTCTTCGGCAGCGAGTCGCGCGGCTTGCCGCAGGCGGTGCTTGCCGAGGCCGTGCCGCTGCGCTTGCCGATGCGACCGGGGGTGCGGTCGCTCAACCTGTCCGCGGCCGTCGCGGCGGCGCTGTACCTGGCGTGGGCGCAGGCCGGCTTCGCGGGGGAGGGGTGAGCCGGCGCGTCAGTCGTGGAGGAAGCGGGTGTCGGGCTCGAGCCCGGCGATGAACGCCGCCAGCAGCTCGATGGTGCGCTCGACGTCCTGCAGGTCCACGATCTCGTTGGGCGAGTGCATGTAGCGGTTGGGGATCGACACCACCGCGCTGGCGGTGCCGGCGCGCGCGGGGGCGATGTTGTCGGCGTCCGTTCCGGTGGAGCGAGGCGAGACCCCCATGCTCACGGTGATACCCTCCGCCTCGGCGGTGCGGCGCAGCCGCTCCATCACGCCGCGGTGCACGTAGGAGCCGGCGCTCAGCGAGGGCCCGCCGCCCAGCGGAACGTCGCCGTGCAGCTTCTTCTCCAGACCGGGCGTGTCGGTGGCGTGGGTGACGTCGATGGCGACGGCTACGTCCGGTTCCAGGCTGAAGGCAGCCGCCCGTGCTCCCACGCCGCCGATCTCCTCCTGGACAGTGGCGACCGCCACCACCTCGGCGCCGCCGCCCGCACGCCGGGCCGCCTCCAGCGCCACGAAGGCACCGATGCGGTCGTCGATGGCGCGGCTCGCCACGCGCCCGTTCATCAGCTCCACGAACGGTTGCTCGATGACCGCGGTGTCCCCGGCGCGCACCGTGCGCGAGGCCTCCTCGCTGGAGCCGGCGCCGATGTCGATCCACAGGTCCTCCATCTTGGGCACCTTGCGGCGGTCCTCGGCGCTCATGAGGTGGATGGCCTTCTTGCCGATGACGCCGATCACGTCGCCGCCGTGCCCCAGGACCCGCACCCGCTGGCCCACCAGCTGCATCGGGTCCCAGCCGCCGACCGGGCGGACGTACAGGAAGCCGTGCTCATCAACGTAGCTGACGATCAGGCCGATCTCGTCGATGTGCCCCGCGAGCATCACGCGAGGGCGGCCGCCGGGCCGGAAGGTGGCGAAGACGTTGCCGTAGGCGTCGCCGGTGACGGTCGCGCCCAGCTCCCGTGCGCGCGTGCGCCACGCCGCGGCGGGGCGCGACTCGAAGCCGGAGGTGCCGGCCGCCGATGTGAGCTCCTTCAGGAACGCGGTGTCGAGTGCCATGCCGGCCAGCATACCGTCGCTCGCGCCCCCGCGACGCCACGCTCAGCGCACGGTGATGGGCCCGGAGCCGGCGCGCTGGACGAGGATGTCGATGCCCGTCAGGCCGCCGGCGCCGGGTCCGGTGCGCCACACGCCGGTCTCGCCGGTGCCCGAGGTGCGCTTCAGGAAGCCGGCGACGCGCAACGCGCCGGATCCGACACCGGTGACCACGAGCTGGACCGGCGCGTTCCCGGGCACGTCGATCACCACCGGGCCGCTGCCCGCGCGGAGCGTCACCCGCCCGGCGCTGAACTCGGCGAAGGTGACCGACGTCCGGCCCGATCCGGTGTCGAGCTCGAGGTCGACGGCGGCCCCCGAGGCCACCTGCAGGGCGCTCGCGCCGCTGCCCAGCGCCACGACCGCCCGGTAGCGGCTGACCGAATCCGGGAGCACGGCCGCGACGGCTCCGGAGCCGCCCTGCAGCCGCAGCGAGGTGAGGTTGAGCCGGCTCAGGTCGAGCCTGGCCCGGCCCGAGCCGGCGTTGACGGTCAGGGCCAGTGGCAGGTTGCGGACGAGGTCGATGCGCCAGTGGCTGCCACGCAGCGACAGCGCGGGGCGCCGGCCGCCGCTCGCGGGCCGCACCCGGACCGCCTTGGGGTCGCTGCCGGTCGCGTCGAGAACGGCGTGGCGCCAGCCGTCGGTGTGCACTGTCACCAGCGATGCCGGGTCGTGGCCGGCGGCGACGCTGCTGGCCGCGTCGGACAGCTCGAGCCGGACGCTGGCCGCGCGGGCCGACCCCACCGGTTCCGCCAGCTGCGTGGGGCGCCCGCTCCCCAGCGGCGACGGCGCGACGAGCGTGCCGAGCAGCACCACCGCCGCCGCCAGCACGGTGTAGGGCACGCGCCACGGTCGCGTCCAGCCGAGCAGGTCGAGGCCCACGCCCACCAGCAGCAGCGGCCAGTAGAAGCCCAGCCCCGACGCCGCTGCCGGGCCGCCGCTCTCCACCACCAGCCACACCACGCCGGCGGCGATGAGGAGCAGGGCGCGCAGGTCGCGCCGGTCGCTGCCGGCGTTCACGGTTCGGCTCGGTCGCCCCCGCGGCGGCTCCACAACACCAGGCCCGCCGCGATCAGCGCCAGCGGCACCAGCCAGCGACCGACCCAGCTGCCGGCCCAGTTGTCGAAGATGAAGAACTCGAAGAAGGCGCCGAAGGCGGCGAACAGGACCAGGCCGACGGTGACCACGCGCATCCCTTCGCGCTCCCGCTCGTGGTTGTTGGTCAGGGCTCCCTGCAGGAACACCCCGAAGCCGACGCCGGACACGATCAGGCCCCAGGCGTACGACCAGGACTGGAAGTAGTCCCCGAGATTCTGGATGAACAGGATGAGCCCGACGGTGGACACGATGCTGCCCGGGATGGCCAGGCCGGCCGCCTCCTCGCCTCCGAGGAAGGCCCACACCAGCAGCGCCAGCCCGGGGATCAACACGAACAGCGGCCAGCCGAGCCAGCCGAGGTTCGCCGTCCTGCCGAGGAGGACCAGCAGGCCCAACACGATCAGGACGATGCCGATGGTCTGGTTCCGATTGCGCATGGACACGTGCCTCCTTGCTCCAGTGTACGAGCGCGCGGGAGGCGCGTTGCCGAGGCGGAGCGGACGGCCGCTCAGGCGACGTTGGGCACGCGCTTCAGGCGGTCCTGGATGGCCGCCATGGCCTTGCGGGCGTGCTGGATCCCGTTCTCGATGAAGACGTCGCTGGTGCGCGTACCGAAGCCGGCGGAGCCCACCACGAACAGGCCGGGCACGTCGGTCTCGAAGGTGTCGGGGTCGAGCTCGGCCGCCAGCGTCGCCTCGTCGAGGCCGACCCCCGCCGAGCGCAGGAGCGTGGGCGACGCGAAGTAGCCGGTGAGGAGGAAGGTCTGGTCGCTCGGGACCTCGACGCGGTCGCCGTGCCTCTCGAGCATCAGCCGATCCGGCAGGATCTCGCGCACGATCGTGTCGAAGTGCACGTCGATGGAGCCTTCCTTGACGCGGTTCTCGAGATCGGGGCGGATCCAGTACTTGAGGCTGTGGCGGAAGTCGCTGCCGCGATGGACCATGGTGACGCGGGCGCCGCCGCGGAAGAGGTCGAGCGCGGCGTCGGCGGCGGAGCTGCCGGCGCCGACGATCGCCACTCGGCGCCCGAAGTAGGGGTGCGCCTCGGTGTAGTAGTGGCTGACGTTCGGCAGGTCTTCGCCGGGCACGCCCAACAGCTTGGGGTTGTCGAAGTAGCCGGTGGCGAGCGCCACCGCGCGGGCGCGCAGAGCCCCCTCGCGGCCGGCGCGGCCGGGATCCAGCGCGCGGGTGCGCACGGTGAAGCCCTCCGCCTCCGGAACGACGGCGGTGACCTCGGTGTAGGAGGCGAGCGCCAGCTCCTCGTTGGCGACGACCTTGCGGTAGTAGTCGAGCGCCTCCTTGCGCGTGGGCTTGCCGGTGGAGGTGACCAGCGGGTGGCCACCGACCTCGAGCCGCTCGGAGGTGGTGAAGAAGGTCATGTAGGTGGGGTAGCCGGCGATGGCGTTGACGATGCACCCCTTCTCGAGAAGCCGGTAGGAGAGGCCGGCGCGCCGCGCCAGGATGGCGGTCTCGATGCCGATGGGGCCGGCGCCGACGATAGCCAGATCGACCATGAGGGATACCCTAACAGACGCTCTCGCCCGGCGGTCGCAGGCCTACGACACCTGCCGGGGTGGGGGTCCGGGCAGGGCGCACGAGGGGCAATCCTGGCACAGCGGGCAGCGCCCGCACGCCGGCCGGCGCGCCCTGCACACGCGCCGCCCGTGGAGGATCAGCCCGTGGTGGACGAACACCCAGTCGCCTTCGTCGAACAGCTTCTGCAGGTCGAGCTCGACCTTGTCCGGGTCGGTCTCGCGGCTGAAGCGCAGCCGGCGCGCGACGCGGCCCACGTGGGTGTCCACGGCGATGGTCGCCTGCCCGAAGGCGTTGGCCAGGACCACGTTGGCGGTCTTGCGCCCGACGCCCGGCAAGGCGGTGAGCTCCTCGAGGGTGGCCGGCACCTCACCGCCGTGGCGCTCCACCAGCAGGCGCGCGGCGGCCGTGAGGTTTCGCGCTTTGCCGTGGTAGAGGCCGATGGTCTTGATGTACGGCTCGACCTCGAGCGCTTCGGCGCGCGCTAGCGCGTGGGCGTCAGGGTAGGCCCGAAAGAGGGCCGGCGTGGCCTTGTTGACGCCGACGTCGGTGGCCTGCGCCGACAGCACGGTGGCCACCAGCAGCTGGAAGGGGGTCTCGAAGGCCAGCTCGGTGGAGGCGCCGGGGTAGAGCGCGCGCAGGCCCGCGAGCACGCGGCCGGCGCGTTCCCGGCGGCGGCTCAAGCTCTCACGCGGCATGGGCGCCATTCTAGCCCGGCCGGGCTCCGGGCCCGGCACCGGCGGCGAAGCGGCGGGGGCGCCTGCCCGTGGGCTCGGCGGCGGCCGCGCGTCGCGTGGGGAACGGGAAGTGAGCTATTCGCCAGAGGGTCGGGCGGGCGCCTCGGTAGACTGCGAGGAATCACGTGGGCCCCGCCCGAACGCGTGAAGGAGGCAGGATGCCCGTCTACGAGTACAAGGCGCGCGACCGCGCCGGCAAGGTGGTCGCGGCCACGATGGAGGCCGCGTCGCAGCGCGACGTGGCGTCGGCACTGCGCGACAAGGGCTACTTCATCAGCGAGATCAAGGCGCCCAAGAGCGGGCTGAATGCCGAGATCAAGCTGCCGAAGTGGATGGACCTGGGGAGCAAGCCCACCGTCCGCGACATCACCATCTTCTCGCGGCAGTTCGCCACGGTCATCAACGCCGGCCTGCCGGTGGTGCAGTCGCTCTCCATCCTGCAGCGGCAATCGCCCAAGGAGGGGCTCAAGGACGCCTTGCGCCGGGTGCGCGAGGAGGTCGAGACCGGCCAGCCGCTCTCCAACGCGCTGGCCAAGTTCCCGCGGCTGTTCAACAACCTCTACGTCTACCTGGTGCGCGCCGGCGAGGTCTCCGGCAACCTGGACGGCATCCTGGAGCGCATCGCGGCGTACATGGAGAAGCAGCAGGCGCTGCGCGGCAAGATCCGTACCGCCATGACCTACCCGACGGTGGTGCTGGTCATCGCGCTGGCGGTCGCCTACTTCCTGCTGACCGGCATCGTGCCGCAGTTCGCCAGCATCCTCAACCAGCTCGGCGGCCATCTGCCTGCCATCACCAAGGTGCTGATCGCAGTATCGAACTTCCTGCGCTTCGACTGGTACGTCCTCATCGGCGTGATCATCGGGGTCGTGGTGGGCACGAGCGCCTACTACCGCACCAGCAACGGCCGCCACACCATCGACCGCCTGCTGCTGCGCCTGCCGGTCTTCGGGGCGCTGGTGCAGAAGACGTCGATCGCCAACTTCTCCAACACCTTCGGGCTGCTGCTGCACTCCGGCGTGAACATCATCGAGTCGATGGAGATCACCAAGGGCACCGCCGGCAACGTCATCGTCGAGGACATCCTCGACGAGACCAAGGACGCGGTGCAGCGAGGCGAGCAGATCAGCCAGACGCTCGCCAAGTACCCGCTGGTGTTCCCGCCGCTGGTGAGCTCGATGATCTCGATCGGCGAGGAGACCGGCGCCGTGGACAGCATGCTGCAGAAGGTGGCCAGCTTCTACGAGCGCGAGGTCGACGAGGCCGTCGACAGCCTCACCGCCGCGCTCGAGCCCATGCTGATCGTGTTCCTCGGCGTCATCGTGGGCTTCATCGTGGCCGGCATGTTCCTGCCGATGTTCTCGATCATCGGGCAGCTGAGCCAGTAGCTCTGTCGAGCCTTCCCGGGCGCGGCCGCTTCCGGTGGGCGGCTCTACTACCCGCCCATCTTGCGCGCCGGCGTGATGGCTCTCGTGTTCCTGCACCGTGCGGCGATCACCTACGGGGCGTCGGGGAGGTGTCGTGGTGGCACGCCCGTTGCTTGCCCGCTGCAATCCGCCGCAGGCGATGCGCAAGCCATCGGTTGCGCTGGGGCGGCCGCCAGGCGCGGGCTACGCCGGCGGCATCTCGAGGTTGCGAAGAGCTTCCTTCACGGTCTCGACGCGCTCGGCATCCCACGCGACAGCCGGGTCGGGCTCCAGCAGGGCGGTCACGGTGCTCGCGAGTCCCAGGCCCGCGAGGGTCCACTCGGCGTTCCTGGAACTGCCGAAGGGCTTCGCCTGAATCCGCTGCGAGGCGAGCTCCGGGTCGGCCAGGGTTATCAGGATGAGGCCTCGCAGGTGCGCGCTGAGAATCGTGGCGAACGTGCCGAAGCTCACGGAGGTGTCCGGTCGCAGCCGGTAGCCGAAGAGCTCCGCGAGGCGGACCCAGGCCCGGGCTATGCGAGCCGAGCGACGGCGTTCGGATGCCGCGAGGGACGCCTGGACCTCGCGCCTCAAGTCGCCATCCGGAAGGCTCATGAAGGTCGCGTGGAGCGCGATGTAGGTGCGCCACGGGGTCGACGCGTACATGGTGTCGAAGTCGTGAGCTGATAGCTGGCGGAAGAGCTCTACGATGAGGTCCCGCCGTCCCTGCGCGCTGTCGAGCCAGGCCTCGCGCTCCGCGATGATGCGCTTCACCAGTCGAAGCTCGTCATCCGCCATCTCCGGCGTGCTGTCCTGCGCGAGCTCTCTCACGAGGTCGCTGAGGAAGAGATCCTTGTACGGCCAGCGGCGGTAGGCGGCACTGCGCGAGACGCCCGCGTCGCGGATCACGTCCTCGAGGCTGACGTGCTCGAGGCTCACGGTGAGCCCGGTGCGGTGCACCATGGCGATGGCGGCCGCGAGCATGCGCTGTGCCGTCTCCTCGTCCGTGAGTCGTTGCTTCCGGCGCGCAAGACCCGTCGGGGGATCCGTGCTCTTCATGACCAACCACCCACCCATCTGTAGACATTGTATCTCAAGTTTCATGTATGCTATCTTCACGAACGTCGGCGCGAAGGGCCGTGCGTTTGCGATGCCGCCGACGTGAGGAGCGAGCCATCATGACGAGCATCTCGGAGGCAGCGGCACAGTTCCTTGCAGCGAAGCGAATCGCGGTGACGGGCGTGTCCAGGGAGGTCGGTTCGCAGCATGGCGGCAACGCGGTGTATCGCCGCTTGCGCTCGGCGGGGTACGAGGTGTTCGCCATCAACCCCAACGCCGACACGGTCGAAGGGGACCGCTGCTACCACGACCTCGGCGACGTTCCAGGCGGCGTCGACGCGGTGGTGATCGCGACCAGCCCTGCCCACGCAGACGCGACCATGCGCAGGTGCCACGAGCTCGGGATCGGGCGCGTCTGGATGCATCAAGGCATCGGAGCTGGCAGCGTCTCGGCGTCGGCCGCGGCCTACGGAAGAGAGCACGACATGCTCGTGATCGACGGCGCCTGCCCGCTGATGTTCATGCCGAAGGCAGATCCTGGGCACCGGCTGATGCGCTGTGTGGGCAGCTGGATGGGGAAGGTGCCGCGCCACGTGTAGTGCGGGTGTCGGTCCAGACTGACCTGGCCCACGATGCGCTCACGCCGGGGGCGAGGGACCAGTGCCGGTCGGGTGGGGGACGGACTCAGGGCAGCTCTCCCGGCTGTCAGGCCCGCTCCCGGCGGACGTCAGGGTGGCACGGCCCGGGCGGCGGAGGTCGGAGCGGAGCGCCAACAGATGCGTCCAGGTCTAGCGGAGGAGCAAGAGATGCCTGATGAGAAACTCGATAGCCGCGCCTTCCCACGGCGCAACCGCTCACTCCAAGCCATCGGGATCCTGCTCCTGGCGCTGGTCGTCGCCGGGGGGCTGGCAGGCTCGGCGCTGATGGCGCAGGACCCCTTCTCCGCGGCTACGCTTGCGGTGCACATCGCGCTGGCCCTGAGCATGGTCGGCGTGTCGATGCTGGCGCTGCGCCTGGCGCGGGGTCTGCAGGGTTGGCGGCCAACGGCCGCCGCGGCGGTAGGGCTCCTGTCCGCCGTAGGCGCCACGCTTGCCGGCGCCGTGTTCCTTCTCGGGGGTGAGGCCCTCGCGGCACTGCACTGGATGGAGGGTTTCACGGGCGCCATCATCGTCGCCAGCGTGTTGCTGCTGGCATGGGGAGCCGCGCGGCCGCGCGTCAAGCGCCATCGAGCTGGCTCCTGAACGGTCGGCGGGAGACGCGCTTCCAGGCGGGCCTCCTCGATGCGCTCGTCGGGCTCCAAGAGCTTGGGAGCGGTCTGCCAGAGAGGTCGTCCCTGTGCCACGCTCACGTCCCGTCCCGAATCGCGCCTGCGGCCGTTGCGGCGGGCGCGTTCGCGCTCCGGTCGCCCGGGCAAGGACCCTTGACCGGGCTCACCCTCGGATGACGGGCCTGCGGGCGGTCAGCACCAGGCGTTGCGTTGCCAGCGTGAGGCCGAGGTACAGCAGGCTGCTCGCCGAGCCGACGCCCGACGCCCCGTCCCCGAACACGTGCGCGGCGGCTCCCGCGATCCAGAGGAGCACCGTCCACCAGGTGCCCTGTCTCCATGCCTGCCCGTTGCCGTCGATCCAGACGTGGACCGTGAGCGCCCGTACGGCGCCCAACCCCACCGCGTCGAGCGCGAGCAGGGCGACGATCCACGCGATCTGCCCACCGGTCAGGGGTTGTGCCCGGGCGTAGGCGGTCAGGCTCCCGAGGCCCAGGACGGCGAGGACGATCGCCCCTGTCGCGCGAGAGCGGAGAGGTCGGATCTGCCGCTGCCGCCAGAGGATGAAGAGCAGCACCGCGAGGCCGACGAGCAGGCCGACCAGCCGCGGGGTTCCAGCGTCCGCGCTAACTGCCACGAGGCTTCTCGGGCTCGCGAGGTCCGCTGTGGATGGTGCGTGCCGGTCCGGGGCGATGGTTGCCGCCCACAATCGTTGGAGAGATGTCCATTGACCATACACTATTCGACTGAGTTGACGTGTGCAAGGTCGCGTGCGAGAGTGACGTGATGAACGAGGATCCCGGTCCCCGCCTCAGGCAGGTGCATACGGCGCTTGCGAGTCCGTTGCGCCTGCGGATGATGGAGGTCTTGTGGGTACGTCCGCGTTCGGCGCGCGAGCTCGCGCCTCTCGTCGGCATGCCGGCAGACCGTCTCTACCATCATCTCAAGCGCCTCGCCGATGCCGGCCTGGTGGAGGTCCGCGAGTACCGTCCGCGTCCGGGCGGCAAGGTCGAGCGGGTGTATGCGGCTGCCACGACGGAGCCTCCGGGCGAGGACGTCTCGCCCGAGGAGCTGAGCGCTTTCCTGGCGATGGTGATGGAGACCACACGGGCGGATCTGGAGGCCGCCTTCCAGGCGAAGCTGGCGGGCGAGCGGCGAGAGGTGCAGCTGACCCGCACGGCGGCGAGGCTGTCGCTCGAGGCGCTGCAGGAGCTGAAGGCGGCGTTCGAGACGGCCGTTCGCGACGCCAGCCGGCACAGCGGAGGGGGGCCCTACGTCCGCATCCTGTGGACCCTGATCGATGCCGAAGACAGATCTCGCGACCCCCCGGAAGCCGACCCTACAGGCGCATGAGCCGTCGGCGCCCGCCTGGCCGGCTTCCGCGGAACTCGACCAAGCCGGCTCGGATCGAGGATCCATGTCGGATGTCGGCGATCGACTCGTGGCACCGACGTCGGGCATGCTGTTCAAGGAGTGGACCGATCGATGTCATGGACGACCCTGGACGACTAGGAGGTCACGAACCGATGACGGTCACGAGGATCATCGCGAACCTCAGCACGTCCGACCCGGCGGGCCTCGCAAGATTCTACGCGGATGCCTTCGGGCTCGGCACGCCCTCTGACATGGGCTGGATCGCGTTTCTTGACAGCAGCGCGACCCAGAGCATCGAGCTGCACGTTGCCTCGGAAGGAGGGTCGGGTACCGAACTGCCGGTGATCTCTATCGGAGTCGACGATCTGGACGCTGCCGCAGCAGCTGTGCGCGCCGCGGGGGGTCAGGTAGTCTACGGCCCCGTCACAGAGCCGTGGGGTCTCCGCCGATTCTTCTTCCGTGATCCGGCCGGGAACCTCATCAACGTTGTCGACCACTGAGAAACGTAGAGGGACCCCCACGAGCGGTCACAGACAGCTGCAGCTTCAGGAACGCGACCAGGCGGGACCAACAGCTGCTTGGTTGGCGCAAAGCCGACCGGAAGGGGCTGGTGTCTGGGATAGGGGGCATCTCGCAGTGCCGCCCCTTCCGGTCCACCGGGCATACGGGTCACGTATGGCGGCGGTTCGACCGGACCAGC
>Ga0315540_10001335_pt1 | contig 14113 bp, 10 predicted proteins | sample SalMarSW160110MG_FD_203677 | JGI IMG/M metagenome (GOLD analysis project Ga0315540, IMG submission 203677) | Salt marsh sediment microbial communities from the Plum Island Ecosystem LTER, Massachusetts, United States - Salt Marsh Sediment SW1601-10 ... | reverse complement strand
GATTGAAATGGAGTTTCATGCCGAAGACCACAGACAAGCCGAAATACTTGTGTGTTAACGGTGATGAAAGTGAACCGGGTTCTTTTAAAGACAGACAGATTTTTGAATATAATCCCAATCAGCTTATAGAAGGTATCCTCATTACTTGTTATGCAATAGGCGCTAAAGTTGCTTATGTCTACATCAGGGGCGAATATCATAAATGGATAAAGTTATTGCAAAAAGCTCTTGATGCTGCATACGAAGAAGGATACGTCGGTGAAAAAATGAAGAAGAAATACAAAACAGATTTCTTCTGTGATATTTATATACATAAAGGTGCCGGAGCTTATATCTGTGGTGAAGAATCGTCACTGATGAATTCACTTGAGGGAAAAAGAGGATATCCTAGAGTGAAACCTCCATTTCCTGCCCAGTTCGGTTTATGGGGTTGCCCAACCACTATAAACAATGTTGAAACTTTGACGAATGTGCCTGCAATTATTAATAATGGATGGGAATGGTTTTCCAAAATAGGTGAACCGAAACATCCGGGCACCATTCTTTTCGGAGTCAGTGGTCACGTTAATAATCCAGGCGTATATGAATTGCCGTCAGGGACGCTGCTAACCGATATTATTTATAATTATGCTGGGGGTGTTCCGGGAAATAAAAAAATACTATGTGTCATTCCTGGTGGTTCTTCAATGCCTCCGCTTAGGGGTGATCAGCTCGAAGGCGTTAAAATGGATGCTGAATCATTAAAAACTGTAGGTTCAGCTATTGGTACCGGCGGAATAATGGTGATGGATGAAGATACTGACCTTGTTAAAGTCCTGGCGCGTATTACAAAATTTTATCACCACGAAAGCTGTGGACAATGTACGCCTTGCCGTGAAGGGACTGGATGGATGGTGAAAATTCTAGACAGAATCATCCGTGGTGAAGGTTCTATAAAAGATGTGGACTTACTAATTTCGGTAGCAAACAATATTGAAGGGAACACAATTTGTGCACTTGGCGAAGCAGCAGCATGGCCGGTAAAGTTTATGGTTCAAAGGTTTAGGGACTATTTTGAAAAGAGGGTTAGTAAAGAGGTTGCTATACCTGTTGCAAATAAAGTTCACTCAATGAGACATACAGTAAATCCATTAGCAGACGTTACAGAATAAAAATTGCAGGTCAGCATAAAGCTAACCTGCTAAATAGCATCAAGAAGTTGTTCGTGCTCCCATCTCTCTATCTAAAATAAATAAAGCTCCCTGGTTGTTGCCTATGAATTTTATTTTCTCAAGAATTTTTAGTGCTGTTGCTTCTTCTTCAACCTGCTCACTAACAAACCATTGCAAAAAGTTATGCGTTGCGTGATCTTTTTCAGCTATTGAGAGATCAACTATATCGTAAATTGATTCTGTGACTTTTTTCTCATGATTATAAGTATCTTCAAAAACCTCCGGAACTGATTTCCAGCTTTTCTTAGGAGCATCAATTTGCTTTAGATCAATCTTTCCATTTGCTTGCAAAATATAATCGTAAAACTTCAAACCATGAGTTTTTTCTTCTTCTGCCTGAAAACGCATCCAATTTGCGAATCCATTAAGATTTAGGGACTCGAAATATGCTGACATTGATAAATAAAGATAGAACGCGTACAATTCCTGGTTTAGCTGGTGGTTCAAAGCTTTTTCTATTTTTTCCTTTATCATAATATTACCTTTATTTTGAATTGAAATTACATTATCTGAAATCTTGTACGCAAGATACAACTTTAAGATTAAACGTTGCAAGGCTCCATCCTATTAAAAACTTCAAAATTGGCAGATCCTTTACAAATTGGAAGATAAGCATTCAGTAATATTCTATTGTCAGGAGATTTGGGATCTGCTTTCACAAAGAACTGTTTTTATCTAAGTCTATGTTTTTATAGGTCCACTACATAATTCTTATTTTCAACCTTATTCTTTCCTTTAATTTCAGTTCATAATTACATATATTTGCGAACTTAAAAACCACAAAAAAGAGTTATATGAACCTAAAATCGTTAAATGACCAACAAAAAAAAGCAGTAGAGCACGATAAAGGTCCTTCTATGATAGTAGCAGGCGCGGGCTCCGGTAAAACAAGAGTATTGACTTACAAAGTAGCTTATTTAATCAGTAATGGATATAAACCATCCGAGGTACTGGCTTTAACATTTACGAACAAGGCAGCCAATGAGATGAAATCCCGGATCAGAGAACTGGTTGGTGCAAAAGCTGAACAAATCTGGATGGGAACTTTTCATTCAATTTTTGCGAGAATTTTGAGAATCGAAGCAAAACACCTGAATTATAAAAGTAATTTTTCAATCTATGATGCTGAAGATTCTCTTTCCCTGGTACAGAATATTATTTCAAATTTTAATATTGAAATTGAAGGCATAACTCCAAATTCTATCAAGCACAGGATCAGCTATTTAAAAAATCAGATGATCATGCCTGATAAATTCAGGAAGAAGCACATAGAATCTTTTATTGATGAAAAGATAGCGGATATTTATGATGAATATCAGAAGAGGCTTGTAGAAAATAATGCTATGGATTTTGAAGACCTTTTGTTGAAACCAATAGACTTGTTTGAAAACAATTTCAAAATTCTTCAAACCTATAAAAAGAAATTTAGTTACATACTTGTTGATGAATTTCAAGATACAAATAAAGCACAGTATGAATTATTGAAATTGCTACTTAATAAAGGCGGAAAGATTTGTGTAGTGGGTGATGATGCACAGAGTATTTATAGCTGGCGCGGAGCAAATATAGCAAATATGCTCGGTTTCAAAAAAGATTTTCCAAAACAGAAGCTTTTTAAACTTGAGCAAAATTACCGATCTACAAAAACTATTTTAAATGCTGCTGATTCGGTAATAAAAAATAATTCCGGTCAGATTAAGAAAACTTTGTGGACAGAAAACAATGACGGTGAATTGCTTACCTTGATAAAATGTGCTGATGAAAAAGATGAAGCTTACCAGATAGCCAAACATATCAAACAAGAAATATCAAAGAAGAAACTTTCTCTTAAGGATTTTGCAATTCTCTATAGGACTAATGCTCAGTCAAGAGCTCTTGAAGATATTTTCAGGAAAGAAAAGATCCCTTATAAAATAATCGGAGGGATTGAGTTTTACCGTAGAAAAGAAGTAAAAGATATTGTTGCTTATTTACGAGTGATTTCAAATCAGAGAGATGAAGAAAGTTTACTAAGAATAATGAACTTTCCTCAAAGAGGTATAGGTAATACAACCATTAAAAGAATGATAGCTTTTTCCAGGAAGCTTGATCTGACATTATTTGAAACTATGGCGAGGGTATTTGAGGTTATTGATATTAAAGAAAGGATACAGAAGAATGTTAAAGCTTTTAAACAGCTTCTGGATAAATATATAGAACTGAAAGAAAAACTTTCAGTAGGCGAATTAACGCGTGCGCTTGTTGATGAGTTGGGCGTACTTAGGATGTTTAAAGAAGAGCATACTCCTGAATCTATGGCAAGGTGGGATAACGTTAATGAATTACTCTCAGCTTTGAGTGATTATTCAAATTCTAACAAAAATGCAATGCTTGAACAATATCTCGAAGAGGTTTCATTAATAACCGGTGTGGACATGTATGAGGAGGAAAAAAATAGTGTTACTTTTATGACAATTCACAGTGCTAAAGGACTTGAATTTCCAGTTGTATTTATTTCGGGCTGCGAAGAAGACATATTTCCACTTTCAAACAGGTTTAGTACTGATGCCACACTAGAAGAAGAAAGGAGATTGTTTTATGTGGCCGTTACTCGTGCAGAACAGAAAGTATACTTATTGCATGCACGATCAAGATATCGATTCGGTGAAGTGGCTTACCAGAGCAGGTCACGTTTTATTGATGAACTGGACGAAAAGACTTACAGTGAAGTAAACGGCGGCATTGGAAGAAAATCCTCACAAAGAAAATCTAAGAAAGAGATTTATTACGAATATTTTGAAAAAGTAGATTATGAGGATTTTGATCAGGATAATAAAACATTACGGCCTGGTAGCAGGGTAATGCACGATAAATTTGGTCTGGGTAAAGTGACGGATGTTTCAGGTGCTGGTGAAATGCAAAAAGCAACTGTCCAGTTTGAAGGCAATAATGTGAAGCAGTTAATGCTCAAATTTGCTAAGTTAAAAGTTCTTTAATATATTATTTAATAATAAGTGTTTTTGGTATTGAACTAAATCAGGAACAGGAGGTAACTAAGAAAATGCCAGTGATGCCTAAAAAATTGGCCATACTTGTCGGGGGTGGACCAGCCCCGGGTATAAATAGCGTAATTAGTGCAGCTACAATCAGAGCTCATCTAGAAGGTGTAGAAGTTTTAGGCATAAAAGATGGTTTTAGATGGATAATGGAAGGAGACATTTCTCATGTCAAGGAACTGGATATTCATAATGTCAGCCGGATACATTTCAGAGGTGGCTCATATATTGGTATTGCCAGAAATAATCCCACTAAGAATGAAAAGCATCTTGAAAATACTGTAGCCTCTTTGCTAAGGCTCAACGTAGATAAGCTTATTACTATTGGTGGTGATGATACAGCATATAGTGCTTTAAGATTAGAGCAAGTAGCTAATGGAAGAATCAAAGTAGTTCATGTTCCTAAAACAATTGATAATGATCTTGACTTGCCGCATGGTATCCCAACTTTCGGATTCCAGACTGCACGCCATATTGGTGTTGAGATTGTGAAAAATTTGATGGTCGATGCTCAAACAACATCAAGGTGGTATTTTGTGATATCAATGGGTAGAAAAGCGGGACATCTTGCTCTCGGGATAGGGAAAGCAGCCGGTTCAACTCTTACTGTAATTCCGGAAGAATTTCCTGGAAAAGTATTAAAGTTCTCGCACCTTGTTGATCTTATGGTGGGTGCAATAGTGAAAAGATTGAGTTATGGCAGAAGCGACGGTGTGGCTATACTGGCGGAAGGATTGGTTGAACATCTAGCCGAGGAGGACCTGGAATCTTTGGTGAACATTGAGAGAGATGCTCATGATAATATCAGGATTGCTGAAATAAATTTTGGTGAAATACTAAAAGCTAAAGTTCTAGAAAGACTGAGGGAATTTGGAATTAAGGTCACAATTGTTGCAAAAAATATTGGTTACGAATTAAGATGTGCCGATCCAATTCCTTATGATATGGAATATACAAGGGATCTTGGTTTTGCAGCAACTCAATTTATTTTAAGCGGCGGTAATGCTGCAATGGTTTCAATTCAAAATGGTCATTTTGTCCCTTTATACTTTAAGGACATTATCGATCCCAAGACAAATAAAACAAAAGTAAGAATGGTAGATCCTTCTTCTGAATATTTTTACATAGCAAGAAGATATATGATCAGGTTAAACCAGGCTGATTTTGACGACCCGAATGAATTAGCTAAGTATGCGGTTGCTTGTGGAATATCTGTTGAAGACTTCAGAGATCAGTTTTATTATCTCCTGGAAAATGATTTGCTTTATAAAAATCTTAAGGAGGGAAAAATTAAATTAGAAGCTCCTGAATCCAATACCGCTCATCAGCTTGGTACAGATCCTAAAGGCGTGCTGGATAAAGAAAATTATAACGGGATTTTTTAGTATTAATAAAAAATAAGAGATGGGGTGACCCATCTCTTATTATAAGATTTAATTTAGCTCTATTTCTTTTCTGATTTCAATACTCTGTTAAAACAATAAATAGTTAATGTAATTACACATCCCCAGGCTATTACTAAGAATATTATTCCACCAGTCGTTAGTCCCATAATTAATTTCCTTTTGATTTAATTATTCTGCCAGCATTTCATTTTTGTTGCTATATTTTCCCCAGGCTTTTTTAACAAAAAGTAGTATAAGTATAGCAAGTGCTACCATTAAAATTCTCGAACCCCAGTAATATGGTTTATCTTGATCTGCAACTCCGTTGAGCATAAGAGTTGGTATTGCTGTATCGATAAACCACCATATCATTAGTACAAATAGTACCACTGGAGTTACAAACTTCATGATGTAGTAAAATATTTTTGGTATTCCAAAATCGCCGCCTTCGTTCATTTCAGCCCATGCTTTATCTGCACCAAACACCCACATAAAAAGCACGGTTTCTATAAGAGCAAAAACTACAAGGCCAAAAGTGCCTGCCCAATAGTCCATTTCGTTTAAGAAACCGTATTTCTGGAAGAAAACTACAAATTGAACAGCTATCAAAACCACTACTGCCAAAGCACCGACTGCTTTTCCGCGGCTCATGCCAAACTCATCTTCCAGGAATGCAACCACAGGCTGTCCCATTGCTACTGATGAAGTGATCCCAGCAAAGAAAAGTAATAAAAACCACAATGAACCGAAGAATGCCCCAAGAGGAATTTTCTGGAAGATCAAAGGCATAGAAACAAAACCGAGATCAAAAGCACCGGCTTTTGCAAACAACTGTGTTTCATTCAGACCAAAGTAGGCGACAGCTACAGGTATTGCAATTGCAGCACCCAGGACCACCTCTGCGAACTCATTGGTCGCCGCAGTTGTTAAACCGGAAAGTGCTATATCATCTTTGGGCTTTAAATAACTTGCGTAAGCGTGTATAGTTCCCATTCCTACTGAAAGCGTAAAGAAAATCTGCCCCGCCGCCGCCAGCCAGATTGACGGATTGCTCAGCAACTTAAAGTTGGGATTCCAAATAAAACCAAATCCATTCCAGACTGAATTTTCAGGAATTGCAGGGTTCGGTGTTCCCAGGAACATAATTCTTATTGCAAGGACCAGGGCAAAAATCAGAAGGAGAGGGAGAGCAATTTTAGCCAGTTTTTCTATCCCTTTTGAAATTCCCTTATACAGTACCCAGAAATTAAGTCCAAAGGTAACAAGCATTAATAGATATGCAGGTAACAGACTTGTAAAATGGTCTCCAACCGCTCTTCCCTGGTAGCTGTATAAGAAATTTCTCATTGCATCAGCAGTGGTTTCGTTAAAATATAATTTTGTAGCTGAGAAAATACTAAAGCCCAGTGTCCAGGATTCGATATATGTGTAATAAATCAGGATGGTCATCGAGATAAAAAGACCTAAAGCACCGAAGTATTTTGCTAATTTATTTTTCCATAAAACATCGAACATTCCGGGGGCGCTACCGTGGTTAAATCTTCCGCCGTGTCTTCCGATGCCCCATTCGATCCACATCAAAGGGATCCCAAGGATAAGGAAGAAAATGAAATAAGGTATCATAAACGCACCGCCGCCGTTTTGTGCTGCCTGAACAGGAAATCTTAAAAAATTTCCGAGACCAACAGCATTCCCGGCAACTGCTAAAATTAAACCGATCTTACTGCCCCATTGCTCTCTTTCTCCATTAGATGGCATCCTACCTCCGGATTAAATTGAAGGACTGAATAATCTGTATTGATTGCTAATTTAATATTGTAACTTTAACTTATAATTTCAACTAAAAAATGAACTTATTCTGCTTAAAAGTGAATGTATTTTTCAAGTAAACCCGGAGCGGATAATATTATTTGTAATATTTAATCATCAAAATATTCAATCATATTCTTTAAAAATCATTGGTCTTTTTTATCTGGAACCTAATTTCGTATATCTAATCAATTGTTAAACCGTCGGTTTTAATTACCGTTTGTCGGAATAATTATATAGTTTTTTTAATACTTGCACGGAATTTCCCGGCAATCTAAGGACGGCAAACATGATCGCTAATAGTACAAAAATATAGATTAACTCTTGAAAATTTTGTCTTATACCATAACGGATATTTGTTCACTACCTCTAATCGAAATAATTCGCCTCTTAATCTTCTTTCTGTTGCATCAATAGATAATATTATTTTTTAAACAATAGGTTGTTCCATATTAAAATTATAACTGATTTATCTGTATTCTTTTTATTATTTTATTTGTTAATCTTTTCAATTATAGTTTGGCTCCTATAAATAATCTTTAACTTAATCGACGACAAATAGAAACTGTTTAGCAATGAAGTCAAATGAAAGAAATGCACCAGTTTTAATTTTTGCACTTGCAATAATATTTTTGCTTGTAATGTCTTATATACCTAACGATACAAGCATACTGGGCTACAAAACAAAGCCTGTTGATTTATTCATGGACATAAAACCCGATTCATTGTTAGTGCAAAATTATAATGGTCAACAAGATAAGCCCAAAAATAATATTAAAGCGGATAAATCTTTTTTATCTTCTGTTTCGCTGTCCTTATTGAAGCAGGTGAGTGAAAAAATAAGCGACGAAAAGTCTAAAAAAGAACCGGGCGTTGATAAACCGGGGGTATCTACTAAAGATATACCTTTAACAGGAAATACCTCTCAGATGAAGTATTTCTATGAAGCACTAAATAATGTAAAAAGTAGTACAGTCCGGATCGCCCATTTTGGCGATTCGGAAATAGAAGGTGATTTAATAACCGCCGATTTGCGAAATAATTTTCAATTAAAATTTGGCGGAGAGGGAGTTGGTTTTCTTTCTATTACTTCACAGGATATTAATTTCAGGACTACAACAAAACAATCTTTTTCTGATAACTGGAAAACTACAAATGTGCTCAGTGGCAGAATTGGCACAGGTAATCCGGATAATCTTCCTATCGGGATAAATGGATTTATGGCAACACCGGAGGGGACTAGTTGGGTTAGATATGAAACTACCGGGCGTTATTCTAATATCAATTCTTTTAATACTGTTAGCATTTTTTATACGAATGCAAAATCGTCTAATATTAAATATTCTTTTAACAATGGTTCTGATCAGACTGCCCGACTATTGCCGGGCAATGATGTAAAAAAATTGACACTCAATTATTCATCCGGGGCAAAATCTTTTAAATTAACAACAGCTTTTGCTAAACAGGCGGATTTTTATGGAGTTAGTCTGGAAGATGGAGATGGTGTTTATGTTGACAATTTTCCGTGGAGAGGGAATACTGGGCTTGCATTCAGAGACCTGAATGAAAATGCGCTTAAAGACTTTGAACATCTGTGTAATTATAAATTGATAATAATTAATTTTGGCGGGAACCAGGTAAGCTCAGGTGATACAGATTATGAATGGTTTGAAAAACAAATGATCAAAATAATTAACAATCTTAAGTCTGTATTTCCAAATACCAGCTTTGTTCTTGTGGGTGTAGGAGATAAAAGCAAAAAAATCGGAACGAGATTGGTTACGGATCCTCTTGTGCTGAAACTTATAGAAACACAAAAAAGAATTGCTGAGTCAACAGGTATCGCTTTCTGGAATTTATTTGAGGCCATGGGAGGAAAGAATTCGATGGTGGATTGGGCCGATGCTAATCCACCCCTGGCAATAAAGGACTATACACATATAACCCTGCAAGGTGCAAAAGTAATTGCCGATTTGCTTTATAAAGCATTGATAGCTGGATATAAATGATGGAGGAATAGTTGATTTCAGACAGACTAAAAAAGACGATTTTAACTGAACTTGAAATTGAAGATTTTGATTTTGTTGATGAAACAACCGCTAACCAAGTCCCAAATTGGGATTCGCTGAATCATATAAATGTTATATTAGCCGTTGAAAAGGAATTCAAAATTAAATTTAAGGGAGCTGAGATATTAAGAATAAAAAACGTTGGCGAATTAGAGCAGTTAATTAATGCTAAGTTATCAGGTTAAACAAATTTTATCTGTTAAATGTTTAATAGTATTGATATAATTAAACTGATAAACCTGTTCGTCTACGATCCTCACAATCCTTTACTATTTGGTACAAGTTTATTCCTTTTTCTCTTCTTTGGTCTCCTGGTCTTTTACAGGATTTTTGCCAACAATAAAAATATAAGAATAATCGGAGTCCTGGTTTTTTCATTATTCTTTTATTATAAAGCTGCCGGAGCATTCTTTATAATATTGATCGTTTCAACGATCTTCAATTTTTATGCTGGCAAAATAATCGCCAGCCTAAAAACCGATACAACAAAAAGACTTTTATTTTTAATAATTACATTAGTCATAAATCTTGGTGCACTGGGGTATTTCAAATACACAAACTTTTTCCTCCAGATTCTAAATGATATCCATTTAGGAAAGTTTGAACCACTGGATATTTTCCTTCCAATCGGAATTTCATTTTATACTTTTAAAGCTTTGAGCTACGTAATAGATATTTATCTTGAGACTTTTCAACCTGTAAAAAGCTTCAGGGATTTTTCGCTTTTTATGTTTTTCTTTCCTAACATTTTGATTGGTCCGATTGATCGGGCCGCTACTTTTATTCCTCAGATTGAAGGTGATCAATCTATTACAAAAGGAGATATTGGAAAGGCGATATTTCTGATAATGTTCGGATTGTTAAAAAAGGTAGCAGTTGCAGATTATATAAGCATAAACTTTGTTGATCGTGTGTTTGAAGTTCCACTTAGATTTACCGGCTTTGAAAATTTAATGGCAGCTTATGGCTACGCAATTCAGATGTACTGTGATTTTTCGGGGTATACAGATATGGCTTTAGGTATAGCTTTGCTGCTTGGCTTTAATCTGACGGAAAACTTCAGATGGCCTTATAAAGCTACAAGCATTGCTGATTTTTGGAGAAGGTGGCATATATCCTTGTCTTCGTGGTTATTGGATTATTTGTTCCGACCATTACAAATAAAGTTCCGTAATGTACAACCCATTGGAAATATTGCTGCTTTGATGATCACATTTATTGTAATAGGTCTCTGGCATGGCGCAAGCTGGATGTACATTGTATTTGGAGCTATTCATGGATTTTATATTACATTTTCACTGCTTACAAAAAAAATAAAGAAAAAGTTTTTTGAACTAACACATTTGGCTGATACTAAATCCTTAAAAGTAGTTCAGATTATCATTACATTTCACTTGGTTGTGTTTGCATTTATAATTTTCAGGGCACCGGATTTTATGACAGTATCTAATATCCTAAGCCAAATCTTTAATTCATTTCATCCTGAAGTAATTCCGCAGTTTTTATCCGGTTATACATTTATTTTTGAATTAATGGCTTTTGCTATGTTAGTACATTATTTGCCGGAAGGCTGGAGATACAAGGTTCAGGAGTGGCTTTCAAACACACCTTTGATAGGACAGGCTTTGATTCTTGCTGTTGTAATTTGGATTGTCATTCAAGTAAAGTCTGCTGATCTGCAGCCCTATTTATACTTCAAGTTTTAATTTGTAAGTATTCGCTTAATTGAAAGACTTAAAAATGAAAATTGCTTTTCTTAGTAATTATACGATAAATTTTATAGCAAAGGAATTCAGCAAAAGGCTGAAAGAAACTTCCATTGAATCCGAAATTTATGTCTCCGGCTTCAATCAATATGTACAGGAAATTCTGGGCGAGGATAATTCATTTTATAAATTTAATCCTGATGTTATATTTCTTTCAATTGCCTTGGGAATGTTAGCTGAAGATATTCTTGATCAACAATTTGAACTAACAGGAAGCGATATTTATTCGGATGTCGATAATAGATTTCAACAATTTCTAAATCTTATTAGCCAATTAAGATCAAAAATACCGAATGCGCAAATTTTTATCGATAATTTTTATTGGAGTACTAATTATCTGTTCGAAACCCTCGAAGTCAATAGTCCTTATAGCATCGGAAGTATTCCTGCTAAATTAAATCTTCAACTTGAGCAATTTGTTTCAGAGAATAAAGGTATACGAATAATTGATGTCTTATCCTTATTTCAGAAATACGGGGAAGAAGAGTTACTTGATCCGCGCATGTATTATATTGCCAAAACTAACTTTAGTAAATCAGGTTCAGAAAAACTTGCGGAGATTTATTTAAGTCATATAAAAGCGTATAGCGGTTTAAGGGAAAAAGTAATAGTTCTCGATCTGGATAACACATTATGGGGTGGAATAGTTGGCGAAGACGGAATGGAAAATATAGTATTAAGTAATGATGGGCCGGGCAAAGCATTTTATGATTTTCAAAAAGAATTGATGAAACTACACAGGCAGGGAATATTGCTTGCAGTTTGCAGTAAAAATGCTGAAGACATAGCATTAGATGTAATCAAAAATCATCCGTATATGATTTTAAGAGAAGAACATTTTGCTGCTATAAGGATTAATTGGAATGATAAAGTTCGGAACATAAAATCAATCGCACAGGAATTAAACCTTGGAACTGACAGCTTTGTATTTTTAGATGATTCTGCTTTTGAAAGAGGCTTTGTAAAAGATCAACTTCCGGAAGTTGAAGTTCCCGAACTTCCTGAAGATTCGATGTATTTTATCGATTTCTTAAAAGACCTTGATTTATTTAATTTCCACTCGCTAACAGATGACGATTTTAAGAGGAATAAAAGTTACGCCAAAAACAGGCAAAGGAAAAAACTTGAAGAGATTTTTACAGATACTACATCTTATTTGAAGTCGTTAGAGATGCGGGTTACCATCAAAGAAATGGATGACTTCTCTTTCCCAAGGGTAGTTCAGCTTATACAAAAGACAAATCAATTTAATTTGACAACCAGGCGTTATACGGAAACTGAGGTAAGGAAATTTGCAGCTGATCCGAAATATAAAATTCTTTACACGATTGTTAAAGATAAACTCGGCGACTATGGGATTGTTGCTGTTGCTATTCTGAAGTTTAGTGATTCGAAACTTCATATAGATACTTTTCTTATGAGCTGCAGGGTATTGGGTAGAAATGTAGAAACTGCATTGCTTTCATATATTACAAAAATAGCTGAAGAAAATAATGTGTACATAGTAGAGGGTAAAATTTTACCGACAGCAAAAAATGAACCATGCCGGGATATATATGCTAAGCATGGCTTCGATGAAAAAGACAATAATTTTTGGGAACTTAATTTAAGAGAGAAGAAAATTAAATTTCCTGAATTTATAAAGTTATTATAGAACGATTTACCAAAGTAAGTGAAGAATAATATCATCTAAATTATTGAACATTGTTGTTTTATTTACTCTTTGCAATTTTAGTCTATTAAAAGCTCGAAAAATTAAGAAAATGAAGGCTTTGCTATTCCGAATGACTTTTGCATTTATGGGATAGATTGTTAAATTTACTCACCAAATAGAAAATTAAAGGAGAGTGAGAAAGTATGGCTAAGAATTTTGTCTCTAATAAAGACGAAACTGTCAGAATGTTTGAAAGTGATTTTTTTGAGGCTTTGTCAAAAGTACACTTTACAGTACCTCTGTATATTTATCTTCCTGTAATAGGCTATTTCCTATATAGATCAATTGAGGATTACAGTTTTACTTTCGGCACAATTATATCATTAATTCTGCTTGGAATAGCTGTATGGACAATTACAGAATATACTCTGCATAGATTTATATTTCATTTTCCAGCAAAGTCTGAATTTGGTATGAAGATACATTTTATTTTTCATGGGGTTCATCACGATTATCCGAGCGATTCCAAAAGACTTGTTATGCCCCCGTCAGTAAGTATTCCTCTTGCTGCTTTATTTTATTTTTTGTTTAAGCTGATTTTGGGAGGAACTCTTGTCGCCCCATTTTTTGTCGGATTTATTGCAGGTTATTTGTTTTATGACATAACTCATTACGCTGTTCATCACTTTAATATTCGTAATAAATTTTGGCTTGCAATAAAGAAACATCATATCAGGCACCATTTTGAAAACTCTGAGCTTGGCTTTGGTGTAAGTTCCCCTTTATGGGATGAAATTATAGGTACTAATTTTCCTAAAAAAGACAGCAATAATTAAGTAATATTATTATTAACAAATAAAGTGTGGGAATTGGAAAACATTACGGAGAATATTCGACAGAAAATTTTACTAATTGAAGACAATTACGATACGCAGTTAATATTCAAGATTTACCTAAGAGAGTTTTATGATATGGAAGTAGCAGGAACTGCTGAAGAGGGAATTGAAATGTTAAGAAAAAATAATTATGATTTGCTGGTTCTTGATATTAATCTTCCGGGTAAGTTAGATGGAAGTGCAGTCCTAAACGAATTAAGAAATGAGATGAATAAAAAGGACTTTCCGGTTCTCGTAGTTACTGCTTATGCAATGAGTGGGGATAGAGAGAAATATATTCAGCAGGGT
>Ga0315540_10001334_pt1 | contig 14116 bp, 15 predicted proteins | sample SalMarSW160110MG_FD_203677 | JGI IMG/M metagenome (GOLD analysis project Ga0315540, IMG submission 203677) | Salt marsh sediment microbial communities from the Plum Island Ecosystem LTER, Massachusetts, United States - Salt Marsh Sediment SW1601-10 ... | reverse complement strand
ATCCCGCGATGAACTTCAGCATGCACTTGAGAATCAGCCCCGAGTCGACCAGCCGTACGTTCACCGGGTTGGAAACCAAGTCCTCGAGCTGGAGTTGGGGCGTCGAGTACAGCTTCTAAGCGGGAAGTACAGTACCACGAGCGTCATTCCTTCCCGGGGCAAGGGCCGTTGCACGAGCGGCCCCTGCACCTGGGAGGTTCTTGTCTGATTTCGTTTTCGAATTCGAGAGCTGAATTGGCCGATGCTGTCATGCGCGACGCGAACTTCCGTGTGCGCATCTGGGATGCCCCGACGCGGGTGTTTCACTGGACGCTGGCCGCGTGCGTTGCGGGCGACTGGCTCACGCGCGATGCGCGCTACCTAGATGCTCACGAATTCTTCGGCTACGTCATCGGCGGCCTCGTCGCCTTTCGCCTCGCGTGGGGATTTGCCGGCACGCGCTGGGCGCGCTTTGCGAGCTTTTCCTTCTCCCCGGCGTCTGGCTGGCGTTACCTGCTCGCGCTGGGCCGCGGCCGCCAGGCGCACTACGTCGGGCACAACCCCGCCGGCAGCTGGTCGATTTACGCCTTGCTTGCGCTGGCCGCGCTGGAAGTCGCCACGGGCCTTGTCGCGCTCGGCGCCGAGAAACGCCTGGGAGTGCTCGCCGGCTGGTTCAGCTACCGCGTGGGCGATGTCGCCCATGCGATCCACCAGTGGCTGGCCTACACGATGCTCGCCGTGGTCGGCGTACATATTCTCGGGGTGCTGGTCGGCTGCCTGGCCGATCGACAAAACCTCGTGGCCTCGATGCTCACCGGCTACAAGCGCGCCGACGGCACGGTCGCGAGCGTGCAGGCCAGGCGCGGCATCGCGATCGCGCTCTCCTTGGCCGTGGCGCTCGGCGCGCTTGCGTACTTTCGCGCCGATCCCCTGGCTGCCGGCGCGCAGGACAGTCGCTCACCTGCGCTGCCGCCGGACGCCGTCTGGAAGAGGGAATGCAGCGACTGTCATCTCGACTACCATCCGTCCCTGCTGCCGGCGCGATCATGGGCGAAGATGTTCGCCGAGCAGAAGTCGCATTTCGGCGAGGACCTCGGCTTGAGCAACGAAACGCTGCGCCACCTGCGAGGGTACGCCGCGCGCAACGCCGCCGAGGCACTGGCCTCGCCCGTGGCCTGGAAGATGGCGACGAGCATCGCTGCCACGGCCGCGCCCTTGCGCATCAGCGCCACGCCCTACTGGGTCGAGCGCCACGCCAGGCTCGATGCGGCAATCTGGAAGCGGGTGCACCGGTCGGACTGCGGCAAATGCCACCGCGACGCCGAGGCGGGCCGCTTCGCGCCCGGTGCGATCGACGTCAAGCTAGGCAAATCTCCGGTACGCAAACATGAGTGATCGAATCTCTATTCTGCGCAGGCTCGCGCTGGCCACGGGGCTGGCGCTGCTCGGCGAATACGCATCAGCGTCCGCCGGCCCCGTGGACGACTTGCTGCAACAGTTCCGCGCGCAGGGCGCGAGCGGATTCACGGTCGTAGCCGGCGAGCGGCTGTGGGAACGCAAGGTCACCGACCCCAAGACCGGCGAGGTGCGGCGCTGCGCGCTGTGCCACACGACCGACCTCAGGAAGATGGGCAAACACGCGACCACCGGCAAGGTCATCAAGCCCATGGCCCCCTCGGTCAATCCGGAGCGCCTGACCGACGAGAAGAAGATCAAGAAGTGGCTGGCGCGCAACTGCAAGTGGACGCTTGGCAGGGAATGCACGCCGCAGGAGAAAGGCGACGTCCTGACGATGATCCGAAGTCGATAAGACGACGAAAGGGGAGACGATGAGAACGACGAAGGGCAGACTCGCCGGGATTCTGATCGCAGCGGCGAGCGTATGCGGCGGCTGGGCTATGCCATGCGCGCCGGCCTCGGCGGCATCGGGGCGCGTGCTGGTGCCCACCGACAGCACCTATATCAAGGAGTGCGGGGCATGCCACACGGCATTTTCGCCCGAATTGCTGCCGGCCGGGTCCTGGCGCAAGGTGATGCAGGGGCTCGAGGATCACTTCGGCGAGTCGGCCAAGCTCGAGGGCCCGACACAGCACGCGATCACCCGGTACCTGGTCGAGCACGCGGCGGATCGGGCCACAAACGATCAGTCCCGCGCCATCATGGGCTCGCTGCGCCCCAACGAGGCGCCCCTGCGTATCACGCAGGTTCCCTATATCGCCGGACTGCACGCGGCGGTGCTCAATCCGGTCTGGAACGGAAACCCCCGGCCCAAGACCCTGACCGAATGCGGGGTGTGTCACCACGACGTCAAGGTCGGGGAATTCAGGACCAAGAGTTTCCATGTGAACGACCACCTATTTCGAGGCAGATAGAAATAGCCGGCAACAATACGATAGGAGCAAGACAATGCCGCAACTTCTGAAGATCGCAGTGCTCTCAGGGGCGCTCTGCGCCGTGCTCGGCGCCGGTCCCGCCGCCGCCGTCGACGATCGCTTCAATCCCTACAAGTACGAAAGGGGCGGCTTCGCGCCCGCGAGCAATCCGAGCTATGCCGACGAGTGCGGTTCCTGCCACTTCACCTACCTTCCCGGAATGCTACCGGCGCGCTCGTGGCGGGCAGTGATGGCCCGGGCAAACAACGACCATTTCGGGGAATCGCTCTTCCTCGAGCCGAAAGTCGCCCTAAATATCGAACGCTTTCTCGTGTCGAACGCGGCGGACAAGTCGCCGTATTTGGGATCCCAGGCGATCCTCTACCGGCTTCGCAAAGACGCCGCGCCGCTACGCGTTACCAGCTTGCCCACCTTCAGGGCGAAGCATTTCATGGCAGCATACGTGAAGAAAACAACGCCTCGCGTGAATACTTCGAGGAATTTCCCGCCCGCGGCGATCAAGGTGCTCATGAACTGCAACGACTGCCACGAAAAAGCCGTGACCGGCTCGTTTGCCTACAAGGAAATCGTGGTACCCGGCGTTACCAAGATCGTAAGACCCGGCGGCATGTTCTGATATCTTTCCGCACAACCAATGGGAGGAAGCTGCAATGCACGACGAATCCAAACTCGCAAGACGAAATTTCTTTCGCAGTGCCGCCACGCTGACGGGAGCTGCACTGGTCGCCGCGGTCATACCGGTGCGAGACCTCCGGGCGCAGCAGAAGCTCTCCAAGAGCTCCATGCAGTACCAGGACACGCCCAAGAACGGCCAGCGCTGCGACGAATGCGTGTACTTCAAGCCGCCCGACGCCTGCGGTCTGGTCAAGGGAAAGATCTCGCCGCAAGGCTGGTGCGTCGCCTATAACAAGAAGAAGTCCTGATTCGCGGCCGCGGTGTGCGGCCTTGATGCGTTCAAGACCTGTCCGTGAGCGTCTCCATCGTGCGCCGGTAGATGTCCTCGGGTGATCCCTCGGCGGATACGCTCACGAGCAGGTTCCGATTGCGGTAGTACTCGGCCAGCGGCGCGGTGCTGGATGCGTACGCGGCCATTCGCACCTTGACCGACTCCGGCCGATCGTCATCCCGTTGCACCAGGCGCCCGCCGCAGGCGTCGCAGACGCCGTCAGTTCGCGGCGGCCGCGTACGAACATGGCAGACCGCCTTGCACGCTTGGCACGTGCGGCGGCCGCCCAGGCGCGCAACGACGGTGTCGAGAGGAAGCTGGTAGCTCAACACACCATCGAGCCGAACCTGCTCGTGCTCAAGCATCCGGGTCAGCGCCTCGGCCTGCTTGACCGTGCGCGGGAAACCGTCGAGCAGGAACCCGCCCTGGCACCTCAGACAGGCGGCGCGCTCCTCCACAATGTCGAGCACCACATCGTCGGAGACGAGCTCCCCCCTTCGCATCGCCTCGAGCGCGCTCGTCAGCGCCGATGTGCTTTCGCACGCGCCGGCGGACTTCGCGGCGCGGAAAATGTCGCCCGTGGACAACTGGCAGGCTCCCAAGCGCTCGCTCAGGAGCTCGGCCTGGGTGCCTTTTCCCACCCCGGGCGCGCCTAGCAGAATGAAGCGGTAAGGACGCGCAGCGGTTCGGGGCGGGGCGCTGCAAGACGCGACAGGCCCATCCAGCCATGCGGCACGATCGTTCTTTGCGTTCATGCTGAATTCCCTCCCTCAAGATGCGGAGGAAGTACACCACCAACGCCAAACCCCTGACCCCTCGAGTCGTCTTTTGTCTGACGCAGGTCAAGTCTGCCAAAAAAAGAAGGGCTAGACCGATCCGATCTAGCCCTTTGATTGACTGGCGCGCCCGGCAGGATTTGAACCCACGACCCCCTGGTTCGTAGCCAGGTACTCTATCCAACTGAGCTACGGGCGCGAGGGCGCGAATTATAGCAAATCCCGGCCTCCGGTTCGCTGTTCCGTGTTGACGGCCCCACCTCTGCGTCGATAATCCGGTGACCCACATAAGGGAGGCAAGAATGAGCGGATTCGCACTGGTGGTGAAGCTCCGGATCAAGCAGGACAGCATCGACAAGTTCATGGCGGCGGTGCAGGAGAACGGCAAGGCTGCGCGCGAGACCGAACCGGGCTGCCGGACTTTCGACATCCTTGTCGATCCCAACGATCCGGCCTCGGCCATGCTCTACGAGGTGTACGACGACGAGGCTGCGTTCGAGGCGCACCAGAAGACGCCGCACTTCAAGAAGTACCTCGACACAGCCCTGCAGTGGCTCGAGTCGCGCGAGCGCCAGTTCTACCGCCGGGCCGCGCCCTGATGGACGTCGAGCTGCGCGAGCTCACGCCGGCCGAGCGCTACAAGCTGATCGTGGGGTTGGTGATTCCGCGCCCGATCGCGTGGATCTCAACTGTGAACGAGAGCGGCGTGGCCAACTGCGCCCCCTACTCTTTTTTCAACGCGTTCTCCGAGGACCCGCCCCTGATCATGGTCAGCTTCGGGCCTCGGCGCGACGGCGCCGTAAAACATTCGCTGAAGAACATCCTGCGCACCGGCGAGTTCGTGGTCAACCTGGTCGACGAGGCGACCGCCAACGCGATGCACGTCTCGAGCGACGAGGTCCCCGAGGAGGAGAGCGAATTCGACAAGACCGGGCTCACGCCGGCGCCCTCGACTCTGATAGCTCATCCGCGCATCGCGCAGGCCGTGGCCTGCTTCGAGTGCCGCGTGTTCAAGCAGCTCGACATCGTGCCGGGACGGGTGTTCATCATCGGCGAGATCCTGCTGGTGTACGCACGAGAAGGCGTGATCGATCCCAGGACCAAGCGCATTTCGGACGCGGAGTACAAGCCGGTGGGCCGGCTGTACGCCAACCGCTACTGCACCACGCGCCAGCGCTTCGCCCTGCCGGGCGAGCTGCCGGACTAGAAGCCCCAGTAGTCCAGTCCCTCCGGCAGCGGCTCGCCGCGCGGCAGCGCGGCGAGCTTGCCGTACTGGCCGTCGGCGTACAGCAGGGGCTTACCCCGCTTGCCGAAAAGCACCTGCTCCACCTGGCCGAGAAAGATGGTGTGCGTGCCGTGCGCGATCTTCTTCACCAGCCGGCAGTCGAACGACACCAGCGCGTCGATCAGCGCCGGCGAGCCGGTAGCGAGGTGGGTCCAGTCGCGCGACTTGAAGCGCCCTTCCCCGCTCTGCGCGCCGCTGAATGCGGTGGACAGCTCCGAGTCCTCCGCGCGCAGGGTATTGACGCAGAACACGCCCGACTTGGCGATCGCGTTGTGCGTCGTGGTCGCCCTGTTGATGCACACCAGCAGCGTCGGGGGATCGGCAGTCACCGAGCACACCGCGGTGGCCGTCATGCCGTAACGATGCCCCGAATGGGCACTGGTGACGATATTCACCGCGGCCGCCAGCGTGCGCATGCCGAGCTTGTACTGCACGGCATCGACGCGATGGGAAGATTGATGTTCCTTGTCCACGCCGCGAAGTTTACCCGCTGCGTACAGGGCTGTAATTGACCAGCACGATGCCGGTGCCGACCATCAGCGCCGCCGCGACAAAGGTCGGCCGAAGGGGATCCGACAGCACCAGCACGCCGAACACGACGCCGAACATCGGCGCGAGAAACGAAAACACCGCGAGCCGACCCGCCAGGTAGCGCCTGAGCAGCCAGAACCACGCGAGGTAGCTCGCGAAGGCGACCACCACGCCCTGGTAGACGAGCGATGCGAGCGCGATGGCGCTTAGCCGCGAAACGCCGGGCTCCCCCATCAGGCGCGACGCCAGCAGCAGAAGGATCGAGGACACCGCGAGCTGGTAGAAGAGCGTCTTGCTCGCCGTGACGCGCGCCAGACGGCTGGCTCGGATCAACACCGTCGTCGACGCCCACAGCACGGCCGCGACCACTCCGCACAGGTCGCCGAGCGCCGTTGCGCCATGGGACGCGACGAAGCCCTCGGCAAAGGCGAGCACCAGCCCCGCAAACGACACCAGCACGCCGAGCCACTGACGCGCATGCATGCGCTCTCCCGGCACCAGCCAGTGCAGACCGAGCGCGGTAAGCGGCGGCGTGAGGTAGATGAAAACGATCATGCGCGACGCCGTAGTGTGGCCGAGCCCGGCGTAAATGAAGATGAACTCGGCGCCGAAAAGCATGCCCGCGACGATCCCCGGCCGGAGCGTGCCGTCGCGCGAAAACAGCGCGGTGCCGCGCAGCCGCGCCCAGATCAACAGCAGAATCGTCGCGCTGATCGAGCGGATCGCGGCCTGCATCACCAGCGACACGTCGCCCGCAGCGAGCTTGATCATGACCTGCTGGAATCCCCACGAGGCCGTGAGCAGCAGCATCACGGAGAACGCAGTGGCGTCGAGCGCGCGGCGATGGTCTGGCATGGGACGCGGCGCAGTCTAGCAGCGCCTATAGGGCCAGGCTATGTCTCCGATCGGAACAAGCCATTGGAAATCCATGTGAATTCTCCTTATCTTGATAGCCATTCTCAATCTTAGGAGCCAAACGATGCTACCCAACCACGAAGGCAAACGCGTTCCCCAGGTGGTCTTCCGCACCCGAGCCGGCAACGATTGGAAGAGCGTGACCACCGACGAGCTGTTCAAGGGCAAGACGGTGGTGGTGTTCTCGCTTCCGGGCGCATTCACCCCGACCTGCTCGTCGACCCATTTGCCGCGCTACAACGAGCTGGCGCCGGCCTTCTTCGCCAACGGCGTGGACGCGATCCTGTGCGTGTCGGTCAACGACGCCTTCGTGATGAACGAGTGGGCCAAGGACCAGGAATGCCAGAACGTCGCCCTGATCCCGGACGGCAACGGCGAGTTCACGAACGGGATGGGGATGCTGATCGACAAGGCGGACCTCGGCTTCGGCAAACGCTCCTGGCGCTACTCGATGCTGGTCAGGGACGGCGTAGTGGAAAAGATGTTCATCGAGCCCGAGAAACCCGGTGACCCCTTCGAGGTCTCCGACGCCGACACGATGCTGGCTCACCTCAATCCGACGGCGAAGAAGCCGGACCAGGTCGCGATCCTGTCGCGCGAGGGCTGCCAGTTCTGCGCCAAGGCCAAGGCCCTCCTGACGAAGCTCGGCTACGACTTCGTGGAACTGCCGCTCGAGCACAAGCTGCGCAGCCGCGCGGTCGGCGCCATCACCGGCGCCGGGACGGTGCCGCAGGTGTTCATCAACGGCACGCGCATCGGGGGACTCGAGGACCTCGAACACTGGGCAAAGAAAGCCGCATGACGGTCTCGCTTGAGGTACCCTCCGTGGAAACAATCTACGGAGGAGTGCTTTCTTGAGCGATACGCCCCGCAAAGACGGACTGGAGGCGCTGCGCGCGAAGCTGCGCGTATTCGTCGCCGAGCGCGACTGGGCCCAGTTCCACAATCCGAAGAACCTGGCCATGGCGCTGGTCGCCGAGGCGGGCGAGCTGGTCGAGCAGTTCCAGTGGCTCACCCCCGAGCAGGCCGAGCGGCTCACACCGCAGGCGCTGACCGAGGTAGAACACGAGCTCGCCGACGTCTTCATTTTTCTGATTGAGCTCGCCGACCGGCTGAACGTCGACCTGCTCGCAGCTGCAGAGCGCAAGCTGCGGCTGAACGAGCAGAAATACCCGGTCGAGAAGGCACGCGGAAGAGCCATCAAGTACAACAAGCTGTAGGCGATGCTCGCCTACCGGCATCAGTTCCACGCGGGCAATTTCGCCGACGTGTTCAAGCACGTCCTTCTGACGCGCCTGCTGCTTGCGCTTCGGCGAAAAGACAAACCCTTCCTCTACCTCGACACGCACGCCGGCACCGGACTTTACGATCTCGAGCACCCCTGGGCGCAGAAAAACGCCGAGTACCGCGCAGGGATCGGGCTCATCTTCGGCACCGACGACGTGCCGCCGCTCGCAACTCCTTACCTGGATGCCGTGCGCGCGGAAAATCCCGACGGCCAGCTGCGGCGCTATCCAGGCTCGCCGCTGATCGCGCGCAGTTTGCTCCGCCCGGGGGACCGCGCCGTTCTTACAGAGCTCAACAAGAAGGACTGCGCCCGACTGGAAGAGCTGTTCGCCCGCGATCGGCGCGTCGTGGTCCGCCTGATGGACGGCTACCAGTCGCTGAAGGCGCACCTGCCTCCGCATGAGCGCCGCGGACTGGTCTTGATTGATTCTTCGTTCGACCGCAAGCGCGAATTCGAGAGGCTTTCGGAAGCCCTGCAGACCGCCCACCGGCGCTGGGCGACCGGCATCTACGCTGTCTGGTTCCCGCTCATGGAACCGGCCGCGATGCGCGACTTCGAACGCTGCATCGCGACCAGCGGCATCCGCCGGATCGTCTGGCTGGACTTGACGCTTGGCGAGGAGAGCGGCGGGGAAAAGCTCGACGGCTGCGGCATGGTCGTCGTCAACCCGCCTTACGGTTTCGACGAGGAAGCGGCCTCGCTGCTGGGCTGGCTCAGACGCGCGCTCGGCCCAAAGGGCAAGGCAGTCGCGCACTGCCGCCTCCTCGTCGGCGAATGAGACGCGGCTCGCCGCCGCGCCGCCGAGGGCTCAGTGGGCCTTGCGATAGGCCAGATAGTCGTCGACTTCGCCCGCCGGCATCGGGCGGCTGAAGAAATATCCTTGCATGACGTCGCAGCCCATCCCCTGCAGCGACTCGAGATGCTCGGTTCGTTCGACCCCCTCGGCAACGAGATCCAGTTGCAGCCCTCTCGCGATGCCGATCATGGCCGCTACGATTGAGTTGCTCGCACTGCGTAGCCCCAGGTCCTGCACGAAAGACTGGTCGATCTTGATCGCGCTGATCGGCAGCGTTTGCAGATAGCCAAGGGACGAATAGCGGGTGCCGAAATCGTCGATGGCGATGCGCACGCCCTCCGCCCGCAATCGGGACGCCCGCTTGGACACCGCATCCATGTCCTCGATCAGCAGGCTCTCGGTGATTTCCAGCTCCAGCGCGCTCGGTGGCAGCCCGTGTCGCCGCGTTGCGGCCATCACCCGCTCGACGAGATCGTCGTGATCGAAGTCGCGCGCGGAAAGATTCACCGATACCCCGAGGTCGGCGGTTCCGTTCGAGCGCCACTTGGACAGGTGCTGGCACGCCGATTCGAGCACGACCTCTCCCAGATTCCGGATCTGGCCCGACTCCTCCGCGATGCTGATGAATCGCGCCGGAAGGAGAAGTCCATGCACCGGATGGCGCCAGCGGACCAGCGCCTCGAGACGCTCCACCTGGCCGGATCGGACGTTGTGTATCGGCTGGAAGTAGGTCTCGAACTCGCGCCGCTCGACCGCGCCGCGCAAGTCATGCTCGAACTGCAGCCGATCGGCATGGTGCGAGCTCAGCTCCGACGAGAAGAAGACGATGCCGTTCCTGCCCTTCCTCTTCGCCTGATACATGGCGAGGTCGGCGTTGCGGATGAGCTCTTCCTCGTTCGGACCGTCTCCAGGATAGACCGCGATCCCGATACTGACGCTCGTGCGAAACGGCTCGGGTCCGAGCGAGAACGGCTCGGCCAGCTCGGTCATGATCTTGCTTGCAATCGCCATGGCGCCCTGGCGCCCGTCCAGATCGGGAATGAGAGCGACGAACTCGTCTCCTCCAATGCGCGACAGCGTATCGGTCTCGCGCAGGCACTTGCGCAGCCGCGAGGCGGTCTGTTGCAGCAGGTGATCGCCCTTCAAGTGCCCATAGGTGTCGTTGACGAGTTTGAACCGGTCCAGATCGATGAACAGGACCGCCAGCGAGTTCCGGCGCCTGCGCATCTCGGCAATGGCATGCGCCAGCCGGTCGCGGAACAGGGTTCGGTTCGGCAGCCCTGTCAGCGAATCGTGAAAAGCATGGAATTCGACGATCTGCTCGGCCCGAAGCCGCGCCGATATGTCGCGCGCGACACCGTATGTGCCGAGAAAACGCCCGCCTACCTGCCCGCCATCTCCGTCCTCTTCGTAGATCCCCACCGTGCTCAGCGACACCGTCGTCAGCGCGTCATCCTCCCGCGACCGGCCATCCGCACCCTTGGGAACCAGCCTGACCTCGATTTCACGCGACGCGCGCTCTCCGGCACGACGCTCACCAAGCGCCCATTTCGCGTGCGCAAGGTCTTCGTCGTCCACGATCGTCGAATAGTGCATCCCGAAAAGCTCGTCCCGGGAATATCCGAGCAGGGTCACGACACGGTCATTGACGAACCGGAAGCGTCCATGGGGATCCAGCGCGAAGATGAGGTCGGGGGAATTGTCGACGAAGTAGCGGTGCAGGCGCTCCGAGTGCTCGAGGCGCATGCGCATGACCGTGTTTTCCCAGGCTAGCTTGCGGGCCGCGATCGCGTTCTCGATACAGCGGAGCAACGCCATCGGCTCGAACGGCTTGCGCACGTATTCGTGCGCGCCGCACTTGAGCGTTGCGATCGCGGAATCGATGCGATCGTCCCCGCTGACCACGATCACCGTGGGCTCCGGTGTAGCTTCGCGGAGATGGCGCAGAACATCCAGTCCGGTCGTGTCGGGCAGATTGAGGTCGAGCAAAACCAGGTCGACCGGCTCCTTCCGAATGGCCTCGATCGCCTCTCGGCCCGAGGCGCACTGGGTCACTCGCCGCTCGCTGCTGCTCACCAGGTCGGCAAGAGCACGGCGCACCATCGGATCGTCGTCCACCACCAGCACGTGGACCCGGCCCGCAGGCGCAGGCAGGCGATCGTCCGCATGCAACAGACTCTCGGAAATCTGCATCGTTGCCGCCGCGTCCCTAGGCAAGAGCGTTCGGCGACGAATGCGGACCGGCCGCGAGTGTGCGTGGCAGAAGCACCGCGAAAGTCGTGCCCTCGCCCAGTCGGCTGCGGCAGAGCAGGTGTCCCCCCATGGAGTTCACGACGGCCAGCGAGGTTGGAAGACCGAAACCGCGCGCGGGCCGTTCCGCTGCGGCCTCAGGTTCCGCGAACAGCTCCGCGATCTTTTCCGGCGGCATGCCGGGCCCGTTGTCGGCGACGGAAATCTCCACCATCACGCGCCCTTCGTAGTTGACGTGGTCCGAGGTGCAGACCATCACCTGGTCCCCGCTCGAGAGCGCCTCGGAAGCATTGATCAGAAGATTCAACAGCACTTGCTTGAGCCCTTCTTCGTCGCACGAGATAGGCAGTATGCTTGGATCCAGCATGGGGGACAAGACGATCTGCTTCTGGCCGAACAGGGATTCACCGTACAGGGTCAGGAGATCCTCGATGATGCGATTCAACTCGACCGTGCGCACGCGCGGCGTCGGGATTTGTTGCGGTTCGCCAATTCCGTCGAGTATCCGCGCCATCCGCTCTACTTCCTGATTCGCGATCTCGAGCTCCTTGTCGAGGTTCTCCCCGCCCCCGGCGCGAGTCCGCGCAATCTGGAGATAGGTCTTGAGGACCGAAAGCGGATTGCGCGCTTCATGCACCAGCCGCCTGGTCGCTGCCCGTATCTGCTCGAGAGACTCGCCTGCCGCGTGCCCGGCCGGCGCCGCGCCAGGAACCACCGCGAATCGTCCGACGAGCTCGGTTAGGTCGGTCAGGAAGGGCAGAACCTGCGCGAAGCGCGACGCCTTCATCGCGCTCGCACCGAAGACAAGCACCCCACGGCCGGCTGCCGCGCCGCCCGCCATCGGAATTGCGGCAATTTCATCTGCTCCGAGCATGCGCGCGATCTGCAAGTCCAGGCCGGAGAGCTGGCTTGCTTTACCCTCCTCGTACGAGGTTGCCGTTTCACCCTCTCGCGCGGCCCTCGCGACCAGCGAGTGCCCTCCTGCGGGCAGGAGCTCGAGCTCGATCGGGGCGGCGCCCGCGGTGCCGACCAGCCAGCCAGGCCAACGCGCCTGCGCGTTCTTGGCGAGGAAGAGCGCGGTGTGCCTTACGCCGGCGACCACGCGCGCAAGCGGCAACAGTTCGGCGATAGTGCGCGGTACATCGCCCGGCGAGCGCAAGAGCGTTTCTCCCTCCAGCCGAACGGCGTCGCTCACGACCTGCTCGAGAATCGAGCTTGCGGTCGCATTCGTTCCATGCAGGGCGAGGGCTTCGGGCCACCCATCTGCCTCGGTCGAAGCTTCGTCGACATCGGCGTCTTGCGCCGACGTGCTTCCGGCCTTAAGAGCTAGCGGCGTTCCGCCGGGCGAAGGCTGCTCCGCTTCGGTGACGAATCGCATGACCAGCGTTTCGGTCAAATGCTGCCTTGCGCCCGATGCGGGGGTGCCGGTCTCGCCCTGCGGCGTCTGGCCGGCACTGCGCGACTTTGCGAGGCCGAGACGTCCGAGACCGCGCAGGACCGCGCTGACTTTCTCCGCGGCGCCCTTCTCGGCGCCCGACACATCGGCCGCCGAGATGCCGAGCAGATCTGCCATCGCCCCCAGAGGATGTGCGGGGCTGCGCGAGGCCAGAAGCGCCTCTGCACAACAGAGAATGCGGACGATGGGGTGCGCACCCTCCAGCTGTTCGAGGCGTGCATGGTGAATCAGCACCGCGTCCGCAACGTAGAAGGGCACCTGCAGCTTCTCGAGTAGCACCGCCCCGATTTGAGCGTGGATCGTCCCCAGCCGTCCCGCGTGCTCCGGAACCGCGCCCCAGGACGCGTTCGCCTGCGTCGCCACCAGCGAGCGGAGCGTGTTCGGCACGGTCGCCAGCAGCGCGAACGAGCCCAGGTCGTGCAGCAAGCCCACAAGGTAGGCCTCGTCGGGACTCCGGTAGGCGCATGCCTCGGCCAGCGACCGGGTCAGAAATGCCACGCGAAGCGCGTGGATCCAGAACTCGCCGAGCTCCCGTGCCGAAAGGGAAGCCGGTTCCGCCCCCAACGAACTCCTGGCGGCGCTCATGAGCACCGCTCTCACCAGCTCCGGCCCGAGGGCGGTGGCACGCTCGGTTAGCGAGAGCGGATGGACGCCGGCGCGTGGATCGACGGGGGCGTCGGCCGTCGCATCGAGCACGCGCAGCGTCAGGATGGGATCCAGTTCGAGCCATTCGCACACTTGCGAGGGCTCCCCCCCCCGCTGGCCCGCCCTGAGCGCGCGGTCGATGATCAGCGGCGTCGCCGGCAAGCGCACGATGTCGAACCGGCCGACGACCGATTCGACCAGCTTGCGCTCGAGTTCCTTCGGCGGAGCGGAAGGTGTAGCGATGCCCCCGGATTCCCCGGCGGCCGCGCCGGGCGGCTGAAGCGGTGAGACGCTCATCGGACCTGGACCGCCGAATGCGTGCGACGCCAGGGCCCGGCGGGGCGCCCCAAGCCCGCGCGACCGATCAGGATCCTGCCAAGGAAGTAGCTTGTTGGGCCCCCACGACGCACGCCAACCGTCCCCCATTCAAAGACTTAAGGGTCCTCGATTTCCCTCCCCCGATCAAGGCTAACCCATTAAAACTACTGTAAATTTTTGTGATTTGGCGCCGCAAGACAGCAATCCTGTCGGCGGCCAGACCCCCTCAGTGCAAGTTCTTCGAGGACAGGAGAGGCGCGGAGCGGGGCTCGGGGGCCACCCAGAGTCCGCGCCTGACGGCCCGATGCCAGCGTTCGAGGTCTGTGGTTGAGGCAGCCTGCGAGGCGTCTGCAGCCGGCAGCTGGGCCTCGGCGCCCGATTCCGGTGCGGCATCGACGGTTGGCGCTTGCGCGGACTCGATCAGTGTCTCCGCCAGGGACTTGTCGGTGGTCTCGATGTGGTGCAGGAGCCAGAAGTTGAGGTAGCGCATGGTCAGCGACATGCTGCGGCCCTCCAGGGCGTTGGCCTGGCCCTCGAG